>Ga0364873_10104_pt3 | contig 53497 bp, 33 predicted proteins | sample ExccelAu500001D3_2_FD_206928 | JGI IMG/M metagenome (GOLD analysis project Ga0364873, IMG submission 206928) | Enriched cells from Trout Bog Lake Hypolimnion, Wisconsin, USA - BchlTB.Aug07.5000.01.D3 | ecosystem: Environmental > Aquatic > Freshwater > Lake > Hypolimnion/Profundal zone | place... | reverse complement strand
ACACCGCTGAAAAGCCCTCTTGAATCAGCGGTCGCGATCAATGACAAGGGCCAAATCCTCGCACTTACACAGATCCGCCCTGCATCTTGGGTCGAATACGAATTGTTCCGTCTCACTCCCAAGCGGTAAGTGGAGTCGACTTCCAGAAGCCACAACTTCAAACCGTTGCGATTGCCGGATCGTCCAGGCGAACGCGTCTTCCCTCTCTGGAGGAGACGTAGGTCGCCAAAACCATTCGGAGCGCCGTCCTCCCATCTTCGGCAGTCGCCAAGGGTGGGCGCTCACCGCATAGGAATTCGGCCAAAGGTGCGGCGAGGCCGGCGATCCGCTCAAAGTGGCCCTTTGGCGAAGGGATGTCGCTCATCGTCCAGACACCGCTAGCCGTGTCGAACCACTTCAGACCGATTGAGCCATCTGGCCGCGGCACGTTACAACTCGGGACATCGCCATAGTTCTGGATAATCGTGCCCTTTTCACAAACGACCTCGACGGTGTTTTCGTGCGCGGCGCAGGTGAAGCTGCAAACCACCTCAGCGAGCGGACCGCCCGGATAGCGGAAGATCGCAATACCGTTGTCGTTTGCAATCGCAGGGTCGAGGATGGTTTCCATCTCAGCAGTGACCGTCTCAGGGGTCCCGAGAAGCCATAAAATGAAGTCGACAGCATGCGCCGAATCGTCCGCCCAGATGTCGCGATTGAGAGCCGGGTTGTTATGCCAACTCTTGGCAAACCAATCCCATAGGTGTACTCCAAGACCGTGGCGACGTCGGACCATCAAGACCTTCCCCAATGTCCCACCTTCCATTAGTTCCTTGATCTTAACATTCTGCGGATCGACGCGCATCTGCCATGCCAAAGTGAAAGGAACGCCTGTCCGTTCGACCGCCGCCACGATGCGATCCGCATCCGGCATGGTCAGCGAAAGCGGCTTCTGCAAAACGATCGCCTTGCCCGCAGCCGCAGCTTGTTCGACAAGATCCGAATGCCAGGAAGTCTCTGCAGAGATAACTACAGCTTCAACATTGTCGAGCAGTTCGGTGACCGACGCGCAAGCCCGTAACCCATAGGAATCTGCTGCCTTTGCAATCCGTTCTGCGTCGTGATCCCATCCTGCTTCCACCACCACGCCAAGTTCTGGTTTGTCCCGCCAGGCCGAGCAATACGCATTTACGTGCCCATGCGCAAACCCTAGAATCCCAACTTTGATAGCCATGCTGTCACTGTCGCCCCTCAGTCAACATACCTACCTAAAAGCACTGATTCGACTCTCATCGCTCCGAATCCGATTAACCGCACATTTGAAAGATTTGCTTCGTCTGCAGAAGCCGCTGACGACCAGAAATATGGCTATGATGAACTTGGTGGAGGGTCCCTCCAATGTTGGGGGATTGCATACGTTTCTCCCATGAAAAAACTGAATAACGGGGTCCATTCGATGACGAATTGCCCTGACGTCTTAAGCGCCAGATCGCTCGTCGTTTATATTCTTTTTGCGCTGACCATATTCGCACCGCAGACTACGTTTGCGCAGGCAGCGTTTCCAATCAACTGGGTTACCGGTCGGATGACCGTACCAAATAGCGTCGCCTATTCACCTGACGGAACCTTATTAGTGGTAGGCGATTCCGGTGGACTGCAAATCGTCACCGTCGCTACTGGCGATATCGCCTATCTTCCAACCGCCGCAACCTTTGGCGTAGCATCCGTTGCCTTTTCGGCTAACGGCAAATCGATCGCCGACTGTGGCCTTAACGCGCTAGGCGGTGTTGTCGAGGTCTGGGATGCGGCAACTCATAAACCAATCAGTTCAGTTCCGACGACAGCAAATTCGACGGTGAATTCGGTCGCGCTTTCGTCGGATGGTTCGGTCTTGGCGATCGGTGGGCAAGGGTATGACCCGATCACGACTCTCGGCTTTGGCGTGCTTGAGACCTGGAATTCGTCATCGGGCACACTGATCTCTTCACTCAAAACCGCATCGAACAACGGTGTTCAGTGTGTCTCAATCTCGCCGGACGGCAAAAGTCTTGCCGCAGGCGGTTTGAGCAGCTCAAACGGGGTTCTTGAGCTCTGGAACTTGACCACCAACAAGCTGACAATTTCGCTCAGCTCGGCCGCGTCGTTTGGAGTTGCGTCGGTTGCCTTTTCTCCCGATGGTAAGACGCTTGCTGACGGCGGATTCGGGAACGTAAATTCCGTCGATCTTGGAATCCTCGAGACCTGGAGCTTGGCGAGCCTCACTCGAATTCGAGCATTCCAGACCGTAGCCGACGCTTCAATCAACTCGATCTGCTTTTCGCCAGATAGCGCAACCCTAGTCGACGGCGGCCAGAGAAACATGATGGGTCTGGTTGAGTTGTGGAGCGTTTCAACTGGCAACTTGACCACAGTTTTCGACACGGTTGCCGACCCGGTAAGTGCGGTGGCGTTTTCGGGCGACGGAACCACAATCGCGGTGGGGGGCCAGTCGCAAAACGGCGGTGTCCTCGAGACATGGTCGGCCACGAGTTGGGATCTGCTTAATACGATTAATACTCCGAAGACGAACCAGGTAACCGCCGTTTCCATCTCTCCCGATGGCTCAACGATCGTCGACGGCGGAGACGTCATCGATTTCTTCGGGACGCTTGGGTTTCTCGAATGGTGGAATGCAACCACGGGAAAACGAATCCGGTCGGTTTCGTTTGGCACCAGCATCCGGGCCATTTCGTTCTCGCCCGATGGAAAGACCATTGCGGTAGGCGGATATCGCGCCACAAGCTCTGGCACGGTCAGCTTGCTACAGATTTGGAGCGCCGCCAACGGGGGCGTCATTAACACCATCGATATCGGAGCGACCTCGGTCGTAACCTCGGTTGCCTTCTCGCCCGATGGCAAGACGTTAGCGGTAGCCGGTAAAAGCACAGTCGGGGTCTTGGAGTTGTGGGATGTTGGCAACAACACGAGGAGCTTCTCTTTGAGCACCGCTGCAACAAGTGGCGTGCATTCGGTGGGATTTTCACCAGACGGCAATTCGATCGTCGATGGAGGATACGATTCCAACGGCGGAGTTATCGAAGCCTGGAATTCGTCGACTGGCAAGTCGATTTTCGCGATTAACGCAAATGCGACGGTCATTCGCTCCGTCGCCTTTTCACCGGACGGAACGATGATCGGCGATGGAGGTTACGGATCAAACGCAGGTGTGCTGGAGCTTAGGAGTCCGTCCACCGGAAAACTAATCTCGTCAATCCCTCTCGACTTGCATGCAGCGATGGCTAACCCGATTGCGTTCAGCCCTGACAGCGCAGTTCTGTTCGCCGCTTCCGACGTTGGCCTTCAGACTTTTAGCACTAAGAATCCCGCAGAACTCGATGTTTTCAAAACCGGTTTCCTCCGAGCTTTGGCATTCTCGAAAGCGGGGAGCCTCATGGCGTTTGGCATGGATAACGGCGTCCTCGTCGTCGCTCAACCCCCTCAATACGACTTCATGTCGATTACCAGTCTTACTTTCGATCCAACTCCGGTGCTAGGGGGACTGTCCTCAACTGGAACGGTCACTCTATCCAAGCCTGCTCCAGCCGGTGGATTGGAGATATCGCTTTCTTCCGGAAGTACGCGAGCGACGGTCCCTGCAACGGTTTCAGTCCCCGCCGGTGCATCGTCCGTGTTCTTTACCGTGACCACGAAGGGGGTAAACGTCCAGACGCCTGTCGTGATCACCGCCGGATATTCGGGCTTGTCCACTACGGCAACCCTTACGATCAAGCCAGCGAGTCTCGTGTCGTTGAACCTTGTTCCCGCAAAGGTCGTTGGTGGAAACGTTGTATCGGGGGTCGTTACGCTAAGCGGCCAAGCAGGGCAAGGTGGAACCGTTGTCGGCATCTCAGTCAGCAACCCCTTGATCACTGCCCCAACCAGCGTGACAGTCACCGAAGGGCAGATGGTCGGCAGATTTGGTATAGACACACCGGGACTCGCAGCCGAACAAACGTTCGCAGTTACCGCTCTCTTGGGAACTCAAACGCAGGCAGCGTCGCTCACGGTTTCGCCCGCCACAATCGATACCTTGAGCATGGATCCAACAACTATTCCCGGAGGAACGACCTCTACCGGCACCGTCAACCTCAGCGGGAACGCCCCTCAAGGGGGAATCGTGGTTGCCTTGACCAGCAACACCACTGGAGTAACGCTTCCCAAGAACCTGCCAATCTCAGCAGGTCAAAGTCGAGGGTCGTTTACAGTTAAGACGGTGACGGTATCAGCCGAAAAGGTTGCTACGATCACCGTGAACCTTGGTACAAACGCAAAAACGGCGACCTTAACCGTCACGCCTCCTGTACTGATGTTGCTCGGGCTCAATCCTGCCACCGTTGCAGGAGGAGCATCTTCCGGTGGCATGGTTACCTTGGGCACTCCGGCAGGAACGGGCGGTATATCGGTCAAGTTGTCGACCAACTCAACGTCGACCATCGTGCCGCCTTCGGTGACGGTTGCGGCTGGCAATACTCAAGCCGCTTTCGCGGTTAAGACGGTTTCGGTCTCGACGCAGAAATCGGCGACGATTTTGGCGAGCCTTAATGGAGCCGTCAAGACGGCAATGCTGACGATCACGCCTCCTGTCCTGGCATCGATTTCAGTGAACCCTGCCTCGGTAGTAGGAGGAACTCCATCCAAAGGAACCGTCACCATTAACGGAATGGCTGGAACCGGCGGCGCCGTTGTCAACCTTGCGAGCAGCTCAAGCTCGGCAACGCTACCATCGGCCGTAACGATTCCCGCAAATCAGAGTTCGGCAACGTTCGTTGTAAAGACGCTGGCCGTCTCAGCCAAAACGATTGTTACCTTGCAGGCGACGATCGGAAGCGTATCCAAGACCGCTGCATTGGCAATTGGAGCGCCGACACTCGTATCGCTGGTAATGTCGCCAAATTCAGTAAAAGGGGGAGTCAGCAGTAAGGGGACGGTGACCATTTCATCGAACGCTCCGGTCGGAGGGCTGCCGATCTCTCTTTCGAGCGATCAAACAGCGGCTGTCCCGCCTACAAGCGTGACGATTCCGGCCGGCGCGAAGTCGGTCACATTTACAGTAAAGACGACATCGGTCGGCGCCAAAACAACGGCAATCATCACAGCAGGTCTGGGATCTACGACGACGAAAGCCGGCCTCGTTATCTCCTAAGCTGTCACGAGAAGCAGTCGACAAGGCCAGGATTTGGGCACGGAACGCTCCGTGCCCAAATCAATCGACCTACGGCGTAACCGAGAGAGGCGCCGTTTTTGTCAGGTTCCCCTGCGTTGCCGAGATTGTGACGTTGATCTTCGCGGTGACACCATAGTGGTTGACCGTGAAGGTAGCAAAGGTGGCGCCTGCCGGTATGGTGACTGTCGCTGGGACCGTGACCATAGTCGACATTGAACTCGACAGGGAGATCGTGACGCCTCCTATCGGAGCTGGAGCGCTGAGTGTCACCGTTCCCGTAACTTGAACGCTCGAACTGCCTTGAACCGTCGCGGGCCGAACCGACAGATCGGTTAGAACAGGAGGCGTGACGGTCAATACAGCTTGCTTTGTGACACTCGCATAGCTTGCAGTGATCGTCACATCCGTAGATGCAGCAACCGATGCCGGCGTGACGGCAAATGTCGCCGAGAGCGCTCCACTTGCGATGGTCACCGTTGCCGGCACTGATGCGACGCCTGGATTGGAACTTATGAGTTGGACAACGACGCCATGGGAAGGCGCGATCCCATCCAAAAGCACCGTTCCCGTCACCGGGTTGACACCTCCGCCGGCAACTGAACTTGGCGATAGGGAGACGTCGATCAACGATGTGGGTATCATATGCAGCGGCCGAACCAACTGGACACCGTTCGCACGGACGGTAATGTTCGCAATCGTCTTCGTCAAAACAGGCAAAGTCGTGATGTCAAACGTCGCGTGATATTCACCAGCCAGAACTTTAATTACCCCGACGGGGATTGCCGACTTGGAATCGGTCACTCCGTCGATCAGGAGCCCACCGGCAGGCGCAGGACCGTTGATCGTGACGGTGCCGTGGACCGTAGTTCCTCCAACAGCCGGATCGGCAGAAAAACTCAAGGTCGCAAGTACAGGTGGTTTCACAGTCAAAGCTGCCATAAAGGCACTGCTGTTCGCCGAAGCGAGGATCGTTCCACTCGTCACTTTAGTTACAGGAATGGTGCTGATCGTAAACGTTCCCGTCGAAGCCCCTGCCGGAATCGTAATAGAAGCCGGAGTCGTAATTCCAGCCGGTCCACTCGTAAACGTCACAAGCGTCCCTCCAAACGGTGAGGGCTTGTTGAGCGTAATTGTTCCCGTTGCTGAACTGCCACCCATGAGGCTCGTTGGCGACACCGTCATCTTGGTGATCGTGCTGTAGTTCATAACCCGATTCACAAACCCAGCGAAGTTGAGCGCGCCCCACCCGGTGACCGTGTCCCAGCCTACTCCGGCATTCGATGGTTTGCCGTTAGGCAACGAGCCGTTGGAGCCGCTGGTGATATCGGTAAAAACGGTCTTGTCCGTTCCGTAGTAGTAGAGCAGATCCTGGATTCGTCCAAAGCGCTGCTTACCGTTTTTGTCCTTCTTGAGTCCGCCGGCGGCGATAATCTGCTGAGCACATCCGGCAAGGGCGCCTGCCATTGTTGGCGACGAACAACTGGTTCCACCGATGACCGTTAAAGTGCCCCCGACATAGATATCGTATCCAGTGTTCGGATCGGCATTGAGGGCCACGTCGGGAAAGGCGCGGTAGGGATCGGCTATCGTGAATTTCGATTGATAGGGTGGCTTGACATTCGTCGGTACGTCGTAAACAGCCCACCCGCCGCCACTGCCTGCCCATCCAATTTCCGTCGTGCGAATCCCGGATACTCCGGTAGTCGCCGTCGTCCCGCCAACGATGAGAACCTCGGGGTCCATGCGCGGGTAGGGAAAGTCCGGAACGTCGAAAGTTCCTGCATCGCCCGAAGACGCCATATAGGTGATCCCCTGAGCGCTCATTGCGACGTGCTGATTATGGGCAGCGTCGTAAAACTTATCTGTCTGATGAATTCCGTAGCTTTCGCTGATGAAGTCTGCTTTGTTATCGTTCGCTTCATAGGCATAAATACTAATCGCATCATTCGCAACCGGCAGATCGTAAATGATGAGCGTACAAAGCGGGGCAACAGCAAGGACGGTTTGTATGTCAACGTCGCCTTCACCGACTTCGGGTGAATTGCTTCCAACATTGACGCCGTCTACGGCTTTGACGACGATATTCGAGCCTACTCCGCCGGGAGGTGCCGGAAGGCCGTACTTCTTGTATTCAAGAGCGATATTGGAGAGCCGATAGCCGACGTAGTTGGTAATCCCAACGGTCATCCCTTTTCCTCGGTAGCCCTTATTATAGGAAGTGAGGTTGTACAACACCCTTAGCTGCGTGGGCGAGATATCCGCTTGCGGCTTAATCTCAATGAAGCTATCCAATCCACCGATGTACATCGCCTGAGTGGTGACGTCCGCAGGGAGCGATGGCGGCGTTGTGTAAGCGAAGCGGAGGTTGTTACTCACTCGCCCGTTGGCGATCGGAGCAAACTGCTCGATCGAAGTGTTAAAGGCGTTTTGAGCTTGGGCAACCGTGCCTTGTGCGATTACGCAAGTGCGGTTATCCGCGACCATTTTCACCTTGAGGCCCTTCTCTGCGAGATAACTCGCGACGCGGTTGATTTCGGCTGCAGAAGGTCCGAAACGTTCACCCACTTGCTTGGGGGTTAAGAACTGCCTGTAGTTGGGACTGTTCGGATCGGATACCGAGTCGACAAAAGCCTGGATACCGACCGGATCTCGAAACGGTAACGAAACCGATATCTGTATCGTGTCGGTCGGCGGCTTTGGGCCGACCGGCATCGAATGAAAGACTCCATCCGGCATTGCCATCGGGACTTGAATCCAATTTCGATGTTGTGTTTGAGAAGAAGAAATACTAGCGAACAATACAAATGTAGCGACTTGGCTTAAACGCCATAGTCTCGAAATAATTGACATCCTTTACCTACCATTTGATGGCTTGGTTAACTCGTTTCCTCTAACGATGAAAATACGTAAGCTCATCAACGGGCCACTTCGCCCGATTCTTGACTTAGACGGACCCTAAATTGAGAAGATCCCGAAAACGAGGTGGATTTTCTGCATTTTAATGATGTTTTTTGCTCTTGGCACTCACATCCAATTTGGGTGTCAAATCCTGGTAATTCGAACGTCGGGTAACGGTCTAGAAGGGCCCATTTTTGGTGCTAAGATTCGATAATGGAAGCTTCACCCAACTGGGAACTTAGCGGTGAATGCTACTTTGGCAATGCAAACCCTAACGCCTCGAACTACTGAACCTGCTCTCGAAACACTCCCCGGCGACGACGTTCGCCAGATTATGTGGCGATTCGCCGATCGCTACGACCTAGCAATGATTGTGCAGGCAGCCCGCGGAGTTGCCCGCGGACCGGTAGCTCGTTTGGTGGCTGCTGGAGGAAGAAACACCCATGAATGGACGCCTGAGAAGGCGTCCATTCTTAATGATTTTGAGGCAGCGGGGCTCTCCGCAGTCTATTTCGACCCCGCACAAGGCGGGCTGATCGAGGGGCCTAAGAACCTAGCTCTTTCTCTCATCGCCTTTGAGTTGGCGTGGGTGGATGCAGGCGCGGCAACGAGCAGTTTGGCCGGCTATCTTGGTTTGGCGCCGATTCATGAGCGAGGGAATGCAGAACAGCGCGATCGGTACCTTAGACCATGCCCACCGGAGCAGTCGGGCACGACGTCCACACCGTGGCGCGCGGCATTTGCGTTGACAGAGCCGATTCCGTTCGTTGGCGTGGACACCGGCGTGTTGGGCGGCAAGGTTCGGATCGCCGAGTGGAAGGAAGGCGAAGAGCCGGTCCTGGAGATTGACAAGCGCGGAAGGTTCATTACGAACATGGCAGTCGCCAACTTGGTGACCGCAGCCGTCGATTCCGACGATCCCCGATTCAAGGGCAGTTGCATGGTCATCCTTGAAGAGACCGACCCCGGCACATTCGACCGAGGAGTCCCCACTCGGAAGATGGTTCATCAGCTTTCCTCGACCCGCGACCCCGCTTTTCGACTGAAGATCCCCGCATGGCGGATCGTAGGCGGATATAGAATCGAAGACGGAGTTATCGTTCCAAATTACAGCCACTCCGAAGTCATCGAAGCGGTTTTCCGACGGACACGTGTCGCAGTGGGGTTAATGACGTCGGCCAAGCTGCTATCGGCAGTCGAACCGATCATCCGCTACCAGCGAAGCCGATTCCGTGGCGGAGAAGCCGGCCAACCCGGTTCCTTGAGACACGAATTGGGGCTCCAGATGAAGCAGGACGTCGTCCAACGTCTGGTCGACATCTGGGCGACGGGAGAAGCAAGCGCCTCACTAGGTTTTGCCGCTGCGCGGCTTTCCGATGAACTCGAACCGCTGGAGAAGCGGAAAGACCGGGCCTTTGAAGAGCTCAAACTCGAAGGTGTCCGCATCAAATCAAAGGCACTCGCCGCTACTTATCCAGGCGCAATCGAATTCGTCTCGCTGGCAAGCAAGTCGCCCGAGGATCGCGATCAGTCGCGCTACGAGTATCTGCTCAAAGACGACCTGACACAATTCGTTATCGCCGACTCGCTTGCGAGCGTGTTGTGCTCGGCCTGCAAGCTGTGGAACACCGGTCAAGGCGCCAACATGATGCGCGAAGCCGTTAGCCTCATGGGCGGATATGGGATCACTGAGGATTGCCCCGGATTCCTCGGCAACAAATGGATCGACTCTCAACTAGAGGCCACCTATGAAGGCCCTGAAGCCGTCCAGCGCCGCCAGTTGGCGCTGACGATGACGAATCCGGTCTTCATCTCTCAGTTCAAACAGTGGGCGATCGACCTCCGAAAGCAGGCTGGGACGCACCCAGGAATCGGCGCATGCACCTTGGCAACCGCGATGGAGATGTGGCTTTGGACGCTCGATCATCTCCATACGACCCGAGACGCCAACGGTCACAAGCTCTATCAGTCGAACCGACAGGGCGTAACATTCCCGCTAGCCGACGTGTTGTGCTGGATACTGGCGGCACGCCACTTTATCGTCGACGTCCTGGAACTCGAGTCTCAAGGCCCGAGCCAACCGACCGTCGCACCTGGGCTCCCAGGTCTGATGCAGTTCATGAGCGACATCGCCCATGTGCAATCGACTCGCGCGGCAGGCGAAGTCGGTCGTATCTGCGCCGAGTTGGTTTTTGGCTACAACCGCCATCCTTCGTGGACACCGGAAACATGTGAAGCGTGCTACAACGCCGAGGAACTCGACGTGATGGAAGGGATCATAGCGGGAATCGCAGGTTGCGCTCACGGAGTCTCGGACGTCATCGACGAAGAGGGGAACCATCCTCAGAAGGAAGGTCCATGCGTTCGCTTCGGCGGTGTGGAGCGTTTCGTGAGTCTACGTACCAAGCTCGACGGGTGCCTCACCGGCTCACGCCTCGCCAAGGATCGTGCGGCCGAGTCGCTGACGAAAGTCGTGATTCCCGAAGCATTGGATTATCCGGTATGAAGCAGGCTTCGAGTCGGGACGAAAGAGTCTAGGGCAGATGAACTCCGATTCTGAATCGCAATTCGTCGAGGAGCGGCTGACACTAGAGGCAGACATCGTCTGTGTCGGTTTCGGCCCAGCCACCGGCGGCTTTCTGACCACCCTATCGCGTCAGATGGTCCTGCCGGACGGAACCACATCCCTGGAAAGCAGTTGTGCGCCGGGGATGCCTCTCCAGGTGCTTTGTTACGAACGAGCCGACGACTTGGGTTTTGGAGTTTCGGGAGCGGTTACACGTGGTCGAAGCATCCGTGCCAGCTTCCCCGACCTTGATCCCTCCGCAATTCCGATGGCAACCAAGGTCGGAAACGAGAAGCTGGTCTACCTCCTCGACCCGGTCGGCGCAAGTCGGCGTTCGGCTTCCCTCCGGATTGCAGATCGCATCATCCGCTGGCTTCCGAGGGCGTTTCGAAGCACCCACCAGGCGGTTGAAGTACCCTGGACCCCCGCATTTCTCCACAAGTCGGACGGGCTGGTGCTCTCGATCGGCCAGTTCAATCAGTGGGTCGCCTCGCAGCTCCTTGGGACAGCCCAACTCTGGCCGGGAGTTCCGGTAGCGGAAGCGCTGGTAGAGGGCGATGCGGTTGTCGGTGTCCGGTTAATGGACCAAGGAACCGACAAAGCGGGCGTGCCTGAGCCCGGATTCATGCCAGGCATGGATGTTCGGGCCGCCCTCACCGTTGTCGCAGATGGTCCAGTAGGCGCGGTCGGCAGGCAATTGGACGACGCGTTCGGGGTCCCAGAGGGTCATTCCGAACATGATTGGGCGGTTGGAATGAAGATGGTCGTCGAGTTACCGGAGAGCATCGACCTTGAGCCCGGTACCGTCATCCACACGTTTGGCTATCCGGAGCCCGAGATATTTGGATTCCTATACGTTCATCCAGATCGGATCGCGTCTTTAGGTGTTTTCGTGCCGTCATCGTTCCGGAATCCTTCGCGAACGGCCTATCGCACGATGCAGCACTGGATGCTGCATCCCTACATCTGGCGGTATCTAAAGGGTGGACGTCTGCGTTCTTGGGGGGCTAAAAGCCTTCAGGAGTCCGGGCGACGCGGAGAGCCGCACCTCGTCGGTAACGGTTACGCGCGAATTGGCGAAGGCTCCGGCAGCACAAACGTCCTAACTGGATCGGGTGTAGACGAAGCTTGGATGACTGGCGTTCAGTTGGCGGAAGGCGTCATCGAATTGATGCGGCAAGGTAAGCCGTTCAGCAAAGAAAACCTGGATCGGGCCTATGTTCAGAGGCGCAGGAGTTCGTGGATCGAACACGAGGGGCGCATCGCAGCTAAGGCGCGTGACGGATTCCAGCGGGGCGCGGTTCTCGGTTTGTTGGGAATGGGACTGACCGCCTTCTCCGGCGGCAGATTGTCCGTTCCCGGTAAACAGCGACCGCTGCCTTCCCTTGAGGAATATTTCGGGGACCGAATCACGCGGGCCGAAATTCAGGAAATACGGCAGGCGTGTAACGCCTCCGGCAGTTCGCTGCACGATGCCTTGATGGATAAGTCGGGCTGGCCGGAAATCCCATTCGACGGCCAATTGCTGATGAGCCATCAGGACGCGCTCCTCTTGGGTGGCAAGGTTCAGGCGATGCCGGGATACGCCGACCATGTTCGGTTCACCGATCCGGAATCCTGCAAGGCCTGCTCCTCAAAGGTCTGCATCGAACTATGCTCCGGCGAAGCGATCACGCCCGGCCTCGACGGGGTTCCCCAATTCGATCGCGAGAAGTGCGTCCATTGCGGCGCCTGTCTTTGGAACTGCACCAGTTCCGGCCGGAACGGCCGAGATCTTGGAAACATCGCTTTCACGTCCGGCGCCGGAGGACTGCATTCGGCGGAGAACTAATATGCCCATCAGCTTTCACATCATCGTTTGCGGCAGCCTTGTCCCCGATCCACTCCAGACGCTGGACGTAGCCGTCGGTCCAAACGGGCCAGGGCTGAAGAACGAGCAGATGATGCCGGCAGTATTGGACCCGTGGGCTAGCCACGCGCTTTACGAAGCCGCTCATCTCGCCGGGCAGTTTCCCAGCAGCAAAGTCTGGCTTGTCAGCCTCAGCCCGAAGGCCAAACTTCAGCAGGTGATGATGACCGTTGCCCAAAAGGTGCCGTTCGAATTGGTCGCCCTTGACGGCTCTTCAAGCGGATTCACCGATGCGACTGAAACGGCGCTTGCCTTGGCTGAAGCGATCGAGGCGATTCCCGGGCTCGACCGTTCGAAGTTACTCGTCTTCGGTGGCTGGGAATCGGCATCTCGCGGAGCGGGAGTGACGCTCCAAGTCGTCGGAGAACAGCTTGGTCTGCTCGACCAGTTCCAGGGTGTAGACGAACTCACGGTCGATGCCGACGGTTCCCTGCGCATTCTGGAGCGGCTGGAGGGTGGGCAACAGCAGATTTCGGTCTGCGTAGGACCACCTGCGTTGCTAGGTTGGGCGACTGGAAACCTACCCGAGCCCAGAAATAACCCACAGGTCGGCATGGTGAACATGCGGACGATCATGCCAGCACTGCAAAAGGCAAAACCGACGGCGGTAACTCCTGGTGTCAGCTACGCCAGCGTTACGCTTCCTGAGCAGCGTCGCACGACCCGGATTGTGAAGGACCTCACCGCCGATCAGGTCGCCGAAGATATCGTCGCTTGGCTAAGTGGCCCGGCTCAGAACTCCTAACCCCTTTTGCTCACACCAAGTAACCCGAACATGGAAACCCTCTTAGTCCTCGCATTCGTTGAGCCCGATGGATCCCTAGCTCCGTCGGCTCTGGCAGCCATGCATACTGCTTTGACGCTCGGGAGCCCTGGGTTCGTCCTTGGCCTGATCGGCGAAAAGGTCGAGCCTGCCCTCAGCCAACTTAACGGCTTTGGGGTAGGACGAATCGTCGTCGTGACTGGGGCAGAGTTCGCGCAGCCGCGCTTCGCTACCGATGCAGCCGCCGCCGAAGCCCTGGCACGCGCATCAGAGGCGACCCTAATCATCGCAGCCGGAACCCCGCGCGCTTCCCGCGTTTTGCCCGCTGTTGCCCATCGTTTGAAGGGACGCGCCGACACTCACATCACATCACTATCCGTGGAAGGCGGTCAACCGTGTGTTGCCCGATGGTACTACCGCCAACGAATCGAAGCGAACTTCCAGCGCGAACAACGACCATGGGTCCTGTTGCTAGAACCAGGCTGTACCCCGATAACGGCATACGCTGAAGCCGAAGAAGGCACCCCGCCAACGGTTGAAACGATCGCCGTCGAAATCTCGGAAGCACTCAAGCGCACCAAGGTAATGGGCCGACAAGCGCCACCGCCCGACCAGCAAACGATTCGACCGGATGCCGAACTGCTGTTTGTCGCCGGCGCCGGATGGACGAAGAAACAGGCCGACGGGCAGCCTCACGTCGTCGAAGCCGAACGATTGATTCTCGATTTCCTTAGGCGAAGCCGTGCCTCGCTTGGCAGCAGCAAGTCGCTTGTCGACGTGAGCGGCGAGGGCCAAGCCGTCCTATCCTGCCTTTCTCACATGAACCAGGTTGGACAGACCGGTTCGACGCCCAGACATCCGAAAGGGCTTTCGACGTGCTGCCATGGTGAAGAGCCGCACTCGGTGGGCTGGCGGTTTATTCGCGAACGCCGCGCGATCAACCTCGACGCGAATTGCGGATGGGCACGTGGCAAAGCCGATGTGTTGTACGTCGCCGATGCATTCGCGGTTATGGAAAAGGTCAACTCCATTCTCAGCCAGCACCAATCCTGAGTTTCTGGCACTCTTTTTCGGCATAGCTCTGCCGACGGAAGGGTGTCGTACAATCTGGTGCAAGGTCGCGTTCAAACCATGAAAACTCAATTCGGTCTCCGTTTCATCGTGACAGTTCCGACGGCGATCTGAAATCCAAATGAGTCTTACAGTCCTCGCAGCCTGGGCGATTGGTGTCCGCCACATATCACCAAATTCGTATTTCGGCATTCACGTCGTGGACGAGGCTACCGGTCGTGGGGTGCCCTTAGTTCGGTTGGAGACGGTAAACAAGCTGCCGTTCTATACCGACAGCGCAGGGTATGTAGCATTCAACGAGCCGGGGTTGATGGGAAGAAAGGTCTTCTTCTTCATCTCAAGTCCAGGCTACGAATTCCCGAAGGACAGGTTCGGCTACACGGGCACGACGCTTTTATCCCGCGCCGGGACGATTGAAACTGTCAAGGTCAAGCGGACAAACGTGGCAGAAAGGCTTTTCCGCCTAACGGGCAAGGGGATCTATCGTGATAGCGAACTGCTTGGATTGGCGACGCCGATATCGCATGCGAACCTCGATGCGGGCGTGATGGGGCAAGACACCGCTCAGGCTGAGATCTATAAGGGGAAGATGTTCTGGTTTTGGGGAGATACGGACCGGACGGACTACCCGCTTGGTAATTTCTATACAACCGGCGCGATCGCTTCCCTTCCTAAGGGCAAGTCGGATGCAAGCGATGGGATTGAGTTTCGATATTTCCAGAACGGTCAAGGCTTCGTTCGTCCGATGGTTCCAAGCAATAAGCCCCACCCGATCTGGGTGAGCGCGGTGACCGTTCTTGGCCACGGTACCTCCCAGGAGATGTTCGCTTACTTCGCCGAAATGGAGAGTCTCGGCAAGATTCTGAGGAGCGGTTACCTAAAATGGAACGATGGTCGACAGGAGTTCAGCCCAGTTCAGGAATTCCCTCCGACAAGAGGCTGGCGATTCCTGGATGGCCACATCAATCAGGTTAACGAAATGGGAACGACTTTCGCAGTCGGAGGTTTCCCATCGACGACGCGGGTTCCTGCCGACGCCAAGCACCTACTCGACTCATCGGCCTATGAAGCTTTCACTTGCCTGAATCCGGACGGTTCGGTGAATCGAACCGGCGACGGGGCGCCCAACTACCAATGGCAACAGGAGGCGGAACCGATCGGCCCTGCCCAGGAGCAGAGGTTGGTTTCGAAAGGGGACATCACCGCCCAGCAGGCGCACTTTCTCCCCGTCGATAGCACTGGCGCCGTCGTCTACCCTCACGGCGGATGTGTTCACTGGAATGCCTTTCGGCATAAGTGGGTCGCGATCTTCACCCGGTTGCACGGCAAAGACTCCGAACTGGGCGAGATTTACTACTCCGAAGCTGACGCGCCCACCGGTCCTTTCCGCCGAGCGGTGAAGATATTCACCCACGACCGGTACACCTTCTACAACCCGGTATATCATTCGTTTCTCGATCGAGACGGCGGGCGAACGATCTTCATCGAGGGAACCTACACCGCAGAGTTCTCGGGGAATCCCAATGCGACTCCGCGATACAACTACAACCAGATCCTCTATCGGCTCGACCTGTCCGATCCACGTCTCGCATTTGCAGAAACGCGATAGGACCGTTCCGTAGCCCGAAGAATATGGGGACCGCTATGTCAAAATGATCGGCAGAAGGGCCAAGTTGCTCCTGGCCATATCACCATGTCGCTTGGCCGTCCGATCGACGGATCGGTGCTTAATTCAGTAGCGGAGCAAGTCTCAAACGGAAAGCAATTTAAGAGGAGAACGTCTTGTCAAACGAATCACAATGCCCATACTCGGGCGCATCTCTGAAGCACACTGTCGCTGGAACTCACACTAATGCCGATTGGTGGCCGAATCAGCTCAACCTGAAAATCCTCAACCAGCACTCGCCCCTATCCAATCCAATGGGCAAGGGCTTTGACTACACTTCGGAATTCAAAAGCCTCGACCTCGATAGCGTCGTCAAGGATCTCCACGAAGTGATGACCAACTCGCAAGATTGGTGGCCCGCCGATTACGGCCATTACGGTCCCTTCTTCATCCGCATGGCATGGCACAGCGCCGGAACATACCGTATCGCCGATGGACGGGGGGGCGCCGGGTCCGGCACTCAGCGATTTGCTCCACTCAACAGCTGGCCGGATAACGTCAGCCTCGACAAGGCACGCCGATTAATCTGGCCGATCAAGCAGAAATACGGACGTAAGCTCTCGTGGGCAGACCTGATGATCCTTGCCGGCAATGTCGCGCTGGAATCGATGGGCTTCAAAACTTTCGGCTTCGGCGGAGGACGCGAGGACGTCTGGGAACCGGAGGAGGACATCTATTGGGGTCCGGAGGCCACTTGGCTTGGGGACGAGCGGTACAAGGGCGATCGCCAGCTCGAAAACCCTCTCGGCGCAGTTCAGATGGGCCTAATCTACGTGAATCCTGAAGGCCCCAACGGCAATCCCGATCCGATTGCGGCTGCCCACGACATTCGCGAGACTTTCGCTCGAATGGCGATGAACGACGAAGAGACAGTCGCCCTGATCGCAGGCGGTCATACGTTCGGCAAAGCGCACGGCGCTGCCGATCCAAGCAAATATTGCGGTGCGGAGCCGGAAGGCGCCGGTATCGAAGAGCAAGGATTCGGTTGGAACAACACGTTCGGCACGGGGAAAGGCGCCGATACGATCACGAGCGGCCTAGAGGGGGCATGGACCACCAACCCGGTGAAGTGGGACAACAACTACTTCGAGAACTTGTACGGTTACGAGTGGGAACTCACGAAAAGCCCAGCCGGCGCCCAGCAGTGGACGCCTAAGGACCATACCGTGGCAGGTTCGGTGCCAGACGCGCACGATCCTACCAAGAAGCATGCACCGATCATGTTTACGACGGACCTCGCTCTGCGGATGGACCCGATCTACGACAAGATCTCAAGGCATTTCTTGGAGAACCCCCAAGAGTTCGCCGATGTGTTCGCCAAGGCCTGGTACAAGCTGACGCATCGCGATATGGGTCCAACCTCAAGGTATCTCGGGAACCTCGTTCCCTCCGAGCCGCTTATCTGGCAGGACCCGATCCCCGCAGTCGACCACAAGCTGGTCAACCAGAGCCAAATCGATGATTTGGCGGCAAAGATCCTCGCATCGGGGCTCTCCATCTCGCAACTGGTTACAACGGCTTGGGCGTCCGCTTCGACTTTCCGAGGCAGCGATAAGCGTGGTGGGGCAAACGGGGCCCGCATCCGCCTCGAACCGCAGAAGAACTGGGAAGCCAACCAACCTGAAGAGCTTGCGAAAGTCCTTCAGATACTCGAATCGATCCAGAAGGAGTTCAACGGTTCTCAGACCGATGGAACGAAGGTCTCCCTTGCCGATTTGATCGTATTGGGCGGTTGCGCGGCCATTAAGGCAGCGGCGAAGAGAGCCGGCTATTCCGTCGTAGTTCCCTTCTCTCCAGGGCGTATGGACGCTTCGCAAGAGCAGACCGATGTGGAATCGTTCGCCGTACTTGAGCCGGCGGCAGACGGTTTCCGCAACTATATCATCAAGGATCACGAGGGTTTGGCAGCAGAGCTGTTGGTTGACAAGGCCAATCTGCTGACTTTGACGGCCCCCGAAATGACCGTACTTGTCGGCGGTATGCGGGTGCTGAATGCCAACTCAGGACAGACCGGCCATGGCGTCTTCACGAGGCGGCCGGAGACATTAACGACCGACTTCTTCGTGAACCTGCTCGACATGAGTACGAAATGGCAAGCATCGGCGACGACCAAAGGTGTGCTCGAAGGTAGGGATCGAGCGACCGGCGAACTCAAATGGACCGGCACCGTCGTGGATCTAGTCTTCGGTTCGAACTCTCAACTCCGAGCCCTGGCTGAAGTCTACGGTTCAAGCGACGCCGAAGAGACGTTCGTGAACGACTTCGTCGCCGCATGGGCCAAGGTCATGAACCTTGATCGCTTCGATCTAGCCTGATCGACTAAGAGGCGCCCCAGAGGTTCTGGGGCGTTTTATTTTTAGGCGGTGCCTCCTACTCGGACTTCAACTCACGGTCGAGGAGTTCGATATCGACGCTTCTCAAATCAACGGTGTGACTTTTCTTGTCGGTCTACTTCCAGGCAGATTTAAGTTCGAACACCTCTAGTTTGGATACGTTCACCGATCCGCCTATCGCCTTCACGCCTAGACCTAGGTCGTTTGCCTTGGGAATGAACGGCATCGGAACAAACACCAAATCGTCGTCGGCAAAGACCTCCAGTCCCATCCGATCGCAGAAAATGGTGAGGCGTTCTTTACCGTCGCGGAGGGGCGCCGGCGCATGATGACCGTTGATAATCAGTTCTTGTTTGGCGCCGTCGTAGACGATTGTCGCACCACGCATCGTAAAGACGACCTCGGACTTACTGTCGAGCGCAAACTCCGAGTGGAGTTCGATCAACTCGCAGTTCACCCCCGAAAGGGGGTTGTCTGAGACAGATGTCAAAATCGCAGGAGGGAGGGAATGCGGCCTAGCTCGCAACGACTGCAATTCCCGAATCGGCGTCCAAGACATCCGAGGGCCATCGGGCGTCGATACGAGCTTCAACTCCATCGGGATCGACATCGTCTGGTTGAACGGCATCCCCGGCGTGGCCGTTTGAAACCAACCGACTTGGATGCGACGCCCGTCTTCTGCGGGAATATCGCTGAAAGTTTGCGCAGCGTAATAACCCTGACCGAGGTGGCCATGGAGGACCGGGGTTTCAGGAACGAATGAATGGCCGTCGAATGAGCCGATCGCGTATTTGCTGCTCGCCGCCGTAAACACCCATTTCATGTTGTTCCGGTTGCCGTCGACGGGCAGTTCGAAGAAGTCCGGGCACTCGGAACTGCCTGGAAGTTCGACGGCACAAATTTTCGTCCACGTCTTCAAGTCCTTCGAGCCCAAAAGCTCAAAGTCGCTGCCATCCAGGTACATCGCCATGACCCATTGATGCGTCGGCTCATGCCAGATGACCTTCGGATCGCGGTTTCCTTCCCTGATCATCTTGACGACTGGGTTTCCGGCATATTTGGCAAAATTCCGACCATCGATGCTATGAGCGATACATTGGACGCTAGGTGTTCCCGCCGCCGTATAGATCAAGACCTGGGCAGGCTTCCCAGCCTCGCCGAATCCGCTGCTGTTATTCCAGTCGACGACTGCGCTGCCACTGAACATTGGGCCGAGTTTGTCGGGCATCAACGCATCGGGCTGCTCTTCCCAATGGACCATGTCGGGACTAACCGCGTGCCCCCAGTGCATGTTTCCCCAGTTCCACCCGTACGGATTGTGCTGGAAGAACATGTGGTACTGGCCCTGATAGAAAACCAACCCGTTCGGATCGTTGGTCCAACCCCGGCGTGGTGAGAAATGGAACTGCCCTCGGGTGGCCTCGGTGTAGGGGCGGTCCTTTCCTTTGCAGGTATTCGAATTTGTAATCGAATCGAGCGCTTTGGAAGTCTCAGGTAGTTGATCCACCTGGATTCCAAGCTTCTTTCCCTTCCAGTTCGTGACGTCGACCGCCGCCCACCAATCGGCAGTGCCGTCCGCCAACTCGACGTCGTTCTCGACCACGACTTTGCCATCCAACAGGAATCTCAGCTTGCGCATCGTCGCGCCGTTCTTGATGGGAATGTTCAGGAACCGTCGAGTCACGTCCATTTCCCGAGTTGCATTTGTCTTTGTCATCGGTTGCCTCAAGTCTGTCATCACAATTTGGTCGACGTTTATATGGCCCCATCCACCGGTCGCCCGGTCGACGATCTCAATCTTGGCCGGCTTACCTCGAAACTCAACTACATCCCACGCCTCGGGATGAAGATTCTCGCTTCCACCAGGCCGGTCGTTCGGTCCGGTTGCGACTCGAACCACCTTTCCACCGACAATCAGGTTCATACAAGTCTTCTCAAGGTCTTTCCCACCACCGATCAGGAACTTGATATAGCGGCGCTCAATCTTGAATTCCGGAGAAGTGAGCGTTCCCGTCGATTGGTCACCGTTTAGGAACGAGTTGACCAACCCTTTCCCCATGAATCCCGATACCGGCATCTGACCGAGTAGCGCCCCGTGCGCTGGGCCTGTACCGAATGCGGACCCCGTTACCGTCCATTTCCCGTAGTCCGTACCTTCGAAATCTGCGATCACGATATCGTTCGACTTTTGAACGGCGGATAGGCTCAAAACCGCGGAGAGTAAGGCTAGTGAATGGATCATTGTTTGACTTTTGCCCGGGCCGACGCGCCCTCAAGTATGCCATTCATAGACGCAACCTCAATTGGTCAATTGAACCTGGTTAGGGTCGAATCAGGTCGAGATCCGCAATCGCCGCGAAGTTGTGACCGTTGAGTTCAGAAAGTGCGACGAACCTGATAAATCGCCCTCTTTGAACCTTGGCGAACGTTATGGCCTGCGAATCCGATCCTGGTGCAAACATGCCCCTCGCCGCAGGCTCTTCCCAGCTCTTCAGGTCGTCGCTCACGAATACTTCGTACCTCCCAATCCTGCCGTTCTCCATATCCTGGCGCGGCGTGTACAGGAGGCCCGTAAGTTGCATCGACTTCTGGAGATCGATCCGAAGTTCATGTGGATACGTGGATTCCGCTGGCTCCCATTGGGTGTGCCAAAACGTATCCGGCTCACCGTCGATCGCATTCGCTGCCAGGTTTCCGTTCGCCCGATCCTCACTGTCGGCGAAGATCACCTTCGCTCCAAGAGAAGCCAGGCTAGTGGGGCGGCTCGGGCGTAGGAATGTTCGGATCTCCTCTTTAGTTAGGTTGTTCGTTGGGGCGAATTGCTCCGATTCCATGTAACGAACGATACTGTTGTGGAGTTGACGAGCAACTGGGCGGCTATCGAGATCGTCCCAGATGTTGATCGAGCAAACCACGAGTCTGCCTGCGCCGATCCGTGCTTCGACCAAGTATCCCAGCTTTCGATTCGTCACGAAGTTGTCCACGACTTGAACAATCGGTCGAAACGATGCCGGCGTACCATCGAGAACCATCGAACTGGATCGCTGCAGTAGGTCGTACCACTGCCAGTTCGTGTGGAAGTCGGTTGGGAATTCTGCGAGGGCCGGGTGCCGGGGATCGCACAATATCCCCATCGTCTTTGCTGGCTGACTCTGAAACCAAACTGGACTCCAGAACACGGGGGTGAACGACCCTCGCACCGGGTTGACAATTGATCCACGGTCTGCGAACAAGAGCACTTTGCCGCCTCGATCCAAGGCGATCATCGCCTCCTCAAGTGACTTGGTTATCAGAATATCGGGACTTGGGGTTGGCGAAGTTTGGCGTGGATAGACCCAAATGTCCCAGGTGTTTTCAGCAGCCCCTATGGTTACCATAACCTTCAGCTTTGCCGCAGCCTGGACGTTGTCAAGGCGAACGGATATGGCGCCGGCGTCGACCAGTTCGCCAACTTCGAACATCCGGGTTGCCAACTTTCCGGAATACCGGACTGCTCCATCGGCTCCCGTGATCCGCCACTTTGGCATCGCTTCAAAGCTGTTAGCTCCATGGTTGGCAAGCTGGACCTTTGCCGACAGAGTCTCGCCAGCCACGAATGTTCGTTTGGTCAACCGAAGAAGCGGAACAGTCGGAGAGCAGAATTGCCGAAACTCAAGCGGTGAGATCAAGCCCTTGGAATCCCAAAACGGATCGAGGATTCCGACGAGGGCGGTTCCCTGTCCCGGAAAGTCATGGAGATCGAGTAGCTGGAATCCCGAATGACCGGATGTACGAAGCAAGACCTCAATCTCCTCCTTATAGAGAAGAGCGCTCAGCTTGCCCGATGCCTGGGTAAACGCTTCCGCTTGATCCAAGATATAGTGTTTTGCAAGCCCATTGCGAACCAACTCGAAATTCCTGGGTCGGGTAACTCCGGTGTACTTGGATGTCTCTCTCATGCGCGGGAAAATGCACCACTGGCCGACTTCATGAGAAACGGTTGGAACCGGCTGGTCCGCCAGTTCCTTGTCGAAATCGCCATCGGTCGACGGACCATGGAGTCCCCGAACGACCACCACGCGGTAGTCGTCGGCAGCACCGTGAGACCAAGCCGTGGATGGGGTGTAAAGGTGGCGCGAGTCGGCGCTTTGGCCCGCACGAACCAATTCCTGCAAATAGCTCACACTCCCCGCCAACTCATTCCCCATGCACAGGAAGCCGAAGGATGGGTGATTGCCGTAGGTCGTCAGAATTCGGCCTTCTTCCTCACGAACGAAGCGGTCCCGTGCGGGATCGTTTCCGACGTCCGCAACCCACTGCGGCAACTCAACTTGGAAGAGAAACCCCATCTGATCGGCGGCCTCAAATGCCGCTTCAGGTGGGCACCAAGAGTGGAATCGGACGTGATTCAGCCCGTACGACTGCATGACGCCAAGTTCCCTCCTCCAACTTGCTACATCGGTCGGAGGATAGCCGGTTAGCGGGAAGATGCAGCACTCCAACGTTCCCCTTAGGAACAGGTTTCGATTGTTAAGGGTCAGTCGCTTGTTGAGAGCAGCGATTTTTCGGAGTCCAAAAGTGCGACTCACTTTGTGTGCGACGGAATCGCCAACTAACGATGCGCTCGCCTGCAGAAGGGCTGGATTGAACTCACTCCAAGCGGTATTGCCCTTGGGAAGGGAGACTGTCACGGTAAGGTCGACTCTTTCGCCAGGTGCGACTTTCCTTGACTCCGTTTGAGCCTTCACAGAGGGTGCAATCGCAGAAGAGACGACGATATTCGCCGCGACCGTAACCGAGCGAGAAGTTTGGTTTATGACGGTGGACTTGACCATCGCCGTCCGTCGATCCAAGTCTGGGTAGACCTGCAGGTCGTCGACCCTAACAGTTGGAGTTGCTTGCAGTTCGATTCGACCGACCACTCCGTTCCAATTCGTCTGCGTTTGCTCGGTGATGCTGTGAGCATCGTTTCCGACGTTGAATTTGACAGAGTTATCGACTCGAAGAGTTAGCTTGTGCAGCCCCGGGCTCAGCGAGATCCCCAACTCGTGAACATGGGGGACGCAAAGGCTGTCCTGCATGCCGCACTCCTTACCGTCGAGCCAAACCCGAGTCTCCCAGTGGCATCGCTCAAGGAACAGCGCAACACGCTTCCCTTTCCAAGCCGTAGGGATATCGACGTCCCGCTCATACCATGCGGAGCCCTTGTACTCCCAAATCCGACTCAGATGATCGAGATTCGGTTTCGCGACGTTCTTTATCCCCTTCTGATTTTCATCCGTCGAGCCGGGCAGATGGACGCTCTCCGAAAGTCTCAATTCGAACCATCTACCGCCTATGCCAACGTTCTTTGGGTCAAGTCGGAATCTCCAATGTCCAGCAAGGGGTTGTGAGGCAGGTGTTGCTGATCGTTGTCCAAAGGAAGGGCAGTAAGAGAGCAAAAAGAGGAGGATCGGACAGAGCCACTTAACCATCTCGGCAACCCAAGACTACCAGGGTGCCGGCATAGACCCGAGGTCAAGACCTCATGTTCGCATCCGCAGGAAACTCCGAATCAGGTTGAATACGGAAGTGTTCAAGGAAGATGCATTTGTGTCGGCTTCAGCGGGCGGTCCTTCACACGCATCGGGGCGATCAGATGCAGAGTTCTTGGCGTTTCAGGGGCGAATTCAGCCAGCAATCGAGCGGACCATCAGAAGGCAAATCCGAAATGAGGACGACCGGAAAGACCTGTTGAGCCGGGTGCTTGAAGAGATCTGGCTAAAATGGGACAGTGTCCGAGTTGCGCGCACTAAAGATGCCTATGTCATCGGGATCACGTCGAACACAGTCATCGACTTCATCACCCGCGACAAGAAGAAGCTCCGCAATCAGATTCGATTGACCGATTGGGATCAGGACCTTCATCAAATCGCCTCGAATCCGGCACCTTACCTTGATGTAGAGTTGCGAGATTTTGGAGATAGGTTGAAGGAGCGGATGCTAGAGGCATGCACCCCCGATGAGCGCCACGTGATGACGTTGGTTCTCAAGGGCAACGAGATTCGCGAAGTTGCAGGCGTCCTCAAGATGAATGAGCGAACAGTCCGGTCCCATTTCCTCCGTGGCCGCGCAAACCTCCTGGCTCACCTCCGAATCCATGCCCCCGACTTACTTGGCGGTGAAGATCATCTGATTGGCATCACCGAACGATACGCGAACGATCTGGACGTGCGCCTAACCCACGCAGAAATTGACGAAATCCGAAGCCCAAGCGGAAGGCTGACGATTTTGAAACAGGCAATGCTAAAAATCGCTCCAAAACTTGGCCCCCACTGCCTCCTTATTCTCCTTGCCCGAGGGATCCGATGAGCGAACTCGGCCCCCTCGACCGCCAATGGGGTGAGGCGTTGAAGCGGGCGTCAACATCCGACTGCATCACCGCCAACGACCTATTGAACCTCCATGAGCAGGGGAGAAAACTGCAGAACTACGATCGCTTGATGGATCATGTCGTTTCGTGCCAAGAGTGTTTGGCTGCCCTGGAATCGTTGAGGGAACTTGACGGAGCACGAAAGTCTGCGTCCGGGGGATGGCTCAAACGACTTCAGACGAGCCTTTCGCCCAAAGTCACCGTTCCTCTCCTTGCCGGAATTGCGGTTCTGACTCTGATCGTGATCGGCTTGCGCTCTCAATCGAATTGGGGTCTAGTTGTTATAAAGACTCCTGGCATCGACCCGATCGGATCTCAAACGACGGATGCACTTCCCAAAGACGTAAGGGCTGTCCTCAAGCAAGTATTGACGACTCATCGGATCGACGTCCCGTCCGACATTCAAGCGTACGACCCCAACGCCGGCGTCGAACGCGGCCCCAATTCTTCGATCCATTTGAAGTCGCCATACGCTACTTGCATAGCAACGACTTCGATTACCTTTAAATGGGCGCCCGTACCAAAAGCTAGCAGTTACAAGGTGGTTCTGCTGCCAGCCGGCGGGCCTGCGATTACATTGTCGGTAGCCAACGATAGGATGTTCGATTACGCCAAATTGGTTCCAGGTGAACGGTACCAGTGGCAGGTTCTCGCCGAACTAGGCGGCAGATCGATCAGTTCGGCCCCCGCCGCCTTTCGAGTCCTCACGGATTCCGAAAGAGCCGAGGCGATTGCCGTCGCCAAGATTCTCAACCACGAGGGTCTATCTGCCGGGATCGCCCTTTCTCACCTAGGGCTCCTCGACCAAGCCGATGCTGCTCTCGCCAAGGCTGAATTGGGACCAAACAAAGAGGCCGCTGCTCGCCTCCGCAGTCAGATCCAAGCGAAGAGGATAAAGCCTTCTCGATGATCTTATTTCTTGTCACCCTGATTGGTTTGTCGCCAGTATTGGCGCAGCCAGTCGAATACGTGGTGCAGACGGATATCCGCACATCGGTCGTCGATGCAAAGAGCGAATCTATTCGGCTCCAGAAGCTGTGGGCGGAGATGATGAATGCGAAGCGCGTCGATGATGCCAAGCGATTGATCCTCGATGCACGCGAAAGTTTTGCTGCTTTGCCGAAAGGCAAGAAGGCGTACGCCGCCCTACTCAACGACACCGGCGATGCGTACGACGACCGGCATATGTTGGTGGAATCTGCCTATTTTCTCAAGCTGGCTGCCGATGCGTACGGCGAAATCGGCGACAAAAAGGGGCAGGGAAATGCCCTGAACAACCGGGCGATCGAACTCGGTTCAGCAGGGAATTACGGCGAAGCCGCTTCTGTCGACATGCAGGCTCTTCAAGTTAGGAAATCGATCAAATCTTCCGAAGGAATTCACCAGAGTCTCATTGCTCTCTCCGAAGACTACCGGAACTGGGGGCGCTTTGCCGAAGCGGAAGTCATGGGCAAAGAAGCACTCCGCTTTGCAATCCAGATCAAGGACCTAGAGAAGCAGGCTGTCTCCTGGATCGCCATCGGGAACTTCAACAGCATGACTGGCAGCTTCGACGCTGCGCTAAAGGCCTACCGATCCGCCTACACTACTCTTCATCATCTTAACCTTAAGAATAAGGCGTTTGAAGCGATCGCGATCGGAAACGAAGGCGCCATGTGGGAGCAACTCGGCCAACTTCACCGTGCCTCGGACTGCTATCGGATTAGCCTCCGCCTGCCTGGATCCACGATCCATCAAAAGGCCGTGAACTTCAACAACCTTGGAACGAACGCATTTCGTCAGAGCAGCTTCCCGACTTCCATCTTCTATTTCCGTTCTGCCCTAGATCTCCATCGTCAAACAGGTACTCCGGACGAAGTCATCACCACTCTTTTGAGTCTTGGTGGGGCTTACCGCACCTACGGCAGGCTCCCTGAAGCGGAGCAATGCTATCGACAGGCTCAATTGATCCTCGATAAGCAGTCGTTTTCTATTTCACGCGGTGATTTGCTGGCCAATCAAGCCGATTTACGTTTGTCGATGCACGATTTTTCAGGCGCAGTAAATCTTGCCAGTAAAGCCGATTCACTGCTTGCCGTCTATGGACGCCCCATGGACCGTGCCGAATGCCTCAGGACAAAAGCCGACGCCTTGCGCGCGTTGGGCAAGTGTAGCGAGGCAATCGAATCGCTTAGGCTAGCACTCGATCTGTACGAAGAGAGCTCGAGCTCTGTAACCGATCCTGCAGGGCTGGCGAAGTTCTTGGATATCAGCCAGCGCGGGCTCTATTCGGACTTGGCAAGTATGCTGCTTGAAGGACCCAGGCAACGAAAGAACTTGGATTCGGCAAAGCAACAGGAAAGGGTAGCCGAAGCATGGACACAATACGATCGAGGTCGCGGTCAAGGCCTTTTCCGACAGCTTGGAGCAAGCCAAAAGAACCTAGAAACTTTACTTTCCCAAGGAGACCGCGAACAATTCGTTGTTGCTACGAAACGACTCAAGGATGCCAACAGCTACCTTGCTGCTCAGGTCAATTCGTATCTGCCAGGTTCGAACGAAGTCCAAAACGCGCTGATGGCACTTGAAACAGCCCGACGAGAATCCCGAAACGTCGATCGAGATCTTGCAAAGAGATATCCACAATTCGCCCGGGTAAAAGGGCTATTTTCGCTTGACGCAAAGCAGTTGATCAAGCTCGCAAAGTCGCAGAACGATACGATCACGATCGAATATTGTTGCCGTGACAACGAGACTCTCGTGTTCATTCTAGGAGGTGGCAGTTTGAACGCTATTCGGATTCCGATCTCAGCCAAGCGTATCCAAGCCGAGGTCGACGCATGGAAAGACTGTATCGTCGAAGCTGGTGAACTGACCGCAAAGCCTCGGCTCGACAAACTCTCGGCTCGGGAGAAGTTCAAAGCTCGTGAAGCCTCGCTTAGCAGAAGAATCTACTCTCAACTCGTCGGACCTGCCCTAGAGGCGTTCGGCAAGTCGAACATTCGTAGACTGATCGTTGTTCCTGACGGCGGTCTTCTCGATGCTCCGTTTGCCGCACTTTCGATGCCTAATGGCAAGCGACTCGTAGAACGATTTGCGTTGTCTTATCAGATCTCGATTGCATCCAATTTCTGGCCACGCCGCAATGCAAAGGGCAATGGCTTGATTGCGATCGCCTACGACGCGCTTGCCGATAATGCATCCAACCTGCCGTCGGCATATGAAGAGTCGCTGGCAATATCAAAGTCGATCCGTCCGAGTCTTGCTGCGAAAAGTTCGGAATACCGGATCTCCCGAATAAAGGAGATGCTCCCTGCATTCGATATGATCCACTTTGCAACGCATGCAAAGGCAGATATCGATAACGGACTGCTATCGAAACTGGACCTTGGAGCGGAGAGATCTCTCGATGCTAAAGACGTTCTAGCATTGCCACTTAAATCGAGGCTGGTCGTTCTCTCGGCATGTTCAACTGCCGTCGGGCAACCTGCGACCGGAGAGGGACGACTCGGCCTTGTTTGGTCGTTTCAGGCAGCAGGCGCCCGATCCGTGGTTGCCACCAAGTGGGATCTCAACGACTCGGCAGCGAGGCGTCAAATGGTCGACTTCTACCGGCTCATTAGCCAAGGCAAGCCCCTAGATTTAGCCCTACAAGCGGCGGCAAAGAACGAACTCGGTCATAGCGGAAGGGGCCTTCCGTACTTCTGGGCCGCCTACAGCCTCGTCGGATCTCAAGCCTTGAGTCGATTCGCAGCGCCCACTCATTGAACCCGACAAGTCGGTTTTTTGACTTTTTCATAATTCTTCAGCCAGACATGCATAATGCGCTGATTTCGAAGGGACTCCCCATGTGTATCGGCTTACAAGCCTGGAAAGCACATTGGCATACCTTGGATTCGGATCACGAAGCACAACTGATTCCCAGCTCAAATCGCATCTGCGACTGAGAGCTATCGGCTTGTTCCTCGTCGTATGGTCCGGCATCGATGCCAGTGACTTTCGCGAAGATAGTCCCAGCCTCGGGCCCCATGCGACCGTCCTCTTAGTTCAGCAAGCCTATCTGCATCGCTCCATCGAAGGTCGAATTGCTTCCGCCGACTGTCACGACCGCCAACATCGGACATTGCCGTCATAGGCTATTTACCGACGATGGATGCGGTTGCCGCAGGAAATGGGGCACGGTCCAGCAGCTTGATTCCTGTTCCTTCTGCTTGATCGTTCGACTCGTTAACGAAACAGAGGAAGATAGCGGCGGCAACAAAGGCGAGTCCGGCTGCAACTTCGAACATAACGGGTAGACCGTACCGATCGGCGACGATACCCATGAGGGCGGGCCCGACGGCGCCGGCGGACGCGGTGATGAGAGAAAGTTGGGCCTGCAATGCCCCGCGGGTTCGGTGATCGGCTTGGTCATTTATGAACGCTATCGCTACCGCGCCAACGATGCCGAAATTCAGGCCGTGAAGCGATTGCGCTCCTAGAACCCACCATGGGCTCAATGCAACCGAGTACATCATCAAGCGGAACGGAAGCACCAGGTATGAGACTGCGAGAACGGGTCGCCGACCGTACCGATCGGAGAATCGCCCGGAAAACCGCATGACCAGAGCTTCACCTATGACACCGGGGAGGAATACGCAGCTCAGAAACAGCCCGCGCCCGCCGACATGCATCATGAAGATCGAGATGAAGTTGGTGGCTCCGTAAAGCGAGACAACGTAGAGGAAGTCAACGGCGAGGAACCGTTTGAGATTCGGGCTCATACTCACTTTGCGTGGCAGTGGATCTTCGTCGACCTCGATCGGCCGCTTGGGATCCGGAAGCCAATAGGCCAGTGCCCCAATCGCAAGGAAGAGCAGCGGTCCCGTCTCGAAAATGAGGTTAAGCGCGCCTCGCCCATGACCGCCCTGAGGCTTCAAGACAAAACCGACAGCAAGCGCGACGAACACGTACGCTATCGATCCCCAAACGCGATAGGCGGCGTAGGTGGCGCCACCTTCCCCCTTCTTGGCCAACCTGCCGACAAGGACTCCGCTTACGCCCTGCATATACATGTGCGCGTTTAGCCCGAGTGCCACCGCAAAGAGAAACGCCGGGGCGCCGTGAAGAAATGGAAATGACAGATATGCGATTGCCGCAACTACCGCCATTACGGCAACGAAAGGACGTCTTGCATCGATCCGATCAGACAGCTTGCCTAGAATAGGCTGCATCGCGAGAGCCATTGCAGCGCCGGAACCGGCTACTAACCCGATCTGGGACTTGGTGAGGCCAGCCTCTAAGAGGTAAATCGGAACAAACGGTTGAAGGAAGCCGGTTACAGATGTCGTCAACCCCATATAGAGAGACAACAGACGGCCATCCCGAGTCACGGTTCATTATGGGCAAGGGTGCTCAACACCCGCACGAGCCAAGGAGCACCCAACTTCTTTAGTTCCGAACGAAAACGGCTTTGCCGCCAGCTAGAAGCTTCATGCCGTCGTTTGAGATGTTCAGCGGCGTTTCGCTAGGGCCATCTTTAAGCCAAAGAATCGATCCGCGTCGACGCCAAGTACCGATGCTCCCATGGATGCGAAACGACTTGTCAACCCTTAAGTCGAGTAGCGTAAACGTCGCGCCTTCACTCGCTTTTGCCTCCTTTGTAAAGTCGGCGAGACCTTCAAGCCCGCCAATTTTGTACCGAGTCTGGCAATCCATCTTGTCTGGATATGGCTCTGGTGCATGCCATAGCCCAGCCATAGACTGCTCTTCTTGTGTCATCGCCGGAGTTAGGAGGTTATCGCCTTCGGTGAATATATGCAGTTCAAAAGTCTTCAGCCTCCCTTCAACGGGATAGGTGAGGCGCAATATGTTGGTCGCCTCATAGTAATCGGCGGTAAAGGTCTGCAGCGACTCCGCATACATCTTGTGCTGTTTGCTCTTCGTGTACGGATCGAGGTCGTCGACCAACATGTTCACTTCGCGGTTACCGACCATCATTGCCGTCTCCGGCTTAAAGAAATAATGACCGTTCTGAACCTGATAGTGCCCTTCGGCAGTGTAGTTCGGTGTCGAGAACATGAAGATCGAGGATGGGTTAAATCCCAGAATCTGAACAGTTGGGTTGAATCGAAGGTACGGATGATAGCCTGGGAGCTTTTGCATAATGGGAAGTTCTTCCCATTCCATACTGCCCGAGACCGGCGCCATCGGCAATACATGCCCGAGACCAATCACCGCGAGAAGCAATGAACCAACCATAACGCTATCATGGCACGGCTTTTTACCAGGCGATAATGTTTCTCACGCTATAGCCCAAATCGATTTGGCAGGAGGGGATTTAGTCCCATTTTGAGCCTAATCTACGATGCCCCGGACTCGACTCTCGCGGTTTTGTCTGCCGCGACTATCGCTCTAACTTTATCTTCAGTCAAAGGGTCAATATCGTGTCCTGGGTCACCCTGCCACCGAACAATGCCGTCGGAAGAGATCAGAAAAACGTTCGGGATTGAGTTGAGTCCAAGCTTCTTTATAAGCGCTCCCTTTCTGTCAAGCGCCACATTGAATTGAATCGGATTTTTGTTTGCAAACGCCTTCACTTGTGCCGCTGTATCCGAAGAGATACCGACCACAACCAGGTCTTTGGAATACTTGGCAGCCCAATCGTTTAACTTGCCGACCCACTCCGAGGACTTCTTAGTCGTATCGAATAGCTCAACCAATACGGTCTTGTTAGCCATGTCGGGAACGCCGTCGGTCAGCCAACGATCTGGTTCGAAGTACGGCCAGAACTTGCCGCGCAAATCTTTACCGGCAAACACCTCTTTGGATTTGTAAGGGACTTCCGGATAGGCGGCAGTGTTGATTGGTTTGACAGGGTGAGCCGCCATCCAGGCTTCGACCTTGGTCGACATATCGCGGATCCACTTGGCGGGCCCGCCCGATTGATACCCTTGACTCCCCATGACCTCGCCCTTGGCGCTCAAGGCAAGAACGGTCGGATATCCGGAGATCTTGTATTTGCCCGAGAGGCTTGAATTCTGCTGCTTCAGTTCAGCAATTTGCGAATGGTATTTTGGATAGTCGAGTTCGAGTAGAACCACATATTCAGATGCCCACTCCCGAAATGCCGGAGTATTAAGCACTTCTTGGTCCAACTTGTGACACCAACTGCACCAGTCGCTTCCGGTGAAGTACGCAAACACCGGCTTCCCGGTGCTTCTTGCCATTGACATCGCCTCGTTATAGGAGTTGGTCCACCCCGCCTGCGCCGACGCGACGGTAGCCAAAGAGACCAAGGCGATGAATGATCCTATCAACCGTCGCATGATCTCATTCTACAGCCCATTTCGCAAATCCGATCCGACCTGCCAATAATCGAAGACAAGGTTGACCACCTGGCAGCCGGCTCGGAACCTCCGCTAAAAGACAGTTATGGTTTAGCCTCAACTACACTATATGCACTTATATTGTTTCATTGATATGTTAGTAGGTGGCCAACTTCATTCAAATTACTCGGTAACTCTGCGTGATAATGGATATACAGAGTTCACTTCCATTACTTTCTAAGTCGCAGTATTATGTTTCCCTCAATTCGACTCGTTAGTGGGATCTGAGACTTTCCGAGGCTTATGTTGGGGCCAAGTACTTTCCGCCATATATTTGAAACATCACCCTTTGCAATGGGTGTTTTCGATTTCAGCGATCAACGGTTCTTGGCCGTCAATCGCTGCGCTTGCGGGCAGTATGGTCATTCGGAGGACGAGTTCCTGTCACTCACCTTGCGGGACCTGACAGGCGAATCGGACTACAAACGCCTCGACCAGGTCTTGGAGTTGACCAAGAACCAAGGCAATTCCGGTCCCCCCTCGACATGGATTCATCGAACGAAGGCGGGAGCACGCCTAACCGTCGAACTGACGACGAACGTGATCGAATCCGGTGACTACCACAGGGGCGTCGCGATGCTGCGCGATGTCACTGAGATGCAAAGGTCGATCGAATCGTTGCGACGTAGCGAAAGGAATATGGCCGAAGCGCAGCGGATGACTCACCTCGGAAGTTGGACTTACGACACCGGCATAGGAGAATTCACGCTCTCGGATGAGTTTTTCCGCATTGCCGGATATGAGTCTGGCGGCTTTGAACCGACATGGGAAAACATCCGGGCTTGCGTCTATCCGGACGACCGGCCAAAGATCGATCATGGTGTAATTCTTTGTGTCGGCGAGTGGGGTCCAGAGCCTCTTGCGTTCCGAATTCAGCGGCCTGACGGAAAGATTCGATGCGTCCTTAGCTGCGCAGAGGTGATTTACGACGAGGATGGCGCGACAAGTGTAGTCAGAGGCACGATTCAGGACGTTACCGAACATCGGGATGCCGAATGCCAACTGGAGAGGGCGTACGAAGAGACCCTTGAAGGTTGGGCACGAGCACTCGATCTCCGCGACCATGAGACGGAGGGTCACAGTCGCAGAGTCACCGAATTGGCATTGGGTCTAGCGATGCAACTTGGATTATCTCAGGTGGCATTGACTCATATCCGACGCGGTTCGTTGCTCCACGACATCGGCAAAGTCGGCATTTCCGACACGATCCTTCTCAAACCTGGCCCTCTTAAGGACGACGAGCGCGCCATCATGCAGAAGCATACGACGTATGGCCGCGAGATCCTGTCGCCGATCGAGTTCTTGGGCCCTGCGCTGGAAATCCCGTATTACCACCATGAGAGGTGGGATGGAACCGGATATCCGTTGGGCCTGCGTGGCTCGGATATCCCACTTTCGGCACGGCTCTTCGCACTTGCCGACGTCTGGGATGCGCTTACTTCCGACCGCCCCTACCGAGGCGCCTGGCCCGTAGATCAAGCTCGCGCCTACATTCAAGCTCAAGCCGGTCACCAATTCGACCCGGAACTCGTCCCAATGTTTCTCGACCTAGTTGCCGACTAGCGATGAGGCTTCTACGGTCCAACGACCGGTAGAGATTCATAGCAACCCAAATCGATTGAGCCACCGATAACGCGGGGCGCCCCTATCAAGTCCAAGGCTCCCTCAATGGTCGCCCCGAGGTTGATCCCTGCCCCTATGGCAATTGAACCTGCAGCCAAGCGTAGGTTCCCCGAAGAGGGATCGACGAAAAGTGGATTTGAGAACTTGGAGTGCTTGTCGCCCAGCGAAAGCCGCTCAAACGATGCCAGGCTTGTGCAACTCTTGGCCCCCCACATAAACATCGGCGTGCCCGATGTAAAGAAAAGGTTGTAGTCGGATACGACACCGGGGATTCCTGCCCCGCTTGGTTCGCTTATAACGACACCCTGGATGGACGCATACAGAATGTTGTTCTTGAACACGTTCCCCTTGGTGTGGAACTGAATCTGGAATTCGCCCGAACCTGAATTCTCTGTGTCGTTTTCGTAGAGAGTGTTGTTGACAAAGGCGCAGTTCAGGGTCCCGCCCCTTTGCGAATCGTATCCTCCGATAGAAAGTCCACAAATGGTGTTGGAGAAGATGAGGTTGCTTCTTACCGTCACCTGAGAGGCGACCTTGCCGCCATGCTCCGATGTGACTTCGATTCCGATGTCGGAGTTGTGAACGATGTTTCTCTCAATGACAATGCTCGCCCCACCGTCCACATAGATACCGTCCGCGCTCTGACTGCCCGAATAGGATGGATTGAGAATCGACGTGACGTTGTAGACGGTGTTAAGCCCCACGTACCCATTCCGAGCCTGGTCCTGGCCCTTGATCGGCGAAGTACCTTCAAACCCGATGCAGTCGATCCCGATATTGTTCACATCGTGAACCATGTTGTTCGTGACCGCGAACCCGTCGACGTTTCCATTGATCGTGACCGTTTCGCTGTTTCCCGTCTTTGTGTTCCTGACCTCGTTATGGTCGATGGTCAGATGAGTAATGCCACCCTTGGCAGAGTTCCCGTAAACGGCAATGCCAAAAGCGTTAATGCTTCCAGGGACGGATCCATTGTTCTCGATTGAATCGACCAAGTTGCCCCGGACGACCACTTGATCGGCCTTGCCCTCAATCAATATCCCCGCCGGAACGAGGTCGGAGTTACTCGTGCGAAAGTTGCGAATCTCAAATCCTTGGACGGTTACACCGTTGACGTTTTTGACTAGGACCAAGGCAGCGTCGGAACCTGGAACGGCAATATTGGTTCCGTCGATCACCGGTTTGGCGCCGGCTGCATTTTGCAGCGACATTGGATGGAGAATCGTCACCCGTTCGTTGTAAATGCCGTCGCCGACAAGCACCGTGTCACCGGACTTCGACACCTGACAAGCGTGTTGGATCGTGCGCCACGGCGCCACAGAACTACCTGCGTTATTGTCGCTTCCTGCCACCGAAACGTACGATGTACTGCCGCATGCAAAAGCGGCAAGTCCCAATATCCCGGCCAAAGCTAGTCTTCGCACGATATCGGATTATGGTGTTCGCCCCAAAAAGGAACTAGGACCACCGACGACGGTAGCTCTCCTATTTGCCCAAGAGGATGTAAAGAAGGCTGGCGAAGACAAGAACGAGGATCCAAGCTACAGGATTCTGGAGTGCTTGCCAGGCGATCTGAAGCTTTGGCCTTGTATCGACCCCACGCTGACTGACGGGGAGATAGCCGGAATCGAGAACTCGACCAACATTCGGCAAATCCGGCACTATCGGCGCCTGGTTTGTAGATACTGGTAACGCGGGCTCGGCCAATTTAGGCAGGCTGCTGACGTCGCGGAACCGCATCAGAATCTGAATCCAAGATGCGATATGGTTCGGATTGACGGTCGCAGCTTGACGGAAGCCCTGTGCAGCACCCTCGCGATCTCCTAGCCGTGCGCAGCATTGGGCCCATCGAAACCAATTCGTTTCGTTCGTCCCATCGATGGAGCTCGCCTTCCGAAATGCATCGGAGGCAGATCGATCGTCACCGGTTTTGACGTAAGCGGCACCGAGGTTGAACCATGCAATCCCATTCATGGGATCGATCGCTATCGCCTTCTTGAAATCCTCGATGGCCTCTTCAAACCTACTCAATCGAAGCTTTACCCAACCGCGATTATTCCAGGCCTCGGCCCAGTCGGGCTCCAACTCGACCACCTTGTCGAAGCACATGATCGCCTCCCGGCGACGCCCCATCTCACCGTAGGCGAATCCCAGTCTGTGCCATGCCGCAACATGATCGGGCACTCTGTTGACGACTCTCGTCAACAACGAAACGCCGAGGTGGAGCTTTCCTTGTTCGATGAAGCCTGTCCCCCGCTCAAGAAGCTGATGCCAATCGCTGTCGAACCGATCCTGAACCGCATCGATGTGTATAGCCCTTAACGAAGAGGTCGATGTCGATTCGGCACTCCCGGTCTGAAAAGGCGACTCCAAGCCAAGTGCTTTCATCCTTCGTCTACGCGAAAGGCGCACCATCTTCCTAGGCGATTCATCCAAGCCGAAGGCGAGTGCATCACCCTCGATCATCTTCCACCACCTTCTTCGTCGGCCGGCCACCGCGCTCCACAGACATTACACAGCACTCGGGGCTTTATAGACTCGCTCTTCCGCAAATCCCGCGTCGACGAAGGTGGAGTGGAATCTGCCGGAGGTAGCGGTCGGTCAAACGAATCGACGATCGTTGCCGCTTGATTGTCCGATAGCGAACCGGTCTGATTTCCGTAGGTCCTTGGATAGTAAAAATCCCGGACAAACGACTCAACCCGTCGGTCTCCGGTTCTACGGAGGACATGTCTTGCGATTTCAGCGGGCGTGCATCGTGAAGTCCGAATCGGCAGTAGACGTTGTCGATCCAGGTGCCCAAGCAGGCGAGTCCATAGCGATTCCTGAAGCGTCACGTCGCCCTCCGCTTCTTCCATGAGACAACCGTGCCAACAAGGAAGGCGGCGCCAAGCCCAGCTAGAGCCGCCGAGATCGCCACAACCTGCGCCGTGACGAGGTTATCCCAAAGGGATTTCGCATCATGTTTCTCGGATTTCGACAGATAGGGTTTGGTCTGTAGCGGCTCCGAAGGTGGCGGAGGAGGAGGCGATTCGCTGAGCCTTGCCTGTTGTATCGTCGCTTCAGACGTTCTCTCTTGATGGCGTAAAGAGAAGTTTGGCTCGTCTTGTGCTCTAAGCTCAAACACCGTCATCAGTGCAAGCGCCAAGACCAGTGCCCCCATGAACGAAGCGACGTACCACTTCAACGGAATTGGCGCCGGTTTAGAACGCATCGATCTTCACCGGGTGATCCCAAGCATGATCCAGGTCGGGAACCAAACACTGGGGACTGCTACGATAGGTTGACAATGGGTATTTGGCAAGCAACGCTGCCGCATGTCGGTAGCTTGCCATACCCATTAGGCAAAACTCCAGAATCACAACAACGACCTGCGGTGCGACGGGACGGAAAAGCTGCTCACCCGATGCCAGACAGCCTGACAAGTGAACGAATACCACCGTAATAACAACGGGGGCGAAAGAACTTCGACTGGACAGCAGGGAGTTTAAAATCGCCAAACCCAAGCAGGCGGCCAAAGCGATCAACGGGTTCCATGCGGATTTCGAAACTGCCCAAATCGAGAGCACAAACCAGCTTTGTCCCGCCATCGACGACAAAACGACTATCGGTTCTATTCCAAACGGCTCTCTTCGATTTGTAATCACCGATACCGCTGCCATGACGATTCCCAATACGACTCCCGTTGTCGTCTCGATCGGAGTGTAACTTCGTGCAAATCCCACAGGAAACGCAGTCGAAGCAATCAGGCAACAAGCTCCTGACAAGTAACTGAGTGACCGAAGCTTCGGCCAAAGGGTCGACGGAACCACCAATAAGGCAAAGGTAGCCATGAACAGCAGGGAAAGCGCTCCCTGTCGCCCCCCGAGAACCGAGCCGAAGACGGCAAATCCAAGGATCGTTCCGACGACGATTCGCCCTAAAGATCCTTTGGTTAAGCCACCTTCCTGGGAATACGGAGAGTTGCGAAGGGCAATGGCTCGCAGTGCAAATCCCACCGATCCAACACAAAAAAGGGCGTTGCGAACAGGTCCCACGACAGCGGCAGAGTGGCCGAAGCCCGATGCGGCAAAGGCAGCGATGGCAATCGATGCAAACACCATCTCCCTGTAATTGCGATCCTGGTCTAGCGCAGTTTGGTACCTGGCTTCACCCCGATCCGATGGAAGCAACGGCTTTCGTTTGCCAAGAGCATCCCTCTCGCGATCGCCGAACCTCTGCCCTTTGACTTTCATGGCGCCACCGCCTGAGAGACTAGCGATGCTTGCCACTCGGGGGTGACTTTAAGTACAGCGCCTGACCGCATGTTCCGAACGGTTGGCGAATCGTTTTGGCTGATCAATAGCAAGACCGCGTCCGAGATCTGCGATTGGCGAACCAAGATCCTTCGGACGGCTTCATCGGTTCGGATCGGCTCGATTCGCGCCAAAGTCCTCTCGAGCTTTGGGATATCGCTTGAAGGATGCCTAATCGGAATTTCAATAACTTTCCCGTCCCCTTGGCACCCGACGAACTTGACTGCATGCTTCAATTCGCATAACCGACGACAAAGGGCGATTGCAAAGGAAATCGACTTCTCGTGACGATAGAGCATCAGCAGCCGATCTTCCGCTCCATCGGGCGGGACGACGGTATCGAGAACAACCGTCACTTCGCTATCGTTTGGATCCGAATACTCCCGCACAACCAATTGCCACGGAAAATCCGGCATTCGGCGCGAGAGCGTCGGGCTAACGTGTCTGGGGTTATCGCCCGGCCGGTATTCCCGGACACCGACAAACTCCTCCATTGCCGACGGATTCGAAGGCTGATGCCCGGTCGTCCGGCGCTGACCTTGAAGCAACTGGTCGACTCCCGAGTTCAACAGAATTACCGCAGGCAGGGCAAGTAAGGGAAGGTCGAATGCGAAAAAGAACCGCCGAACCAATAAACTTCCGGGAAAAGAGGTTCCTGCTTCGAGGCCGTGCACCTGAAATGCACCTCGCCTCCGGACGGTAACCGTCCACTCGAACTCTCCTGCACTTCTCCTCGGCAGCATCCCAAGAAACTTCTGAGGAGAGCGCAAAACGTTCCCATCGGTTGCCGTTATCAACTCTGCGGTGAGGAAAAGCAGTGGCCAGCGATTGCTCGGATTTTCAACCCTAACGACCACAGGAAACCTGGACATCGCATGGAATTCGGCCGCAAGCTCAGGTAACGCACAAACTAAGTCGTTTTCAGAGGTCAGGTGGGCCATCACCGTCGCGACGAGTAGCCATCCAAAAATCAGACTGCCCATCGACATCGTCACAATCGCAAAGGGTGACTTGGTCGCCGAGGACAGGCCGACGATTACGCATAGAAAGGAGACGAGAAATGCACAGGCGTTTCCTCGGGCGAGGATCGTAGAGGTTCGAGTTGGCGGGATCAACTGCATGAGCGGTCAACTGCCCACAGGCACCTTTGTCTCTTCGATGATCTGGCGTACGACGTCTTGTTTACATTCGGTCGTGTTCAGCGTTTCCGTCGATGTAGTGTTCAACATCACGCGGTGAGGAAGCACATGCGTGGCCAAGGTGCGAACGTCGTCGGGAACGACGTAGCTGCGGTTTTGAACCAACGCATATGCACGGCTTAATTGCATGAGTTGCAAGGCGCACCTCGGACTGGCTCCGACCTGGATTAGGGCCGAGTGGCGAGTTGCCCTCACGAGAGTGACCACGTAGTCGATCAGCGACTCTTTCATCAAGATTTTCGGTACAGCCTCGATCAGTTGCCGAACCTTTGCCGCATCCATAACCGGTGAGAGGCCGATCAATGGATCTCTCACTTGCCGCTCGATGAGTACCCGCTTCTCCTCGCTTTCGGAAGGGTATCCCGGAGTAAGGAGAACCTGAAATCGGTCGAGTTGAGCCTCGGGAAGGTCGTTGACTCCACGATGCTCGACCGGATTCTGAGTTGCGATTACGATAAACGGATCGGGAAGCTGGTGCGTTTGCCCCTCAATCGTAACCTGCCCTTCGCCCATCGCCTCAAGGAGCGCACTCTGGGTCCGAGGGGTTGCTCGATTAAGTTCGTCGGCCAACAAGATGTTGGTGAACACCGGTCCAGGTCGAAACGCCTCCGAACGAGGATCGACATATCCGGTAACGTCGACAGGCAGGAGATCGGGAGTGCATTGCACTCGTTTGAAATCGCAAGCGATCGATTTGGCGAGCGCTCTGGCCAGCATCGTTTTGCCGACTCCAGGCTTATCTTCCAGAAGAACGTGCCCCCTCGAAAGCATCGATGAAATCACCAGCCGGATCGTGTCGTCCTTGCCGACGACGACGCGCCCGACATTGTCGACAAGAGCCTGTAGCGAATCAAAAAGTTCGTTCATATTCGTGCCAACTGGGACGCTCCATGCACCGTACCCTCTGTCTGCAAAAACAAAAGTGGCCGGCTCCCTGACGCGATCGGAACCACCCATCGAAATATCCAGGAAGCTAGACACGCGATCGCTAACGCGATCGATGCCTTTAGGACCGGGGCGGCGCCAATCGACTCCAACAGCCGCTGTCCTAGTTCAGTGCCAAATACCGTTTCGACCTGCCCATTCAATGCTTCCGCCGAAAACCCGCTCCCAAGCAGAAGGACAGCAAAGACGAATCCGCAAACTCTCACTCCGGTTAGGAAGCTTCTCAGAACATTCCCCGCAGAAAACTGGCCAAGGGCCCTTATGTGGGCCAAGAACTGACAAACGGTTCCGAGGGCAACCAGGCCAAAAAGGGATGCGAGAAAGAGCAATGTAGAGATTGCGATTCGAATGAGGGTTGGCGGTTCCTCGGTCAAGGCGGCAAATATCGGCAGCCCAAGCAGGTAGTAGAGGATGCTCACGCTTGCAGAATCGAAAATCAGCGCAACGCTGCCCGCGCCGCGATGGACTTTCAAGCATCGGTCGCATGCCGTACCGACCTTCAGACGCTGCCAATCAAGCATGCCGGAGAAGAAAACAGCGATCGCCCCTAGAAAACCAAACGCCGTAGTCCAGATGAGAAGCTTGCCCTTAGCGCCACTCGAAAGGGGAGTCACCGTTGCGTTCGGTTGCTCGATAGGCGCCAAGGCGTCGGTTCGAATACTTTGTTCTACCGAAGAAAGTGACGGCTGCTCGACGCTATCTTCGGACGCGACCTGTGCGAAACCCGGTCGGACGAGTCCAGAAAAGATCAAGCATACGATCGCGATAGTAAGTCTTAGGCGCACGTAAAAGAGTCCTCAAGGTCAAGCCCCAGATTATTCACCAGTAGACCACGGAGGGCTCGCTAAAATCCTCTGAGTACACAAAACGGGGACATATCGCTAGCTCCTCAACTGCAATTTACGCAACGCTCAGAATGGGACTGAGATTGACAAACACCGTCCCAAGCAATGTCGTCCGCAGCTACGACATCGATTCCGGTTAAATAGCAGGGATGTCGGGACTCGCACGCGATTTCTTTGTTTCCGGGGGCACTTTGCCCTTGGATTCCGCGAGCTACATCGAGCGTTCGGCAGACCGAGACCTCTACGAAAACCTGATGGCAGGCCGGTACTGTTATGTGCTCAACTCCCGCCAAATGGGCAAGTCCTCGCTCTCGGTGAGGACGATGGCCCGCCTTAAGGAAAGTGGAGTGCGAACGGCATTTATCGACCTCACACAGATTGGCGGAAAAAACGTCCTTGTCAATCAGTGGTACGCAGGACTGACGCTTGAGGTTGGGCGAGCGTTCGGACTCGAAAGCCAAACGCTCGTGCGATTCAAGGAAATGGGGGAGCTTAGCCCGATGCAGCGCTTCTTTCGATCAATTCGTGAAGTGGTCCTCGAGCAGATCCAACAGCCGATCGTTATCTTTGTCGACGAAATCGACTCTACGCGAAACCTTCCTTTCGATACCGACGAGTTCTTTGCTGGTATTCGTGAGTGCTTTAACCGGCGGGTCCAAGACGAGAACTGCAAGCGACTGACCTTCTGCCTGATTGGGGTCGCAGTTCCCAATGAACTGATTCGAGACCCATCGACAACGCCTTTCAACATCGGGGAGAGGGTCAGCCTTCTTGACTTCGGGCTCACAGAGATTCAGAAGTTTGGATCCGCGCTCGGGACAAACGGCAAGCAGTTGACGGAGAGAGTGCACTACTGGACGAACGGCCAGCCGTTCTTGACCCAAAGCCTCTGTCGTGAGATCGCTTCCGATCCCACGATTCAAGATAGCGGCGCAGTCGATTCGCTCGTCGATCGACTGTTCTTTGGTCCCCAGGCTGTTGACACAAACCTAAACCTCGCCGACGTCGCCAATCGCGTTTTGTCGGAGTCGGCGACGATCGGCGATCGGGACCAGTTTCGCGCGAACGTACTGAGCGCCTATGAGAAGACCTGGAGAGGTGGCACGATCAAGGACGACGAGGCGAATCGGATTTCGGTTGTCCTGAAGTTGTCTGGAGTTTTGCGCCCTGAGGGAGACCGGCTAGTGATTCGAAACCGAATCTACCGCCGAGTGTTTGACAAGGCCTGGATTGCAGCGAACATGCCAGGCCAGGAATTGATACGACAACGTCAGTTCTTCCGACGCGGTCTCATCCGAGGCGTAGCGATCGCGGCTGTTTTGGGCGGGGTCATCGGAACGCTAGCACTGCTTGCCGTAAATGCTCGGCACGAGGCGGTCGTTGCGAGATCTGCGTTGGACTATGAACTTTACGTCTCCGACATGACGAGCCTCGGGCTCTTCGAAGGGACAGGCGATAGCGTTCGCATGGCTTCTATCTTGGCTCGATCGCATTCCAATAGCCATCGCGGGTTCGAATGGAACTTCTGGCTTGGAAGGCTTCACGATTCCCCAGAGGAGTACACCCTGGATTATTCGACGCCCGGAAAGCTTGAAGAGGGGATTTTGTCGCAGGACGGCGCCGAAATCTGCGTCAAAGATAGGCTCGCAAACGTAGCTGTCGTCGTTGACAGGCGGTCCAAGCGCGTCTTAGGCAGCGATATTCTCGAACTCAAATCCGTTGTCGCGACCAAGTTGGGGATTGTCATCTTCGATACTAACGAATGGCCCTGCCCGGTCAAAAACATCGCCACCGGAAAAGTCGTCGCCAGAATTGGCACCCCCGGTTTTCGCGTCGATCAGATCACTTGTCGCGATCAAGCAGATGTGGCATTGGCAAACGAGGTCGATACTGCAGATCCAGCCCACCAAGTCTTGTCCGTATGGAATCTAACGACTGGCAAATGTGTCTTTCGACACAGCCCGCTTAAGAACTCGCTGCCAAGACCACATGCGATCTCTAAGGATGGTACGCGTATCGTCTACGGAGTACCGCATCCAGAAGCCGGATCGAAGAGAGGTGCGCTGCCATTTCGTCTCGTCGTTTGGGACACTGCCTCAAACCGTGAAGTCGATAGCATTCCTTACTCAAACAACTCTGACTTCGCCGACATCTCAGAATCGGGACGCATCATCGCCTATTGGGACGAACGCCACCTTGCCAAATTGCGCGATGTTGCCAAGCGACAGACGATTTATTCCGCGCGCGGAACGGCAGAAGATGTCGCTATCGCAATCCAAACTTCGAACGACGATCGGTCTGCCGTATTCATCGCCTCAAATGGCATTGCGAGTTTGCGAGAGATTCCAAGCGGGCAATTGATTGCGCAAAAAACAAACCTATGGCGACTCGCCCCAACAACAAATGGTTCGGTTTGGGTTGGATCTTCGTCGAGTGTCCGCGTTCTAGACCTATCGAAGGGAGGGCAGGCCATCGTAGGATCCGCCCAAAAGGTGGCAAGAGACGGGCTTGGTGCATTGCGATTGACGTCTCAAGGCAACAAGACGGTCGCTCGCCTCGGGGATCCGACGCTAAACCGGCTGCCGAGTTTTGAAATGCCTCCGGGAGCGGTTCACATGACTTACAACGGCCTTTGGTGCTCGTCGGACGAGTCTCAGGAGAAGAATCAGTTGTTCTCGATCGGCACAAAATCGACCATTTCGTTGCCTTTCCATCCGGAGAACATCGCATTGGGGCTTCAGCCCAATCCGTTCGCCGTCATGAAAAGCGGCGGCACTTGGTACGGTATTTCAGGGACGGCGGGCACAGTGTTATGGTCCAAGCTTTTTAAGCCCGCGTTCCGAGGAATGTGGATGGCGCCGGATTGTCACCGGCTCATCGCATCGACTTGGGATGGCAGGATCGCCTCAATCGATCCCAGAACGGGGAACCAATTGCGAATGACAGGCGCCCATCACCTCTTGCTTTCCTCACTGAATTTCTCCAGGGACGGGCGACAATTTGTAACCGGTGGCGGGGATGGTCTTGCGATACTGTGGGATACCGACACGCTCAAGAAGCTCGCAGAATTTAGAGGGAATGCCGCCCAGGAGGTCGAGGCGGCAGATATTTCGCCTGACGGCAAGAGAGTCGCAACGTGTAACGTGACTGGCGCTTGGCAGATTTGGGACGCTCGAACCGGAATCGAACTGACCGAATTCCGAGCATCGAGCCTTCCCCTTCGCTCCATCACCTTCACATCCGATGCGAGGAACCTCGTAACGTCGGGCGACGATAACATCGTTCGAAGGTGGAACACTCTGGATCGCGATCCGACAATCAGGGTTCCCGTGCCTCCAGAAGCGTTGAAGAACGTCCAGTTTAGGTAGCTAACCCGGTTAAACTACTGTCTATAATAGCTACCAACATTTGGTTGAGTAGTACCAGGAGGCGATTCATTGAAAAGAGACGTACGCAGCAAATTCAACGTCGTCCTGCTTTTCAAACGCAAAGCCCAACCGGACTCTCACGTTGTAGATGTGCTCGAACGCGAGTTAACGGCGGCCGGATACAGAGTTTTCGTGGATAGGCTCCTTCCGGTAGGCGCCGAATGGGCAAATCTCATTGAATCACGCATTCGAACTGCGGATGCCGTCATCCCAATCCTGTCTGAATCGGCCATGTCTGGCGAAATGCTCCAATTTCAAGTGGAGACGGCAATAGACGAACGGCGAAACCGAGGGCGTCCGTTCATTCTTCCGATTAAGGTAAGTACGTCACGACAGCCGACGGGCCCCGTCGGAGCACTCGTAAGCGGACTTCCCTTTGTCGAATGGCAAACACCGATGCACGATGTTCGGCTGGTCGAGGAGGTCATTCGGGCTCTTGATCTCTCTTCAAGCGAGTTGGGCCCCGATCATCATCTAGGACCTGCCGGTGGCGCTGTATTGCCGGACTCAGCCTATTACATCCTTCGCGATGCGGATAGGGAGCTCAAGAACGCGATTCGCGCTCGCGAGAGCGTGATCCTACTTCGTGGACCGAGGCAGATCGGCAAAACTTCGCTCCTCGGCCAAGGAGCAAGACTGGTTTCCGATTTGGGATGGAACCAAGCGACAACCGACTTCCAAATGATCAGTTCTTCCCAACTGACAAACGCGGATTTCTTTGCTAGAATGCTTGCCGCGACGATATCACGGCAGCTCGGGTTCAAATACAACTTCGAATCCGAGTGGCAGGACGTGTTCGGTCCAAACCTGAACATGTCGAATTTCATGCGGTCGCTCATCGCATCGTTCGATGCACCGGTGGTCTGGTTTATGGATGAGGCCGACCGTTTGTTCCACGCTCGGTTTGGAAGCGATTTTTTTGGACTTGTCCGATCCTGGCATAACGCTCGAGCAACCGACCCCTCGGGGCCGTGGTCGCGGTTCACAGTCGTAATCGCATATGCAACCGAAGCTCGACTGTTCATTCGCGACCTCAACCAATCTCCATTCAACGTCGGAAGGCATATTGGGATGGCGAACTTCACGATCGAACAAACGGATGAGTTGAACAAACGATATGGAGGGCCCGTCAAGCGCCACTCCGATCTGGAAGCGCTTCATTTCCTATTGGCAGGACAGCCATTTCTAGTCCGAAGAGCCTTCGACGAGTTGTCAACCGGAGAGATGGAGTTCGCAACCCTTATTGAGACGGCGGACCGCAACGATGGACCGTTCGGGGATCACCTCCAAAGAATGCTCGTTGCGGTCAGTCAGTTCCCGGACGTTTTGACCGCTTTGCGGTCCTCTTTGGATGCATCCGCACACACAGACGATGCATCTGTCGCCAAGCTTGTCGCCGCTGGCGTCCTCCGGCAAGAACCGGGTGGACGGGCCGTCCCCGCATGCGATCTTTACGCCCAGTACCTTATCAACAACATCGGTTAGGGTCTATCCTTGGTGCGATTCCAAAGGCTGTTCGAGCTTCCTGGGAACTGGGAGTTGTCGGAATAGCGCTAGAATGTCTCCTTGGAGTTGCCGATGAATCTCATTCCTAATCATTCTCACCTTTCTCGGTCGAAGCAGGGCCTCAACTTGCGTTTGACCGCTTTCTGTATCGTCCTCCCCAGCGTTCTCTCTGCTGCGTTCGCACAGTCCAGTTCGTTAACTCTTTCGGAGAAAGGTGCAGTCAAGGCTCGCCTTGGATATTTCCCCGTTCAAATCAAGCTCACTGACGCCAAACCCAAGCAGGTCACGAAGGAACCTCAGTATCGCGCCAAACCGCAATACGGAATCATTCACCTCGGAAATGGCCCCAAGAGCGACTTCGTGTTCGCGCTTGATGAGCCTAAGGACGCCGATTTCAAGATCTATATCGACAAAAATCGGAACGGAGATTTGACCGACGACGGCGACGGCGCCTGGAATACCAAGCGCACGAAAGGTCGAGTGATGTATGGCGTCATGGACGTCACCCTAAGAGCTTCTTACGGGACTCCCAATAAAGAGACTGGATTCTCGGACTACACGCTTGGACTCTATCGATTCCCCGACCTACCGAGTTTGATCACTTATCGAGAAACGGCCCGAGTCGGTCGAATCGACATCGACGGAAAGGGACATCACGTGACTCTAGTCGAAAACGATGCCGACGGCATCTACGACAAGTCGGCGACCGCTGCAGGATCGAGGCCGATCTGGCTCGTTGTGGACGTAAACGACGATGGCAAGGGGGAGACGGTCGACATTCGAGCCCCCTTCAAGCTCGCTGGGAAAGCATACGAAGCGAAGGTCTCGGCCGACGGATTCAACCTCGCGTTGAGCCCGACGACAAAGAAAGTCGCCGACTTAGCACCGAAGGCAGCGCCCCCTCCCGCGCTTCTAAAGGCAGGAACGGCGGCTCCCAAGTTCGTTGCAGAGAAGTGGGGCGGAGGAGATCTGAAGCTCGCCGACTACCAGGGCAAAGTCGTCATCCTAGATTTCTGGGCTACATGGTGCGGACCGTGCCAGAAGTCGATGCCCCATATCGAGAAGGTCAACAAAGCGCTCAAAGGTCAGGATGTAGCCGTTCTTGGCGTTTGCGTTTGGGATGATCGAGACGCCTACAAGGATTGGGTTCCTAAGAACCAAGACAAGTACACGTTCCAGTTCGCCTTTGACCCCGCCGGCCGAGGCGCGAACAATATCGCGGCAAAGCTCTTCAACGTGAACGGCATTCCGACGACTTACATTATCGACAAAAACGGTAACGTCGCCGACTCGATCGTCGGATACGACGAAGGCGATACTCGCCTCGAAGAAGCACTCAAGAAGCTAGGTATCAAGCTCTAGTCGAATCGAACGTATGTCGTGCTAGGGTTTGCCTTTGTGTGACCCAAGCACGACATGCCCATGTTTGTCGAAGTGGATCGGAAGAATTCCGGGCCGCTCCGACCATTCTGCGGTGGCATCGCTGCCGAAGTAGGTCGACCACCAACTTCCCCTCTCATCTTGGAAGAACGTGTTATGCCCTCCATGGGGAATCGCTTCATACCGTTCTTCGTATGGGCCATAGATGCTTCGCGACTCAGCGACCATGCAACTATAGCGGCCATCGATCATCTCTGAGCAGTCGAGATAGTAGCGCCCGTTTGCCTTGAAGATGAACATCCCCTCGTAGCCGACATGGTCGAACGAGTTCTTACCGAAGATCAACTGACACAGCCCGGAATGATGCTTTGGGTCTGGATCCGATTTCGTAGTTCGCAACCACCGGTACGGGTCGGCGAATCCGCTCATGTCCGGCTTCATCTGCGCAATCTTTCCGCTGTGCCAAAGGAAGTAGACCTTTCCGTCGGTGTCTTCGAACAGAGATGCGTCAATCTCGTCGCCTAAGCGTTCATTCGGGTGCATGTCGACGTAAGGTCCCACTGCCTTACCAGAAACGCTCTTGAGGAGCCCCGAGCCGGAGGTTTTCGCAGTTCCGTCCCATCCGGGCATGCTGTAAGTCAACCAGAAGGTCCCTCTCAAGTAGTGGATCTCCGGCGCCCACAGCGACATGCTCTTTTCCAGATACGGTTTGTGCCACGGGCTTCCACCATATTTGAAAACAAACCCCAGCGACTCCCAATGGCTGAGATCCCTAGATCGCCAGACCTTGATCCCCTCATTGAAACCGTAGAACGGCTCTACGGTTCCAGTTAGGTAGTACTCGCCGTCCGGGCCAACGCAAATCGAAGGATCTCGAAGCGGTGAATCCATCACCTTGCGAAGCCCTGGGAGCCTGATTCCATCGGGAGTTTGATGCCCTCCGCCTGCTAAGGCAGCGCCTATCGGCAGTATCAGGAACGCGAACAACAATGGAGATGCAATGAACATATGGCTTTTAGTGTTGGCCAAGCTTGGCTCTTCACGGGCTACGCCTTAACTGTCAAGTTTGCCATCTTGGTTGTTCCTCCCAACGTGGCGGTAATGCCGATTGTCGTGGATTTGACCACCTTTGATGTGGAGATGGTAAACGTCGCACTGCTCTTACCTGCAGCGATTGTGACGTTGGCAGGCGTACTCGCCGCTCCGTTGCCAGTAGCTGCCAGCGCGACCGTAACCCCACCGGTTGGAGCTACCCCGTTAATGGTCACCGTGCCGGTGCAGTTGCTTCTTGGGCCGCCGATAATCGTCGTCGGGCTCACCGTGAGGCCAGTCAGAACCGGTGCAAGGACCGTTATTGCCCCCGACTGCTGAATTCCTGCGTAGGTGGCGGAGAAGTTGACGTTCGAATCGAAGGCAACGGGTTTCGTTCCGATTGAGAACGTCGCACTTGTCTTTCCGACCGGGATCGTGACTGATGCAGGAATCGAGATATTCGTAGATTTCGTTGAAAGGCTGATTGAAATTGCGCCGCTACGAGACCCCGGGGCAACACTGACGCTTACGGACCCTACGACAACCTGACCTCCGGTTATGCTTGATGGCGAAGCGGATACATCGGTGATGATGAATGGCAATACCCCTATCGTCGCTGAGGAGAAGTTACGGCTAGGATCGACCGCATCGATCGGAACACTTTGCGCAGTTAGGACGGCATTGTGGGTTACGGCAAAGGTGGTCGTTAGATTGCCTGCGGTAGGTTTGCAGATGACTTTGGCTGGAACCGTAGCAGCAGCAGGGATTCGACTGGACAGTGTAACGGCGATCCCGGCCGAGGTCGAAGGTCCGTTGAACGTCAAAGTTCCGGTCACCGGAGTATTCGTTCCTCCGATAACCAACTGTGGCGAAATCGTCAGCCCGATGAGCCCAGCAGCTTCGACTTTAACTTGTGCCGTCGAGGAAAGACTCCCTCCCGTCGCCGCAATAGTTGCGGTGACATCGGACGCAACCGGAGTCGTGGTGACATTGAAATATCCAACGCTGGAGCCTGCCGCAATCTTCACCGTCTTCGGCACTGTGACCGAGTTACTGCTCGAGGACAGACTGACGATCAAACCACCGGATGGCGCTTTGGCATCTAGATATACCGCCGCACTGCTGACGTTGCCACCCATAACGGGCGAGACGACAGCCAATGATTGAACGCCTATCGGCAAGATCGTCAAGCCGACTTCATCGACGATGCTGACCTGTTTTGCGTCGACATTCGCGTAGAAAGTCGAGTTGGTCGAGTTGGTTGTAATCTTGAACGTCGCCGAGGTCGCTCCTTTGGGAACGGTCACGAGTAGTGGGTGGCCGACTGTCGTGTCGCCTCCGAGCAAGATCTCTGTTCCGCCCGACGGTGCTGGTTGAGTCAGCGTTACAGTTCCTTCTGCACTCGCCCCACCGACGATCGTGGTCGGCGTAACCGTGAAACTGGAAAGATCCGCTCCTCCCGCCGGTAGATAGAGCCGCCAAAGGCCCCTGCCATATGTTCCCGCATTGAGGTAGCGAGTGCCCGGAACTGCCACCAAGTCATGGACCATGACCGGAGGTAATCCGTACGGTTCACCGATGTTCGTCCAAGCTCTTCCAGCGTTCGTCGTCTGGAAGATTCCAACGTCGGTCGCAACGTACCAAGTGTTTTGAGGATCGTCGATATCTCGTGCAATAGCGTTCAACGAAGCGTCGGGCAATGCCGACTTCCCCGACCCTGAGACGTCCGAGTATGCAAAGAATGACTTTGACGCAGTGCCACGGTAGAGGTGCGAATGTCCGGTTCCTCCCACGCCAAATAAGAAGTCGGTGGGTTTCGTCGGATTGATGCTTAGGCTGTTTATCGAGAGGTTCTCCGACCATCCAAGGAAGTACCAATCTTGGCCACCGTCATCCGAATAATTCAGAGCCGAGTCAGTGCTTCCGGTCAAGATCGTCTGAGAATCACTGGGTGCGATCGCAATCGCGTTGATGACCCCTTTGCCATTCGTAAGGTCTGTGGAGCCGATATCGCCATACCACTTGTTGGCCTTGTCGTCATACTTCCAAAGCTCGTTTGTGCCGGTGTACATCATGTACTGGTTGTTCGGATCCAAGCACATCGCGCATACAAACGGTAGCGGCTCGCCGTCGGGAATCGCCGGCGATATTCCGGAATTGGATTGCCATGAGTTGCCCGTACGCCAAATGTCCAAATACTCGGAAGAAAGGTAGGAGATCTTCGGATCTGTTTGGTTGATCGCACAGCCGCCGCCATCGCCGTCTCCGGGATTGATCCAATTCAACAAATCGCCGGGAGCCAATGGCGTCCCATTATCCTGAGTTCCGCCCATCACGATGCCTGGGTTCGTGGGGTGACAAGCCAGGCGATAGAACATGATCGCGCTTAAGTTTTTGTTGAGCGCGGTGACCGTGTTCTTGCCGGAAGCAGGATCATAAACGAGGCGATAGATCCCTCCGTCATTTGAAAACAGGCTGAGGTTCTGGTTTGAAGGGCACACGACAAACGCATGCTGGTCGTTGTGAGTTATTCCGCCTTGGGAAGGGTCAAGCCAAGATGGACCACCGATCGTTTGCCAGCTAACCCCTAAATCGAGAGACTCTTGGACGTCGATTTCGCCGAGATACAGAACGTCGGAGCTCTTCTTCCCGACAGTCCGAGTGCCACAGGAAAGATAGAAGTCATACCATGCCTGTGAGAAGTTGTAATTACTGATCTTCCCCATCGTTGGGCCGAGCGGCAAAGTCGAACTCAAGCTGGTCCAATTGGTTGCGCCGTCAGTACCCCTGAACAGCCGCTCACCTGCAGAATCGAGAACATAGAGCGCACCTCCCACGCTAGGGGAAGCCGCAAGGCAAAACGACTCTGTGGTAAGTCCGGCGTCGTGAACCGGCGAACTTAGAAACGTCCATGTTGTGCCGTGATCGGTCGAGGTGAGCAACCTACCTAGACCTGATGAGTCCGTGAAGTAGCCTGCCACCACTGCGTACATCGTGACGTTGTTGGCTGACGGAGTTGCCGCGACGATCGTCGGGAACAGTGGAACGTCGCCGGCGGAACCGGTGTACTTCTGAACCCAGGTACTGCCCGCATCGTTTGAAACCCAAATCGATCCCGCTGCGACCGAACTCGTTTGATGAAAGACGCTTTGGTCTCCCGTACCCGCGATGATCGTCTGGCTATTCGTCGGGTCGATCAAAATGCTCGGCACGCCGACGTTCCCTGCAAATTGGGTCAACACTTCGGTCCACGTTTGGCCACCATCGGTTGTCTTCATAAGGCCGTACGAGTTGACGATTCTGCCGTGATAGTCGCCGAGCCCGACGTACATCACAAAAGGGTTCTTGGGGTCGATCGCGATGCAATTGACCGACAATTCTGGCCAAGAAGCAGAAAGCCAGGTCCAATTCACCCCTGCATCCATGCTTTTCCATAGCCCTCCAGCCGCAGCGCCTGCGAAGATCACGTTTGGGTTGAGTGGGTCGAATGCAACCGCGTTAATACGCCCGCAGTTCGTTCCGAGTCCGAAGTCGATCACTGGCGCCGCCTTCAGGTTTGTCGGGCCGGAGAACTCCCACAATTGGGATGCAGCCTCTGGGCGTACGCCTGCTCGTGTCGGCTTGAGTTTCGCGGTGGGCATCTTGAGCGCGTGCGACCGGGCGCGCTTCAGGCTGCTCCAGTCGAAAGTATCGTTGGGATAGGCTCTGCTCTGAATGAGGTGCAAGTATGCACCCAAGTAATCGGCGCCCCCGTCTCCATCGCCGCTTCTCTCACGTTTGCCACCACCAGCAACCAGTTCTCTGGACTCTGCTCGAAGGTGCGTGACTTTGCGTTCGAGGGACCTAACCGAATCAGTGTCAACAGGCTCATCCCGAGGCTCGAGCGCTCTGATCCCCGGAATTCGCTCAAGCTTTTGTCTAGCGATCTCGTCGTCTACCTTGCCATTGAGTTGAATCAGATAGCAGAGCGTTCCCCGAACTCGAGACTCGATCTTGCCCACTGGTCCAACCGCAACTGCAAGCTGTTCGACCGAAATCGAAGGATCTGTTTTGACGTAGATCTCCGAACCAACGCACGCCCGAGCCTTGGAACTCAAGCCAATTAAGGCAACAAACAATAAAAACAAAAGGGCACCCCTTACAAGCAGTTAAGACATCGTTTTTCCTGCAGGGTTCGTTCTCTTGCAGGAGCGCATATTTGAACGATAGTCTTATCTGACTATAGCTGTTCACATTGAAGGGCACTGCCAAAAGGACCACGTAAGTTTAATCCGTAGGTTTTCGGCGATCCAAAAGTCAAAAACCGCTATGGGTTCATTTCGACTCTTTGTAGATTCGCACGTAGTCGACTTCCATCCGGCAAGGAAACGCCGAATCGTCGACACCCTTCTGACCACCCCATGAACCGCCGATCGCCAGATTTAGGAGCAGATACATCTTCCGATCGAACGTCCATTTCGAGGGCCCCGTATAGGGGTAAGTGAAATAGGACTTGTCATCGACAAAGAACTCGAGGCCAGACTTCTTCCATTCGACGGTGTAGACGTGAAACGCATCTGCGTAATCATCGATCTTCACTTTGTCGCCTTTGCTTTGATACCCGCCGCCATCTTTGCTCTGATGTACCGTCGCGTGAATCATCGCGGGATCGTGTTGCACATGCTCCATGATGTCGATCTCACCGCAACGGGGCCAGCCGACGACGCCTCGATCCTCTCCAAGCATCCAGATCGCAGGCCACGATCCAAGTGCTTTCGGCAGTTTTGCCCTCACCTCGACCCGACCGTATTCGAATGTGAATTTGCCCAGCGTGTTGATACTGGCAGAAGTGTATTGAGAGCCCTTGAAATCTTCTTTTCGAGCCTCGATGATTAGCTTTCCATCTTCGACGCGAGCGTTCTCTTTTCGGCCATTGGTGTAGAACTGCAGTTCCTTATTTCGAATCAGTCCAACTTCGTATCCCCACTTCCTGGGATTTGGCAATCCAGATCTGTCGAACTCATCGTTCCAGACGAGTTTCCAGCCCGGCTTGGAAACCTGAACGCTCAGAAGAACCGCCAAGGTCGTGATCATGACTACCGGAGTTTATCTGTACTTGGGCGCCCCTTGGTGATAAAGC
>Ga0364873_10105_pt1 | contig 53782 bp, 52 predicted proteins | sample ExccelAu500001D3_2_FD_206928 | JGI IMG/M metagenome (GOLD analysis project Ga0364873, IMG submission 206928) | Enriched cells from Trout Bog Lake Hypolimnion, Wisconsin, USA - BchlTB.Aug07.5000.01.D3 | ecosystem: Environmental > Aquatic > Freshwater > Lake > Hypolimnion/Profundal zone | place... | reverse complement strand
AAGTTTCAAACCAGTCAGCAATTTCATCAAAGCCTTCATCGCGTGCAGTTTTAGCCATCCCTGGGTACATATCGGTGTACTCATGGGTTTCGCCTGCGATCGCTGCCTGCAAAGCTTCTGCAACTGTCTTAGCTGGCATACCTGTGCCTGGCTCGCCTGCGCCGCCTTCAATCAAATACTCCATGTGACCATGGGCGTGGCCAGTTTCACCTTCTGCGGTTGAGCGAAAAACTGCTGCAACATCGTTTGCACCAGCAATATCAGCTTGGTTCGCGAAATATAAATAACGACGATTTGCTTGAGATTCGCCAGCAAATGCCTCTTTCAAAGACTGTTCAGTCTTTGTGCCTTTTACAGTTTTAGCCATGAATGACTCCTAAAAATGATGATTTTGGATAGGGCGAGTATTTCTTAGCATGAGAAAAAACCACTCACCACGAGGTTATTATGAACAAAACAAGGCTATCGAATAATCATATTTTTGTATTGGCTTGATAGCTAAAAGCAACTAATAGTTAAATTTCGATTAAAGAAATAAAAGATGAGACATACTGCGAAATACCTAATCAAGCGCTATTCCTTTTATCTTGGTGGTGACCAGCCACATGTCACTTGGACTGAGCGCTTTCGCTCCAGTTGTGGTGCATTTGTGGGATTGATGTTAGTGCTTACTATTGCTAAGTACCTTGGAGAATCAAGCGGAATCGATGAATGGCTTATGGCATCTTTGGGCGCTAGTGCGCTTTTGGTTTTTGCTTTACCAGGTAGTCCGATGGCTCAGCCTTGGGCAGTGATTGCTGGAAATACCCTGTCGGCCTTGATAGGTATTACAGCTGCTAATCTCATTAGTGAGCCATTATTGGCAATGCCGATAGCTGCGGCATTGTCTATTCTGGGAATGTTTGTCTTGCGTTGCCTGCACCCGCCTGCAGCAGCTGTTGCATTAATTGCAGTACTAGGACATGTGTTGCACTATCGCTATGCGCTATTTCCAGTAATGATCGATTCAGTTTTGCTGGTTCTAGCGGGGTCTATTTATAGCAATATGACCGGCAAAAAGTATCCCAATCACCCTGCAAGATAGTATTAATGCATGAAATGAGGTCTTTTTAAGTTTAAAGTAGCTTAAAAAGACCTAAAAGTTAATAAAAGTAGTTGATCACTTCATTTTGGTTGCTGCAATCGAGACGATACAGTCTTTAATGCTGTAATTTTGGTATTTACCGGTGTTTTCTTTGCGCAGTGACTGGGCGCATTCTGAAACAGAATTGCGGACATTGATTTTTGGGGTATGGGCTGATGCCATGCTGACTCCTTAGTATTAAATTTTTTAAATAAAAGCGTTTATTTTTCGCTTTAGACCATTCTAATAAATTTTGAGTTGAGTAGAAGGCTATAAAATTCATAGCTAACGATAAAAAGAATAAGCAAGGCTATTTATTAAATCCATGACCACAGTTTTACCAGTCATCCTTTGCGGCGGATCCGGAACGCGTCTTTGGCCTTTATCCCGCTCTGGCTTTCCAAAGCAGTTTTTGGTGCTATCAGGTGATGGCTCTCAAAAAAGCCTTTTTCAACAGGCCATTGAGCGTATCCAGACAATTGCCACCCCTCAAATTGAGCTGGGCAAGACGGTCATCGTCACGAACGAAGAGCACCGCTTTTTAGCACTTGATCAGTTGCGTGAATTAAAGAATGTTCAGGCAAGCCTATTGTTAGAGCCTTCTGGCAGAAACACAGCTCCAGCCTTAACCCTTGCAGCGCTTTATGCGCAAGAGCACGCTATCGACACAAACAGCGACCCCATCTTGGTTGTGACCCCAGCAGATCAAACGATTCAAAATGCTGCAGCATTCACACAGGCGCTGCAGCAGGCTATACAGATCGCCAATGACGGCGCAATTGCGATTTTAGGGATTACTCCAACAGCTCCTGAAACGGGTTATGGCTACATTAAAACAGGCGGCCAATCGACGGTAGAGCGTTTTGTTGAAAAGCCAGATGTCCAAACCGCCAAACAATATTTAGAAGAAGGGGGCTACTTTTGGAATGGCGGCATGTTCGTGCTAAAAGCCAGTGTGTGGCTAGCCGCTCTAAAAGAATTTCGTCCTGATATTTTGGCTGCCACCGAAAAATCTTATCAAGCTAAAACCCAAGATGATGCAGGTGATGCGCTATTTTTGCGTCCGGATAAAGAAAGCTTTAATGCCATTCCCAGCGAATCAATTGACTACGCTGTGATTGAAAAATGCCCTGGTAGTCGCTACGGCATCAAAATGGTAGAGCTTGATGCTGGCTGGAGTGACTTAGGCGCTTGGGATGCGGTATGGCAAGTGGGTAAACAAGATTTAGCAGGTAATGTCACTAGCGGCGATACCTTGATTAGCAATTCTAAGAATTCATTAGTGCATGCCAGCAGTCGTTTGGTGAGCGCAGTAGGCGTTGAAAATCTTATCATTGTTGAAACTGCTGACGCGGTCTTGGTGGCCGATCGAGATAATAGCCAAGACGTGAAACACATTGTTCATCAGCTTGAGCAACAAAACCGCGAAGAAAAAAACCTGCATCGTAAGGTCGTCCGTCCTTGGGGTTGGTACGACAGCGTGGATGAAGGCGAGCGTTTTAAAGTGAAGCGGATACAAGTAAAGCCGGGTGCTAGCCTCTCATTGCAAATGCATCATCATCGCGCAGAACATTGGATTGTGGTTCAGGGCATTGCTGAAATCACCAATGGTGATCAAGTCATTACGCTTACTGAAAATCAAAGCACCTATATTCCGCAAGGTCAAGTGCATCGTCTTTCTAATCCCGGTGTAGCGCCATTAGAAATCATTGAGGTGCAATCTGGTAGCTATTTAGGTGAAGATGATATTGTGCGTTTTGAAGATACTTATGGCCGTAGTTAATGATTGAAGTAATTTAAAAGCAAAAGAGTCGCATATGAGCAAACAAAAAGTCGCCTTAATTACAGGCATCACTGGTCAAGACGGCTCGTACTTGGCTGAGTTCTTGTTAGAAAAAGGCTATATTGTTCACGGCATTAAACGTCGTGCATCTTCTTTTAATACCGACCGTATTGATCATTTGTATCAAGATCCGCATGTGAACCATCGGGATTTGATTTTGCATTATGGTGATTTAACGGATACTAGTAATCTAGTGCGCATCATTCAAGAGTGCCAGCCTGATGAGATCTATAACCTTGGCGCACAGTCCCATGTAGCAGTTTCTTTTGAATCTCCTGAGTACACGGCAGATGTTGATGCGATGGGCCCCTTACGTATGCTTGAAGCCATTCGTATTCTTGGTTTGGAAAAGAAGACGCGTTTTTACCAAGCGTCGACTTCTGAGCTTTATGGCTTGGTTCAGGAAATTCCACAAAAAGAAACGACCCCTTTCTATCCAAGAAGCCCATACGCAGTTGCCAAGCTCTATGCTTATTGGATTACCGTGAACTATCGCGAAGCCTATGGCATGTATGCCTGTAACGGCATTCTTTTTAACCACGAATCTAAACGTCGTGGCGAAACCTTTGTTACTCGTAAAGTCACTCGTGGCTTAGCAAATATTGCTCAGGGCCTAGAGAAATGTCTTTATATGGGCAATATCGATGCCTTGCGAGATTGGGGTCATGCTAAGGATTACGTACGCATGCAGTGGTTGATGTTGCAGCAAGATACACCAGACGATTTTGTGATTGCCACAGGCGTGCAGTTCACCGTGCGCGAATTTATTACCCGCAGCGCCAAACAACTGGGCATCACGCTAAAATTTGAAGGCTTGGCCGAGAATGAAAAAGCCATCGTTGCCGAGATTGTTGGCGATAAAGCCCCGGCCTTAAAGGTCGGTGATGTGATTGTGCAAATTGATCCCCGTTACTACCGTCCTACCGAAGTGGAAACTCTTTTAGGTGACCCGACTAAAGCCAAAGAAAAACTCGGCTGGGTCCCAGAAATTACCCTTGATCAAATGATTGTTGAGATGGTAGCCAACGATTTAGAAAAAGCCCAGCAACATGCTCTATTGAGTAAGCATGGCTACTCAGTAGCAGTGGGCAAAGAAAATTAAAAGGGCGTTAAAAGAACATTAATGATCAAGAGTTAAAAAAGATAAAGCATGAGCACAGATTTAAGTCAAAAAATATATGTAGCAGGCCATCGCGGTATGGTGGGATCAAGCATTGTGCGCAATTTACAAGCTCAGGGTTACACCAACATCGTTACCCGAACCCATGCGCAGCTCGATTTAACCAATCAAGCCGCTGTGCAAGCCTTCTTTGAATCTGAGAAACCCGATCAAGTCTACTTAGCCGCCGCTAAAGTAGGCGGCATCCATGCCAACAATACTTTTCCGGCTGAGTTTATTTACAACAACCTGATGGTGCAAAACAATGTCATTCATCAGGCATTTACCCATGGTGTCAAAAAGCTTCTCTTTTTAGGCTCAAGTTGCATTTATCCAAAGCTCGCTCCTCAGCCAATGAGTGAAGATGCTCTTCTTACTGGCAAGCTTGAACCTACAAACGAGCCGTATGCAGTAGCGAAAATTGCCGGCATTAAGATGTGCGAGAGTTATAACCGTCAGTATCGCGTCTCGCATGGAGTGGATTACCGCTCGGTCATGCCTACTAACCTCTATGGCCCAGGTGATAACTATCATCCCGAGAATAGCCATGTGATCCCCGCTTTAATCAGACGCTTCCATGAAGCTAAAGTAGCCAATGCCCCGGAAGTAGTCATCTGGGGGACAGGAACACCAAGGCGTGAGTTTCTCTATGTTGATGATATGGCTGCTGCATCCGTCTTTGTGATGCAGTTAGATAAGGCAACGTACGACAGTCAAACAGAGCCAATGCAAAGTCATATTAATGTGGGCTATGGCAGTGATGTCATGATTGCAGAACTAGCAAAATCAGTCGGTACTGCAGTGGGTTATCAAGGCACTATTAGCTTTGATGCAACTAAGCCAGATGGAGCGCCTAGGAAGTGGATGGATTCCAGTAGGTTAAATAATCTTGGCTGGAACGCCAAAGTAAATCTAGCAACTGGCTTAAGTACTGCTTATGAAGATTTTTTAGAAGTCCATCAGATTTGACCATCATGGCTGGGCCATCAAGAATTTTTCAAGCAGACATAGGATGAAGAGAGTTTTCTTAGTAATTTAGATTAGAAAAACATCCAGTACATCTAGAATTCGGGAAATGTAAATAAGGAAAATAAAGTGCCATCCAATTTAGAAGTATTTAAAGCGTATAAAAAATCACCATACCTATCTTTAAAACACAGTACATATTTTCAGGTGTACGAAGAGCTTTTGAGCCAATACAGAAACACAGCCTTTACTTTTGTAGAGATTGGCGTATTGAATGGAGGTTCACTATTTATGTGGCGTGAATTCTTTGGAGATAAAGCAAGAATAATTGGAATTGATCTAAATCCTTTAGCAAAAAAATGGGAAAAAGATGGATTTGAAATCCATATTGGCAGTCAAAGTAATCCAGAATTTTGGGGTCAGTTTTTTAAGGAAGTTGGAATGATAGATGTGCTTTTGGATGATGGCGGACACACCGAGGAGCAGCAAATCGTCACAACTTCTCAATGCGTGCCATTTATTAATAACGGCGGTATGTTAATCGTAGAGGATGTTCACACATCCTACCTTAAAGGGTCGGGAAATCCATCCAAATATTCATTTATCAGTTATGCAAAAAATATTGTAGATGCAATAAACTCCCGAAATCTTGAGGTAAATTATTCAGAAAATCCACTCAAAAAAAGAATTTATTCGGCATCTTTTTATGATTCTATCGTGGCATTTCAAATCAATACGGCTAAGTGCTTTATTGGTCAGCCAACCTCTAATGAGGGCCTATCTATGGAGGCGAAAGATTACTGGCGTGAGGATGCTCTACCCCAAAAAATAAGTCAATTCATCGAACGCCAATTTAAGCGGGTTGGAATTAAGGTTCGAATGAATAATTTTGCAGCACGTATAGAAAATAAATTGCGAAAAGCTAAAATAAAAAAGTACTTTCTCTAAGGGGGAGTTCTTCCGCTTGAGCTAGACTTGGCTTAGCAATGTCTGTTTATAGATATCTACATATTGCCGTCCAATCGCATCTTCTGAAAAGAGTTTAACCGCCCTATCTCGAGAAGCTTGTGACATCTCCTGTCTTGATGGGCCAGTCAGAATCCACTCAATTCCCTTGGCTAAATCTTGTGTGTCGTATGCGGGTGCGAGCCAGCCAGTTTTTTTATGTTCGATGATATCTAGCGGGCCGCCAATCTGAAATGCGGCAACAGGGACACCGCATGCATGTGCTTCCGATGCAATTTGCCCAAAGGCTTCTTGTCTAGATGGCATGATGACTACATCGGCACACGAGTAGAGTTGTGCAAGCATGTGTTGGTCGGAAATCTTACCAACATTGTGTACTGGCAAGGGCCAATCATGAAATTGCTCATTTGCTTCCTGGCCAAATAGAATGACTTCAAAATCCGCTTTTGCCGAATCCCTTAAATGATTTAAGGACTCTTTTAGTAAATCACCACCCTTGTAAAAATTATTTACACCTCCAACCGCACCAGCCAGAATTAATTTCTTATGTTTGGGAAGTTTAAAGATTTCTCTAGAATTGGCCTTGGGGTAGGGCTTCCAAATATCATTTATGTTCAAGGGAAAATTGATGGCATAGATTCGGCTATGCTTGAACAAGGGGCTATCTTTCGCGCACTGAGCAAGCCAGGTACTACACCCAACAATAGAGAAGTGCTTATTTTTCCAGGTGGAGAGTTTGGCTTCCCAAGTTTTTCTATTGAGGTCTGGTCCAGATTCATATGCTGGCCTGTTATTTTCGAGGTATCCAGCTCTGAAGCGACTGGTTGGTGAATCGTCGGGAACATAGTGCTCCCCACCGCAAATAGCCCACATATCGTGCATGGTCCAGACAATGGGTTTGTTAATTCTAGCGATGTCATCGATAGATAGCATTCCGGTAATCCAATGGAGATGAACAATGTCGGCATTGGATTGATTGATTTGGTTCGCCAGGCCATAACCACTCCACCCAAAGGAGTGCAAAGTGGGGTTGTCTGTATGAAATAAGGTATCAATATTTTTTTTGGCCCGATTTATTTTTTTGTAATATTTACTTCTGATTTTCCCTAAAACACTATCCCGCAGAGATTTAACAGTTTTATCATGAGTGTGTTTTTGTAAAACCAGCATTTCACTATTGATATGCTGTCGTTGGACTGCCTGATGAAGGCGATAACACGCTTTTGCTGCGCCACCACCATTCTCATCTGGGGAAATATGTAGAACCTTGATTGACTCCGATGTTTGTAGATCCAACACCAAATCCTTGGCCTTAAAACCATAGGCGCAAGCCCAGTGGCTTTGTGTATTGCTGGTGGCATCAATCATGATGTGACGGCTGACATCAAGACCATGATTAAATACTGAGAGTAATCCCCCAATCCAAGTGAACTGGGCAGAAGCCATGCCAATCACGTAGTCGCAATCCCCCAGCAAGGAAATGTTCTTCGCAGCAGTAATGCTCTCTTGTCTTGCTAACGCTGCACTTTCTTTCACCATGGCGGCGTTATAGTTATTAAACCGATCTTCCTCTGCATCCCAAAGAATAGTGATATTAGTTTGATCGCTCAGTTTTGATTTGAACTCTGCATAACAATCTGGGTCATCGCTCGCTAGGAAGACAGCTATTTTCTTGTTGGGATGCAGTGCGCAAACCTTCTGCACAAAATGAATATAGGTTTCAGTCTCGATATAAGGGGCTTCAGTATCCTTATCCCCTCTTCTGACGTGTAGACCGATCACAACATCGTAAGCGTTCCAACCCAGGTGACTCTTTGTCGCATCAATGACCGCCTGAAGTTCTGGAAGAGGTTTCCCGCAAATAGCCTTTGCTAAAACTGCGCACCACTGGTGTCGTGATAGCGGTAGACCATCAAGATCAAGGGGGCTCTTCGGGAATTGATGATTTGCCCTGACGGTTGGTGATGCATCCCAAGTTTGTTTAAAGAAATCCCATTCAATAATGGCTTTTCCATCTTGCGCACCTGTTGAGGATTTTTTAAAAGGGATGTCAAAGAGCGTTTCAATTGAATAAGGGGAGTCAATTTGAAAAGAATAATTGGCGTCAAATTCAAGCGAGCGATTAAGGCCCGTCATAAGTCTGGAAAGAATGGCTCCATATCCAGCATGTTCAACTACATGAAAAAATCTCGAAGGCTTTTCTTGAGAAGAGGCAGATATAACTGCTTTCAAGAGCTCATTTGCAGAATCTAGTGAAAAATTCCTAAGGCTGAGAGCCTTTGTTGCGGTGGCTGTTGATGCTTTTATCAATTGAGACTCTCAATGCGATGCGCAATTTTCTGCGCAATATTATTTTTATAGTTTTGCCACCATGTAGTGCAGTCATCCTGCATTTTTTGAATCTCTGCTGGATTGCTTGAGATTTTATGTTTCATTTTCTGAAGGAATGCCGGCAATTGATCCCAGGAGGAAAGAATGGCAAATGGGGGTAGGCCAAACTCAGCCAATGCATTCGGTGATTTGAGAAATGCATAGTCTAGAGAAATGGGAATGCAGCCACACTCTAGTGCGTCATATAGGCGGATGGTTTCTGGGGAGTTGCCTGCCGGACAAGGCGCAAAAACGCTCTCTTCCATGATGGCGGCGTAAGGCCCCACCTTATAGCCACTTGAGAATCCATTAGAACTTAAAAGATGCAAATCTTCCTTGCAGCTTGGGGCTACCCTAGTAAAGGCAAGATATTCTTTACTCAGGGAAAGATAATACTTTAGCCACAGCACCACGTTCTTTGTGCGGCGCTTCTGAGAGCCATTCCATGCGGTTACCACTTCAGAAAATAAAGCACGCTCTCCATTGAAGGATGCGGAGTTACTAAGCCAGCCTAAAAAGCAGGAAAGGTATTGACGGCTAGCGACTGCTTGAAGAGTGCGCGACTCTCTGGGGCCTACGCCGGTTTTACAGCCATTGGGCGCCCATAAAATTTTGTGTGCCAACTCAGGCCGATTGAGGATTTCTGGAAAATAGTAATTGCGAATAATCAGATCGCAAGCAGCGTAGGAGGTGATATCTTTATCGGCCAGCTCATCACCCATGTGATACAGCACTACTTTTTTGCCTGCAGCTTTTATGTTGTTAATGAGGTCCGCATTAATCTCATAGAGCTCCAAATAAACGACTGTCTTACTGGTTGATTTTTTAGGATCAAATTCTGTGGAGTAGGGCGCCCCTTGAAATAAGATATTTTGAATAAACCAAGACTCTTGAGCGCCGTCGAGTGATTTTAGTGAGCTGATGATTTGCATGAGATTAAATAGGGGGTTGATGTATTTAGACTCTAGGCAATAGTTTGTGACTATAAATTCTCAGCAATAAAAAGAGGGCATCCACATTCCAGCCGGTCACCTTAATTCTAGTGAATAGTGTATCCAAGGCAATGCTGTATAGCTTGCGCCGAATGCAGGTTTTTATTATATGGCGGTAGAGCCTACTGGAAAGCAGTGCCCGATCCATGCTGTTGCTCAGTTTGAGGATTTGTTTTTTGATTGCATCTATTACTTCGCATGAGTTCAAGTTTTGGCAGACCTCTATAAATTGCGAAAATTGCTCTGTAAAAATTAGCTTTGGCGGGAGCTTACCAATGAGTTTGAGTAACTCCGGTGTTGATAGCACTAAGGGCAAGTTACATACCGCATGAAAGCCAAAGCAATCAAATGGAGGTTTTTGGAGTTCAAAGGCAAATTGTTCTGCTAATGCGCCAGGGGCGAAAGTGATGCCATGGGTATTTTCAAGATAGACACGATTTTCAAGGCAAATACACTGATCCTCAGGATGTTTTGCCACCACAGTCTCATCTTGCAACGCGCTTAAGAGCTTTTTGCTTCTTAAAGAAAACCCGCCATTGCCGACCAAAAGCCCCTCTTTAGTGGGCCACGGTGCACCAATGTAATCGAACTCCATAAAGCGTTCTTGCCACAGAGGGGGGTGGGTAATAAAGCCATCCCACTGAACAATAAGCACATGACTGGTCTGAATATAACGATCCAAGCCCTTGATCATGAATTCTGAATACGTCGTGAGATCGCAAATTTGGTCAATCGGAATGATGGTGAGATTGGGGATGGAGTGCTGGGGAGGAACAAACCCCGAACGGGTAAAGAAAATCACTTCATCAAAACAACAGTCTTGGGTACTCAAGAGTAGAGCATCAAATCCTAGGTTGGGATATTGGTTATCAATGCAGCAAAGAGTGAGATTGGGTAGATGCATAACTAGGAAAGCGAGCGAAAACAGCAGTTTAGGCTTTAAAGTAGAGGTCGTGAGTAAAAAGTGAACTAAATCAAGGTAGTTATGAAGATATTAGAGAGAGACCCCCCAAAAAATGTCTCATCCGATGTTCTGCTGGAGCGGGCTTTGGAGTGGGTCTGCCTTTTTTGTGGCCTTGTGCTGGTGCTGATTTGGCCACTTTCAGGCACTATTGCTGCGCGTAATATCGCGCTGGTGCTCGGGTGCCTAACAAGCTTGGCTTGGGTGTATTGCACTCGCCCCAGAATCAACATCCAAATGGCCTTACCCATACTGTGTCTGCTGGCTGTCCCAGCATGGCTGTGGATCCATTACTTTTTTCTACCTACAGACCCGGCTGCCCAGCTTTATGACTTAAAAGGTACCTGGTTGCGGGTCATCTTGGCAGTTATTATGGCGAGCGGCTTGGGCTTAATGGTCGCTAGGCGTCCGAAGTTAATCAATGTGATTTGGCTGAGCATGGCCACCCTAGCGGTCATTACTTTGGGTCAGTTTCTCTGGGAGGTTTGGCAGACCCATCAGTGGGTCATGAACGATTTCCGCTTCCCATTTAAGTACAAGAGTGCAGTAGTCTATTTTTTAATGTACCCCTGCCTCTTGGCATACGCCACCTTGCACTACTGCTTACTCGGTGAACATTTAAGGGCAACACAGAAGTCCGAAAAGTTAGGTTTGGGCCTAACCGCCAGCGCTTTGGCGGCCATCTGCTGGGCCGATTTTATTGCCGCCCACGCGCTCAACGGCGTATTAGTTGCTGGTTTCATGGGTATGATTTTGTTAATTTTTTGCCTCATAAACGGTTTTAGGGCATCGAAAAGCAAGGCGCCAAGTTATTGGTTCCTACTTATTACAGTCTTTATTGTTTTACTCACCTCCTCAACCCTTTTTTGGCAATATGACCAAAAATATGAGCATAAGCTGGGTAACTTGATGGGTGATATTCAGGTTTCGGTTCAAATTGATAAATACCCCCATTGGCGAGTAGATCCAGCTTATCAAGGCCCACCCATCCCAAGCGATGCTTCCGGCAGAGTTTTGAATGGGAGTACTTACCAACGTACCGCTTGGTTCGTGAAGGGGGTTGAGCTTTTACGGGACCATCCCTGGGGCGCAGGCTTTAGCCACCTTGCCTTCAGGCACTTCATGCTCCAGGAAAACTCTAATCTTTTGCTAACGAAGACCCATAGTGGTTGGATGGACTACGCCTTGGGCTTAGGGTTGCCGGGTTTGCTCTTAACTTGGCTGGCGATGGGGCTAGTTGGCTGGCGATCCATTGGGGCCGTAAGTCAAAAGACAGTAAACACCCCCCTAGCATTGGCCTCAATCTGGATTTTGGGGGGTATTTGGGTGCTATGGTGGCCAACCGAGGTGAGCGAGCGAGAATTTATTGAGTATCTATTCTTTATGATCGCCCTGTTAGGTTCTGCTAATGACCCCATGGGGTTGTTTCCCCGCAAAAATCCTGTAAAGCTAAGCTAGCGAGCAATGTCTAAAAAAGGTATTTATAGGCAATAGATTCTTAAAAAAAATTTCCAAATTTTATAATGAGATAATGTCTCATCTTTGAAATTATAGGTTCATACATTGAACTCCCGATGATTAAAAATCAAGATTTTCCGCCTTCCGATAGCCCTTCCCTTGGAGATGAAATCTCCCTCCTAGACATCCTGATTTTTCTCAAGGGTGCTTGGAAATCGATTGTCCTGATGGGTCTACTAGGTCTAGCAATTTCAGCCACCTATCTGCTGCTCACCCCTAATCAGTTCGAGGCAGTCGCCAATGTCGCCATGGGACGAATTCCAAGCTCAGCCGTCAATATTGAAGAGCCGGTGGCATTAATAAACCGCATGAGTTTGCCTAGTAGTTTTGATGCAGCGGTGATCGCCTCCTGTGGTCTGCAAGATTCTGGCAACTTGGCCACCCAATTATTCAAATCTATAAAGTTGAGTATCCCCAAAGGGGTGGTCAATGTAGTCGAGCTTAAAGTCACTCGTCCGAGTCCGGAGTTAGCCCAAGCTTGTGCTGCCAGTGTGTTTGATGGGATCGCTAAATCACAAGCGCAAATGATCGGTCCTTTAGTGCAAGCTGCTAAGGCTAGCAATAGCGCAAGACTGACTAAGGTCGACGAGCGCCTCACCCACGATAAGGTGCTGCTCGCCAGGGCGGAGCAGCCACGCGGTGTCTTATCTCCAACTTACTTTTCTATATTGACTGAGATTCGCACGCTAGAGGACGTGCGCGAAGTGCTCACAGCAAGTGTCGATGCCAAGGATGTGCAGTCCGCTAATTTGCAGTCGCCTATTTATGTGGCCGATAAGCCGGTTTATCCTAAAAAGTTGATCAGCCTATTGGCTGGCTTAATGGGTGGGCTATTCTTAGGATTACTAATCGCCTTGGGTCGTCAGATGATGGCTAAGCTCAAGAGCGAAGCGGGCGGTGTATTGTGATGTTGGTCCAGGTAGAAGCGAATGTTCGATATCGGGCATTAGCGGGCTGGGTTTTTTGTAAACATCGTATATGACTAAAATAGTAAAAGCAAAATCAATTTACGGTAAAACGTTAATATTTAAAGCTGTAACGACAGATCACGCAGAGTTTATCCTAAAAATTAGAACAGATTCCTCGAAATCAAAACATCTGACTGCAACGACTGATAGTTTGAATGACCAAATAAATTGGATTAATAATTACCATGCAAAAAAAGATCAAGCATATTTCATTATATTTTTTGAAGATAATCCCATAGGTACAGTAAGAATATATGATCCCACTGGCGATAGTTTCTGCTGGGGATCCTGGATTTTGATAAATGGTGCCCCTTTTCATGCTGCAATTGAATCAGCATTAATAGTTTATTCGTATGCGCTTAATCATTTAAATTTCAATCAATCACACTTTGATGTCCGAAAAGGGAATATCAAAGTAAGGCAATTTCATGAGCGATTTGGAGCTAAAGTAATCAATGAAGATGGAGATAATTACTATTATTCAATAGATAAAGAAAAGATCGATCTATCTTTTAAAAAATATAAAAAATTCTTAGATGAAAAAATAAAAGTAGAGCTTTATGATAAATAATTTAAGCAATACAAAAACCGTTAAAAAAATGTTAAAAAATGAAAAATATGAAGGTTTAAAGTCTTTCTTTTTAAGTAGTGCTGATGGCCTATACTATTTATCTCATGCTTCAATATTAGTAAAGCTTTCAGGTAAAAATTTTTTATTTGATCCCGTTCTTGCTAAACCCCCTCATTTGGGATCATGGCTTTTCTACCCCGAGATGAAAATTGATGCGTGTCTATTGGATGTAGATGCTGTATTTATTTCTCACCAACATCAAGATCATTTTGATGTTGATTTTTTAAAACAACTACCCAAAAAAACTAGAATATATATCGTAGCTGGGCGACCACAATTTTCTAAAATGCTAAATAATGAAGGAATTATATATAGTGAGATCCCTGAAAATAAAATATTTGATTTGGATGGAGGGGTCACCTGTATTGGTGTAACTCATGAATATAATGGCATTGATTCTGCTATAGCTATCTCAAATGGAAAATTTACCATTTATCATGGTAATGATTGTTTTCTGTCTGGTGAAAAACTTGAGATAGTAAAGAAGTTTTACCCAAAGATTGACGTAGCTTGTATCCCATTTGCTTACGTACACTGGTATCCATTTTTATTGGATGATGTTTCTGAAGCTTGGCGTACTCAAGAATCGGATCGATTAATAAAAAAATATTTAGAATATGGATTGGCCCAAATTGAGGATCTTCAGCCATCGATTGCAATACCATTTGGCGCAAATATGTTTTATTTCGATGATGTGGATTCGCACCATAACAAAGCTGTAGTATCGCCGTTAGATTTTGAAGAATATGCTGCTCATGTCAACTTCAAAATGCATGGAGTTATAAAGCCATTATTTGCCGGTGATTCAATAGTCTCGGAATTGCAATTAACTGGTGCGGCACATAAAATTTATTCTGCTGGCATTGAAAAAAAATCCCTTATGGAGGGATTAAGAAATTATATTAAACATGTAAGAATTATTGGTACTGGATTTGATGAACAGGCGATAGAAAAAATAAAGTTTAGTGAGATAACAGACATAAATTTTATCGAAGATCGACTTAAAAATAATTTTTTAGATGAGTTACATAATGTATACATTTCCAATGTTGACCACCCAGAAATTGATTTTATAGAAATTAACCTTAAGTCTGGAAAGAGCAATTATTCTAAAAAAATAAATAAGAGTTTGCCTTATCACTGGTTCAAATTAACAAATCTTGCATATAAAGCATATTTATGTAAAAAATTTAGCTTCAATGAAATTGTTGCAAGTAGTCGCTTTAGATTAACTAGGGTGCCAAACTGTTACAACATTAAAATATTAAAAATAATTAATAATGTACTTTGAGAATTATTTATGTTGGGATATAAATGAAAGAATTAGATAAATTACAACTGATTGCATCTAAATTTGGTTATTCAAGAGGTATTATGCAGTCTTCAATTCAGTATTGTTTTGATATTTTAAAGGGTCATCTTGTACCAGGAAATGTTTTAGAACTTGGCCCTGCCGAGGGTGTAATGACCGAATTGTTGTATGGGGTTAACAAGAATTTAACCATCGTTGAAGGATCAACCCAATTCTGTGATCTTATTAAAAATAAATTTCCTACTATTGATGTTGTCAATTCAATGTTTGAAGAATTTACAACTGATATTAAATTTAATAATATAGTCCTGAGTCATGTCCTTGAGCATGTTGAAGATCCTGTGGCACTTTTGTGGAGAGTAAGGGATTGGCTGGCTCCAGGAGGAATAATCTTCGCAGCCGTTCCAAATGCTAGTTCAATCCATAGACAGGCAGCAGTATTAATGGGTCTTTTGAAAGCTGAGAATACATTAAATTCTGCCGATATAAATCATGGACATAGACGAGTTTTTAATACCGAGGAATTTAAGAAAATATTTAATGATGCTGGGCTGACAGTAAATAAATTAGGCGGATACTGGCTAAAACCATTAGCAAACAAGCAGATTGAAGATAATTGGTCTCCAGAGATAATTTCAGCTTTTATGGTTCTTGGTGAAAAGTACCCTCTAATTGCGGGAGAAATTTATCTGATAGCCACTTCAAGTTAATTACTAAAAACTAAGCATGGGAAATGTGAATTTTGATAGTCAGTGAAAACTGAAAGATTAACTCTTTTATTTATTTATAAGGTATGGATATGAAAGCGGTCATTCTAGCCGGCGGCTTGGGTACAAGAATCTCGGAAGAAACTGAAAATAAGCCCAAACCAATGATCGAGATTGGGGGTATGCCAATATTGTGGCATATCCTTAAGCTTTATTCTGCTCATGGCGTAAATGACTTTGTTATTTGTTGCGGTTATAAAGGGTATGTCATCAAAGAGTACTTTGCCAATTATTTTTTGCATATGTCAGACGTTACTTTTGATATGGCCTCAAATAAAATGGAGGTACATCAGGGTTATGCAGAGCCATGGAAAGTTACTCTTATTGAAACAGGTAACGACACGATGACAGGGGGTCGATTAAAGCGCGTTGCAAAGTATGTCCAGGATGAAGAGGCGTTTTGCTTCACATATGGGGATGGTGTCAGCAATGTCAACATTACTGAGCTAATTAATTTTCATAAAGCTCATGGTAGGAAGGCTACATTAACGGCCGTATATCCGCCGGGTAGATTTGGGGCTATAGATATACACACAGATCACAGCATTACTTCATTTAAAGAAAAGCCCAAGGGGGACGGTGGGTTAATTAATGGAGGGTTTTTTGTTTTATCACCAAAAGTCATATCAATGATTGATGATGACTCAACTATATGGGAAAAAGACCCCCTAGAGAATTTAGCAATTCAGTCTGAGATGATGGCTTACCAGCATCATGGATTTTGGCAGCCGATGGATACATTGCGCGACAAAAACTACCTTGAAGAATTATGGAGTTCAAAAAAAGCGCCTTGGAAGGTTTGGAAATGAACTCTGAATTTTGGAAGAATAGGCGTGTGTTAGTGACAGGGCATACTGGTTTTAAAGGTAGTTGGCTATCGTTATGGTTAATCTCTATGGAAGCTGAAGTGATAGGGGTTGCTTTGCCGCCACCGAAATCACCCAATTTATTTGAAATCATTAATATTAGTAAAAAGATCTCAAATATTACTTGTGACATTCGAGATTTGACTAGATTACAAGAAGTATTTAATGAATATCAACCAGAAATTGTTATACATATGGCTGCGCAATCATTGGTAAGAAGTTCTTATGATGATCCAGTTGGAACATACTCCACGAATGTTATGGGAACGGTTAATCTATTTGAGGCTGTGCGCAAAACAAAAAGTATAAGAGTTGTAATTAATGTAACTACAGATAAGTGTTACGAAAATGATGGGAGATTGTTGGGATATGTTGAGGCCGATCCGATGGGTGGCTTCGACCCTTACTCTAGTAGCAAAGCGTGTTCGGAGCTTATTACATCAGCATATCGAAATTCATATTTTCCATTGGAGGAATACTCCAAACATGATGTAGCCATTGCTTCCGCCAGAGCAGGTAATGTTATTGGCGGAGGCGATTGGGCTAAAGATCGTTTGATACCTGACTTAGTGCGCGCAAGTAGTAAATCTGAAATTTTAAAAATACGCAATCCAAACGCAATTCGGCCATGGCAACATGTCTTAGAACCCTTGTCGGGATACTTGATTCTTGCCCAAAAGCTATATGAAAATGGGATGGCTTACTCCGAAGCATGGAATTTCGGACCGCCAGAGGAAGATGCAAAATCAGTGCAATGGATAATAGAGCAACTACATTCATTATGGGGTGGTTTTGAATGGCAATTGAGCATGGATAGCCAGCCGCATGAAGCAAATTATCTGAAGCTAGATTGCAGCAAATCTTACAAAAGGCTAAATTGGATTCCCAAATGGAATTTATATGACGCCTTGGTGGCTGTAGTTGAATGGCAAAGAGCTTATGAAAATAAAGAAGATATGAGTATATTCATGCTTGGCCAAATTAAAAAGTATACAGAACAATAAATATTGGGAGTTAGAATGCAAGATTGTTGCATAGTTTGTGGTGATGAGAATGCAAAAGTAATATATGAAACTAGTAATGAAAAATTAGCCAGATATGGGTTTTTAAATTCTGATAATGACTCTGAGCTAAATGAAAATAAACTTCATCAAAAAATAGTTTTTTGCGGTATATGTCACTTTGCCTGGAATAAGGCATTTGAATACAGCAAAATAAAATATGATAGCGACAAAATTATTGAAGCAGGAAATTTCTCGAAACGGTATATTGAGTACCAAAAATCATCCGCAAAGAACTTAAAAAAAATAATGGGTTTTTTGCCAGATGTGGCAGTTGAAATAGGAGCTGGCACTGGTATTTTTATAAAAGAATTGGAAGCCAAAAGAAAGATTGCAATTGAGCCTAGCAAAGAGGCTGACAGAATTGATAATTCAGTTGAAGTATATAACCAATATTACAGGGAAGAGGATTTTAATATTCCCGCTAATATAGTAGTTATGCGACAAGTTCTAGAGCACATACAATATCCAGTTGAATTTTTGCAGCAGATTAAAAAATCTTTTAATCATGGGAGCAATTTCTATATATATATAGAAGTTCCTAATTCAACATTAACTTTCAGATTTGGAAGGTTTTATGACTACTATTATGAGCACTGTAATTATTTCAGCGTCCAAACAATTAATTTTTTGGCAAATAAATTAAATATGGAGATTGTTGATTTATCAACAGCAATGGATGGCGAATTAATATCATTTTTACTGACAAATAAAAAAATATCACCTGAGGAAATAAAAGGAAAAATCAGTAAAAATCAGAATAAAATTTCCGATAAATTAAACTCCATAGAATCAGCAGGAAAAAAAATATTAGCATGGGGTGCCTCTGGAAATGGTGTTAACTTATTAAATAAATTAAAAATTAGCAAGAACTTAATTCCTGTTGTAATTGATTCAGATAAAAATAAGCAAGGCAAATACATACCAGGTACATTGCAAAAAATTATTTCACCAATCGAAGCTGTTGATCATAAACCTGATGTAATTTTAGTATTGACGCAATTTCATAAAAATGAAATTGGAGAGCTGTCATTGGAGCTTTTTAAAAATGTAGAAGTTTGGTTTATTGACTAAGGAAAAGTCTTAATGAATTATGAAGAAACAGAATTTAAGAATTTAATATTGATTAAGAATAATGTGTTTAAAGATCTTCGCGGAAACTTAACTAAGTTTTTTTATTCAGATTTTTTCAAAAGATTTGATTTTAAAGTGGATGATATTTATGCTACGACATCAAAAAAAAACGTAGTTAGGGGTATTCATCATCAAGAAAATCCATATGGCCAGGTAAAGCTTGTTACCTGCTTATCAGGTGAATTTTTAGATATTGCGGTGGACCTTAGAGTGGGCAGTGCAACATTTGGCAAAGTGTTTACGTATAAACTTAAATCAGGATCTTGCGATGCATTATTAATACCTTCGGGTTTTTCGCATGGAACATTATCGCTCGATGAAGATACAACTATGTTGTCTATTTGCTCTGGAAGATATATGCCAGAACACGAGTCTGGAATAGATATTAAATCTTTGGATTTACCCTTTGACCTTTCAGCAGCCATAATTTCAGAAAAAGATATGGGATTACCTGATTTAAAAAAAATCATTCAATAAGCCATTGAAAGATTAAAAATGAAATTTTTTAAAATTGTTGCTAAATCAATTGCTGAATCTGTATTGTTTGCAATTAGCAAGTCTCCTAGGCCTTTCATAGAATTTTTCACTACAATTGCTTATTTTATTGGTGGAAAATTTGCATATAAAATTTTAATTAACGTCAACTTAAAGAAGTTAATAATTCTTAATCTATATTTTGTAAAAAAATATTATGTTGTCGATGAGAGTCAGATTAAGTCATTAAAGGTTGTTATATTAGATGAGGCGCGCTATGAGAAGATGCGTACTCCAGATGTTTATGGTGTAATGATTAATAATTCATTTACATTGTATAAACATGAGATTGCAATATATCGCTTTCAAAATGCAAAGTTTAGGGCGAAATCTGACATTATCAAAATACAAGAAAATGCCTATTTTGAAAAAGTAGATAGACCTGAATACGCATTAACAATTCCTGTGGATAGTGACTTCATTAACTTTGATCCATTAAGCAGAATCCTCATAGCATTTGAAGAAAAGAAGATAAGAAAATTTGAGATTGGATTTAATTTATGCGGGGTTCATACTAATACCTGGGCGCATTTTATTATAAGTTATTTACCTAAATTACTTGCACTTAATAAAATTAAAGTAGGGTCTAATTTTGCTTTATTTGTCCCGAGAAATATTTTAGAAAATAATAAGGATTTAATTAACCTAGCAATTGAAAACATATTGCAAGATAAGGATGTTGAGTTAATATTTGTAGATGATGATGAGACTATAGAGTGTAGCGTTCTATATTATTGTAACGCTGTTGGATATTTATGCGATCATTCAACCTACATACATCCTGCAGGAACTTGTATTTCTGAGTATGGGGCAAAAGCCATACATCAATTTTCAAGCTCTTTGTGGAAATCAATTAAAAGTACCCCTCAAAGAAAAATTTATATTGGAAGAGGTAAGGGTAGGAATTTATTTAACGCCACTCAGGTTGAAAATTATTTTATCCAAAATGGGTTTGAGATTGTGCATCCCCACCTTATGACTCTTAAAGAAAAAATCGATGTATTTGGTAATGCCAGCCATATCTGCGGACCTGCATCAAGTGGGTTTGCTAACTTTATTTTTGCAAAGAATAAAGTAAAAATATTGGCATTCTTTAATTTTGCACGATGTTTCGATCCATTTTTAAGCGGCATTATTTATGGCGGTGAATTTAAACATGATTTATTAGTATTGACTGGGCATGAAGAAGTTAATACTAACGTTAACAATTCATACTATATTGAATTGGAGAAAATAGTTGCCTGCTGTAATGAAACTGATTACTTTAATTAATAATATCATCAGAAAAATATATGATGCGTACAATAAATGATTGTAAACTAATCGATCTGCCCAAGGTTACTGATCCTCGAGGAAACTTAAGTTTTATTGAAGGTCGCCAGCATGTACCATTTGATATAAAGCGAATATATTATCTTTACGATGTACCTGGGGGATCAGACAGAGGGGCTCATGCCCATCGCAAGTTAGAGCAACTTATTATTCCTTTATCGGGTAGCTTTGACATTACTCTTGACGATGGGGTTTCAAAAAAGAAATTTACTCTGAATCGGCCTTATTTAGGATTGTATGTCTGTCCTATGATGTGGCGGGAGCTGGAAAATTTTTCATCTGGATCAGTCTGTCTGGTATTGGCATCTGAAATATATAGTGAGAATGACTATATTCGTGATTATTCTCTGTTCATAAGGGCGGCAAAATGAATAAAATACATATTCCTTTTCTTAGCCTTAAGGCCGCGAATGATGAAATTCGCTCTGATCTTCATTGTGCCTTTGATCGAGTTTTAAAATCAGGAAATTTTATTCTCGGTGATGAGGTTGCTAATTTTGAGAGTGAATTTTCTGAATATTGCGGTGTTAAGCATTGTGTTGGCGTTGGAAATGGATTGGATGCTTTGCATTTGATTTTAAAGGCATACGATATAGGCCCTGGAGATGAGGTTCTTGTTCCCGCGAATACATTTATCGCCACTTGGTTGGCTGTAAGTTATGTTGGTGCCATTCCAATCCCAATAGAGCCCGATATTGGAACATATAACATTGACATTTCTCGTTTAGAAAAATTAATTACGCCTCAAACTAAGGCTATTATTGCCGTTCATTTATATGGTCAGCCAGCAGATATGGATAGCATTAATGAAGTTGCTGATAGGTATTCTCTCAAAGTGATTGAGGATGCTGCCCAAGCTCATGGATCATTATATAAAGATAGAAAAGTTGGAAGCTTGGGCGATGTTTCTGCATTTAGTTTTTATCCGGGAAAGAATCTTGGTGCCCTTGGCGACGGTGGCGCTATCACCACAAATAATTTAGAATTAGCTAAAAAAGTACGGGCCTTATCGAATTATGGTTCTCAAATTAAATACCAACATGAATTTAAGGGTCTTAATTCGAGACTTGATGAGCTTCAGGCAGCATTTTTACGTGAAAAATTGAAAAAGCTCAATAAATGGAATTCACATAGAAAAATATTGGCCTCAGAATATCTGAAGCAACTAAAAGGGCTCAACGTTATATTACCGCACATTCCAGAATGGGCTGATCCAGTTTGGCATTTATTTGTTATTAGAACCATGCATCGTGACGCCTTTCTGAAAAAATTAATGGAGTCTGGAATCGCTGCTTCTATTCATTACCCAACGCCCCCCCCATCTACAAAAAGCTTATAAAGATCTTGGCTATTTACGTGGTGCATACCCAGTAACAGAACTTATTCATGATCAAGTTCTAAGTTTACCCATAAGCCCACATTTATCATTAATTGACCAGGAGAAAGTTATAAAGGCAGTTAGAGAGATCTCACAAAGTTATGATTAATGAGCCGAAATCTTATCGGCGAATTTTAAAAAGCACTTCAATTACTGGCGGCTCAACCCTGGTAACCATTTTTGTAGGCATTATTCGCACTAAAATAGTTGCCATTATTTTGGGCCCCTCAGGCGTTGGAATTTATGGTTTATTCCAATCATTTATTGCCACAGCCTCTACATTTTCAGGTGTCGGGATTGCAACGGCTGCTTCTCGTGAAATTGCTGAAGCCAATGAAAAAGATAGCAAAGTAGATTTTTTAGAAACAATCCAAGCCCTACTTTTCGGGACAATTATTCTTGCAGTTTTATCGGGATTCGCAATATGGTTTTTTAGAGAAGAATTTGCAATGCTGGTATTTGGGAATATAAAAGATGCCAATTATATTGGTTGGCTTGCTATCGCAGTTTCATTCTCAGTTATAAGTGCATCACAGCTAGCAATAATTCAAGGCGTGCGTGATATAGCAAAACTAGCAAGGTTAAATGTATTAAGCAGTATTGTTGGATCAACAATTGGGGTTATTGTTACCTTGCTATTTGGACAATTTGGACTAATTTCCCTTGCTTTGGCTATTCCAATTTGTAGTGTAATTTTTGGAGTATATGCAATAAAAAATAATTTTAAATTGTTGGAAGGCGCAATTAATATAACCAAGGTGTTTAATAAATTTTCCCTTATGGCAAAGCTAGGAATTGCCCTTTTTTTCTACGCAGTACTCGAGCAGATTACTTTTTTGTTGGTTCGTGGAAGTATTAGAAATACACTTGGGGTAGATTCGTTGGGATATTTTCAGGCGGGATATACAATTGCGGTTATGTATTTAGGTGTAATTACTGGTGCAATGGCGAGTGATTTTATGCCGAGAATTGCAGAAAATATTGGTGACAATGGGAAAATAAATAAGATCATCAATCACCAAACCGAAGTTGGTCTTCTAATTGCGTCCCCAATAATTGTTCTTATGATCGGTTATGCGCCAATGATTATTAGCCTTATGTACTCAAAGGAATTTATTTCTTCTGTACAGCTCATGAGGGTATTACTCCTGTCAGATATTTTGAAGTTGATAAGCTGGCCTGTTGGTATTGCATTAATAGGAATGGGCGATGGAGCGGCATTTGCTCGGCAAGGGCCGGTGCAGTTGGTAATATTTTATATTGGGATTATAATTTTGATGCCATCAATAGGATTGATATCTATAGGGTACATGATGATATTAATTCAAATTATCGGAACTATTTGGGGATTTTATTATCTATTTTTAAAAACTGGGTATAAATTAGAAAGAAAAATATTAAATTTTGCAGTAATTTCTGAACTTATTATAATATTAAATTATTATGTATCCATATTAAATGATATTGCTGGAATTATATTCTCATCTTTATTTTCATTTTCAATAATGATCTATTCCTATTCAAATATTAAATTAAAAATTAAATAATAATGAGTAAATCTATACACATTAATTTTCTTCCAAAAGTTTCAGTATTAATGACTAGTTATAATTATGAAAGATATGTAGAAAAGGCGATAAGAAGTATCTGGATTCAGAATTATCCAAATATGGGATTAATTATTGTTGATGATGGATCCTCTGATAGCTCTCCTTCAATACTTAATAAGTTAAAAAAGGAGTCGCCTATAGAAATGACAATAATTATACAAAAAAATCAAGGGCCAAGTAAAGCTTTAAATAGAGCATTAGAAGAGGCTGACGGAGAAATAATTGCCTTATTGGCTTCTGATGATGAAATGCTTCCAGAAAGATTGAATCAGGAGATACCATATTTTTTAAATAATCCTGAGCTAAAAGTTTTATATTCAAGTGGTCAATTTATTAGCGATAAGAAGGTGTTTGGCAATGTTCACAATGATATTAAAAAAATATTAAAAAGTGGTGTTGAATCAACCAGAGCCCTAGTATTAAGAACGGCGCCAGGATTTTATAACCAAGCCATGTTAGCTAAAAGAGACTTTCTGTTTAAGATAGGTGGCTTATATGACGGAACTAACTCAGATGATTGGTCTATAAATATACGTATATTTAAAGCTTTGAATGAGCGCGAATTTCAGTATATAGATAGGTATGCCTTCTTATACAGACTTCATGGTGATCAAGTGCATAGAATAAATAGTTTTATGCAACCCATGAAGCGCAATGTTGTTAGAAAGTACTTTACGCTAGAAAATAGGTCTAAATATACTTGTCAAAATTTCGTCAAGCAAGCGTTTAAACTATGTTTAAAGCAAAATTTTAGACATGCTTCTCGCTATATTAGAAAAGCAAGATACATAAGTTTTTCAGTCGGTTTTCCAATAAGATGTTTATTGCAGTTTAGTTTTGCATTACCACAATTTGTATTTCGAGAAATTACTAGGCAGCTTAAAGTTAAAAAATGAAGTTTTTATAATATTAATTAGCATAATTTTTTAGTTTAGAAATTCTGGATTCACATTTTTTTCTATATTGTATTTCAGTAAATTGTATTTTTGTGATTCTAGGGAATATGAAAAATAGAACTGTTGTATTTTTCTAAAATATATCCTGCTATACTAATTTGATATGTCCATAGAAATTTCTTAACTATAAAAAATATTAATTATGGAAATATCTAAATATATAGTTTTATATTTATCGATCATATTAGCATCTATATTAAGCGTAAGTTCCAAAAAATGGCTATATCTTTTAGGATCTTTCCTTGTTGGAATATGCTTATTGCCCTTTGAATTTAGAGATATTTCAGAATACAGGGATCACTACAATTTAGCTAGTACGGTTGGATTTGAATCACTTTTATCAACTGCTAATTTTGAAATTGGTTATGTATTATTAGTAATTATTGCATCGAAATTAATACCATTTAATATCTTCTATGTTTCTATAATAGCATTTGCAATTTATACAGCAATAAATTTTTACCATAAATATGCTGATCATAAATCACAGTTTTATGTTGTTTTGTTTCTCTCTGTATTTTTGTATTTTATAGCTTTTACATTGAGAACAACTATTGCCTCAGCATTCTTAGCAATTGCTTTATGCAAAATGAAAGAAAGGCGTATTTTTTTTGCAAGTATAATTATTCTTTTAGCAGCCTCTTTTCATTTAGCAGTTCTACCGTTTTTGATTTTTCCAATAGTAAATTATTTTACGTATTTATCTAAAACAAAAAGGGCATTATTTTTAAGCATTTTTTTATTGATAACACTATTCCATAAATATTTATTAAACATTTTTTTTATTTATTTTCCATATGATTTTATTCTATTTAAATTAAATGCATATGAAGATAGTAACGTATTTCAAATGAGTACATATTTATTAATATTGGTAGGAATATTTATTTTATATATTCCTAGATTTAAATTAATTAATATTTTTGATAAATATTTATTAATTGGTATGGGCATTATAGTAACCACTTTTATTCAATATAGTTTTTTTTTAGGTCGTATATTTTGGGCGTCAAGTTTTATTTCGGCATATTTTTTAAGTAAAACAATTTTTTCTAATAAAATTACTACACTAAATTTAAAATTGATAACTTTGTTTCTAATATCGACATATATTTTCTGGGGAAATCTTTAAATTTAATATGCCTATTTCAATGCCAATACAAACAGATACCTCATTATTTGCTATTGGATTTATTATTTATAATGCCGAAGAAAAATCTTTAGATAGAATTATTAAAATTGCTAATGCTGGATTTTTTATATATATATTTGATAACTCTCCATCTTCATTTATAAGCAAAAATAATTTTACAAATAATGCAAATATTTTCTATATAACCTCTGGTAAAAATTTAGGCTTAGGCTGTGGTCTTTCTATGATCTGTGCTACTGCTTATTATAATAGTTATAAATTTCTACTTTTTTTAGATCAAGATACAATTTTTACAGACAAAACATTAAATTTTGTTAGTAATTATTTGAAAAAATTATCATTAATTGATCAAAGTAAATATGCGGCATTAGTATTTAACGGAAAAAATAATCAAAACAATGCTATTAATACAGTCTTACTTGCAATTAGTAGTGGAAGTTTATTTTCTCTTAAGGCTTTAAAAAATATTGGCTGGCATAATGAAAATTATTTTGTTGATTGTGTAGATTATGAATTTTGTTTAAGAGCTAAATATCATGGTTATGAAATCGGTTCTATTTCAAATACTCCAGATTTTGACCACATTTCTGAGCAACCTGATCAGCAAAGATCTTTTTTCGGTAAAGTGATTTTTCTTAGGCGATATTCTGCAATGAGAATGCAAGATGCTTTTTTAGCCTATTCAAAATTAATATTTTTCTGCCTTAACAAAAATAAAATTTCTGATACTTTTTTTGTATTTAGAAGTTTAGTTATGTACTTTTTAGGTCAACTTTTAGCACGTATTTTTTTAAAATAAAAAATTTAAATTTATCATTATGAAAAATAATAAATTCGCTGTTTTTACTGTCTGTAATATTGCGTATCTTCCAAAAGCATTAGTTTTGGCTGAATCTATTTATAAGCATCACAAGTACTTTTTAAATATAATAATTTTTGATAAAAAACATCCCATTACTCTTCCGACAGAATTTGTTGATATTACTTGGGTTGAAGATATAGGCTTTCCTGAATGGAAGCAGCTTGCATTTTTATATGACATTATTGAATTCAGTACAAGTCTTAAGCCATTTATTGCGCTTCAGTTGTTAGCTCAATATGAGAAAGTAATTTTTTTAGACCCTGATACTGCCGTCTTCTCCAGCCTAGAACCCATTCTAGAGGATCTAAATAAAGACCCAGTAGTTCTAACTCCACATTACAGAAAACCACAGCCAGACACTGACACTGAATCTGATTTGGCAATGATGCGGTTTGGATCGCTTAACTTGGGCTTCTTTGCTGTACGAAAAAGTGCTGAGTCAGAAGAATTTCTGTCTTGGTGGAGTAGGCGTTGTATTGATTTCAGTTTTATGGAGAGCCAATTTGGATTGTCTACAGACCAAAAATGGGTATCGATTGCCCCTTGCTTCTTTGATTTTCTGAGAATCTCTTTTAACTCAGGTTATAACGCCGCGCCTTGGAATACCTTTGAGCGACAAATTACTTTATTGAAGGATGGAAAATATTTTCTAGGGGATGGAAGCCTCTTGGTTTTTTTCCACTTTAGTAATTTTGATCATTCGGACCCCCAGTACCTCAATAAAAGAGCCAGTTCTGAAAAAAATATTTCTTATGAATTATTAGAAAAATTAGGCCTTGATTACTCTTGTAATTTGAAAGAGATGGAGTCTGCTATAGAGAAGGTGCCCTATAGTTTTGACTACATGAGTGATGGTTCTTATATATCACCGACCCTTAGAAGAGCATATGCATCTATTAAGAATAGCCTTCCTAAGGACCATGATCCCTTTGACTCGTCTGGGCAGGTTGGTTCATTTGCGTCTCAAAATTATTTGCTAGAAAAAAACAACGTTAAATATGCCTACCCAAGTTTGAAGGAGGCTACAAAGCATGGTAGGAAGTTTTTGTTAGTGTATTTCTTGATGCGTCAGGCATTAAGGGTGCTGGGACCTAATCGCTTTTATGGCTTATCCAAATTGATGGTGTACTTATCGATTTACAGAAAAAATACCAATCTGTGGAAATTGAAATAAGTATTTAGAGAGTATGCGAGCCTATATTTCTTCGAGAAGGTTTCATCCGGGTCATTTCTCTCATATGCATGCCAACTATTTGATGATGGTAGATTTGGGTTTTGAGCCATCGTTGTATGTCAATGAGGGATTTAACTCTATGGCTGGTGATCTCAAGCGAATCAATCGATTTTCGCAGCTCCTCTCAGATAAAGAGCTTAAATATTTGGTTGTCTGGTTTCCAAGCATTCAATCCTTGTTTGACATGCTCTTCGTGAAATTATTTCGTAGAGATGCAAGCATCGTGTATTTTTTTCATGAGCCTTATGACTCCTTTTCGAATTATTTGAAATCTGGTTTCAGCTTTTTTAAAACCATCAAAGTAACCTTGGTATCAATATTCAATTTCTTTTTGGTATTGCTTTCAAATAAGGTTTTATTGCCCTCAGATGCAGCCCTCCAGAAATATGAGGCTAGTTATGCATGGCTAAACAAGCCATATATGCGGATTCCACTCTTATTTAATGATGAGTTAGCTGGGCCTATTCATGAGATTTCTCTAAGGTCATTTATTTCCTATGTAGGCACCATTGCCGAGGACCATGCCTTTGATGAGTTTGTCTCGGTAGTGGCTAGAGCCTCTGAGGCCGGCTTGTTCCCAGGATTGCAATTTCTAATTGCCACTAGGAGTGTTATGCCTGAGTGGGCAATTGAGAAGTTGGCTAGTGCAATTGCCAGTGAAAAGCTGATAGTACGCTCTGGCAAGCCGTTAACGAATGCTGAAATTAATGCCTCCTATCACTCTAGTGTCGTAGTATGGAATGCCTATAGACGCTCTATGCAAAGCGGGGTAATGCCCAAGGCTTTTATGTTTGGCACCCCTGTTTTAGTGTCGGGGTTTAATCAAAGCGAATTTTTCGTCAATCATGAGTGCGGGGAATTAATACCCCAATATAATTATGAAGATACCGTTTTAGCAATTTCTATAATTATTGCCAATTTTTCAATGTATTCAATATGCTCTAGAGAGGCCTTTTTGAGAAATTATTTTTATCAGGCGCATACGCAGAAATTTTTGGAATTCATTTCCACTCCAAAAAAAGTTACACATGAGTAAGGTTAGCGTTAATCTAGGTGAACCAAGCCCATATCTAGAATCCGATTCTTATTTTCATCGATTAAAGCGAAAGTTAACCTATCGCTTTGCGCTAAATGTGATTCAAAAGCAATTTTCTAAAAACTCCTCCTTTTCAGTCCTGGAGCTTGGCACTGGCTCAGGATTTTTCTTGCTAGCTGCACATGAGTCCTTCCCTAGGGCTCAGTTGAACGGGATTGAGTTTGACAACCGTTTGTTACAAGCCACGCAGAAAAAGGTGCCTTTTGCCAAGACTTGGCAGGGCAATGTTGAATCATTCGAAATTCCTGGGGAGAGGTTTGACGTGATTGTCTCCTTTCAGGTGATCGAGCATCTATATAAGCCAGAATCTATGATTGATCAGGTGCAACAGCATTTAAAGCCTGGAGGCATATTGATATTTACCACCCCCAATTTAGCGGGGGTTGGGGCGAAGGTGATGGGATCGAAGTGGCACGGCTATCGAGATGACCATGTCTCCATGAAAGACGCTTCCCAATGGGTTGATTTATTAAAATCACATGGATTCTTGCCAGTATCTGTTGGCAGCACTTTTTTCTCCGGAATCCCATGGTTAAATCGATTGCCATTGGGTGTGTTCAATTGGACTTTATTGCTAGTCTTTGGTTATGCGCCTTGGATGTGCGGTGAATCATTCGTTGGCATCTTTACCTTGCCCAAGGAGGGCATATGACAGATTCAGCATCCCCAATATTTAAAGGGGCTACATTATTGATTACTGGGGGTACGGGATCTTTTGGTAATGCTGTCTTATCGCGGTTCTTGAATTCGGATTTAAAAGAAATTCGTATCTTTAGTCGTGATGAAAAAAAACAAGATGATATGCGTAAGCGTTTTAATCATCCTAAGCTGCAGTTTTACATTGGTGACGTGCGCGACTATCAATCCGTTTTAAATGCTACGCGTGGTGTAGATTTCATTTTTCATGCTGCAGCCTTAAAGCAAGTTCCCTCTTGTGAGTTCTATCCATTGGAAGCAGTCAAGACTAATATTCTGGGAACCGAGAATGTTTTAGAAGCCTCCATAGTCTCTAGTGTGCGCAAAGTGGTATGTCTGAGTACCGATAAGGCGGTATATCCAATCAATGCCATGGGTATTTCTAAAGCAATGATGGAAAAGATATTCGTTGCCAAATCTCGCAGTAGTGCTGCCACAGTCATTTGTGGAACCCGCTATGGCAATGTCATGGCTTCGAGAGGTTCAGTCATTCCACTCTTTGTGAATCAAATCAGGTTAGGGCAACCGATTACGATCACCGATCAAAACATGACCAGATTCATGATGACTCTGGAGGATGCTGTGGATTTAGTGCTCTATGCATTCACTCACGGTAATTCTGGAGATATTTTTGTGCAAAAAGCCCCAGCAGCTACGATTGAGATATTAGCCTTGGCCTTGACTGAGTTACTAAAGGTTCCCAAACATCCAATTCAGGTGATTGGGACCCGGCATGGAGAAAAGCTCTATGAAGCACTTCTGAGTCGTGAGGAAATGGCTTGTGCAGAAGATTTGCGGGATTACTACCGAATCCCCCCTGATTTGCGTGACCTCAATTACGGCAAGTTTATGGAGCAAGGAGAGATAAAAATCTCCGGTGCACATGATTACAACTCCCACAATACCCATCGCCTTAGTCAAGACGAAATGAAGCAGCTTTTACTGAAGTTGCCATTCGTGAAGGCTGCCGCAGCAGGTGCTTACATCGAGCCTGAGGGTTGATATGAAGGTCTTAATTACTGGATCAAAAGGGTTTATTGGTAAGAATCTTAGGCTTGCGCTAACAGAGGCCGGTAACTACGATATTCTCACTTTTGATCGCGGTGATGCTCCTAATTTACTCGAGGAACGAGTTCATCAGTCAGACTATATTGTGCATTTGGCTGGGGAGAACCGCCCAGTAGATCCCAAAAGCTTTCAAGAGGGTAATGTTGATCTTACCCAGGCCCTCTGTCAGGCGATCGAAAAGACGGGCCGCTCAATTCCATTGATTTATTCATCTTCGCTACAGGCCAATGATTCAAAAAGCCTGTATGCACAAAGCAAGAGATCTACCGAAGCGGTGATTCAATCATTGTCCACATCCACAAAAAATCCCGTACTAATTTACCGTTTAGCCAATGTTTTTGGTAAATGGATTCGTCCTAACTACAACTCTGTAGTGGGAACGTTTTGTTACAACATCGCCCGCGGTCTCCCGATTCAAATTCATGATGAAGGTACAGTGATTCAGCTCATTTACATCGATGATGTCATTAAAGACATCATGGCTCATTTCAAGACATCCTGGTCAAGCAGTAAGGTTGGGGAAATTTCTCCGCAGTACGCCATTACAGTCGGAGACTTAGCCAAACAACTCTATGAGTTTAAAAATTCCAGAAATACTTTAATCATTCCCAGGGTGGGTACAGGCTTCATTCGGGCCCTATATTCCACTTACATTAGTTATTTGCCGGTTGAGGACTTTTCATACGCCGTTCCAAAGTATGGGGATGAGCGTGGAGATTTTGTGGAAATGTTGAAAACTCCCGATACCGGGCAGTTTTCTTACTTCACTGCTTTACCTGGAGTAACGCGTGGTGGGCATTACCACCATAGCAAAACCGAAAAATTCTTAGTGATTTCTGGAAGGGCACGATTTGGATTTCGCCATATGATGACTGGCGAGGTTTATGAGCTATTTACCTCGGGCGATAAACCGGAGATTGTGGAAACTGTTCCTGGCTGGACGCACGACATTACCAATATTGGCGATGTAAAAATGGTGGTTATGTTGTGGGCTAATGAAATTTATAATCGAGAGCTTCCCGATACGATTGCTTCTAAGGTATGAAATGAAAAAACTCAAAGTCATGTCTGTTGTTGGTACACGCCCAGAAATCATTCGGCTATCTCGGGTCTTAAGTAAGTTGGATGAATATTGTGACCATGTGTTGGTTCATACTGGCCAAAACTATGATTACGAGTTAAACCAGATTTTTTTTGAGGACCTAGGAGTTCGCAAGCCAGATCATTTTTTGGGTAGTGCAGAGGCGGGTGGCGGAGTTGCTGGAACTATTGGCAATGTAATTATTGGTGTTGACAGGGTCTTGGAGATTGAAAAACCTGAGGCCTTATTAGTGCTTGGTGATACCAATAGTTGTTTATGCGTTATTCCAGCTAAGCGTCGTCAAATTCCGATATTTCACATGGAAGCCGGTAACCGTTGCTTTGATCAGCGCGTCCCAGAAGAAACGAATCGCAAAATTGTGGATCATGTTGCCGATGTCAATCTCACCTACAGCGAGATTGCACGAGACTACCTGCTGAGAGAAGGTCTTTCTCCAGATTTAGTTATTAAGACTGGTAGCCCAATGTATGAGGTTCTATCTCACTACAAAAAGCAAATTGATCAATCAAATATTTTAGAGCGCCTCAACTTAGAAAAGAATGACTATTTTGTGGTGAGTGCTCACCGCGAGGAAAATATTGAGCCGATAAAATCATTTGAAAAGATAGTAGTTTTACTGAACTCTTTGGCCGAGCAATACCAATTGCCGATTATTGTTTCAACCCATCCCCGTACTCAAAAGCGGATTAAGGAAATGGGTGTTACCTTTCATCCCAGGATTCAGTTATTAAAACCTTTAGGTTTTCATGACTATGTAAAGCTACAAGCCATGTCTAAGGCAGTACTTTCTGATAGTGGCACCATTAATGAAGAGTCGTCGATTCTTAACTTCCCAGCTTTGAATTTACGAGAGGCGCATGAGCGTCCAGAGGGAATGGAAGAAGCGGCAGTCATGATGGTTGGTCTTGAATTGGATCGAGTGTTGCAGGGCCTCAAGATTTTGGAGGGGCAAGCGTGTGGAGAAGAGCGTACCCTGCAATTAGTTGCCGATTATTCAGTGCCCAATGTCTCTGATAAGGTAGTGCGCATATTGCATAGCTATACCGACTACGTTAATCGAGTTGTTTGGAAAAAATACTGAGATGAATGGTATGGCGGGTAATTTAAATGCTCCCACAATTTTTATTATTTCTGAGTACGTGGACCCACAAGTCAACTCGACTGGTTATTACTGGTCTAAGATTATCAATGGTATATCGGCAGCCTTTTCTCACGTTGCAGTGATTTGTCCAGAAAGTAGTAAAACAGAGCAATACCCATTTGAGTCAAATGGGATATTTGTTTATCTGATACCAGAAAGTAGCTACAAGAAGAATCATCTTTTATTTCGCCTCTTCGGGCTACTCAATTTAAGCTTCAAATTCTTTGTAAAAATCTTGCAAAAAGTTCGAAAGAACGACCTCATTTTTTCTGGCACAAATCCCATTTTCCTACTCTTATGTATTGCGCTATCCAAAAAGTTTATCCACTTTAAGTGGGTGCTACTGGTTCATGATGTGTTCCCTAATAATTTAGCAGCTGCTGGCATTTTAAAGAAATCAAATCCTTTCTATCAATTCTTAGATCACTTATTTAGCTGGGCCTACCGATCTGCCGATAGCCTAATCGTAATTGGCCGTGATATGGGGGCTTTATTTAAGCAAAAGCAGGCTACCGGACAATTAATTTATCAGCCTAATTGGGTTAATAAGCATGAAATTACTCCTGTCAATAAGAATCAATCATCTTTGATTCAGGGTTTGGGTTGGGGGAATAAGGTTGTTTTCCAGTTCTTTGGTAATGCTGGAAGATTGCAGGGTATTGATAACTTATTAAATGCCATTGAACTGGTAACGGACCCTCGTGCCGCTTTTCTATTTATCGGCGAGGGTTCAGAGTTCGGAATGATTCAAAAGTTTGCCAAAGCGCATCCACAATTGCCCATTGCTCTAATTGCTAATGCAGACTTAGGCAGTCGAAATGAGGGTTTAGCTGCCTGCGATGTAGCCATAGTTTCTTTAATAGCAGGAATGCAAGGTATCGGCGTACCAAGCAAAAGCTACTTTTCTCTAGCGGCTGATCGCCCCATATTAGGAGTGGTCGATGCGAATTCAGAAGTGGCGCAGATGATTCAGCAATATGAAGGTATTGGTTGGCACTGTGATCCAGATGAGCCTCAAGAATTAGCCGCCCTAATCGATGCAATTTGCAAGATAGACTTGTCTTTAAATATTGGCAAGGCTAGGACATTGATGGAGTGGCAATACGACGAAGCACCTGCCATTGTGAAGTATATTGAAAGTCTCAAACTCGTATTAGGTGCTAGCAATTAATGATGGTAAATGCCACATCGATCCCGCAGTGTGTTTTAGTGACTGGCGCAAATGGCTTTGTGGGATCCCATGTAATTGATGCGCTTCTAAAGGCTGGATATTTCGTTAAAGCGGTAGTGCGTAATACTTGGAGTAATACCCCTCAGGGCGTTGAATTAATTGTTGCTGATATATCTTCGCCAGTTGATTGGAGCAATGCCCTTCGTGATGTAACAACCATCATTCATTTGGCTGCCAGAGTTCATCAAATGAATGAATCACCGCAGATGGCGCTTGAGGAGTATAGAAACATCAATACAGACGCTACCCTAGAGTTAGCGGAGCAAGCAGCTAAGGCAGGTGTAAAAAGATTTATTTATTTGAGTACCGTAGCGGTAAATGGGGCCTTTACTGAGCCAGGTGAATACTTTACCGAGCAGTCGGAATCCAAGCCAAAAAGCTCCTATGCGATTAGTAAGTATGAGTCTGAATTAGGGTTGCAAAAATTAGCCCTGCAATATCCGATAGAGGTGACGATGATTAGGCCTCCCATGGTTTATGGAAAAAATGCACCTGGCAATTTTTCGAGATTGGTATCTCTGGTTAAAGCTGGTATTCCACTTCCCTTCAGATTGGCCAAAAATCCAAGAAGTTTTATCTTTATTGAAAACTTGGCGAGCTTTATATTGGTCTGTGTTGAGCATTCTGCTGCTGGCAATGAATTATTTCTTGTCTCTGATGATGATGATCTTTCCCTTTGCGTCTTAATTTGTCAAATTTCTAAGAATCTTGAGCTAAGACCTAGAGTGTTTTCGCTCCCTGTGAGGTTACTTGAAGCGGTTTTGATAGTCCTGGGGCAGAGAGCTTTGGTAAATCAGCTACTCAAACCTATGAGAATTAACATTTCTAAAGCTCGCGATTTGTTAGGGTGGGAGCCGCACTATAGTTCATTTTTTGGATTGAATAATTCAGTTAAAAAATGAGTTAGCGATTTAAATATCTTGACATCATGTTCCTAGGCTTGGAGCTTTACAATAAAGAAGATGAAGCGATTTTTTGATCTTATACTCAGCTTTTTAGCGCTGGCAATATTCTCCCCGCTAACTGTCCTACTCGCCCTGATCGTTCTAATAACATCTAGGGGGCCTTCTCTGTACTGGTCTAACCGCGTAGGTAGATTTAACATCATATTTAAGATGCCAAAATTTCGTACGATGCAAGTTGGTACTCCCGCAGTAGCAACCCATCTCTTTTCTGACTCAGGTCAATACTTAACGCCAGTGGGTTCATTTTTACGAAAATCAAGTCTAGATGAGTTGCCACAGCTATGGAGTATTTTAGTTGGCGATATGAGTTTCGTTGGGCCTCGCCCAGCGCTATTTAATCAAGATGATTTGATTGCCTTGCGAACCCAATATGGGGTTGATAAGTTAGTACCAGGATTAACTGGCTGGGCGCAAGTAAATGGTCGCGATGAAATATCTATCCCCGATAAAGTGCAGTATGAGGTGGAGTATCTTCAGAAACAGTCTTTTTGGTTTGATCTGAAGATATTGGGCTTAACCTTTCTAAATGTGGTTCGGCGAGCCGGAGTTTCTCATTAAGTTATGAGTCTGGCGTTATTTTTCAGACTTTTACTGTGCCACTCGCATTGACTAGATAGTTTTTAACCCAGAATTAGTAATTTTGAGTATATTTTTAGATAAGAGTGGTTAACCTGCGTCATTCACACCCATGCCCCCTTTCATTTGGCTATGTAATTTATAATCAAACTCGTGCCAATTAATGCAACTAAACAGTCGCTATTAAACCTGCCTCGCTCAGTTAAGAGAGGTTTAGTGATGTACTGCGATGTCCTGATTTGCGCATTCAGTGTTTGGCTTGCCTTTGGGCTTCGCTTGGATCACTGGGGTCATTTTCAAGGCCAGCAGTGGATGGTACTCATTGCCGCTATTGGTTTTTCATTTCCCCTCTTTATTGCTTTTGGCTTATACCGAGCTATTTTTAGATATGTTGGCTCAGCAGCCTTTTTATCTATAACCCGTGCTTTCATTATCTACACCAGCATCATTTTCGGTATATTTACACTCATTGGAGTGGATGATGTGCCTCGCTCAATTGGGATCATTCAACCAATCTTATTGTTTATCGGAATTGGTGCAAGCCGATATTTTGTTCGTTATTGGTTAGGTAGCATCAGCAATGTTGAAAAGGCATTTCACCGAGCTCAACCTGTTGCGCTGATTTATGGCGCCGGCTCAGCAGGTCGTCAATTGGTATTGGGCATATCTAGCAATAAGGAAATGTTGGTCAAAGGTTTTATTGATGACGATCCCCATCTGCAGGGAAGTACGATCAATGGAATTTCTGTGTATCCCAATGCGGGCTTGCAAGATCTTATCCATCGACTCGATATTACGGATGTGCTCCTGGCTATTCCTTCTGCTAGCCAAAATCGCAGAAGCGAAATTATCGCCTCATTAAATGGATGTGGCGTACGTGTTCGCACCTTGCCTGGACTCATTGATTTGGCCTCAGGTCGGGTCAGAATTTCAGACTTACATGATTTGGACATGAATGACTTACTGGGAAGAGCGGTTGTTCCGCCTGAAGTAGGGCTACTAGAAAAAAATATTCGCAACCAAGTTGTTTTGGTCACGGGAGCGGGTGGCTCGATTGGTAGTGAGCTATGCCGTCAAATTATTAAATTTTCTCCTAAATCATTAATCCTGCTTGATAGTAGTGAGCACTCCCTCTATTTAATCTATGAGGAATTAAAGAGGGTTATTACCGGGTCTAATGGGAATCATTTGGCGAATGGCGGTAATGACAAAGCTTTGCTGCCTACCCCAGTTTTGCCAATCAAGTTGGTGGCTTGCTTAGCTTCAGTTCGAGATAGCGATTTGCTGCGAAAGATCTTTAGAGCTCATCAGCCAAATACGGTCTTTCATGCGGCAGCTTATAAGCATGTTCCGTTAGTGGAGCAAAATCCTGCTGAAGGCATTCGGAATAATGTTTTTGGAACATTCACCTGTGCTCAAGCGAGTTTAGAGTGTGGTGTAAGCAATTTTATTTTAGTGAGCACTGATAAGGCTGTTAGACCAACGAATATCATGGGTGCCAGCAAGCGCATTGCCGAGCTGGTTTTGCAGGCAATGGCAGATATTAAAGATGATCATTCAACCAATTTTTCGATGGTGCGATTTGGTAATGTGCTGGGCTCATCAGGGTCTGTGGCACCGCTGTTTAGTGCTCAAATTGCGGCAGGCGGCCCCATTACTCTGACGCATTCTGAAGTGACGCGTTATTTCATGACTATTCCTGAAGCGGCGCAGTTGGTGATTCAAGCCAGTGCAATGGCTGTTGGGGGTGATGTCTTTGTATTAGACATGGGTGAGCCCGTGCGCATTCATGATTTGGCCGTCAAGATGGTGTATTTATCAGGCCTATTGGTTAAGGATGAAGCTCACCCTCATGGCGACATTGAGATTGCCGTCACTGGTTTGCGCCCAGGGGAAAAGCTCTATGAAGAGCTCCTGATTGGTGATAATCCACAGCCAACGGCTCACCCCAAAATCATGAAGGCGCATGAAGAGTTCTTGTCTTGGGGTGAGTTACAGCAAAAGCTTGAAAAACTTAATGTTGCCTTGGATGCATGTGATGCTCAGTTGATTAGAGGCATGCTCAAAAAGTTAGTGCCTGGCTACCAGCCTAACGGCGATGCAGTAGATTGGAATGGGGGGGGGGAATTCCTAAACCATGAGCGCCCTATTTAAGATGGATTCTTGCACTATGATCTTGATGCTTTTCTGAAATGGCGATGGATCATGTCAGTTAAGACATTTCTTTTTGAGCTTAAGCAATTTTTCATAGATTCATTCTCAGACCCCGTATATCAAGATGGGGTTTTGTATTTCATCATTGAAGAACTGCCTAATCCGAGGGATTCAGGAGTCTTCAAAATTCTATGCGGTAGTACTCAGATTGCTTTAGATGCGGTTACTCTAGATGAGCCTGGAGTTGTTATTGCCAATGAGCTCATTGGCCTACATGCCGCCACTATTCGTAAGTATCCATACCAAAAAATTGAATATGTGAATATTGCACCTTGGGCTCAGGCAAAAATTGAAGCTCGTATGGCAAGGATTGGCTTGAAGTTCTAGCGGGTGCAAGCAAGTGCGCAGAGTTATTTTGACTTTGCTGGTGACTGCAATTCATAGCTAGTACTCCGACCCCCAGAATCCGATTTCACTAAAGCGCCACGCTCCAATAAATCAGTGATATCTCGTAATGCAGTATCTGGGGAGCACTTGGCAATAATGGCCCATTTGCTGCTGGTGAGTTTTCCATCAAACCCATCGAGTAATTTATTAAGTAACTTGATTTGCCGTTCGTTCATTGGTGTTCCAGACCAGCGCTGCCAGAAATTGGTTTTGACAAGTGTTGTGGAGAGCGCAGCTTCTGCAACTTGAATGGCAGACAGCAGGCTACTTAAAAACCAACTTAGCCACTGCGTTACATCAGGCGTTCCTTTTTGGGTTTTCTCAAGGAGCTCATAGTAGTTTTTACGATCACGTCCAATTTGTGCTGATAAGCTATAAAACCGCTGTGATGATCCGTCAGAGCGAGCCAAAGCCATATCACCAATGGCTCGTGCAATACGACCATTGCCATCATCAAAGGGGTGCAGAGTTACAAACCAAAGGTGAGCTAAGCCTGCTTTAATAATCGGATCATCTTGCTGATCCACATTGAACCAGAGTAAAAACTGCAGCATTTCTGGTTCCAGAAATGCTGCGGGCGGCGCTTCAAAGTGGACCTTTTGCCGACTGACGGGGCCTGAAACAACTTGCATGGGTCCTTGAGCATCATCGCGCCAAGTGCCAACCAATATTTTGGATAAGCCGCTATGACCCGTCGGAAAGAGGGCGGCATGCCAAGCAAAGAGTCGTTCCTGCGTTAAATTTTTCTGATGGTGCTGGGTAGCGTCGAGCACCATATCGACTACACCATCGATGTGACGGTCTGCTGGAGCCAAGGCCCCGATATCGATGCCTAGCCTTCTTGCAATGGATGAACGTACCGAGCCTGGATCGAGTTTTTCACCCTCGATCTCGCTTGTTTTGAGCACATCTTCAGTGAGTACTCGTAAGGATTCTTGATCACGTAAGCCGATACCTACATGATGCATGCGACCTAGCAGACGCCCTTGTGCCTGATACACCTGGGTCAGCAAACCAGTGAGTTGCTTGAGCTCGTATTCCCAATGAGGCCATTGGGGATCTTCCCAAATGTATTTTTTAAATCCGCTATTCATGCGGAGATTATAGGATGTATTCACCGCAAAGTCTATTATTCTCCGCATTTATTGCAGAGAATAATAGGTCTAATCGCCGCATCACAGCAAAATGATTGACCAAGTTGTAGTGATAATGACTAAGTGAGCCATTTTTAACTTACTTAAATGTATTTACAAAAAGACTTGTGTTATAGTTTTTTGTATGTATAATTTGCTAAGTGGAGATTACTTACGACCTAACAAAAAATGCCAAGAATATTTCTGAGCGTGATTTGCCGTTTAGTAAGGTCGCTGATTTCCAGTGGGATTCTGCAATCTTTACAGAGGATGTGCGCAAGGACTACCCTGAGAGCAGATTCATAGCGGTTGGCTATCTTGATGATCGTTTGCATGTGCTGTGTTTCTCGGAAACGGATTTAGGAATTCGAGTAATTAGCTTTCGCAAAGCAAATAAAAGAGAGGAAAAGGGTTATGAAAAAGACATTAGCACTAACGAATAAAGACGGTGAAGTACGTGAGCTCACTGGCGAAGATCTACGCTCATTTAAATCAGCAAAAGATGTTCTGCCGCCTTCGCTACTGAAAAAGCTAGGCGTTCGCGGAGTACAAAAAGCCCCAAAGAAAATTGTCACAACCATTCGGCTATCACCTGACGTTCTGGAGAAGTTTAAGGCTACTGGTGATGGCTGGCAGACCCGTATCGATACTTCTTTACGTCAATTTATTAGTGAACATCCAATTCCTAGCTAGACTAGATTTGGGGTGGTAACTTTATGCAATTTGAGATGACTCATTTTGTTGTCATATCCAAAAGTTAAATATGCTCTACATACCTCATCACAGTATCGGACTTAGACCATCTCCCTCGTTGCATCATGATTGGCATGCTTGCCCCAGAGCTCAGTAAATCTTGTGCCGCACCTACTCGCATGGAGTGACCACTAATTCCCTTTATGACTGATTCATCTAATCCGGCTGCTCTGGCAATTCTCTTGTAGATGCGATTTATCTGACCGCCCCCAAGATGTGGTGATATATCTCCGGAGCGTGATATTCCGGTTAAGAGCTTTTCTTGCCCCGCAGGAAGCTCTTTCATCCAAGCTATTAATGCAAGATGCGCTCTTTCACTTAGACGCAGCCATTTGCCCATGGAGTCTTGATCTGTTTTGCTTTTTCTGAGCAGAATTGAAGTGCTCTCAATACCATTTTTAATGGTTATCTTGACGTCTTTAACTTGCAGTGAAACTAACTCACTGCGCCTACATAGGGTATCGTAAGCGACAAGTAATAAAGCTTTATCTCGCAGGCCTCTGATGGAATCATTGGTAGCCAAGAGCATCTGATCTAGGATATCTAGATTAATGCTGCCCGCTTGTTTTGCAGAGCGCCCTAGTTTGCGATGCATCCTTCGCATTTCAATGGTGACATCAGGATCCTTAGTGGGATCATCCATGCGGTTGAGTTTATGAATCGTGGATATTCCACAGATCGCGCGCCGAATACCTGCTGAACTTCGCTTGTCATTAGAAAGCTTAATGATGAAGTTGGCGATAGACAAGGGTAGGGTGGGTAATGATTCCTCATTGCAATCTTCGCAAAATTGGATGAAGGTATTAAAGTCGGCCCTATAGGCTCGAATGGATGCATATGCGTAGGCACCCTCAATTTTCTCAAGGGTATTAGCCAATAGCTCTCTAGGATCAATTCTGATTTTTAAGTCGTTCAGATTTGCATGGGTTAATGCTGATGCATTGTTTGGTAGGTTCGTCATATATGGCTTTCTGTGGTCGGGATGGTTTACTTCTGGGTTTTCGGATACTTCTAGACAAAAGTCTTAATACTGGGCAAAATCTTACTTCTTATGCTTTTTTATCTCCTTATTAATAAATAATTATGGTAAATAAGTAATTAATACTAATTATACAGCAAATATATCTTGATTACAAGCAATCAAATTCGTGCGGCGCGCGCCATGCTCCGGTGGAGTGGGAAAGATTTAGCGGAAAAAACAGGACTGGGTTTTTCAACCCTGATGCGTCTAGAGTCTTTGGAGGGCGTTCCAGGTACACACTCAAAAACTCTGGAAGCAATTGAAAAGGCTTTTGAAAAAGCAGGCATTGAATTCATTGGCACTCCAGACTCTGGTGCTGGGGTTCGCTGGAGGGTTTAGTTTTTAGCTCAACATTGCTTCAATAGGATTACCTCCGTCATCCTTTTGGACTTGCTAGCCATCCTCTTGTTTAGAAGTACGATTTCTTGATTTTTTCTTTTGACGCTTTAATTGGATCTTCTGGGATTTCAAATCCAAATGTATCGCTGACCTTAAACCGTCTTTAAGGTAAAGAAGCACTCATTTAGGTAGGCCCCAACTAGTAAATCAATGATATGAATATAGCTTGTAAGGGTGGTCATAGGCGAGGAATGCCCAAGCAGACAAGATACCGCATAGACTTCGGACCCGGAAGAGTTGTCACCATCCATCAGGATACTTCGCGCTCGTTTTGCTCGCACTGTAAAGTCATGAGCACGCACCGCCTCATCTGAATAATCCATCGCATTAGAGGATGGATTCATTGAATTTAATTTTCTAATCGCGGTCGGATTTCCATACATCATGTTGAATATAAATTTGTGCGAATGAGGCAAGTGAATACTCATGAGTAGGAAAAGCGTATTCGTTGCACAGGAATGACGTAGATGGTGAAAACGCAGGTTCACCGAGGATCCTCCGGGATGGCGAAGAGACCAATGAATTAATTTAATAATTTTATCTACAGCAGCAGTGGCTTTAGAGGGATCACCTAAATTCACATCATCAAGAAATAGAAAGTTTTTAATTTGAAGGATTGGGTGGGATGCATATTTGCTCTTTAACATAGCAAGCTCCTTATCGGTAGCATGCAAAATATCTTCTGTGACCCAGAGGCCACGACGCCTAGCGATCGCCATTAGCTCCAACCAAAGAGCCTCCTTATCGTCTAGTAATGCTTTCATGGGAAGCAGTCTAGTAGATGAGCTTGTTTTAAGGCGATTCTCCCGCCACCACTGAACAGACAAGCGATTCATCACCCCGTTTAAAAAGGATACGTGCGAGCTAGATAATTTAGTAACCTCACTCCGACGTAGGCCCAATCGATAGGAAAGGGTCATAACCATGATGCAAATATTGCGAAACTCAAGGGGTATATCTAACTTTGAGTAAAGAGTTTCTCGCGCTAGTTGGAATTCAGCTTGACTAATGTACTCACTGTCGACCTTGGCTAACTTAGAGCGTTTTTTAATAGGGATAAATTGGTTTGCCTCAATATACCCAATGGAGATTAAATATTCGTGAAATGAATTCCAAGCAGAGCGCAAAATAGCTTGATTGGTTTTATTGTATTGAGATTCAATTTCTAGATCCTCGTAATCCTCAAGCCGAGTATCGGCATCGAGATCTTTAAAATCGGAGTAAATTTCATACATCTGAACCATGGGTGGCAAAAGTGCTTTTGGAAACGCCAGCGATGCCACATTGATCTGGGTGGCATTTTTAATTAGAAACTGCATCCACCGCGAAAGTAGGACAAGGAGAGACTCTTCGCCAAGTTCTAATTCCAATTCTGTTGCTAGCATTTCTAAGTTCGAAATGGCATCTAGGGCTTCATCAAGGCGATTGGCTGCAAATTGATCAATAATTTCTAAGCAGGATTTTGCCCAATTGGTTTGATTGGCGATGGTCTTTTTTATATTAGATTCAGATTCCTTGCTAAAGGTGGGCTCACGCACTTTCTGATCCGGGGGAGTCATCCCTTTGTTGATAATCTCAATACTTGCCAAGCGCTCTAAACTGGGAAAGCCCAAGTCTTTGCTTTCAAAATGACCCTGTTGATAATGCCAGGCGAAGGCGGGCAAAATGCGGCTGTGATAGGTTTTGCTTGCGCTAATAAGTGAGGATGTGTTTTTAAAATAATCTAGCGCATTTTTAAGAAGTTGGATTTGCCCTCCGTTCAAAGACGATTTAGAGGATGCGCTTTGATTAATTAAGGTAGATTTCCAGCTTGCAATAAAAAGTTGTATGCAGCGGCTATTAAATTGCGAGCCTTGAGGTTGAAAATCCCAGTTTTTTCTCTGCTTTTTGTATATAGATGCGGATAGGGGGTCAGGTATCCACCGCTGTGTTTCGTGTTGCCCTGATTGCAGCGCATCCATATTGTATACATTCACTAATTTCAGACTGCTATCCATTGGCAGCAGAAGGCTACTGAAAGGGGCGTCGAGTTTTTTCTTTAATAGACTCATATGCGCGATCATTTGGAGTTTCTGGTAGCTCACCCCTGACAAGCAAGCTACAAAGAATAGGTAGCCTCCAAATTGCTCCTGTGCAGATAATTTTGGCCAGGCAATAGCTGGTAAGTGACCCACTGCAAAAGCTTTGAGAATATGCATCAAGTGAAGATGGCCATCCTGGTCTTCCTGGGCATAGATATTGGGTTCTGGAACGGTAATGCGAATAGTTGCTTGCTTATTGATGTCTACGCAGGCCATTTTCCCGTAATCTCGGCACCACTGATTACTGAGATTAAATAACCAGGTGATTCCATCGCGATTAACGGAGGCTTGGGTTTTCAGGCGAGAAAGAAGTTTTTGCATGAGCTGCAAATAAAAATTTTGCAGTAGCGAAATCTGATCGGATGACTGGGAATTTCGTAGCGGCAATAAAGCGCCTCGATATTGCAATAAACCCAATCCCCATGATGTCGCTAAGCTTGCTCCATTTTCAATAAATTCAGCTACTAAGACCTGCGCCAATGTTTTTCTGACGTAATCATGGATATCTTTAGCGCTACTAAAGTCAGATAATTGAGTCAGGATAGCTGGTGGGGTTGCAGATTCAATACGAGCTATAAGCTCAAGGTCTTGGTTGTGATCTACAAGAATGTTTAATTCAGATTTGAGCATCTGAGCAGGTATTTGCTCTATTAATGTGGGGAGCATGATTGTTATGCCGCTCTAGTTTTAATCGAATTAAGAGAAAAACTAGGCATCTTAAAAGGGATGGCCTCAAAGCCGAGGCTAGAAATAACTTCACGCAAAGGCCCCTCCATTCTCTTAATGTAAGAAAGGGGTGATGCAGCGCTAAACAGATGATAGGGTGCTGTTCCGTGAGTCCAATGCCCAAGCCAATACTCAACATCTTTTACGCTGACAGGGATGGGGAGGGATCGAAGTAAGCTTGAGTTGAGTTTGCGATAAAAGTTTGCCTCTACTTTGAGGTTCCCTCTAATCTGCTTGGAAAAATAGCGGGATTCCAATGGCTGAATTCTAAAGTGTTGGCTACTACGCTCATCAGGTTCAAGAAAAATCAAGATTGCAGAAGTAGGCGCCTTATTTTGAACATCTTGCTGCGCTGACCAGGAGATCAAATGAGAAACAGTCTCGGCATAGCGCTGCATTTCTTCTCGTAAAGGCTCAGAGACCCAGGCAAGTCGAAATTTATCTCCTTCTTCGTTCGATTTGTCTTTAAGTTTGATCAAATTATGTAAAGGGTCAATGCGAGTAACATCTGCAAAAGGCGTGTGATGTGGGCGATGCGAAGTTTCCATGCAAAACCAGAGTGCCATGTAGAGGCTATAGCTATTAAAGGCAGCTATAAATTGCGTGACATCGCCTTCAGACTCGATGGTTAGTGGGTTTAATTTAACGTCACTAATTAATTTTTGAATAAATGCACGCACCGGCTTAATCTTGACTAAGCCGGTAGCCCCAATCGTATCGTTGCTAATTCCAGGCAATGGATGGCGATCTTCTTGATAGAAGAGCGCGGTTCGTGAAGAGAGGTGATATTGAATGCCCCAATCACTGAACTTAGGTTTTTTCCATAAGAGAGTGGTGAAGTAATGTGTTGCGGGTGTACTTGTTGAGGGAAGATTCCAGTCTAAGTTATCTACTAGGGCGGGTTCAAATCCCGCTTGAACAAGATAATGGGTTCCATACTCCCGCATACTTCCTAGGCTGATATTTCTTTTTCCTTTAGTTAGAATAATTCCATCGTTGAGTTCTCGATTAAATTGTTTGAGTAATTCTCGGCATTGCTTTCGAATAGTATTTTTTTCATCTATTGTAAAAACAGGGGTCAGACTCTTATCTCCTAGTGTGGCGCACTTATTAATTAATGCCTGTGCTATGCCAGACTGATCGGCAAATGCCAAGGTACTCAAGTGGGGAGCGTACTCATCTGAAGATGCGATATCAGCATGTTTTTTGAGGGCTGGTAAAGGAATTGGATATACCCAGGCTGCAAATGAGAGGAGCTCTCTGGAGCTGGGATTGTTATGAGAGGTGCCTTTAGAAGGTGGTTGAGAATCAACCTGATCCTGATGAATAGTGCATATGCGAAGTGGCTCATTTTTGCCTTGACGAGACTTCACACCCTCGAACCTAAAGTAACTTTTTCCACGGAGCCACTGATAATCTTGCGCGGGCCCCATTTCTACATTAAGTACCATTTCCAAATCAATGGCCAAAATAATGATCATTAGCAGGACCATGGGTGCCCAACCCTCTTTGCTACGAAGAAATTCCATGAGGCTAGCCATTTCTTCATCAGTGCAATTGCTTTGCATCCACGAAAGTCGCTGATTTTGGGTGGCCAACAAGAGTTGAGTATGGCTAGTATGTTTTTCTAGCTTGAGCTCTGAAGCCGCTCCATCCTCGATGAACAAGACTTCAATGCTCACTTCTCCCATGCTATCTTCTAATGGGTGCTCACCTAGATCCTCCAGTTCTGCGGCGCGTTCCGGGCTAATACTGACATCCTCTAGTCGAAAGACTTGGATGGGATTTCCATAGACATCCTCTTCCGGTTCTATTTCTATAGGCGGTAAAAACCAGGGATGATCATCTACTTCAATAGGGATCCTTTTTCCTTCACCAGAGCTCCCCCCGCTGCGGCGCATTTCAGAAAAAAATTGAAATAGGAGTTTGAGGTCAATTAACTCTTGATCCGCCGGATCCTTTAAAAGTGGGTTGAGCAATAGTAAGGTACAGGCGCGCAGAAAATGACCATAGGGACGGGCTATCAATTTTTCGAGAAGTTCGCGTCTTTTCAACGGATAGAAAAGCCAGTTTTTGCTTGCATTTCGGATTAAGCGTTCCATATCCTTTAGTTTCGAGTGATCTGGCGTGGATCCTATTACTTGCAATAAAAATCCATAGGGATTTTGGTAGGCGATGTCACGATCGATATAGCCTTGATTGCGATTCCGATTCCGATTAATTGGAAGTTGTCGGCGCTCATTTGCGCAGCAGTAAAAGTGGCTTAGAAAAATTGCATAGGATAGATCTGTGTCGATATGGGGATTACTTGATCCAGTGATTGGAGATGCAGAAATGAGCCTCTTTTGCTTGTTAAACAGAATGGAATACAAGGGATAGGTAGATGAGCTCTTGCCGAATAGCGGGTTATCGTTATCGTCACATTCTTGACTGCTATTGAGATTTTGATTGGATTTTGTTAGATGGAACTGTGGAAATAATTCTCCGATGGATTCTTGTGGGTAATGCTCTTCAATGAGAGCTTCAATTCTTTTTGCCGTTCTTAATAGACTGCCAAAGGGAATATCCCCTTCCTTTAATTTATATTGAGGATCACAAAGGGCTTTTTTGATGCACTCAATACTTTTGACACAATTTTTCCAAGCGCGAAAATCAATTGAGGGCTTGAGAAAAAACAATAATTGGCGAAGTGCAAAATCAGGCTCGTGAATTTGAAGTGCTTCCCGGGCACTGTAAAAGTCCTTATGAATCGATAAATTAGGTCCAGGCCAAGGCCTGGTCATAAATTCGTCAAATTCTCTACCGGGAAACATCAACTCATAGATAATTTTCAGTTCTTTGGATTGAGCATAGTAACTGCAATTTAATTTACTCACGTGCATTGGCACGGTTTTGCGCCGCTCTTGTGTCCTGAAATTGCTTGATGGACATTCTCAGGAGTTGAGCAAATTGGGCATCAGTAGGCCGTTTGTCAAAGCAATCATGCAAACGACCAGCATCCCATTCCTGATGAGCAATGTTATCAGCGAGATAGTTGCTTCCTAACTGAGCACTGGCATAAAGGTGTGCTAGATCAGCATCGCTGCATCTCTCAATCAATAAACAGTTAATTTTCTCATGAGGGCTTGCGAGGGAAGCTTCCCTGAGTAGATGGATAAGACCATAGCTTGCTACGAGCCCATACAAAGACAATTTTTTATCAATACAAGTGACGATAGGGGGATTTAATTGCAATATATCGAGGGCAAAATTGTTATTTACGACTAATGAAAACTGGTTTACTTCATCACGAAGAAAACCATTGATTGCCCGTTTTTCTAGTAGAGCTTGCTTTGTTTTTCTAACAATTGTAGGGTCCAGAATAATTTGATTGGGAGTAAGTTCAATAAAAGTAATTACTTTTGAAAACAATTTTTGCGTGGCGATAATGTTTTTGGGCTGCATAATTTATTCCTCTTTTTATGTTTATGTGCCCATCCTACTCTTAAAATAAAATCGCTGTAAGCCTTTATTTAAAAGGGTTTCATCGATGTGAGATAAAAATACACCCATTGAATGTACTAAATAAATATCTCTTGATTTTTAAATGTAAATCGCTCTTTTTATTTTATTGGCAATGTACTTTTACTAAAGTATGACCAGTAAGGAGTCGTGCCTTATTTCTCAAATAAAGACTGCAGTGATTTATAAATTTCTATTGATTTAATATCTGAAAATAATTAATTTTCTTGAAGTGTTGTTTTAGTGGGAATCTTTTTTGAATTCATGGTTGATCTTCTATGACTGATCATATTCAAAAGCGTGTACACGCTTTATTTAAACAATCCAACGTATTATTTCAATCGAACTGATACTTTGGAAGGTAAGGCGAGTTTTTAATATCGATGGTGAAGCCCATATAGACTTCTATTTCACCATGAGATGCTATGTTTGCTGCCCAAGCAATTCCGCTGGAGAATTTTGTATATAGGTTGCAAGAGAATAAAAGATGTAGGTACCCTTAATTTATGTATTAGTTAAAGGAATTGAGTAAATATGACTCCCTATAGGAACTTGAGCGGGACCTCTAACGTTCTAGCTTATGAGATTGCCCCTGATTCAGTCGCGATTCAATTTAATCCACGCGATTTTTATCTTTACACGACCCAGAGTGTTGGGGCTGTTAATTTACAAGAAATGAAGCAATTAGCAAATAAAGGAATTGGCTTAAATAGCTTTATTAATATGCGGGTTAGAAAGATGTGGGCAAGAAAGTGGGTGGGATGACGGATTTTATAAACCTGCTTCCGGTCATAATGACCCTTGATTAAGCCCCCCACTATAGTTGTTGTTGATACTAATTGCTACGTGTGACTTTATTTTTCTCCTGTTCGCCCAATACTCGGATCAACTTTTAAGTTATCAATAGAACACAATTCAGGATACTCATGTCGAAATTTTATCGGGCCCAACTGTTGCAAATTGCTATCTTCGGAGCAATAAAATATCAAAGATCTTGGATAGGTACGAGTATAGGAGTTATGAATATTTTCGAGGGGGGTAGCTCTCAAATGGCTTTGTGAATCCCCGTGACATAAATGGGTAAATAGTGGAAATAATGTGGAAATATCGTGTAGAATGATTGCCTATGAGAACCCAATTAAGCACATCAAAACCACACCCTTCAATATTTAGCTCCATTCCTGTATCCGATGAGCTAGGCTTATTTAAAGGGAAGGGCTTACCTAATTACAACCGAGTAAAAGATATTTTGGGATATACAAAAGAGGATATTTCCATTGCCTCAGGCGTTCCATTTGGATCGGTCCGATTTGATAAGAAAATCCCGGTTGAGCTAACGGAGCGTATTACAGAGTGGGCTACTGCCATTGCATTGGTTCATGGCTTTTTTAAAGATGAAAATAAAACCATGCTTTGGTTTAAGGTTCCCAATCCCCTGTTGGGTGATGTCGCACCACGCGATATGATCAGATTTGGCCGCTTTAAAAAACTTTTGAAATTTATTCAAAGCGCTTTGGAGGAGAATCGATAATTGGCCATTAGAAAGCCAGCCCTTCATCGTAGGGGTCGATCCAGGGTTGTAAAAAAGTCCAAAAATCTCCCGCCTGAAAAGCAGGTGGAGTATTTGCTGGAGGAGGGTTCTCTTCAAAGCTTAATTGAAGGGAAAAAACTCAATCAAGCTTATATTAAGTACCAATGGGATTTTTATTCAGAGCTAGCCTACCAGCGAAACTTAATTCAGGACCAGCTTATAGGGAGTATTCAAGAGGCCTGTATTACTGGCTATAAGATCGAAGCTTGGCAGCGGGTAACTCGATGGAAATATTCTGGGCATCCCTTTTCCACTCTTGGGAGCTTAGTATCATGGGGAGGTAGATTTAATATTGGCCGAGATATTTCTCAAGGCGATACATTAAAAACTTTTCAAGCACTGTACTTGGCACAAAGTCAGGCGACGGCGCAAGTTGAAGCTCTGGGAAGTGGAATTGCCAATTCCCCCTTGTCAATTGAAGATATCGCTCTAACTAATAAAAGCTCCTTTGTATGTGTATCGGTCTCCGGTACCTTAGATCGCGTCATTGATTTGACGGATAAAACTACCCTAGTCAAGTTTGCTAAATTAATTTCAAAATTTAAGGTGCCACAATCTATATTAGATTCTGCTGCGCAGCTCCACATTCCTTTACCTACCTTAATAAAAAGCCCAGGCCCTCTACTAAAGTCATTTTTAATTGATAACTGGCGAAAAGAACCAGCGCAATTTGATATACCGGCTAATGGGCAAATCTTTGGCCAGCTGGTTTATCTAGCTGGAATTGACGGCATCATATACCCGTCAAGTAAAACTGGTGAGAAGTGTTTAGCGGTTTTTCCATCAAATTTTGATGGTCGAAATTCTTATCTGAGGCTAGATGATGAGCCCCCTGAAAAATGGACTCCAAGAGTAATTACATCAGAAAATTTCACGCTTTGTGAAAAAGCATCCGATGATCTTCAAGTATTGGGTTAATTGCATAAATAAAATACGTTCAGTAGATGCGCTCGCAATGCCGCCACACACTGTCGGTTTGTGCTGACGTCATTTAGAATTTTAAAAGTGCGTGGACACGATGTGTAAATTAAATGCGCGAGACCTCTTCAAAAGCAAGAGGTAGCGTGTACACGTATTTTGAAAAACTTTGTCGAATAGTAGTTGACTTCTGAAATCCGAAAATGAAATCAAATTTTTCGCATTTTGTTAAAAGGGAAAAGTCTCTTTTTGAGTCCAGTTTTCCTTCTGAAATCAGAAAATAGAATCCAATAGTTGATTTTTTTTGGACTTTAAAATTCCAATTTTGAGATTACTGACTTTGCTATGGGTCTATATGGTATGTGGCTTAGAAGGTAATACTTAGGCCTGATATGCGGCATTAGCAGGCTAATTCCTACGCCATATTTCTCATTTAATTTGGGCTGAATTCCTTCATGTGCATTTATTTTTTCCTAAAATTAATGAATCAAGCGCTCCGCCAAGGTTAATAAACTGCATCGTGATCGCCAACATTGATTAAAACGATCTCACTTTCAGTAATGATCATTTCAATGGTGACACGGTATTTCAGGTTGATGGAAATACTTTGTAATCCATCAAGTCTTCCGGTCAATCCGTGAAGGCGTAGCGAGGGGTGGTGTGGATTGAGTTCCAATAACTCCAATGTCTTAGCATATTGGCTTTCTACATCAGGGTGCCTCTTTAAAAACTTAGCAGCTCGCCTGTTGTATTGTTCTGTAAAGATTAACTGCCAAGTCATTGTGCAGATTTATTGATTTGCTTAAGGCGCTTGATATGTTGTGCCACAGTTTCTTTAACAAAGCGACCTCCTGCTAAATCGGCTTTGGATTCAGCTAGCGCAGCTTCAAGCTCACACTCGCGAAGATATTGATATTGCTGCTGGCTCATCACTACATACTTCACCTGTCCACGAACGGATACGGGCGCTTCCAGCTGACCCAGTAAAGCGTCTTCAATGGCTTTAATGCCCTTGGTCTTTAAGTCATTCGCTACAACAGCACCCATAATAACCTCCTAAAAAATACTATTAATAGTATTGTATATAAGTTTATTAAAATATGGAACCATAACGTTGCCTTCAACATCGAAAGGCTCTGAAACTTGCTCTATCACCAAGGTCAAAGATGTCATGGGGTGCAAGGATCACTAAAACTCTGTTTCAGGCGGCTTTGGTAACTTAGGTAGTGTGATCTTGATGTCATTGATCCATCTATTTGATTAATAAATAATGCTTTAGCTGGTTTAAAGATTGATTTATGGTTAATTTGTTAAAAACGCTATTTATCCAGCCATTCCCTTGCAAATCTGATGAATAGCTCAGTGACAACTCTTTGGTTATTCCCTTTCCAAAGCGCCATTTCTGGTGTTTTACCCCTTAAAGCCCATTTGGGTGTAAGAAACCACTGGGTAACATGGAGTCCTGTTCCAAAAAATGTCGATTCCAGGATTTCTAAGTACTCCTGCGGAAGGGCATTATTAAGGCGGTTGTACATATCCTTGCCCTGAAACAAAGCTTGAAGATAAATCCTTGCATCCCCAAGAGGGCGTCTTCCGCTACACGAGCGTAAACGGCAATGCCAGTAATCATCGCTGACTGGATTGGGGATTGCAATCATTGGACTCCCACATTGAGGTTCAGGGCATATTGGCCTTAAGGGCCCTGAGAGAGCCCGCGGCTCTTTACATCCGAATTCCCATAATTCCGGGGTGTTTTCATAGACCCATTTAAGGGCCCACCAACCAAAACCTTCGGTATAAAGGGCGCCATGACTTCTAGCGTAGGCCTTCATGGCCCCAGGAATATCTAATCTAATTCTTTGTTCCATTTATTAATCCAAAATAAAAATTTATAAATGGTTACCTTGGATTAATAAATAGGTATATGTATTAATATATTTTTAATGATATTTATATTAAAATTCATGTGAATATGATATATTCACTAAGATAATAATTAATACATAATATTATTATACTTTCAACAAATAGTAATAAATATTGATCTTGGTATATAAATGCTTTGTTAACAAAAATTGAATTCTGAATTCAGAAAATGAAATCAAATATTTCACATTTTGTTAAATACGAAAAGCCAGTTTCAGGATCCTTTTTCCTTCTGAAATCAGAAAATAGAATCAAATAATTAAATTTTTTTGAACTGGATATGGGAGATTGTGAGTTTTCTCGCTTTGCGATGGGTCTATATGGTATATGGCTTAGATGGCGGATAGGGATGCTAACACCATGTATCGAACCCTTTTTGGCTGTGGGGAATTGGTTTAAATAATAATTGTAATTATACCTATATGGGTATAATATAGGAATGACGAATTCTTTAAAACCACTGTATTGGGTTAGCTCTTCTAAAAAGGACTTAATGTCTTTGCCAGAGTTAGTGAGAGATGTTTTTGGGTATGCCTTGCACTTATCGCAAGATGGCAAAAAGCATGTTCAAGCTAAACCTTTAAAAGGGTTTGGGGGAGCAGGAGTTTTAGAGGTGGTTGAAGATCACCTTGGTAATACGTACAGAGCAGTTTATACGGTGAAGTTGGCAGATGGAGTCTATGTGTTGCATTGTTTTCAAAAGAAATCAACTAGCGGTATTGCTACCCCAAAGCCGGATATGGATTTAATTCATGAGCGCTTAAAGGTGGCGCAAGAGCATGCGAAAGGAAAGACAAAATGAGCAAAATTGAAATGAGTAGTGGCAATGTTTATGCTGATCTGGGCGATAGTCAAGCAGAAGAGATGCTGGTCAAGGCTCGTCTCGCTTTTAAGATTGGCGAAATCATCAAGCAGCGCCATTTAACTCAAGTCGAGGCAGCCGATCTTTTGGGGCTTACTCAACCTAAGCTCTCTGGTTTGCTACGTGGTCAATTTAGAGGTGTGAGTGAAGCAAAAATGCTCGAATGCCTAAATCGATTGGGTAGAGATGTGCAAATTGTGATTCGTAAACGCTCACGATCTCAAGTAGATGGACATACTAGTGTAGTGTTTGCTTAAACTATTGGTAGGGCTTAACGGTAAGTCATAGTGGGAAAACACAGGCTTCAAGATTTATTGAATTAATGTGATGCTGTTGAGAATCGCCTAATTTAAGAGACATGGATGCAGATATTAGATATGACCCCAGCGCAATGACAAAGCGAAGCCTCTTTAATGAAATTAATATTGGTTTTGATGAATTGGAAAAAGCCAGCTTAGAAAAAGTTATCATCCGTACGGGTAAGGTTGAAGGTTTTTTTTGAGCGCGCACGAAGGGTGGCGAAAAAGCAGATTCCGGGGAGCTCATGAAGAGTGCAGTAACCGTCACATTCGAAGATGAGCAAGAAAATGTGATTACTACCATGCAAAGGCGCTCGGGAGGATGAAGAAAAATGCCCCTGACTAAATCATTTAAAGAAATAGTCCATTTGAGAATTGACCGTGATCCTGCTTTCAGGCT
>Ga0364873_10094_pt1 | contig 55519 bp, 43 predicted proteins | sample ExccelAu500001D3_2_FD_206928 | JGI IMG/M metagenome (GOLD analysis project Ga0364873, IMG submission 206928) | Enriched cells from Trout Bog Lake Hypolimnion, Wisconsin, USA - BchlTB.Aug07.5000.01.D3 | ecosystem: Environmental > Aquatic > Freshwater > Lake > Hypolimnion/Profundal zone | place... | reverse complement strand
ACTCACCGTCACGAATGGAGCCGCGACGGCAAATGGGTGGGCTACACCTATAACGATGCCATCATGAAGCATCTGGAAGATTCGACCGGCGTCAAATGGAACCTGCGGACAGTCGCAGTATCTAACCAGCGCCATCGCGTGGTGCTTCGCCATAATGACCCTGATGAGACGGTGGCAGGGACATGGTATAGTGCAGTAGTGGTAAGAGTCGTTCCCGATCCCAAACCTGGAAGTGACGAGATCAGCAATGCCGCAGGGGACAGCTGGATTGGTATGCCGGGTTACCGGAAACCTGACGGAACCATGCAGGTTGCCAGGGCCTTCATCGGAAAGATACATACTAAAAACGGGATCCCGGTTGATGAACTCTTTGTCGTTGACATCCCCGATTCACTCAATCTTCCCGGAGAATACGGCCCGCTCGAAGGTACCCGCACCTCATTCCCGATGCCTCCCAAAGGAACTGTTCAACGGCGGTTGACCCATACGGCAGACACTCAGTTTCCGGGTTGCGGAGGGGTTGTCCGCTCCTCATCCGACGGGAAATATATCTCATACCAGGCTAAAGATAAAAAGGGGATCCAGCAGATCTTCCTGATCTCACCAACTGGTGGAGAACCGGTTCAGATTACAGAACATACCTCAAATGTCGAGTCCGGAGTTCGGTGGAGTAAAGATAACAAAAGGATTGCCTATATTTGGGACAATAGTGTGGTCATTACGGAGGTATCTGAACGTCCTTTCGAACAGAGATTCAGAAGAATGACTGCCAGAACTGCCACTTCACCCTCAAATCTGGTGTGGTCGGATGATGAAAAAACAATCGCATATAACCGGCTGGTTCCTGTTGTAGGGGCGAAGGATCAGAAGCAACAGATCTTTATTGTCAGGTTATAACGAATTAAAGGATCCGGGATGTCTGGTATGAAGACCATGAAATTTTAAAAAGACATTTTCAATTGAATAGATGTTCCATTCCTGAACTAAAACAGATAAACAATGAGATTATTTTCACGTTTTGTATTACTTTCCTTGCTTGCGTCTATTGGTAATAATGGATTTTCACAAAAACAGGTGGATATCCTGACTGTCCCGGCCGGAGATAAATTCGCCACTATCAATGAAGCAGGTACCTCAATTCTGGCAAGTGGCCGTTTCCTGAACCCGGCAGGTCAATTTATACGGATTACCAAGCGTCCTTTTGGAATGGCTGTTGCCCCGGATGGGAAGAAAGCAGTAACGCTTCACAACGGGGTAATTACGATTATTGATCTGAAGTCTATGGATGCCACCCGGGTACCGAGCTACGATAATAAAATCAAATCTCCCCTATCTCATGGTTCATTCCTTGGTGTTGCCTTCTCAAACGATTCTAAAACGGTATACCTGAGTGGCGGCGATGACGGTGCAGTAATTATTTATGACATAAAAAGTTTAACCCGCCTTGACTCGATATCTTTAAATGGGATCGTGGATGGCAAGGAATTCAATGACAGTTTTACTTCTGATCTGGTATTCAATGACGCCAAAAATGAATTGCTGGTTCTTGACCGGGCTAATTTCAGGATGGTTCGCATTAATCTGGTTACCAAGAAATTGACCGCTTCGATCCCGGTCGGACGACTCCCGTTTGGTTTGGCCCTGAGTCCGGATAAAAAAACTGCGCTCGTGGCGAATGTCGGGATGTACGCCTACCCGCTAATCGAAGGGGCAACCCCTGCCAACGCCGATTCACTGATGATTTCGCACCACCCATACGGAGATAATACCAAAGAATCTATTAACGGAACGATCGTTGAGGGGCGCAAAATCCCGGGGGTAGGAAGCCCGTTAAGTCCAGAGGCAATGAGTGTGTTCTCCATCGATCTGATTACCAATAAAGTCACGAACAAATACAAGACCGGTCATCAGATCGGTCAGATGATCGATGGGGTTGAGGTTGTCGGAGGGGCAAGTCCCAATTCCGTAGCTGTCGGAAACCGTTATGCGTACGTTTCGAATGCAACGGATGACAATATCTCCGTTATCGATTATAAAAATCATCAGCTCCTGGGTGACATCCCCATACGGGTTGATTCCCGGATTGACAAATACCGGGGGTTGCTCCCTTTTGGGCTGACCCTGAGTAAAGATGAAAAAACACTCTTTGTAGCCTTACTTGGATTTAATGCCGTAGCGGTCATGGATGTAGAATCAAAGATCACCAAGGGTTTGATCCCAACCGGATGGGGAGCTACCCGCGTTCAGCTCTCAAAGGATAATCAGGAAATTTACATCACCAGTACCCGTGGCCTAGGTGCAGGTCCCAATGGGGGAAAAGGTTTTGTAACCCCGCCCCAGGGAGACTATATTGGAGATATTCAGCTGGGTAGTTTTCAAAAGGTACAGACACCTGATGCATCTCAATTGGCAAAGTATACCAGACAGACGATTGATAATACCTTTAAAATCATTTCTGTTTCTGATGACGGGAAAAATCCGCTACCTCCGGCACCCGGAATACGGAATTCACCTATAAAATACATCGTTTATATCACCAAAGAAAACCGATCCTATGATGAGGTCTTCGGACAGCTGAAAGGAGCTGCCGGTGACAGTACCCTTGCACGTTTTGGTGTTAATATCGAATATATTTTACCGGATTCACTCAGAAAGAAATTTCCGAAACTCAGGATTAGCCCTAATCATATTAAGGCGGCCAAACAATTCTCTTTTTCGGATAATTACTACTGCGATAGTGATGCTTCACTCTATGGACATCATTGGATGATGGGAGTAATTCCCAACGAATGGGTCGAGGCTAACGGAAATGTGTCAAAAACAGCAATGCTTTTTTCAAAAGCCCCGGGCAGACGCTTTCCCGGAACCACAGGAAGTATGGATCCCGAGGATTATGGCGAAATCGGCGGGTTGTGGGAGGCACTCGACAGGGCCAAAGTCTCTTTTTATAACTTTGGAGAAGCAAACGAAACAGCCCATAACCGGGAAGAGTGGTACGACACAAATACCGGCGGAGCCCATTTGGTGATGGTACCTATGCAAAAAGCACTTTTTACCAGGACCAGTCATAATTATGCCGGCTTTAATACCAATATTCCTGACCAATACCGGATGGAACAGTTTGAAAAAGAGTTCACCAGTAAGTGGATCAAAGGGAAGGAAAAATTACCTTCGTTGCTGACCATGCAGGTTCCCAATGACCATGGTGCCGGCATCCGCCCTGAAGACGGCTATTTTTATCCGAACTCTTTTATGGCCGATAACGATCTGGCAGTAGGTCGGATTCTCCATTTCCTCTCAAGAACGAAGTATTGGAAAAATATGTTGGTTATTATCACAGAGGATGACCCGCAAGGGGGGTCAGATCATATAGATGCCCACCGCTCAATCCTGATGATGGAGGGACCTTATGTGAAAAAGGGATTTGTATCACATACCCATGCGAATTTCGGGTCAATCCTCAAGTCTATTTACAATATATTGAATGTCAATTATGTGAATCAGTTTGATGCGACTGCTTCACTGCTTCAGGATTTTTTCACTGCTATTCCTGATTATACCCCTTATACCCTTGAATTAAACGATCCCCGGGTGTTCGATGCTCAGATGGCCATGAAAAAGTACCACAAAACTATCGACTGGCGAAAAATTGAGAAAGGACCTGATATGGATGATGAAGATGATGCTAGGGAAAATCATAACAAAAAATAATAAATATCTGAATATCAATATGTAAGTCTTATAAAATTAAGTTCCTTTAGGAACAAAATATGGGTAGTGGTGGAATATTACATATAATATTTCGGACGGGACAAAACCTCATAGTTAAAATAGGTTTCTACCTATATTAAATCCCTAATTGGATCTCAATTTCTCCAAATTGTTATTGCATTTTCTAAATTTTAAAACAGATAAAAATGAAAACTTTTTTAAAAGGCCTGGGGCTATTAATCCTCGTGTTGATAATCGGAGTTTTGTTCTGGTTTCATTCAAACCTGAAAGACCGGAATCCGGGTTATAAGGCAGATCTAAAGATATTAAACAATAAACCTTCAGCCCTTAAGGCGGGGTTTGCCGCCTTTCCGATTACCCCGGAGGTCCCGGATCGTTGGGTCGATAAGAATAAAGATGCGGAGTATCATCCCGAAGATGGCGATACCTTCACCGATGGGAACGGGAACGGTGTTTTTGATGGCGTATGGATTGCCGGATTCGGTAACTCCAGGGCCGCCAATGGAATACATGATGATGTCTGGGCCAGGACCATGGTTGTCGATGACGGTAAAACACGTCTGGCAATTGTTGTGCTGGATGCGATCGGATTTATGAATGATGATATTATCGATATACGGAAGCAAATTCCTGCCGAAGCAGGGGTAACCTATACCATCGTTTCCTCCACCCATACTCATGAAAGTGCCGACTTACTCGGACTGTGGGGTGATTCTCACTTTAAAAGCGGCATCAATAAGAAGTATATGGCTTATGTGAAAGACCAGGTTGTTAAATCAGTTCTTTCGGCAGTGAAAAACATTCGTCCGGCAAGCTTGGAGATATCAGAAGATCTGACTGGTGCTTCTAATTTACTGATTGATACCCGGAAACCTGAAGTTTTTGATTCAGGACTCCGTTTAATCAAGGCCATCGACAAAGAAAACGGGGCGACACTGGGTTCATTGGTTGCCTGGGCCGACCACCCGGAAACCTTATGGAGTGACAACTTACTGATCTCCTCTGATTTTCCGCATTATGTCCGCGAAGGGGTTGAAAAAGGGGTTTTTAAAGGAGACAGTCTTGCGAAAAAAGGTATAGGCGGCATCGCTGTTTATATCAATGGTGCGGTTGGCGGACTGATGACCACCCATCCACGGCTTGCGATCAAAGACCCATTCACCGGGAAGGAGTTTAAGGAACCCTCTTTCGAAAAGACAGAAGCCCAGGGAAAACAACTGGCTTTACTCGCACTCAATGCCATGGAAAAACCGGCAGAAAAAATTGATACAGCAGCTATTTCTCTAATTGTTAAGACATTATATCTGCCAATTGACAATAAAATGTTTGAGCTTGGAACTGCTCTTGGCATCCTTGATCGGGGTACTACCGGTTGGATGAGGGTCCGTTCAGAGATTTCGGTCTTTAAAATCGGACCGCTTTCGTTTGCCACCATTCCGGGAGAGGTTTATCCTGAAATTATCAATGGCGGTATTGAGGCTCCGGAAGGACAGGATTACAAGATCTCACCGGTTGAAGTTCCATGTGTCAGAGAGATGATGCAGGGCAAGTACAAATTTATCTTCGGTTTGGCCAATGATGAAATTGGTTATATCGTTCCTAAGAGTCAATGGGATGAAAAAGCCCCGTTTACCTATAAAAAAGATGGTGCTCCCTATGGTGAGGGCAATTCAATGGGCCCTGAAACCGGTCCGGAACTTCATAAAAATCTAAAGGAAATATTAACCGAATTAAATCAACGATAATTGATGGTAGAAACGCACTGCGGTGCGTCTCTACACAGCAGTACGTTTCTGCCTATCAATGATTCGTCGATTTGCAATCGCTCTGTTCAAAATAAAATGGGCACAAAAAATTAATAAAATTAAAATGAAATCCGGAATTCTTAAACCTCTTTTAATCGGGCTGGCATCTGTCCTGGTTATTGTTGTATTATTGATGATTACACCAAGGGTTTGGTCTGCGTTGCATCCGGATCAGCCCCCTGTGGGTTATCATTTTCTGACCCCCACCTATCTGGCTATCGGGGTTGGATTAGAACACATGATCAACAGAAGACCTGCCATTACGGAGGATATTCAGGAAATTAAAAACATTGAATACAAGAATGTGAACGGGAAATCGCTTCAGCTGGATATTTATAAACGGAAAAACCTCTCTTCGACTGCACCGTTGCTGGTTTTTATCCATGGCGGCGGGTGGAGAAGCGGAGAACGGGCAGATTATCTGGTTTACCTGATTGCCTTTGCCAAAAAAGGGTATGTTACGGCAACGGTTTCCTACCGGCTATTGAACGATGCCCCATATCCGGCCTGTGCAGAAGATATCACCGATGCAGTTCAGTGGTTATTTAAGAACGGAGAAATTTATGGGTATGATCCGGACAGGATTGCGCTGATAGGGGGTTCCGCCGGAGCACATCTGGCGATGCTGGCAGCTTATCATTGGAGAAAGCCGGGAACAAAATCAGACAGCACCAGCATGCAGGTCCATCGAATAAAAGCCGTTGTTGATATTTACGGTCCGACAGATCTGACTACCGAATTTTCAAGGACCAACCCGACGGTAACCTCTTTTCTGGCCCATTCATACGTCGAGGCTCCTGAACTTTTCCTGGAAGCCTCGCCGATTCATTATCTGAGCCGAAGTTGTCCACCCACTATGATCCTTCATGGTACATCTGATCAGACTGTTCCAATAAGCCAGTCTGACCTGCTGCAATCACGCCTCAATACTCTTGGTATTCCATATGCCTATTACCGTGTCCCTCTTTGGCCTCATACCATGGATGTAATAAAAAGGGTCAACGAATTTTCAGAAGCTAAGATGACTCTGTTTTTCAATAAATATTTAAAATAATCCGGATGAAGATTTTCAAACGTATTCTTGCAATACTCTTATTTGTAGCTGGTCTCTGTTTTATTCTGCTGATTACGCCCCGTCTCTGGTCAGCTTTGAATCCGGGAAAGCCCCCGATTGGTTATCATTTTGTCCTTCCCGGATACCTCGCGGTTGGAGTCGGATTGGAGAAGGTGATCAATATGACACCGGAGATTCCTGCAGATATCGAAGAAATTAAAGACATTGAATACAAGAATATTAATGGAAAGTCGCTTCAGCTTAATATTTATAAACCCAGAAATTTAACGAAACCGGCTCCCTTATTGGTTTTTATCCATGGTGGTGCCTGGAGATCCGGGAAACGTACCGATTACCTGGTTTATACTGTCGCATTTGCTAAAAAGGGATACATTACCGCTACAGTTTCCTACCGGCTGTTGAAAGATGGTCCCTATCCTGCATGTGCAGAAGATGTTACAGATGCCGTCCAATGGTTCTTTAATCATGGAAATCAATATGGTTATGATCCGGGAAGGATTGCATTAATTGGCGGATCGGCCGGAGCACATCTGGCTCTGTTGGCTGCCTATGGATGGAAAAATCCTCTGCTAAAAAATGACAGTATAACTACCCTGAACAAAGCTCATCGGATAAAAGCAGTCGTAGATATTTATGGCCCCATTGATCTGACCACTGAATACTCCCAAAATCAGCCTTTGGTGACCTCATTTCTGGCTCACTCCTATAAAGACAGACCTGATCTTTACAAAGAGGCTTCGCCAATCCAATATCTCGATAAGAACGATCCTCCGACCATGATCCTTCACGGTACTTCAGATGACCTGGTTCCAATCAGTCAGTCCGATTTCTTAAAGGCAAGGCTCGACAGTCTTGGGGTTCCAAACGTTTATTACAAAGTCCCATTCTGGCCTCATGCGATGGATGTGGTGCAGCGGGTAAATGATTTTTCGCAACTCAAGATGAATGCTTTTTTTGAAAAGTACCTGAAATGAAACAATTGGGCCTCTGGCTACTCGCATCTGGCTGCTGGTTGTCTTATGTCAGTCGAGCGATCGTTTATTTAAAATCTGGTTAAGGCTGATTATCATCATGATATGATCTTTTAAGCCAGCCGCCAGCTGCGAGGAGCTATTTTTAAAACAAATAATATTTCGCTAAAATTGTCCTTTAATCGTATTGAATAAATTTTACTTTACCCGTATGCAAGAAAAAAATGGTATCCCTGGTTGGTTGTTGGCTTATTGTGGGTCGTTGCACTGCTTAATTATCTCGACCGGCAGATGCTTTCAACCATGAAACCATCGATGATGATCGATATTGCCGAATTGGAAACGGCTGCCAATTTTGGGCGGTTAATGGCTATATTTCTCTGGATATATGCACTTATGAGTCCAATTTCAGGAATTATCGCTGACCGGCTGAACCGGAAATGGATGATTGTGGGCAGTTTATTTGTCTGGTCAGCCGTAACGATGCTCATGGGTTTTGCCAAAACGTTTGATCAGCTTTATGCACTGCGTGCCCTGATGGGTGTGAGTGAGGCGTTTTATATGCCTGCGGGCCTGGCACTTATCGCTGACTATCATCAGGGGAAAACCCGATCGGTGGCGGTTGGCTTGCACATGACTGGTATCTATCTCGGGCAGGCCCTGGGAGGGTTTGGGGCTACAGTTGCAGGAAATTTTTCGTGGCAAACCACATTCCACGTTTTTGGATTGATAGGGGTTCTTTACAGTATCATACTTATCCTCTTTTTGAGAGAGAAAAAGGCCTATATTGTCACCAGAGATCTCACCCATACGCTTGTGAAAAGGTTCAGGGAGCTTTTCAAAGGGATGGGAATATTGCTGGGAAACATCTCTTTTTGGGTGATTTTATTTTATTTTTCAGCACCAAGTCTCCCCGGGTGGGCAACCAAAAGCTGGTTACCAACCCTGTTTGCCAATAATCTGCATATCGATATGTCGCATGCCGGGCCCCTTTCAACCATTACCATGGCTATGTCTTCACTGCTGGGTGTCTTGATTGGAGGAGTAATCTCTGACCGGTGGATTCAGCGCAATATGCGCGGTCGGATTTTTACCGGCGCACTGGGTTTGACTATGACAATTCCTGCAGTTTTACTCATTGGATTCGGGCATAATTTTCTACCCATCATGGTTGGTGCTTCGCTCTTCGGTCTTGGGTTCGGGATATTCGACGTGAATTGCATGCCTATTTTATGTCAGTTTGCATCCCCCAGATACCGGGCTACCGGATACGGATTGATGAATCTTGCAGGTATTTCAACGGGGGCATTAATAACCACCTTCCTGGGTAAATCGGCTGATTCGGGTAATTTAAGCCGTGATATTGCATTGCTTGCAATCTTTGTAGTGGCAGCTGTATTGTTGCAATTAACCATGTTACATCCCAAAACAGCCAACATGACTGATGATTAGTCGCCACTTCCGAAAAGTATTCATCCATTTATTTGCCCTTTCAAGTCATATTCAGATTGATTTGATTCCTGCAATTTTATCTTTAGATTTGCTCCCTAAGATTTAACGGGATTAAGTCTAATAGTATTTATTTATGAAGATGTATTTCAAACTTGTCGGCTTACTCTCTTTGGGGCTCATGTTTTTTGGAGCCTGTAAGCCCGCAACCCCAGTGCCAACAGCAACCATTACCTCAAGTGTCGCAAATAATGTAGTCACGTTCAGCCTTAAAACAACCAATTCGAGTGCCTATAAGTGGAAATTTGGAGATGGAGATACCGCGATCGTTTATAGCAGTGCTGCTATTGTCCATGCCTATCCCAAAGATGGAACAACCTATTCTGTATCGTTATTAGTCCTGGGTCCGGGAGGGGAGAATACGGCCTCTACAACCGTTACCATTCCGACTATGACACCAATGGATAAGCTTACCGGGGGTTCTTCTTTTACAAATGGCAAAGCCTGGAGAGTAAGTGCTTCATATGGGATAACTCTGGCTGCTCCCGATTCCATCATGACCTTGGTTGAGAATTTTCCGATTGGCATCTTAACCAATATCCAATTGAGTCTTGCTTATACCGATAAGTATATTTTTTTTAGTAATGGCAATTATTCCATCAATAACCTGGGTGGCGGTGCTCTTGCAGGCTTGACTTACTGCGCGGCGAAGGGCATTCCGAATGTTGCTCCTCAGCTAACAGATAGCTTAGGATTAACTTATGCTACCCCCTTAACTCCTCCGGATAATCTCACCTTTTCATGGAATGCAGGTAAAAATCTCACTATTGCGGCTACTTCCGACGGCAAAGCAACAACCAATGTTACCTACAGGAATGTAAATACGTTGAGTTTTTCTAATGGTGGGTATTTTGGACTGCTGGATTATGCGAGCGAATGCGTCGTTTTGCTGTTGGCCCCAACTCAGATGACAGTTGCCTATTTTAGTTCTGATTTACCCGCGCAATCACCCCAAATTGGAAAAATTACCAGTGTTTTGATTGTTACTCTCGAGGTAGTTCCATAATATTTAATCTACTTTAGCCCTGTAAAATCAGGATTTAAGGATGAAGTGCAGAAAGCTGCTCAAAGGATTGCGTTTTACTTCAAATATTGGAAACAGAGGAATGGGAAAAAAAATCGGAATTTTTGCTTTATTATTTGTCGGTGTTGTTGCCACTCTCTTTTCGCAGTCACGTTTGACCATAAGTGGTTATATCAAAGATGCCCGAACGGGTGAGGATTTAATTGGAGCAACGGTATCAGTCAAGGAGTTACCTTCAAAAGGGGCAGAGGCAAATTCGTATGGCTTTTTTTCGCTGACACTGCCTTCCGGGAACTATGAGATCACTGCTCAATATGCCGGATATAAGTCTCAGACTCAGCAAATAAAGCTTTCAAAATCTCTAAAGGTTAATTTTTCATTAAGCGAGCAATCCAAGGAATTAGACGAAGTGGTTGTTTACGGCAGGCGCAACGATGAGAATATAACAAAAACCCAGATGGGGATCCAAAAGCTCGATACCAGGGATATAAAAAGTATCCCGGTGTTGTTTGGAGAAAAAGATGTCCTGAAAACGATTCAGCTCTTACCGGGGATCCAGCCAGTTGGTGAAGGAAGCAGTGGATTTACAGTTCGTGGTGGGGCGGCAGATCAGAATTTGATTCTGCTTGATGAGGCAACCGTTTACAATGCCTCACACCTGATGGGATTCTTTTCAGTTTTTAACTCTGATGCCATTAAGGATATTTCTGTTTATAAGGGGAATGAACCGGCAGAATATGGAGGAAGACTTTCATCAGTGCTTGATATAAAAATGAATGATGGCAATGATAAAAAATTTGGAGTAAGTGGTGGTATTGGTCTAATCTCTTCACGTTTGCTTGTTGAGGGACCACTGGTAAAAGATAAAGGTTCATTTATTATCTCAGCCAGACGAACCTATGCAGATCTGTTCCTGAAGCTTTCACATGACACTTCGCTGAATAAATCACGACTCTATTTCTATGATTTAAATGCCAAAGCCAATTATAAGATTGATGACAAGAACAGGATTTACCTCTCAGGGTATTTCGGGAAAGACGTTCTTGGATTTGGAAATACCTTTGGAATCAACTGGGGCAACAGTACAGCGACTCTTCGTTGGAACCACCTGTTTTCCGATCGGATGTTTTCCAATACTTCATTGATATTCAGTAATTATGACTATAAGATCAATATTAACAGTGGGGTAAGTCTGAATATAATTTCCCGGATTCAGGATTTTAGTCTCAAAGAGGATTTTCAATTTTTTGCCAGCACCAGAAGTACTCTGAAATTTGGTTTTAACTCGGTATATCATCAGATAATTCCGGGAGTTATTACTGCCGGAAAGAATGTGAGCTTGAAAAGTCTCACGAATAAATATGCGTGGGAGAATGGATTATACCTGTCACACCTTTATAGCTTTTCTGACCGGTTTAGTGTCGAATATGGTACCAGATTAAGTGTTTTTAGTTTAATCGGCCCTGGTATTTTCTATGCGTATGATTTAAGCGGGAATATTGCAGATAGCTTAAACTATCGTTCAGGCAAATTCGTCAAAACTTATTTAAATATTGAGCCACGAGCTACGTTCAAGTATGTTATTAACAGGCAAAATTCAATTAAGGCCGCTTATGCGCGCAATACCCAGAACCTTCATTTGCTTTCCAATTCAACATCAGGTAACCCTACTGATTTATGGATCCCCAGCAGTAATAATGTAAAACCGGAGATTTCCGACCAGGTCTCACTGGGTTATTACCACAACTTCAACGATAACAAATATGAATTTTCGGGTGAGATATATTACAAAGATCTCCAGAACCAAATTGATTATAAAAATGGGGCAGAGCTCAATCTGAATGAAAATGTCGAATCACAGATTCTATTTGGGAAAGGGCGTGCTTATGGTTTGGAAATGTTCTTTAAGAAGAGGTATGGCAAGTTCAATGGCTGGATTAGCTATACCCTTTCGCGATCCGAACGGGAATTTAGTCAGATAAATAGTGGATCGTGGTTTCCTGCCACCCATGACCGTACCCATGATATTGCGGTTGTGGGGATATACGAGTTAAGCAAGCGATGGACCTTATCTGCCACCTGGGTCTATTATACCGGTAATGCGGTCACTTTCCCAATCGGGAAATATGAAATTGACGGTAAAACCATGTTTTATTACGGTGATCGCAATGCAAACAGAATGCCTGCCTACCACCGCCTCGACGTTGGTGCAACCTGGATCAGAAAAAAAACTGCCACCTTCGAATCGAGCTGGTCTTTCTCGATTTACAATGCTTACGGACATGATAATCCCTATAGTATCACATTCCAGGATAGTAAAACTGATCCTACCAAAACAGAGGCTGTTCAAACCACCTTATTCAAGTTTGTACCGTCGTTTACCTACAATTTTAAATTCTGATCAGATGAGAAGATGCATACCCATTCTGGTTATTCTAATTGTTTTGTCCTCTTTCCTTTCATCTTGTAAAAAGGTCATCCAACTTGATTTGGGCACCTCATCGCCCCACATTGTTATTCAAGGCGATATCTATGATCATCAGGGTCCTTATATTGTCCAGATCTCCAAATCGGTTAATTTTTACGATTCAAATACCTATCCGGCTGTATCGGGAGCTTCTGTTAACATCAGTGATAACGCAGGAAATTCCGACCATTTAAAAGAAGCTTCTCCAGGAATCTATATTACTTCAGCCTTGCAAGGTGTACCAGGCAGGACGTACACCCTTCTTGTGAAAATCGACGGGCAAACCTATACTGCCAGTTCAACGATGCCAGATCCGGTTGAAATCGCGTCGATTTATTATCAAAAGAGCTTGTTTGGGAATACTATATTTCCCGCCATATCTTTCAAAGACCCTGCAAATATCAATAACTATTACCGTTTGTTATATTATATAAATAACAAACGACAGAGTGATATCAATGTAACTGACGATAAACTGAATGCGGGGCAAATAATTAATTATGTGATCAGACCGCTTGATACTGACAATAAGTTGATTGCAGGTGACGTTGTGACCATTTATCTTGAATCAACAGACAAAGGGGTATACGAATATTTTCGGACCGCAGGCCGGGAAGGGGGGCAATCGGCATCTCCAGCCAATCCGACATCCAATATCAGTAATGGCTCTTTAGGATATTTCAATGCCTGTTCTGTCCGGACTTTATCCGCGATGGTGCCGTGAATCAGTAGTTACTATTGTTTCAGGGATAGAATAGGATCTATTTATTAAATCTGATTTCAACTAAACTAATTGGTTATGAGCAGGATATTGATTTTACCAATTCTCTTTTTCATACTTTGCAGTTCTAAATATAAAGATGGCAGGCCTGAATGCAAATTCAGGCTCGATGCTAAAGATACCGGAATTGTAATGCCTTACGGTAGCGGACCCGATTCGTGTGATTACCTGGGCGCCCGTGATCTGTGGGTGTTTAAGGCAAACGATTCAACATTCTGCATGCATTACGACGCTGCCGGACCAAAGGGTTGGCTCGCGTCGCTGGCAATCAGTAAGGATCTTGTTCATTGGGAAAAGAGAGGCCCTATCCTTCAGTTGGGGAAAAAGGATGAACCTGATTCAAAGAGCGCAAGCTATGGAACCACCTATTATGATGGCAAAAAATGGCATATGTTCTATCTGGGAACACCCAATGTCTCCCCCTATCCGAATTTAATTCCTTCATTCCCATATTTAAATATGAAGGCAGAAGCAGATTCTCCTTTCGGCCCCTGGGTGAAAAGAAGAGATATTATCCCCTTTAAGCCACAGGAACATTCGTTCTATAGTTCAACGGCTTCACCCGGGTTTATCTTGAAAACCAAAGAGGAATATTTGATGTTTTTCTCGGCAGCCGATTTTACCGTTAAACGAACTATTTGTATTGCACGAACCAAAGATCTGGATGGACCATGGAAGGTTGATCTGTCACCGATTGTGCCGCCCGTGGAGCAGGTTGAGAATACATCCATTTATTATGAAGATTCCAATCAGACCTGGTTTCTGTTTACCAATCATATCGGGCTGGATAAAGATGGCGAATATACCGATGCTGTATGGGTATACTGGTCAAAAGATCTGAACAAATGGGACCCGGCCCATAAGGCAGTTGTACTCGATGGACAAAACTGTACCTGGTCACATCGCTGCATCGGACTCCCTTCGGTTATCAGATATAAGAACCAACTGGCGGTATTTTACGATGCTCCAGGAGGAAACAGTACAAGTCATATGCGGCGCAGTATTGGACTGGCATTTTTGAAGCTGCCATTGATTCCGCCAAACAAGTAAATTCAAACTGAAAAGTTCAATGTGCAAAGTCTAAAAGTCAGATTCTTTTATGATTGAGTCGGCATTGTCCTACCTTGAATGCCGTCTTAATTTTTACATTTTGATACTTGCATTTTGCATTGTAATTTGATTCAGTGGGACTTGCCTCCCTGATCTGTTTAATTCCAATTGTTCCAAAAACTGAAAAATATGAAAAATTATATTTTGATTGTCAGCTTATTATGCTGGTCGCTGATTGCTACAGCACAGAAGTATAATCCGGACATTAATTATGATAAGACTTCAAACTCCGTTACTCTTTCCGACAGTTCAGGCACTATTTCCATCCGATTAAAATGTGATAAGGGGTGTGAAATAGATAACCTGACCATTCAAAACAATCGGGTTGTAAGCAATGGCAACTCTGTTTTTACCGGATTTAAGCAGGGTGGCGAGATTTTCACTTCCGCAAAGTCGTCTCAGATTCCAAGGGTCAGTATCGCAAAGAACATAGTGACGATAAACAGGATCAGGTACGGTAAAAGCAGCTTTGAGATTGAGGAATCCTGGATCTTCACCATTCTGAAGAATACGATTGGCTGGCAAATCAAACGCAATTATTTGAACGATGGCACTATGGATCAGAGTTATCTGCCGGCCTGGACCTTCGATTCGATGAAAACCTGGGATGGTGCGATTCTGAATAACGGGGGTGTCGCCTGGTGCCGCTTTCTGGAGAAGGAGAACTTTACTTATGGCGCCCACACTTCAGGAATGACTCTCTGGAACAGGAATACGAATTCGTGTTTCCGGATCACTTCAAAAAATGCAAAATACAGTTATCCGGCTGCATCTTTCACCCACCTGAAGAATGGTGCATTAGGTGTTGTACAAACCTGGTCCGATAATGAAATTGAGACTAAATATGGCTTCCGACGGTTCATCGAAAACGGCAGTGATGTGTTTGCTCCTGTTTCGGTGAAAAAATCTGCGGTTATTATCACCTGTTCTCTGCAGCCGTTGAAGTACGACGAAGCCTATGATCGTGGAACCCTGAGTGGAATCAATAAAGCATCAGTTAATGAGATACTGAATACCATAGCTCGTTATTCGGTTGTGGATCAGAATTTTTATGGTTCAAACGGTTGGAGAACCGGATTTGCCGTGCTCCAGGAGCAATGGCTTGCACTTTTCGGACTGGCCATTGATGATCCGGAATACGTCCGCGGCTTTTCTCAAACATTGGAATACGAAAAGGAGCATGCGATACTGCCTGACGGAAGGATACTGCCCCGATGGCACCATGATGATGGGGACGCTATGCCCGGAACGTTCACAAAAGATGGCTATTATGAATGCCAGTGGGGCTATATGCTCGATTCCCAACCGGCCTACGCGATAGATGTCGCCGAGCAGTTTGATATGAATGGAGATATTACCTGGCTTCGAAAATTTAAACCGGCGTGTGAAAAGGTTTTGGATTTCATGATCAGGCGTGACTCAGACGGAAACGGACTTTTTGAAGTGATTCAAAATACCCGTAAGGAGCAAAAAGGGACCGACTGGTTAGATGTTGTATGGGCTTCATATGAGGTTTCTACGATTAATGCATTGATGTATAAGGCATTGGATCGCTGGTCGGAGCTGGAGAATCTTTTGGGGGATCCGAAAATGTCACAGCAGTATAAGTCGCTGGCTATTAAGTTAAAGAGAACCTTTAATAAAAATATTTCGGATGGTGGCTTCTGGAATCCGGATAAACAATGGTTTGTACACTGGCGCGAGAAGGACGGATCGGTTTATGGCAACAACCTGGTGAGCGTAGTTAATTTAATGGCAATTGGCTATGGTTTATGCGATGATCCTACCAGGAAGGAGGCTATTCTGTCTAAGATGGAGGAGTTGACCCGGAAAGAGAACCTGTTTATCTGGCCCGCCTGCTATTTCCCTTACGAAGATGGCGTAGGGCTTCTTAATGTCAACTACCCTTATCCAAATTACGAAAACGGAGATCTATTCCTGGGATGGGCGGAATTGGGCACACGCTGCTACTCGGAAAAAAATCCTGAGATCGCAGTAAAGTATATTAAAAATGTGATTTCAAAATATGAGCAGGATGGCCTCGCACACCAGCGATACCTGAGGAACTCGCAAACAGGTGCCGGGGATGATATTCTTGCCAATAATGCGATGGCGATCGTGGGGCTATACCGCAATATTTATGGCATACGACCACAATATAACAGGCTTTGCCTTCAACCGCATATTACGGCTGAACTGAGCGGAACTGAAGTAAAATACAACCTTCGCAATAATTATTACCTGATCAAACTAAAAACTGATCAAACAACCGTAAGCACGGGAAATTTTTCGGTTTCCTGCTCAAAGCCATTTGCTATTAATCCGGAAAAAAATGAAGTTGCAGTTTTCTTTGGAAACGGGCCCTCAGAAACCTTTAAAGCCAATTCCAGTCATACCTGCAAAATTGAATTAATGGAGAAGAATGATTCAATGTTCAGTTGGAGGTCATCATCCGGAAACAGGAAAGTTGAATATGCGCTGCAGGGATTAAATCCGACGAAAAGTTATACTGTTCTCATCAATAGGAATATTCTGAAAAAATCCAAACCGGATGCAAAAGGGGTGATCTCTTTTGCCAGTCAGGGGGATAAAAATGAGATTGTTGTAAAAGCGGAATAAGGGCAACTTTTACTCCGTCCACAACGGGTCGGATGGAATGTTCAAATTATAATTTCTACCTCCGCAAACTGGCGGATGTCTGGCGGCACTCTTCATGCCGGAAATACCTACTCAGGATAATTTTCAAAAAATAAATCCCGACAGTAATTGGATGTGGGTAAAAAATATAATTTACTGCTCAACCGGCAACCGGAACGGCATCTCATTTTTATCCAGGCATCCCGTCGCCTGGATCACTGCATTTGGATTCAGGATTGTCAGCGGAAGATCCGATTTGTAATCCCGCATCCGGCACCCGAACATACTCACGGAACATTTTTCTTTTCCGCGAATAGTCATATAATCCCACGACTGACCGAAGTTGGTCAGGGCGCTGTTTCCCCCTGAAAAAGCTTCCACATTGGAGATTGCCGAGTGACCTTTCCCTTCAATGATAAACGGGTGGACATCATCGATCCGGACTCCGGTATTGGCAATAATTGAACCCTGGGCAATCATCCAGTTCCGGTTTTTTGAATTGTCGCCGTATTTGTGGATTCCCACCGTCACGCAATCGAAATTAAAGTTGGTCAGCTGTCCGTATGTGGCGGCTCCCAGCACGATTCCGCCATAATTCCCGAAGGTGAACAGATCGATCAGCTGGGCATTGTCGGTGTGATTTATGGCATACGAAAACTTCTTTCTGGCCACTACCGCATCGATCAGTTGTTTGGAATACCCCCTTCCCAGTTGCCTTTGAATGGCGGGGTTCACATGGCAATGGAGAATCCGTGGAATATCGTAACAATAATCTATCCGGATAAACTCTCCGCCGAGCGGGTAACCAGAGCAATGCTCGAAAAGGATCAGTTCACAGGGATGTTGAGGTGCTGCATTGAAATCCATTGCCAGGTATTCGCCGTAGAAGGTGAGGTCCCTCAGGGTTACGCCCTCGGTATTCGAAGTTTTTGAGACCTGGATGGTGGGGGGATAGGCAATGATTTTTGAAGGGTTGTTCAGAACCTGATCGGGATACCAGAATTGGATCCCCTTGATCTGCGTGCTGCTTTCAACCGTAATAAACGGGGAAAGGGTATCCCGAATGGCCAGAACAGACCCGACCGGTTGAATTTTACCGGGATGTTTAGTCCCTCTGGGAACCGGACCGTTGACACCGATAAGTGAAACATTTTTCTTCAGAATAATTCCGCTGGCAATCACACAGGGATCTTCCGACGGTTCAACAAAAAGTGCGGCACCGCTTTTGGATGCCCATTCAATAGCCCTTTGAAGATTAATCTTATTCAGATCTGCAGAATTTCCGGGCAGAACACCAAAACTTTGAATGCTTTTGAAAAGGCTTTTCTCACTGTTTTGTCCAAAAACCAAAGGTGCTGCAAGAAAGAGCAGGATCACGGGAAGGATTAACTTATGCATCTTTATATTTATTTTTTTAATAATCAGGAACTTATAAATTCTTCCTCTTATGTTTTTAGGTATAAAATATGGGCAGAAAGCAAATATTTTGGATTGATATTTCAACCCCTTTACTACCCATATAAAATCCCTGACGGGATGAGAAATCTATTTTAATATAATTTATTGCGATTATTGCCGTTCAGAAAGTTACTTCAAGGCAATCGACGGGTAATTTTCCATCCGTTGAGGTGATATAAACCGCATGAGGCCCCATCGGCAAAGATTTTAGCTGAAATACTACTGAAGAGTTCATGAAATGATCAGATCTAAGGTTTGCATTACCTACCTTCCGGCCGTCAGCAAAAACTGAAACGGATCCAAATTCTGCTCCCTTCGGCATCCAGAGCTTGAATCCGGTTCCCTCAAAATTCCATTTAGCAGTCGCTGACGGCTGTTTTGAAACGGCACCATGTCCCATACGGAAGTTTGGATCTTTTACAAAGTTCCACTCCTTATCCTGGTTTCCTGCATTCAGCAACGCTTCGTAGGAACCAAATAAAAGTTTGCATGAAATCTGTCTTCCGATCATGTCAAAGTGGTTCATCATCAGATTACTGTGAGAGTCAAGGATTATCCCGACGACTCCGGGATTGACGGGAAGTAAACCGGTCCAGCATTGTTTACGGTTGACCGATAGGGTGAATACTCCATTCACTTTGCTCAGCTCCATTTGATTTCCGGTTTCATTCAGATTCCGAACTTTCCCGGAATCTTTTACCTGGATATTTAGCCCGTTGATATACCTGACTTTCCACTGATTTTGGGAAATCTCAATCTCCTTATAGTCACCTTCATTCTGATCAAAGGTGTGATTTCCCCAGGTATCTTTAATCTCCAGTGGTTTATGAAAATCCCAAACAATATGCATGGTTCCCGTAAGGACAAAGTCCAATTTTAAATGGTCCAAATTGATCCCCTTTTTAATCCATGTGAAAGAACCTCCCTCGCAGGCAGAAAGGTTAAATCCATCTTGCCGGAATAAATGACTCCATGAACTCTTTGCGAGGTTTATGGTCCCAAAGTTTTGTTTGTTCTTTGACGGATACATCATTACAATGGAATCGGAATCATCCACGAATCCGGTGATTGTTTGTCCCCAAATACCCGCATATTCATTGGGTTCAGGCGTTGAATGCCAGAAAGAGCCTGCACTGAATGTCTCCCATTTTTCGGGATTGGTGACATCTTCTGTTTTTACACGGATTATGAGTTGATAATTGCGGTTAACGGCAACAGAGGTGGCGGGAAAATAGGTGTAACCATCATGGGCGAATGCCGGAAAATACTCCATCAGTGGAGGATAATTCTCTTTTCCTTCGACATTTTTGATCAATACCGCCTCGCTATAAGGTCCTTCCGGATTTTGTGCTTTTGATGCCGCGAGAGCCCAGCTTCGCGGCGGAGCCGTATCCATCATATAAAGCATCACCCAGTCCTTTGACCGTTTTACCAGCATTGGGGCATACATCCTCCAGTACTTGTTTAAAAGAGGTGCATTCAGGTATTGTGTATTTATTTTCAGCGGCTTAGCAGATACAGAGTACGGACCTTCCGGATAGTCTGCAACTGCATACCCGATTCCTGTTTGTCCCATTTTTGTCCATGTCGAATTTGTTGAAACCCAATCGAAGATCAGGTGATATTTCCCGTTGTCATAAACCACCATTACGTCGGGTGCCTGAATCCTCAGCGAATCGTAACAACGCATATTCAGTGGAAACAGGTCCCCCATCTTACTCCACGATTTTCCACGGTCAGTGGATTTGCAAATGACACAATTGAAGTTTTTGGAGGTTGAGTCGTTGACAATGGCATAATTGCGGCGGTATTCACCGATGTACAAATACCAGTTTTTACTGATTGGGTCGTTGAACAGAAATCCGTTAACCGGCCATTCCATACCATCCTTTCCCTGGTAGACCGGGTTATTCGGAAAACGTTCGAAGGTATCCCATGATGGACTACCGAAGGCAAAGTGGTGCGACCATTCGTTTTGGGCAGTAGGTTTGGCAAAATCTTTATGCAGTTTACAACCTGCAGCAAAAATGATAAAGAAAAGAATTAAAATCAGATAGTTTTTCCTCATAAAATCAATATAATTTCCTTTTAAAAGTTATCTGTTCAGAATTAGATTTTCAATCCCATCAGGGATTAAATATGGGTAGAAAACAGAATTATATGTAAGGTTTCGTCTCGTCCAAACGAAATATAATATGCCATTTTTATCTTCTACCCATATTTTATGCCTACAACACTCTCTTTAGAAAAAAATTATATTAGAATAATAACTAAAAAGAAAATTTAAACAGTTCATTAGGATATTAAATTTAAGAATGTTGCAGACAATAAATAAATCCTATGCGTTCCTGGTGAATTAAAAAGAACTTTGAACCTTATTTTGCATCATCCGTAAATAGCTCCGCAGGAGTGATCTCATGCATCGCCATTCGGGGACCTGACCAGCTTACATTTAGCGCCTTTGCTCCGCCACACTGAAAATATTTTACCAGTATTTTATGCAATCCTGCTTTTAGGGCTACCCTGCCCGGCTCTTCAACCGCACCATGGTTGGCATCATTCTCAATCAGTTCCTCACCGTCAATATATAATTTGCTCCCATCGTTGGAGATGAGTGAAAAATTGTAAATCCCATCGTTAGGAACCTGAAGGTAGCCGAAATAACGATAACCATAATAGGTTGTTCGGGTCGCATTTTTAAGCGTGAACTGATTGATATAACCTTTACTAACAGGGTTGCAGCCATCCATATCGTCAGCATTGACAAAAAACCGTTCAAAATAATCATAAGATAAACCTTGTTTTACCTTTAGATTGCCTACAGGTTCACTCAAAACAGCCTTCCTGAAATCATAGGAGATTGTAATACTAGGCATTATATTCGGATCGAAAGATTTCATTTTCAGGATACAGGAGTTGCGAACCGTGAACGGGGAAGAGTATTTTGCAGACTTACTGTCAGGTTCTGACCCATTCAGCGTATAATGAATTACTGCATCTTTGGTGTCGCAGGCCAGAGCAATTTCGGTAGATTCCCCAAACAAGGTCTCACCCGATTTAATGTATGGAAGCCGCGTGACAGGTTCGCCGTTCTCCGAATAAGGGCGTTCCTTCAGGCCGGTTCCCCAATGTTCATTCGGCTTTGGACCCATCTCATAAACCAGTTCCGCCCCATTCATAATGGCTTCATGACGAAGATATGAATTTGAATATTTTTTACCGTTCAGGGTGGCTGATTGAATGTAAAGGTTGGATTCCGAGTTGTGGTTTGCACGCACAATAAATTTTTTCCCGTTTTCGAGGTTTATTGTTGCCTTTTGGAATAATGGTGTGCCGATGGCATAGATCTTCTGTCCGGGAGCCACCGCATAGAAGCCCATTGCACTCATGATATACCATCCCGACATTTGTCCGCAGTCTTCATTCCCGGCCAAACCTTCCGGATTATCGTGATAAAGGGTTGTCAGGATCTGACGGACCAGCTTCTGGGTTTTCCAGGGTTCGCCAACGTAGTCATACAAATAGGCAAGGTGGTGACTTGGTTCATTCCCGTGCCAGTACTGACCGATGGAACCCCTTTCATCACTCCCCTTTTTTAAGGAGAAAAGAACATCGAGCCATTTTGAAAATTGCCAATCACCCCCCTCAAGGGCAATCAAGCCCTTTATATCATGCGGAACAAACATATACTGGTAGGCATTTCCTTCAGAATAGGCAGAGTTTATTGTAGGATCAAAAGGGGTTAACCAGCTGCGATCCATCTTCTTTCCCCGCATAAAACCAGTGGAAGAATCATATACATTTTCATAATAATGAGCACGTTGATGGTAGATGAGGTAATCTTCAATTGCACCCATCTCTTTGGCCATCTGCGAGATGCACCAGTCGTCATAACAGTATTCGAGGGTTTTGGAAACTGATTCACCCTGGCGTTCACAGGGCAGATAACCTATCTTTTTGTAGTATTTCAGCCCCAGCTTATCCATTTCTGCACTGTGCTTGACGGCGGTAAATGCTTTCTTTAAATCGTAATTCCTAATCCCTTTCATATAGGCATCCACGATCACAGGCACGGCGTGGTAGCCCAGCATATCATCGGTATAATTTCCGGCGAGCGGCCACATTGGAAGCCGACCTCCGTCATCATAAATCTGCAGCAATGTTTTGACAAAATCGGCCGACCTTTTCTGATCGATGATCGTGAACAGCGGGTGCAGCGCCCGGAAAGTATCCCACAATGAGAATACCGTATAATTGGTAAACCCTTTAATTTCATGCACTTTATGATCGGTGCCACGGTATTTGCCATCCACATCCATAAACAGGTTTGGATTTAAGAAGGCATGGTACATCGCCGTATAAAAGTTCTTTTGATCTTCAGACCTGCCCCCTTCAACATCAATTTTGGACAACTCCTTGTTCCAGGCTTTTTTGGCATCTGCGACTACTTTATCAAAATTCCAATCCTTAATTTCTGCATTGAGGTTTTTTCGTGCCCCATCCACACTCACGGCCGAAGTTCCCACTTTGATCAAAATGGCCTCATCTTTTTTAGTTTGGAAATTGACTGATGCTTTTACATTCTTTCCGCGGGCTTCAGTGGCCCCTTTTAAAATCATATCATTCAAGGCAACGTCGACTGAGGTAAATGGTTTGGAGAATCGGGCCACAAAATAGACATACTGATCCCATGCCCAGCCATGTGAACGGCGCAACCCTTCAATCTCAGTGTCGCTAACTTTCAGGATATAAAGCTCTTCTGCCCCACCAGGATGGGCAAGATCAATAATCACATGTGCACTGTCTGACTTCGGATAAGTGTATTTATGAAAACCGCATCGTGGTGTAACAGAGAGTTCCGCCTTAACCCGATAGTCCCGGAGAAAAACGGAGTAGTAGCCGGGTGAGGCTGACTCCTGTTTATGATCGTAGGTTGATTTATATCCAGAAGTGTTCCCCTTTTCAACGCCCGGAAGGAGGTTGATCTTTCCAACAGTCGGCATAAAGAGGATATCGCGGTATTCCGGTTCCCCGACTCCGCTAAGATGGGTATGCGAAAAACCCAGGATTGTGGAATCGGGATAATAATATCCGCCGCAAATTCCAGGACCTGTCAGCTTTGTATCCGGACTCAATTGAACGGATCCAAACGGGAGTGCAGCTCCGGGATAGGTATTTCCATCGGCAGCTGTACCCATAAACGGATTTACCAGTTTTGAATAGTCCCGGGGTTGACCGTCAATTCTGGTAATAGTACCTAATAATAGTAACCCTGAAAGAAGTGGAAAAAATAATTTGGAGAATCTCATTTTTTAATCGTTTAATTCGGGTCTTTAATATAGTTATGGGATTTTACTCAAAAATACATTCCCCATTTTCCAAATACTTCTACAATATTGGATAAAGCACATTAAATATTGATCAAAATCAATGTTAAAAAAGTTTATAACCCTAAGTTTGGTCCAGTTTTTGAGTGTTAGTTGATTAAACCGTTAATAAACTTACGGATCAAAGTGGTATCTTAAAAACATAAAAAAAATGAAACGTAAAATTCTAAATCTCAGCTCTTCTCCTAAATCAGGAGATTTACAAAAGGTTATTCTTCTGGTGATTTTATGCTTTGCCCTGGTGATTGGTTCCGTTTCTGTAACTGATGCACAAAGGCATGAAGGCAGAGGTGGCGGGCACCGGGACCCGGCCTGGCACTATTCCAGAATGCCCGCCCGTGGTGCTTTTATCAACCGGTTACCCTATGCTTCATCAAGAATCAACTACGGTGGCAATTACTATCATTTCAACAATGGTTTATTTTACCGTCCGTCCCGTGGTGGCTTTGTGGTAGCAGCTCCCCCTTTCGGACTTAGAATCGGAATACTTCCAAGAGGTTTCCTGAGTTTCACCATTGGAGGACTACCCTACTATTATTATTGCGGTACTTATTACATTCACAGAGGCGGAGATTATGAAGTGGTTGCTCCGCCGCTAGGAGCGGTAGTCGAAAGTCTTCCTCCAGGGTATGATAAGCTGACAATCAGAGGAGAGACCTATTATATTGCAGATGGCGTCCAGTACAGACCAATTTTAAGAAACGGGGAGATCTGGTATGAGGTTACTAAAAGTCCGAACAGGTAAAGCAAAATACCCATCATGGAATAAAAGAAAGCAATAATTTGCGCGATTTATTAAAGGGGGGTGACATAGTTACTCCCCTTTTTCTTACTGGAAAAACGGAGTAGAAACCCCATGTCATCAATATTCTGACTGCGAGCCATTTAATCTTCAATTTCCCCGCTCATATTTTGAGCCAGATAGGCTTTAATCTCTGCAAGAGGTAGTTGCTGACCCAGCAGGAACATCATCTTGGTTACAGCGGCCTCAACGGTGATATCCTTTCCGCTTACTACCCCTGCTTCCTGGAGCTCACGGCTGGTTTCATAATATCCCATTTTTACCTGTCCGCCGGGGCATTGGCTGACATTCATAAAGATAACACCTGCAAGGGTTGCCTCCCTGATCGCCTCAAATATCCACGGATATGTAGGCATATTTCCTGAACCATATGATTCCAAAATGACTCCCTTTAATCCCGGAAGTGCCAGAATCGCTTCGAAATACCTGCGATTGATTCCCGGAAAGATCTTCAAAATAATCACATTGTCATCAATCGAGGTATTGATATTGAGTATACCCTTGCTGCGGGCATAATTAATCTTATCGTAGTTAAATTTAATATCAACACCTGCAATAGCCAATTGTGGATAATGGTGTGAAGTGAAAGCGCTAAACTGCTGTGAGTCTTCCTTGGTCGTTCGGTTTCCCCTGAAAAGCTGGGAGCTAAAATAGATGCATACCTCGGGTACGATGGCTTTCCCGTTTTTCTGAGCTGCTGCAATCTGAATGGCGGTTATGATGTTTTCCTTTCCGTCGGTTCGCAATATCCCGATGGGAAGTTGAGAACCGGTCATAATAACCGGTTTATCGAGATTTTCGAGCATATAACTCAGTGCAGAAGCAGTATAGGCCATGGTATCGGTTCCGTGCAGGATAACGAACCCGTCGTAATGTGAATAATTGTTTTTAATGGTAGCGGCCAGCTTGATCCATATTTCAGGGGTCATATTTGCTGAATCAATGGGCGGATTAAAGGTGACCGAATGGATGTAAAACCCGAGTTTGTAGAGTTCCGGAATCTCCTCCTGGATCAATCCAAACTTCATCGGCGAAAGAGTTTTGGTTTTAGGGTCTTCCCTCATCCCGATTGTACCCCCCGTATAAATAATCAGGATTGATTGCTGGTTTGATGACACGGTGTTTCAAATTTATGGTCTGACACAAAAGTATAAAACCAGACGTAATTAAACACTTAAAACCCAAATAATTGTTTCGCGTTTTGTGTTGTAACCCGACCCACCTCCTCTGTGGAGATGTTATGGAGTAAGGCAACTTTAGTGGCAATTTCCGTGATATAGGCCGATTCGTTGCGTCGTCCGCGGTGCGGAACAGGGGCGAGCCAGGGTGAATCTGTTTCCAGTAAGATATGTTGAAGGTCGATTTGTTGAACGACTTCATCCAATCCTGAATTTTTAAATGTTACGATCCCGCCGACCCCAATTTTAAAACCAAGCTCAATCACATGCGCTGCCTGATCTGCAGTTCCGGTAAAACTATGAAAAACACCCCTGAGCGATTCTTCCTTCTCCTGTTCAATCACCTCAATAACCTCAGGGAATGAGTCGCGGACGTGGATAACAACAGGTATTCCGGCTCTCTTTGCCCAACCGATCTGAATCCGGAAAGCTTCAATCTGCTCATTAATAAAAGTCTTATCCCAGTAAAGATCAATTCCGATCTCTCCGATCCCTGAGAACTTTCGTTTATTCAACCAGTATTCAATGATTTCCAGCTCTTTATGGAAATCTTCCTTCACAGAAGTTGGATGTAGTCCAATCAGAGGAATAAACAGACCCGGATTTGATACTGTCAGATCGAGTAAAGGCTTTATAGTCGAACTGTCGATATTGGGGAGTATGATTTTGCTAACCCCTGACTTTAGGGCATTCACGATCACTTCGGACCTGTCGGAACTGAACTCTTCGGAATAGATATGTGAATGGGTGTCAACATACATGTTTAGACAATTTCAGGCAAAGATAGACCGGAAGCCTCTGATATTAGTTAAGATAATGTTATATCTGTGTTATTTTCGTATGTAGAGTCGCTGCATGCATCGTCTTTAAATACGAATTAATCTAATTTCAGCACCGCTAAAAACGCTTTTTGGGGAACCTCTACGTTACCAATCTGCTTCATCCTTTTCTTTCCCTTCTTTTGCTTATCGAGTAATTTCCGTTTTCGGCTGATATCCCCCCCATAACATTTGGCCGTAACATCCTTACGGACTGCCTTTATCGTCTCACGGGCAATAATTTTAGCTCCGATAGCCGCCTGGATTGCCACATCATATTGCTGACGGGGAATGAGCTCCTTGAGTTTCTCACACATTCTGCGGCCAAAATTATAGGCGTTGTCGGCATGGATCAGTGTCGAAAGCGCATCAACAGGTTCGCTGTTCAGGAGAATATCGAGCTTCGCCAGTTTTGCCGGCCTGTAACCGGTGATATGATAATCGAATGAGGCGTAACCTTTTGAGATACTCTTAAGTTTATCGTAGAAGTCGAAGACAATTTCGCCAAGTGGCAGATCAAAGGTCAGTTCCGCCCTTTCAGCCGTAAGATACTCCTGCCTGGTGAGCATTCCACGTTTATCGAGACATAGGGTCATGATGGCGCCGATATACTCCGAGCGGGTGATTATCTGCGCCTTAATGTAAGGCTCTTCGATCAGTTCAATGAGTGAACTGTCTGGCATTCCCGCCGGATTATACACTTCATAGGTCTCCCCTGCCCTGGTATGGATCAGGTACGAAACGTTTGGAACGGTAGTTATCACGTTCATATCAAATTCGCGGTCGAGCCGTTCCTGGATGATCTCCATATGGAGCAAGCCAAGGAAGCCGCAACGAAAGCCAAATCCCAAAGCCGCAGAAGATTCAAGGGTATAGGTGAGTGAAGCGTCATTAAGCTGTAGTTTCTCCATGGAAGCCCGGAGATCCTCATAATCCTCACTGTCAATTGGATAAACGCCTGCAAAAACCATTGGTTTCACCTCCTCAAAACCTGAAATCACATTGGTACATGGCTGTTTCACATTGGTTACGGTATCTCCCACCCTGATCTCCCGTGCAGTTTTAATGTTCGAAATAATATAACCCACATCACCGGCACTCAGGCTCTCGCGGGGATCAAGAGCCATCTTCAGGACTCCCACCTCATCGACGTTATATTGTTTTTCTGTCGCGACAAATTTAACGATATCCCCTTTGCGAACCGTCCCGTTAACCACTTTCACATAGGCGACAACACCCCTGAACTGGTTATAAACGGAATCGAAGATCAAGCCCTGAAGTGGCGCTTCGGGATCGCCTGCCGGGGAGGGTATGTCAGAAATTATCCGTTTGAGGATCTCATCAATCCCTTCACCGGTTTTCCCTGACGCCCGGATAATGGTATCGCGTTTGCATCCGATTAGTTCAATAATCTGATCTTCAACAACCTCCGGATTAGCGTTAGGGAGATCCATTTTATTAAGGATAGGAATAATTTCAAGATCATGATCAATTGCGAGGTAAAGATTCGATATGGTCTGCGCCTGTATCCCTTGTGTTGCATCGATAATCAGTAAAGCTCCCTCACAAGCGGCAATTGACCGCGATACTTCGTACGAAAAGTCAACATGTCCCGGAGTGTCAATCAGGTTCAGACGGTATTTCTCTCCGTCCTGAACATAATCCATCTGAATGGCATGACTTTTAATGGTAATTCCGCGCTCCTTCTCAAGCTCCATATCATCAAGCACCTGGGCCTGCATATCGCGCCCGCTGACAGTCTGGGTAATTTCCAGAAGACGATCGGCCAGCGTACTCTTCCCATGATCAATATGGGCAATAATGCAAAAGTTCCTGATGTTCTTCATCTGCTAAAATCCTAATTTACTTGATATTATTAATAATCTTTGTTTTCAAATCGCTACAAAGATATTCAAAATTCGATAATGGGAAATATTTAGTATATTTGATATAAACAAGGACAATAAAAAGCCCTGAATATCTTAACATTCAGGGCTTTTCATAAGAGAGAATACAAAATTACTCCTTTATTGGCTCCTTTTTATTTGAAGCACTTGGAATCTGTTTGGGAGACTCTGCCGGTTTCTCCTCTTCATCTTTCATGGCTTTTTTAAACTCCTTCATCCCTTTACCAATTCCCCCCATCATTTCCGGAATCTTCGAACCTCCAAAAAGTAGGAGAATCGCTCCGACTAGAACAAGAATATGCCACGGTGCAAATGCGTCCATTATGTTTTAATTAAATTGTTATGCAGCAAAATTACAAATGTTTTAATCAGAGTATGAATAAAATCAAAATAAATTTATGGGATTGGATTAGAGAATTGAAAGATTACAAGTGAGCGGAAGCTAAAAGTTAAACCTTGTGACCCCATTTTGAGAAACATTCACCATAGCTATATCCATTATTTACTATCTTTGGTGGCAAAATTTCAAAATACAATTTTATCCATTATGCCCCTTTGGGGTTAAAAATTCAAATCATGAAAAGAAACATTTTTCTGACTTTATTTTTGGCAGCCGGACTTTTGCTGGTAATGCCCACATTCGGACAGCAGAATAACAAACTCACCAAAAAGGAACAAAAAGAGGGTTGGGTATTGCTGTTTAATGGTAAAGACTTTGACGGATGGAGGCAGTGTAATGGTACCGCAATGGCAGCCAACTGGAAGATTGATGGTGATGCCATGCAGGTTTTTACTGGAGTCGGGAAGAAACCGGGACAAGGTTCAAACGGAGATATCCTTTTCCAGAATAAGAAATTCAAAAACTTTGAATTGTCAGTTGATTTCAAGGCGGGTAAAGCAGGAAATTCAGGGATCTTCTATTATGTCCGCGAAGTCCCGGGAGAACCGATCTATTATGCAGCACCCGAAGTTCAGGTACTCGACAATAAAGATGCCTCTGACAATAAAGTTGCAAGCCACCTTTGCGGATCCCTTTACGATCTGATTGCCTGCGATCCCAAAACCGTTAACCCGGCAATGTCCTGGAATACAGTAGCTATTAAAATCAAAGATGGCCATGCAACCCATGTTATGAACGGGAAAAAAGTCGTTGAATACACGTTATGGACTCCTGAATGGGATGCCATGGTAGCCAAAAGTAAATTCAAAGATTTTAAAGGATGGAGTGAAGGGATCGCCAAAGAGGGTTATATTGGTCTTCAGGATCACGGATATTCGATCTGGTTCCGAAATATCAAAATCCGCGAGCTTTAGCCTTTAAAAAATAACAGTTCTTTTCAGAACTTTCCCGGGACCGGGATTATGCCTCAGAATCGTCAGACGAAGATTGGGGTATAGTCCCGGCCTTTTTTTTGATGACAAAACCTGAATAAACTATCCAATCTGTAATGATAAGCAAAACTAGTATTTCGCTTTTGCCTGCTCCAACCGGATTATTCTACAAATTCCGGAAATGATACAATGACGAATTCAGTTCGTTTGTGTTTCGAATTAATACCCATTCTAAATAATAGGTTACAAATCAAAAGTCTTTCGAGTTGTTATGATTAAAGATTATTTAATCGTAAACTCGCACTCTCAAAATCCAAACGAATGGAACTTGCCTGATATCAGGTTCGTCACAAGATTAAAATGCATTCTATTTTCTAAATACAAATTACCAACAACAAAGAGAAACTATGGAGAATTTTGAACAATTGAAAACAGTAAAGTTTTATAGCGGAGAGGCAACCCCACTGGAGATGCACAAAGTGCGGGTAGTCCAAAAACTTAACCTTTTACCGATAGAAGAACGTAAAGAGTCGATCTTTGGAGCAGGATTCAACACTTTTTTGCTGCAAAACAAAGATGTTTACCTCGATATGCTTACTGACTCTGGAACAAATGCCATGAGTGACAATCAGGTTGCAGCAATGAGTGTTGCCGATGACTCCTATGCCGGTTCGTCAAGCTATACCAAACTTGAAAACGCCATTCACGAAGTGTTTAATCAGAAATATTTCTTACCTGTACATCAGGGGCGTGCAGCAGAACACATCATTTCCAAGACGTTTGTCAAACCCGGCAAGGTGATTCCGATGAACTACCACTTTACCACAACCAAGGCCCATATTGAAATGATGGGTGGTATTGTTGAAGAGATCTATACCGATGAAGCACTTAAAATTAAAAGCGATTTCCCGTTCAAGGGAAACATGGATATCAATAAACTGAATAAGATCATTGCGAAATGGGGTGCCGGAAATGTGGCATACATCCGTTTTGAGGCTGGAACAAACCTGATCGGCGGTCAGCCGTTTTCGATGGCCAATCTGCGTGAGGTTTCTGCTATTGCAAAAGCAAATAAGATTATGTTGCTGATGGATACCAGTTTGATTAATGAAAATCTTTATTTTATAAAAGTCCGTGAAGAGGGTTATCAAAATAAACCCATCAAGGATATTCTTCACGAGATGATGAGTTATACCGACTTCTCCTATTTTTCGGGAAGAAAGGTTAGCTGTACCCGTGGAGGTGGGATTTGCACCAATAACCACGATATCTATATGCAGATGCGCGATTGGGTGCCTCTTTACGAAGGGTTCCTTACCTATGGAGGGATGAGTGTCCGTGAGATTGAAGCGATGGCCGTTGGTTTGGTTGAAACCCTAGATTTCAATGTGATCAGCCATTCTCCGACTTTCATTAAATATCTGGTTGATTCGCTCGATAAAAGAGGGATTCCGGTAATCACCCCGTCCGGTGGTTTGGGTTGTCACCTCGATGCAAAAGCATTTATCTCACATGTTCCTCAGGGACAATATCCTGCAGGGGCATTAGCGGCTGCATTATACGTTGCCTCAGGGATACGTGGAATGGAGCGCGGAACGATTTCGAGCGTGCGCGATGCCAATGGAGATGATATTCTTGCAGATGTGGAATTGCTTCGCCTCGCTTTCCCGCGCAGGGTATTCACCTTGTCGCAAATCAAGTACGCCGAAGACCGCATCCAATGGTTGTATGATAATCGCGAACTGATTGGTGGCCTGGAGTGGACCGAGGAGCCACCTGTGCTCCGTTTCTTTGTGGGTAAGCTCAAACCTATCGGAGACTGGGTCGACAAGCTTGTTGCAAAATTTCGTGAAGATTTTGGGGATAGCCTTTAAAATGACAGAGAGATGGTGAGATGGCGTGACGGAGAGATGGAGAGAGAGCGCACGACTCAATAATTTTAACCCCGGATAGCAGTACAAAAAATTGTTTATCCGGGGTTATTCATTTTATCCGGATTTCCCTGATATTTACACAAAGTTTTATTTTGGCTAAAAAACAGGAAGATGCAAATTCAAATCCGAAAAGGAGAGGATTCAGACCTTGATGCGATTGCCCGGTTTCAGATTGCGATGGCATATGAAACTGAGAATTACAGACTTGATCCTGAAACCGTTTTAAAAGGGGTTGGGGAGGTCCTTAACAACGAAAAACTGGGTGCATATTATGTGGCAGTGGTTGAGAATAAAGTGGTTGGTTCATTGCTGACTACCTATGAATGGAGTGACTGGCGAAATGGTACAGTCCTGTGGATTCAATCGGTTTATGTCGATTTACTCTTCAGAAAGCGAGGAGTCTATGCCGCCCTCTATTCTCATATTAAAGTACTGGTGGCAGACGATAAATCACTGAAAGGGATCAGACTTTATGTGGATGAATCGAATCAGAAAGCCATGGAGGTTTATGCCCGCCTGGGGATGAACGGCGAGCATTACCGGGTTTTTGAGTGGATGAAGGAGTAATTCAACAATGTTCCAATTTGAAAATTCGACGATTTGAAAATTTGACACTTTGATTAACTCATAGCTCATAACTCATAATTTTTAACTCCTTTCCCCTTTCTTCTAAAAAGATATCCCATGTAGGCGCCGGCAATTCCAGGGACCAATGCAAGCAATGAACCGAAATTATGAGTTGAGAGAATTCCGAATAGCGGGATCCAGATGCTGACCGCGAGGGCTGTTAACCATGGCTTTTCAGAAGTGAAAAACCCAAAAACAGCCGCTGCAACCAAAATCATCAGTACAGAAATACCGGTATCGTCCCAGTTTGGCCGGGAATCGATCCACGCAATGGCAATTCCTGCAATTATAGCAGAAATTAGCAGAAATGCAGATGCTTTTCTCATGTTTGTTTGATATTATAAGCCAATAAACTCTTTCCATGTCTGATAAAGAGGGTACCATTGCCAATAACAGGGTGAGCGAAATGTTCCCTGGTCCCTCTCGCAATCTTAAATACGCTTACCTCTTTAAGACCTCCCCCGGCAGGATCCACAAGGTGCACATTCCCCTTTTCATCATAAAGATAGATCATTCCGTCGGAATAGATTGTTGCTCCACGGCCAATTTTCAGGTGCTGTGTTACCTGGCCATTCTCCATATCGAGCGACAGAAGTTCCAGCCGGCGGTGACCCGTTGCAATTAAATGATTGTCAACCTGAACCACTCCCCCCATAATATTGTCGAAAGGGAGGCAACGCCAGACTTCTGCAATTCGCTCGCCATCTTCCGACAATTTAAGTTTTACAGTGCGGTTACCGTCACCGGCAACGTACCAGAGGTAACCGTTTTGATAGATTGGGGCATTGGAGTGGACGTTGCCTGCCGTATCCTGTTTATGGGTGAACAGAAGTCTTCCATTATCTGCGTCGATTCCCAGCATCGAAAGCTCGGAAAAGGTGAGCAGGATATTGTGTTTGGCATGTTGAATGATCCTGGGAGAACAAAAGGCGGAAAGCTGTCCCGTCCCCTTGCATTTCCAGATCAGTTTTCCCGAAAAACGGTCCAATGCAACAACGTTGGTGTCGGCACCACCTGGTGAGCAGTAGATCATCTGATCCTTAACAACCAGACCTTCCGAATAACCAAACATGGTGTTCTTTCCGTGAAGATCGGAGAAGAGGTTGACCGACCATATTTTGCGGCCATCCTTGCGATCCAGGCATGCAAGCTCACCTTTTCCTGAGGATACATATACCAGGTTATCAACCACGGTCGGGGCTGACCGTGAACCCGGAAATCCCTGTTCCCATTCGGGACCATAGGCCGCCTTCCACAGGAGATTTCCTTTGAGATCGAAGGAAAAAAGATATGCGGTACTGTCAATCGCTCCGGTGACAAAAACTGCGTCGTGTGTTACGACGGGTGAACCATAGCCGTCACCTACCTGGTCACTGGCCCAGAGGAGCTGCGGCCCCTCTTTGGGCCATTGTTTCAGCAGACCGGCGCCGGGGTAACTGCCGTCACGGTTTGGACCGCGCCATTGAGCGACTTCTGGTTGAGTAGAGCAAGCCACAAACAGAGAATTAGATGCCAACCAGATAAAGGTGCAGAGCACCGCAAATATTTGTAGGATAATATAATGTAATATGTCCCTAAGGTGCAACGCACCGGAATATCTTAGTCTTCCCATTGAATTAAACCATTAATAATGGATATTTTGGTACTCTGTACCTAATTCGAATATAGATTGAGCTCTTATACTACAAATATAAACGGAGCGCTGCACCTTTAAACATTTATTGACATATATTTTTAAAATACGATTTAAACAGCTAACTATGCGGAGTTCGATTCGGGAGCGCTGGATCTTTATATTAGAATGGTTGCTTTATTTTTCAAGCAAAAAAAAAGTTAAAACAGGGGAATAAGGTTTTGGGATATGGGGTTATTCATTAGGCTAATAAGGTTAAGAAGTTAAATATAAGGTTTTTGGATTTTAAAACCTCGTTTTTCGAAAGAACCTTTTGTAGTATTTTGATGAAAGAAACTTCCCAACCTTAATACCTTATTGATCTAATTATGAAAAATCAGGCTATTATTTTGATAACTTGTGAATTGCGGATTATCAAATCCTCAATTCATTCAATTGTCTCATTATCAAAATCTTCAAATTAGCACATTATCAAATTAGCACATTATCAAATTAACCCATTACCTTCTCATCTCTTCTTTGAGGTATTTTGCCGTGTAGGATTGATTCAGGTTAATAATTTCCTCGGGCGATCCGCTGCATAACAACCGTCCACCGTCTTTACCACCTTCAGGTCCGATATCGATGATATGGTCGGCAACTTTGATCACTTCCATGTTGTGTTCAATGACAATTACCGTGTTCCCCTTGTCAACCAGTTTATTGAGAACTTCCAGCAATACCCTGATATCCTCAAAATGGAGTCCGGTAGTGGGTTCATCAAGAATATATAGGGTCATTCCTGTATCACGTTTGCTTAACTCGGTGGCCAGTTTCACACGCTGTGATTCTCCTCCCGAAAGCGTTGTGGACGACTGTCCAAGTGTGATATAGCCCAGGCCAACCTCCTGTAAAGTGCGTAACCTGTGGACAATAGCGGGGATACTCTCGAAAAACTCCACTCCCTGGTTGATGGTCATATCAAGCACGTCGCTGATTGATTTTCCTTTAAAGCGTACTTCGAGTGTCTCGCGGTTATACCTTTTCCCGTTACATTTGTCGCAGTGGACATAAACATCGGGAAGGAAGTTCATTTCAATCACCTTCATTCCGGCACCTTCACACTCTTCGCATCTGCCACCTTTGACATTAAACGAAAACCGTCCCGGTTTGTACCCCCTGATCTTCGCTTCAGGCAATAAGGTAAAAAGTGAACGGATATCGGTAAAAACCCCGGTATAGGTGACCGGGTTCGACCGGGGTGTCCTGCCAATAGGTGACTGATCAACCTGTACAACTTTGTCAATCAGGTCAATTCCTTCGATGGAAGTGTAGGCCAACGGGTCGAGTAACGATTTGTAGAAATACTGGCTTAGAATTGGTTGTAAAGTCTCATTGATCAGCGTTGATTTGCCACTGCCCGAAACTCCGGTAACACAAATAAACTTTCCAAGCGGAAATTCAACATCTATATTCTTGAGATTATTGCCTGAGGCTCCTTTGATAATTAAAGACTTTCCATTGCCAGAACGATGTGAGGCCGGCACTTCAATTTTTTTCTTCCCCGTAAGATACTGGGCAGTTAATGTATTGTGTTTCAGTACATCAGAAGGCAGACCAGCTGCCACAATTTCGCCGCCGTGGATTCCGGCCAAAGGTCCCATATCAATCAGGTAATCGGCCTGCAGCATCATATCGCGGTCATGCTCCACCACCACCACCGAGTTGCCTGTATCGCGAAGCTGTTGCAACGAATTGATCAGTCGCAGGTTGTCACGGTGATGCAATCCAATGCTTGGCTCATCCAGGATATAAAGCACGTTCACCAACTGTGATCCGATCTGTGTGGCCAATCTGATCCGTTGCGATTCACCCCCGGAAAGGGTACCCGCCGGGCGATCAAGCGAAAGATAAGTCAGACCGACGTCAATCAGAAAACGGAGTCGTGTACGGAGTTCCTTGATCACTTCTGTGGCAATCTGTAATTGGCGGCTGCTGAGTCGTTCTTCAATTTTATCAAAGAAATCGGACAGCTCGCAAATATCCAGTTTTGACAGTTCAGAGATATTCTTCCCGTCAATTTTAAAATGAAGGGGTTCCTGTTGCAAACGCTGACCGTTACAATCGGGGCAGATCATGCTTTTATGAAACTGGTCTGCCCATTTTTGCGCTGTTTTTGAGAGGCTGTCGTTTTTCTGGTTAAGGATGTATTTGACGATTCCTTCATAAGTCATCATATAATCGATCGAACTGCCTAAGGGTGAATTCTTAAGCTGTATCCTCTCGCCTGTACCAAACAGAATGGCATTCAATGCCTCTTCTGAAATCTCACCTACCGGGGTTTTAAGGGTGAAGCCAAATTTCTCGACCAGGGCCTCGATCTGCCAGAATATCATCGTATTCTTTTGTGGACCGAGCGGAGCGATTCCCCCCTTTGCAATAGAGAGTTCAGGATCAGGAACCAGCTTGGCCTGATCGATCTCGGTAATCTCTCCCAGACCATTGCATTTATGGCAGGCGCCCTGGGGTGAATTAAATGAGAAGCTATGCGGGGCAGGATCATTATAGGAAATTCCCGTGGTGGGGCACATCAGATGGCGCGAAAAAAAACGGGTATCACCTGACTCAGCATCCAGAATCATAATAATTCCCTGACCATGTTTCATGGCAATGTCCACTGAATCACGAAGCCGTTTCCGGTCACCTTCATCAACAATCATCTTGTCGATCACCATTTCAATATGGTGATTTTTATACCGGTCCACTTTATATCCATGGGTCATCTCACGGATTTCGCCATCAACCCGGGCATAGAGGAATCCCTTCTTACGAATTTGCTCAAAGAGTTCGCGGTAATGCCCTTTTCGTCCCCGGACAACCGGGGCCAGGATCATAGTACGCTTCCCCTGGAATTTTTCAACAATCAGATTTATAATCTGTTCGTCAGTATATTTGACCATCTTCTCCCCGGTGTTGTAGGAATAGGCCTCACCGGCACGGGCATAAAGCAATCGGAGGAAGTCATATATTTCGGTGACCGTACCAACGGTAGAACGGGGGTTTTTATTGGTGGTTTTTTGCTCGATAGAGATCACAGGACTTAACCCGGTGATCTCATCAACATCCGGGCGCTCCATATTTCCCAGAAAACTACGTGCATACGCAGAAAAGGTCTCAATATACCGACGCTGACCCTCTGCATAAATTGTATCGAATGCAAGCGACGATTTGCCGCTACCACTTAATCCGGTAATTACAGTCAGCTGATTCCGGGGTATCTCAACATCTATATTTTTGAGGTTGTGCTCACGAGCACCTCTTACTACAATCTTATCTTCTCCATCCATCTGTCTGGTACTCTTAACAGCAAAAGGGTTAAATTAGTTTAACCCGGCTTAATCTGTGAAAACAAATCTACGGTATTTCCCTACATCCGGGATCTTAAAGGTATAGGTTTTTTTTCTGGGGTTTTTCAGATAGGTCTGTTTTAACCAGGGATTAAACTGTTTGAACAGCTTGTAATTAATGTTATTTGAACGGGCAAATTCCGCAAAATTCTTTATGCTCCCATCCACTTTAACTTCGGTCACCGGGATAATTGGGTACTTCTCATCCTCATTTACCTTAAAACCGTACTTCAACGGATCTCCAATCACGAGTTTAAGGGCCAGAATCCGGTAAATATATCTTGAAGTTTCTTCATTCAGGAGCAAATCATAATAGCTTTTGCTGCTTTGCAGGTTTTCCTGTTTGCTTATGCCACTGACTCCGGCATTGTAAGAAGCAGCAACTATCGTCCAGTTGCCATATACGGTAAATGAATTTTTGAGAAACCGGCATGCTGCCTCCGTCGCCTTTTCGATGTGATACCGCTCATCTACTTCATCATTGACTTCCAACCCGTTTTCGATAGCTGCACCTTTCATAAACTGCCAGATTCCCACCGCGCCAGAGGGTGAGACAATTTTGTCCAAAAATCCGCTCTCGGCCAGGGCCAGGTATTTAAAGTCCTCAGGGACCTCATTTTTCCTCAGAATTGGTTCGATGATCGCAAAATATCGGTTAGTTTTCTTAATGTATAACAATGCCTGGGAATGAAAATTTGCAACGCTCAGCATCTCCCGGTCAAGCGATTCTCTGACATCAAAATTATCAAGTGGTACAGGTTCATGAGCAAAGTCGAGTTTTTCAGGAAGTGGTACGGTGGTGAAATACATTTTCGGCATTGCCGCCGGATATTCCACACCGGGATTTTTAGCCACTTCAGAGTGGGAACAGTAAAAAAGGCCTCCAATAATCACACAAAATGAGATACCCGAAAGGAGAACAACTACCCGTGAAAAGCTATTTTTACTGTTTTTTGAGTTTAAATCTTCCATAAAACTGCTTAAAATAAGCTTGCAAAGTTAGTTGATTCCCAGATGGAATCCAATTGATGCATACAAACTCAATCAAAACAATAGGTTAGTCCTGTGGCTATTTCCAGATGATCCGCTGAGTAATTAACAGAATTATTGGCGCTTAATGAGTTAAAATCATGTCGTAAACGAGGTTCGAAAGTTAAGGTAATGTGTTTGGTAATATCGTATCCAAATTCCAGCCCGAGTAATCCAGAATAGGTCAATGACTGCATGTTCGCTGTTTTGCCTCTGCTGGCCTGTTCGTTGTTTACCGAGATGACCTCATGATTTCCGACCAGACAAGCAGCACTGAATCCACCGGTAAGACTTACCCCTAATCTTCTGTCTGACAGCTTACAGGCTACCTGTACAGGAACTTCAACATATTCAAATTGCCGGTTTAAATAATTATCATCGTTATTTTGTCCGGTTTGCCTGATATTCCGATAAGCTACTCCAGACCTGACAGTTATACGCTTGCTGACTTTATATCCTGCCAAAATTCCTGCTGTACATGAATTTTCTGAATTGACTTTAACATTACTGTTTAGAGAACCTGAAGAATTAAGCTCACTTATCTGAACATTATTTTGATGCCGATTGCTCAAAACCGTGGCAAAATCTGCTTTGAGACTCCACCTTTTATTCCTTTTCAGGTTTGGATGGACTACAGAAACTCCGGCCGCTTCATCCGAAGTGTACATTTTAAAAGCATTTGAAACAATTGATTTCGTTTCTGCTACGGAAGAGGTGGTGTGTTCGGTTCCCGGGACTGAAATTTGTGGTTGGGTTTCCCCGATAGTTAACTGGTCATGCAGAGAATTCAATGACATTTTACTTTCAGGAACCGAGACAACCTGATCACCTGGCTTCAGATTGGGTTTATGACCATTCCCTGAAATGAGAGGGATATTTGCAGCAACAGCAGCCTTCAACGAAAATTTTGAGGTTGGAACCTGTTTGATATTTGGTGGTTGAACTAATGCCCGTAAATTTTTGTGGTCAATAAGATGGATATTATTATCCTTGTGATATTTAACCGGATTTTTATCTGTATAAACTGCCGTCTGTTCACCGGGATGACCGGATTGATCGCCCAATTTTCCAGCGGAATTAATCATCTCCCATCCGCCGAGACAAGCCAAAATAAGGGTTGCTGCAACGCTCACCGTTTTTAGTCCGGTCATAAGCCTGTGGCGGTAAATGAGTCGTGCCTCAATACCTTCCCAAACAGAGGCTGGAGGAGTCTTCTCAAAGTGCTCCAGTTTCCGGCTAAATAATTGGTCTATTTTATTTTTATCACTCAGCATACCGATGTTATAACTCTGTTTTCTTCCTGTCCGAAATTCTCCATCACCTTTTTCTGAAGGATGACCCTTGCCCGTGAAAGATTCGATTTGGAGGTTCCTTCATTGATTTCCATTAATTTGGCAATTTCCTGATGGGAGTACCCCTCAATGGCATACAGGTTAAAAACCATCCTGTAGCGTGGCGGAAGCTCCTGAATAATCTTAAGCAGGTCGTCAGCGGAAATGGATGAAATGGTTTCTTCGGAATATGGGATACTTTCGAAGATCAGCATGTCTTCAACGGGATAGAGCACGTTGTTTTTCCTGAATTTTTCGAGCGAAGTATTGGCCATGATGCGGCGCATCCAACCTTCAAACGACCCCTTGAACCCAAACTGTGAAATTTTTGTAAATACACGAATGAATCCATCATGAAGATTGTCCTCCGCTTCACCGGCATCCTTTGAATATCTCAGGCAAACACCAAACATTTTTGATGAGAAATGGCTGTATATTGCTGCCTGGGCTTTACGGTCACCCGACGCACATTTTCGTATTGTTTCTTCGAGGTTGGTCACAAATCACTTTTAAATTAAAATAGAGCAAAAATATGATCCGAAGGAACATTAAAATTCACATTAATAATTGTAAAATATGTTAAAGAACGAAAAAGAATCTTATTGCTAAGAGTTGATTTTTACACGATAGGTTGCGTTATTACAGAATATTTCGTATTTTAATAAAAAAACAATCTTGTTTGTAGCGTTTATGCAAAAATCTGCGTATTTAAAGTAATCAGACATCCATATTTAAATTAAAATGATAAAAGCAAGATTATCGGTCATCGTGATGGTTCTGGCATTCTTCAATGCCGGTTGTCATAATCATAAGATACCAAAACCTGACTCAGGAAATATTGTAATGACCCAAAAATCGTTGAGCCTGGTTAAGGCAGGTAACGCATTTACCTTTAATCTCTTTTCAAAAATTCCGGATTGTCAGGGCCATAATGTGATGGTTTCACCATTAAGTATTTCTTTGGCGCTGAGTATGACTCTCAACGGAGCTGTCGGAAACACTAATAGAAATATGATCAGTGCGTTAGGACTGTATGGTCTGAGTGTAGATGAGATCAATCGGATTTATTTTGACCTGGTATCTGTTCTCAAAAAAGCCGATCCCAGGGTAAAGATGGGAATTGTCAATTCGATCTGGATTAAAAAAGAGTATCCGGTACTGGAATCGTTTATTACCGCCAATCAGAAATATTATGATGCCCGGGTTCAATCTCTTGATTTTAATCAGGATGCATTAGCTACGATAAACGATTGGGTAAGTGACAAAACGAAAGGAAAAATTCCTTCAATCGTGAATCAGATTTCGGCTGACGAAATTATGTTTCTGATTAATGCCATTTATTTTAAGGGAAAGTGGCAGGTTCAATTTGATAAATCAAATACTGAAGATGGACCCTTCACCCTTTCGACAGGTGTATCGGCCACCGTTCCGCTGATGATGATTAAGGAGCATTTTGGATATTCGGAACAATCCGGGTATCGGGCGTTAAAGATGCCTTACGGCAATGGAAAGTTTGAGATGATCATGCTCTTGCCGGATGACGGGAAATCTGCCGATCAACTTATACAGCAGTTAGATCCTTCGGTCTGGGATAATCTAAAGACTGCACTGGCCTCTGACCGTAAAGTAGATGTATGGTTACCGCGGTTTAAATTCTCATGGGACAGTGAGCTTAAGGATATCCTCTCATCACTCGGAATGGCCGTTGCGTTTTCTAAAACGGAGGCCAATTTCTCCAAAATAAATGCCTCTGACCAGCTTTATATTTCAAAAGTAAAACACAAATCTTTCATTGAAGTGAATGAAGAGGGAGCTGAGGCTGCAGCAGCAACTTCGGTTGCAATTGGGGTTATGAGCATGGGTCCCGGAGGGCCACGGTTTCATGCTACAAGGCCATTCCTCTTTTTTATTACCGAAGAGGATACAGGTGCCATTTTATTTGCCGGAAAAGTTGAAAATCCCTTACTGACCAATTAAGTATTTTGACATTCCATTAAAATTAACGGGAATATGAAAAGGAGAATATTTCTATCATTAATGATTGTATTCTGTTTGGGGTGTAAAAAGGATAATTCGTTTGACTATTCATCCGGCTTAATTGGTCAATGGTCATGGTTCAGTTCTTGCGGTGGGACGACAAATACCGCATGCTGGACTCCAGACACAGTTCATCCTTCATTCGACATTGATTTTACGTGGAACTCCGTTTTTAATGTTTACCAAAATGGAAATATTAGTGAATCAAGCAGATATAATACTTACACAATAGTTTCTGAGGACAAAAAGTATACTACATATTTAATTAAATTTGATACAGGAGGCCCGGAACAGTACTCTATAACCAATGATACTCTGTTGTTAGTGAACAGCAATGGAATCCTGACTGTTACAAGTCGTTATAAAAGAATTAAATAAACGTCTAAACTTTAAAAACCAAGCTGAAATGAGCCATAAACTATTAAATTTCTGTATTCTGCTACTTTTAACATCTCTGTTGTTGGGCTCTTGTTATAGTACTCCGTTTGAAATTCCAATCAACAAGGTTGACTGTTACTTTAAGTATGAATCAGTAAATTATGCCTGGGGATTCTCTCATGGAGGTTTCATAATCACCCCATCAGGTGAAATGTATACATTCGATAAAACAACTCCATGGGTTTTTTCCGATAATAACCTGATATCGTTAACCACGCTGCAAAATAATATCAAAGCATCGGTTAAAAAGGATACCTTAATCCCGGCTACGGATCTGGAATATTTTCAACATCTTGCATTATCTGCGGTTGACGGAAATATGAGTAAGCCGATAAACCGCGGGAACGATATGGGGGGTGCAGGCTGCTCAATCATAGTCCCTGATCCCTCCAATCCACCCAATGGTTATCGCGAAGTAATCCTCACTCAAACCGGAGATATTGAATTTCACAATCTTGCTCCCCAAGCTGCCGTAATTGCTGCCTGGCTGCTAAGGATGCGGTAGGGATGGACCAATGTAGAGACGCACAGCTAAAAATTACCTGGACCACGTTTAATCCATCCCCATGGTTTTCTTTTCAACAAAGAAAAGTTTAGCTTTGGCAAAAAAAATCAATGGGCGCACTCTTCCAACAGGTCCTGACCTGGTATATGGCACATATTACCTATTCAACCGTATTTTTACTTATGACGATTGAAAGCACATTCGTCCCCTTCCCTTCCGAATTGGTCATTCCGCCTGCAGCCTATAAAGCGGCAAATGGGGATATGAATATCTTCCTGATCATAATTGCAGGATCACTGGGGGCCATTGTTGGATCAATGTTTAACTACTACATGGCTAAATGGCTTGGAAACAGGATATTAATTAAATTTGCCAATACCCGTCTTGCCCATTTAATGCTGATTGATCAATCTGCGATAGAAAAAACGGAACATTATTTCTTAAAGCATGGAAAGACCTCGACCCTGATTGGCCGGTTGGTCCCCGGAATCCGTCACCTGATCTCAATTCCTGCCGGATTAGCGAACATGAAAATGCGCGACTTTATCCTTTTCACTGCGATCGGGGCGACGGCCTGGAATTTGATCCTTGCACTGTTAGGTTATTTCTTTTACTCTCAAAAGAACATTCTTGACAAATACTACAAAGAGCTTATAATCATTATAATAGCAGTTGGATGTGCCTATGTTCTTTATTTGATTTACAAAGGTTTAACAAAGAATAACCAGGAAGAGGATTAACCGTACCAGTCATTTCCGGCCCATTAATCCAACCCTGCTATTTACCTGAAAGCACTGCCAAATTGAATATTCAGTTGGCTTATGATACCCATGATGGGCGAAGAACCTGTTTACATTTATTCTCATAAAATTGATGAGAAATAGAGATAAAAAAAGGATAGCGGTAAACTATCCTTTTTTAAATATCATTTTGAGTGATGATTATGGCATCAGTTCTGCAAGTTTTTTTGCTAACTCTTCCCCGCGCAGGTTTTTGCCAATAATTTTCCCCTCTTTATCGAGAAGCACAGAGAAAGGTATTGATTGGACGCCATATTTTACAGCGGCTTCGTTTTGCCAGAATTTCAAATCCGACACATGGTGCCAGGTCAGATGGTCGTCAGCGATGGCTTTTACCCATGCCCCTTTTTCGCGGTCGAGCGATACTCCAAGAATGTCGAATCCTTTGTCTTTGTATTTATTGAAAGCTGCAACCACATTTGGATTTTCCTTGCGACAAGGGCCACACCAGGATGCCCAGAAATCGATCAGAATATATTTCCCGCGTAGTGAGGAGAGCGCCAAAGGGGTACCCTCAGGTGTGTTTAGGGTAAAATCGGTAGCCAAAGCACCAACATTTGTAATTTTCATCTTATCCGCTACTTTCTTGAGTTCTGTCACATAGATCGACGACTGAATGGATGGATCAAGAGATGAAACAACACTATCAATGTCGTGGGCTGACATCTCCTGGGCAAGCTGCATTAGCACGATTAAAGGTGAAACCGTCGATTTTGGATGTTCGCGAACAAAATTCTTGGTGTAAACTTTTTGATTTCCCATCATTGCTTCATAGTCGATCTGGGCCTTTTTCATCTCATCCTCATTACCCTTTTGCCGTGCCGCATTATATTTTTGTTGCAATATTTGCGTCTCTTTCGAGATATTCTTCAACTCTTTACGTAAGATTGAAAACTCGTCGTTTGATTGAGAACCCTTAACTTCTGTACTGTTTAAACTATCCATACTGGCTTCAAGTGAGAGCGATCCGTTCTCAGCAAAGAACTGAGCAACAATGGTCTGAGGTCCCATAGAAATCAGGCGTAACTCAGGAAGGGTGGTCTTTCCCTTTAACACAAACTTCCCTTTATCAATAGTGGTTGAGTCCTCGGTTAGCCACTTACCGTCATTGAATTTCATTAATTTGATGGCGCCACTTGCTTTTCCCTTGATCTGTCCGTTGATTACAAAGCCAGCCGGTTTTGCACAGGAGAAAAGTCCTGCAAATGCCATGACAATAATTAGAAGATTTCTCATTGAATAATAATTTACAGTAATGATTGAACTTGCTTTTAGATATTGAGGAGGCAAAGGTATTAAAACAATTTAATTGACAAATAATATTTATTCATTTCCGACTGATTTGAAATAAGTTGCTAACAGCTCATGAGCCGCGATAAATGAACTCATTCCATTGGTAAGAACCATTTTTTCATAATGCGAAAGTCTGGGTTTAACCAGGTGATTTTGGTAAAAGTTATTCCGGAGTGTTTCATTAATTGTTTCATACATCCAGTACTTTGCCTGGTCGCTGCGTCTGTTTTGAAAATAACCATTCCCCTTTGTCATCGTAACATATTCATTTACAACCTTCCATACTTCCTGTACACCTGCATTTTCCAGGGCGGAACAAGTCAGTACAGGAGGAGTCCACCCTGATCCCGTTGGAGGGAAAAGATGGAGCGCATTCCGGAATTGTGCAGCTGCCAATTGTGCCTTTTCATAATTATCCTTATCGGCCTTATTAATGACAATGGCATCAGCCATCTCCATAATACCCCGTTTAATTCCCTGAAGTTCGTCGCCTGCACCGGCAATCTGAATCAGCAGGAAAAAGTCAACCATCGAATGGACAACGGTTTCTGACTGCCCCACTCCTACTGTCTCAATAAAGATCGTTCCAAATCCTGCCGCTTCGCATAAAATAATGATCTCTCTTGTTTTACGTGCCACTCCACCCAATGAACCGGCCGAAGGACTGGGTCGGATATAGGCATTTGGATCAGATGAAAGTTCCTCCATCCGTGTTTTATCACCCAAAATTGAACCTTTCGATCGCTCAGAGCTTGGGTCTATCGCCAGGACAGCGAGTTTCCCTCCAGCGCCTGTAATCTGTTTCCCAAGTACTTCAATAAAAGTACTCTTGCCTGCACCAGGTACGCCAGTAATTCCCAATCTTACAGATCTCCCCGCATGTGGCAGACATTTTATAATAATCTCCTGGGCAACTTTCTGATGCTCAGGCTTATTGCTTTCAATTAGCGTAACTGCCTGACTTAATATCGTTATATTTCCCCGGATTATACCATCAAAGTATTCTTCCGAGGTCAGTATCTGTCGTTTCCCTTTTTTCAGGAACCTTTTTACAGAGTCGGCGCTTACTGCCTCCGGTTTCTCAATTCCTGCATTCACATTCAGGCCAATATATTGCGGATCATTTTCAGGATGATGATAACTCATGTTTTGATATTTTAGTAGTTTTTTAGGCTATTAGGCTGTAGGCTGTTAGGCTGTAGGCTGTTAGGCTGTAGACTATTAGGGTTTTTGATCGTTCTTTATTTTCCAATCTCTATTCACATATATAAATCCTAAAAGCCTAATAGTCTAAAAGCCTAATTTCCTCCCCGGTTACTTCTTCACGGTTCCGATGACTCTTAAAAGGGTCGTCGAATGCTGAGGGTCATTCGAAATAATTGTTATAATCTTATTTTGCATACCCACCTTTTCATGTGAATCAAATGAGACCTTCAATTCAGTAGTCCCTCCCGGGGGAATGGTGTTGGATGACAGCTTGCCAGTGGTACAGCCGCAAGACGCGGTTACACTGCGTATTACAAGATCCTTTTTCCCTTTATTCATAATTATAAAAGTGTTCTCAACAGTTTTGCCTTCGGGTATTTCCTTGAAATCGAATACTCTGCTGCTGAACTCGATGCGGGGAGCATTTTCCAGATCGGTAGTATTCAGTCTCGAAAAATCCTCTTCAATGGTTCCGCTTATGGTAATGGCATTTTTGAAATTATCTTCGTCATTAAACGACAAATAGATGCGGTTTGTAACAAAACCGTAAACTGGTTTCCGTGTGGCATCGAAGGTGATCAGAAAATAACCTGTCGATTTTGGGGGAATGATCGCCGGTATTGTTGTAATTGAAATATGAGGCGGAATTATTTTGAAATTTACCGATACAGGGGAAGTCCCGGGATTATAAAGTTTAACCGTATCCGTTTTTATTTCGTTGTCTTTGATTCTGACAAATGACAAATCGCTGGAAGATAACCTGATAGTTCCAAAATCAACGGGATAATGGTCGAGAATACCCAGGTTTTTTTCGATGACTTCACCTGAAATGGTCAGAACTCGGGTAGTTTTAGGTACATTGGCATTTATTGTGATACTTTTGGCAAATGCACCCGGGCGGTGATCAGGATCAAAGGAGACTTTAATCATTCCCGTCTTTCCCGGAAGAATCGGTTCCTGACTCCATTCGGGCGTGGTGCACCCGCATGAAGCCTCAACCCCCTGAAGAATTAGGGGCACTTTTCCGGTATTTGTAAATTTGAAGTTGAAAATGGCCGGGCCTCCCTCTTCCTTAATACGACCAAAATTATGATCCATCTTTTCAAACTGAATATCTGCCAGCGATTGGGCTTTTGCAACAGATAACCCAAAAGTTAGAACAAAGAGGGTGATGATTCCAAAAATTCTGTTCATTTATTCTTTTTAATTAGTTCGATCACTTTGTAAATGAGCAATCCCGAAATAGCACCAATTGCCCAGATATTTAAAAAATCAACTGTCCGGATATTTCCCTGTGAAAGATTTCTGGAAAAGTTTCCAACACTGACAATGAGCAATAGAACAAAAACACCTATAATTCTGCTTTGTTTATTCATATCGGTTAATTTGTTCAAGAATGTAAATCCCCAAGACTCTTATTCGTCACCAAAAAGAACACCCATATTCCTCGCCTTTTTGATTAGCAAGTGGTTCGGATCCACCAGGCTGAGCTTACCTCCCACCTCTTCAAGCGGCACCGCACTCAGGACATCTCCGTGAATGGCAACCATTTGTCCATATTCTCCCCTGGCAATTAATTCAGCGGCATAGGCGCCGTACCGGGTTGCCAGAATCCTGTCCATAGCTGAAGGGCTCCCACCTCGTTGAACGTAGCCTAACCTTGTTTCGCGGGCTTCAATCTTAGTAAGTTGCTGAATTTTACTGACGATATAGGAGGCTGCAGAAATATTTTCAGGTTTCTGAATCCCTTCTGCAACCACGACAATGGCTGATACTTTTCCTTTCGAAAAACGCTCCTCAATCGTTTTGCAAACTTTCGTTATATCGTACTCAATTTCAGGGATCAGGATAATATCTCCACCTCCTGCTATTCCGGCATAGAGAGCAATCCAACCGGCGTTGTGCCCCATCACCTCGATGACCATCGCCCGCTGATGTGAATTGGCCGTAGAGTGCAGTCTGTCAATTGCTTCAGTGGCAATGCTTACTGCCGAGTCAAAACCGAAAGTGAGCTCTGTTCCGAAAACATCATTATCAATGGTCTTGGGAATGCCAATCACATTAAGTCCTTCCTGGGAAAGCAAATGGGCCGTTTTCATCGTTCCGTTTCCCCCGATGCAGACTACGCAGTCGAGCCCCAATTCTTCATAGTTTTTCTTAATCAGACCCGGTTTATTGTTATACGTTAATCCTTTCTCCAATTTGAACGGTTTCTCACGCGAAGTTCCCAGAATAGTCCCTCCCAGGGTAAGGATACCTGAAAGTTTTGTTTCGTCCAGTTCGACATACTCTTTCCGGATTAAACCACTATAACCGGCAGTAAATCCAATTACTTCCATTCCATGATTGACAATTGCGGTTTTTCCGACCCCCCTGATGGCCGCATTTAATCCGGGACAGTCCCCTCCAGCTGTCAGAATTGCAATTTTTTTACCCATAACCAAATACCTTTACTTTAAATTAATAGGTCTTTTTTAAATTATTTAAATATTGCAAATCTAATACATATTTAGGCTACCCCATTTTTACAATGCTCATTTTATTGTAAATTTGAATCAATATTTCGCACTCCCGGGCTTGAACCAAAGAGTCAAACCTCAGGGCTACAGGTTTTCGAATAATTCCGGTATTTTTTATTTGTAAATAGGTAAGTCATGATTAAATCAGAAGCTTGTGTAGTGATTTTAATTATCCTGGTGACCAGTTGTCGAATCGGGAATAAAAAGAACGGTGCAGATTCTCAGACGGTCAGGAAACAAATCGAGAATGTTCAGTGCTGTGTTAAAGGCCCTGTCAATCAACTGACAGATGCTGAAAAGGCACAGGATTGGAAACTTTTATTTGATGGGACTACCTCTACCGGCTGGAGGGGCTATAATAAGAAGAATTTTCCCGCTGCCTGGATCGTTGAGGATGGAACCCTAAGATGTCAAAGCGAAATCAGCAGAGGAGAAGCAGGCAAATCGGATGGCGGAGATATCATTTATTCAGGTCAGCTATTCTCAAATTTTGATCTCCGGTTGGAATGGAAGGTGGCAAGTGGGGGTAATTCGGGGATCTTCTATTTAGGAAAGGAAGTGGCAGACTGGCCACTTTATAAAAGTGCCCTCGAGATGCAGATCCTTGATAATGAAAGAAATCCAGATTCCTTCCGAGGTAATAACGGGAACAGGAAGGCCGGATCGCTCTATGACCTAATCCCGGCAAATCCACAGAATGCAAGACCGGCCGGTGAATGGAACTCCATTGAAATAGTCTGTGACCGGGGTAAAATAGTTCATCGCCAGAACGGCGTTCTTGTTCTGCAGTATGAACTTTGGACACCGGAGTGGAAAACATTGGTGAGTAAATCGAAATTCCCGGGGCTGAATCCCGATTGGGAGAATATTGCCAAAGAGGGTTTGATCGGCTTACAGGATCACGGTAGTGATGTATGGTTCCGGAATATTAAGGTCAGGGCACTGTGATCCTTCCCTTTTCAACGATGCACCCTGGCTTATTATATTGTAAATAAGGATATTCTGAGTTTTGTTGGATTTCATCCCCTTATTTTAGCCAAAATAAGAGTCGAAATCCAAAAGATTTTTGAAAATTTGCAAAGCGGATAATCAGGCAATTATTTATCGTTATGATATCTAATCGATTCAACACGTGTCATATAATTCACAAATTAAACTTTTGATCAATGAAAAATTTACTTTTAATTTTGTTTGTTTTTATTCTTTTCGTAATAACCAGTTGTGCTCCTAAGAATGAGACTACTTTAAACGCCCTTACCCAAAAAGAGAAAGAGACTGGGTGGGTTTTACTGTTTGATGGAAAAACCAGTGATGGATGGCGTGGATACAATAAGACAAATTTTCCCGCTGACTGGAATATTGAGGATGGAACAATACATTTAAAGGGTTCCGGTAATGGTGAAGCAGGCTCTGTAAATGGCGGTGACCTTATTTATGGCAAGAAATTTACAAATTTCCATCTGAAGCTTGAGTGGAAAATCTCAAATGGGGGTAATTCCGGCATTTTCTATCTGGCCCAGGAGATTCCCGGAAAAGAGATCTGGAGAACAGCCCCCGAATTCCAGTTGTTGGATAATGACCGTCATCCGGATGCCTTGTTGGGTAAAGACGGCAATCGTCAGGCAGGTTCACTTTACGACCTGATCCCTGCCAATCCACAGAACACAAAACCTGCCGGTGAATGGAATAGCGCAGAGATCCTTGTCTATCAGGGCACTGTAATCCATTTTCAGAATGGTCAGAAAATTCTTGAATATCACCTCTGGACTCCTGAATGGAATGAGCTGGTGAAGAACTCAAAATTTCCGACCTATAATCCCGACTGGGCTAAAGTTGCCAAAGAGGGTTACATTGGTCTTCAGGATCATGGAAACGATGTTTGGGTGCGTAACGTCAGAATTCAGGTAAAATAAGTTTTATATTCTTAGAGAGTGAGGGTCCGACTTAAAGTCGGGCTCTCACTTTTACATACTTATTCCCCGGGAGCATAGCCGGAATCATTTAAAATCCGTTGATAGTCGTTATCCGACATAAGTTCAGGAAGTGAGATTCCGGGATGCTTTTTCATGTACATCCTTACAATTTGCCAGCCAAGCCATATGCCTGCCCTTCCCGGAGACTCGGCAGTAAAACTTGAAGTAAACGGAGCCGGATTGATAAACCGGACAATATTCATCCTGTCTGATGTAAAAAGAAGTTTGTGTTCAATGAGATAGGTCCACATTCCCTCTTCATTCTTCTTACACCAATCCAGCTTTTCAGATTGGAATCCAATTTTAAGATTATCAGGATCTTCAGGGAACATGGCATCTAAAAAATAGAGCATCTTTCCCTGATAGATCATCTGGGACAATAGATTGTTATGTGCCTCATTAAACTCAAATTCTGAAATCCCCCAGGCGTACAGTACATCAGATGGTATCTTGGCACTGTACATATTTTCCCTTTTGTATGCCGGAAGTGCAAGCCTGGTATAAAACGGACAATCGGCTCCAAGGTAATTGTCAAGACTGATCCCGATGGCTTCTGTAGTCATTACCACTGACTGATTAAATCCGGAGATGATGGTGATTAATTGGGGAATTCGTTTGGCAGGAAAATAATACTTAAAGTGCCGGAAGCCATCCTCCAGCCTTTTCTGAAGGCTTGTAATATCATGAAAAACCGAATCGATTTTCAGTTTTGTCGATATCCTAACAGAGTCCCTGAGAAATTCATTCAAATAGGTGGCATATAGTGAATCGGAGGGATCACCCACTGCGATAATATTCTCATTGTAAGCATTAAGGAACGGCCCATAGGTTTGTTTTAACTGAGGAATAATCTGATGCATATTTTCAGGTGTAACCTTGAATATATCCTGATCCAGTCTCTTGAGGTTAAGGGTTAAATCGATGCCTGAAATATCTACTTTCAATGGGTTTCTTTGACAACTGATCAATAAAATGATCAGTGGAAGAATATGGAAAACTTTAAGCATAGATCACCATTTTAAATTTTAACTACATTTGTTCTATTGATTGGCGTAAAAGTATAAAATGAGCGGGACAACCATATTTAAAATTTCTGGCAATATGAAAAAACTCATGCTGGTTCTTGTTTTACTCTCTGCGATAACCAATTCTTATTCCCAGAAGAGGTATGATCTTACTTTTATTGCAAGTCCCCAGGTATCATGGATGACCTCTGATTCTAAATTGATTGATGAAGGTAAAATTCATCTCGGATATGGATATGGTATTGAAGGGGATATTTTTCTGCACTCAGATACCTACCTGATTGTCACAGGAATGACAGTGAGCACTATGGGCGGTTCACTTATTTATCGGAATGCTGTCCCTTTTGGCGGAACAATGCTTCCGGCTGGTACTACGGTTGATTATTACCTGACGAACCTCGAATTTCCACTGGCACTGAAGATGCGAACCAGGGATTTTAATCATATCCGTTTTTATGCACAATTTGGTTTAACGAACTGGATAAACCTTAAAACAAAAGCGACGATCAATATTCCAGATTTCGATAAACAAGTAGTCAGGAATGAGATACGGTTTTACACTATCGGTCTGAATATTGGAGCAGGTTTAGAGTATGAATTAGGCCATGGAAACGCCATAACCGGAGGATTGGTCTATTCCGACGGGTTCAGCGATACAACAATTAATGCCGGAGTGAAAGATGTCACTACATTAAATGTAATCCGTTTCAGATTAGGTTTCGTTTTTTAAACCCCGCCGAATTAATTGGACAGGCATTATTCCCTGAAAAGACCAGATTATCAATAAATAAAGAAATTTTTCATGAAGATAGCACTTGCCCAGTTGAATTACCACATAGGCAATTTTGAAGCCAACCGGGATCAGATTATTCAAAACATTGAAAAGGCAAAAGACCAGGGTGCTGAACTGATTGTATTTTCAGAGCTTGCAGTGTGTGGCTACTATCCAAACGATCTGCTTGAACGGCGTGAATTCATCGATAAGTGTATTGATTCAATCAATCGAATTGCCCTCTATTGCCACGGAATTGCCGCGTTGGTTGGAGGTCCGAGTATCAACAAATCCCCAAACGGAAAAATGTTGTTTAATTCAGCCTATTTTCTTACGGATGGGAGGATCGAGAGTGTTCATAGTAAAACGCTGCTCCCTACCTATGATGTATTCGATGAATACCGTCATTTTGAACCCAATCGTGAGTTTAACCTGATAGAATTGCACGGAATAAAGCTTGCAGTTACGATTTGCGAAGATCTCTGGTTTAATCAGCCGGTATTCAGTGCTTTCGGCAGGGAAAATCTCTACGCTGTATGCCCGGTTAAAACTTATTGCAAACAAAATCCCGATCTGATCATCAATCTTTCGGCCTCCCCTTTTTCATACAATCAGGCAAAACTCCGAAAAGATATCCTATTGGATAATGCCAGAAAATACAAAGTCCCGGTTATTTATGTCAATCAGATAGGGGCTCAGACCGAATTGATTTTTGATGGTGGTTCCCTTTTCGTGGATCATAACGGCACCATAATTCATGAAATGGCCTATTTCTCGCCTGATTTCGCGGTTATTGATACGGATAAAAAGAATGCTGAACCAGTAATACAGCCTGAAACTGAAATAATTGCCAAGATTCATGATGCCCTTGTGCTTGGAATTGCCGATTATTTCCGGAAAACGGGTTTTAAAACTGCCACGCTGGGTCTTTCGGGAGGTATCGATTCTGCAGTCACATTAGCCCTTGCTGAAAAAGCACTCGGAGCCGAAAATATTCATGTGTTGTTAATGCCTTCGAAGTTTTCCTCAGATCATTCCATAGATGACGCCGTGAAGCTGGCTGACACACTCGGTGTCAGATATGATATTCTTAAAATTAATCCGGTTGTTGAGGCTTTCGATCAGACACTTGCCACCGTTTTTGGAAGACGGGCTCACGATCTGACCGAAGAAAATATCCAGGCCCGGATCCGCGGAACTCTTTTAATGGGTTTGTCCAACAAATTTGGTCATATTCTGTTGAATACTTCCAATAAAAGCGAAGCTGCAGTCGGGTACGGAACATTATATGGAGATATGAACGGCGGGTTATCTGTTCTGGGTGATGTCTATAAAACTGACGTCTTCGAACTGGCAAGGTACATTAACCGCAATCAGGAGATTATCCCTCTGAATACGATCTTAAAACCCCCCTCTGCAGAGCTGAGGCCCGATCAAAAAGATTCAGATTCATTGCCGGACTACGATGTGCTGGACAGGATCCTTTTTGATTATATTGAACGGGCAAAGAGTCCTGCAGAGATTATTGCCAGTGGTTTTGATCAGGCAACCGTTGAACGTTCAATCTTACTGGTGAACAGAAATGAATACAAGCGTTTCCAGACTCCTCCGATCCTTAGGGTCTCATCAAAAGCGTTCGGATTTGGAAGAAAGATGCCTCTTGTTGCGAAATATGCATTGTAATTCAATAAAATTTTTAATTTTGATGTTTTATAACAGTTAATCGGGCAATCAATGTTGGATTCAGGTCAATACTACGAGAGTCAGTTTGAGGGTGAAAATTGCATCTTTAATCTTTTGAAACCCGAAGAAAAGGCTATCCTTGAAAAAGGCCACGATGTAAAACGGTATAAAAAAAATGAGTTTGTATACCGGGAAGGTGAGATGCCCATTGGTATGCAATATTTAAAAGAAGGAATGGTTAAACTGATCAAGGAGGGAATTGGTGGCCGTGATCAGATTATCAGGATGATTCCCAAAAATGGCCTGATCGGCTACCGTTCACTCATCGCGGGCGAACCTCATAACGGAACCACCATTGCTATCGAAGATTCAGAAATCATAACTGTTCCTCCTGATATTCTTTATAATGTTTTATTGAAAAATTATAATTTTGCACTTGCCCTTTTAAAGGACCTTGCTCTGGAACTGGGTTTTTCACACCACCGAACCGTTAGTCTGACCCAGAAACATATCAGGGGACGATTGGCTGAATCAATCCTACTTCTGATCGAAAAATATGGATTCGAGCATGACAATAAGACCCTTAGAGTTTACCTGCCACGCGAAGACCTTGCTAACCTTTCAAACATGACCTCCTCCAACGCAATCCGCACGCTGTCAATATTTGCCAGTGAAAAGGTGATTGCCATGGATGGTAGAAAAATCAAAGTAATCAATATTGAGAAACTGGAAAAAATCAGTAAACAAGGGTAAACTAAACCGTTAAGTTATCATTATCTTCGTCCGGAGATATTTCTTGTTAAGAATTTTAACCTTTTTAGCGATGATAAAAGGTGAAAACCGAATGTGGGGTTAAAATTAAATGTAAACTGAATAAAATACTTGAAGTTATTCTTAGCCTAATCTTTTTTCTTTGAATCTATTAAGGTTCACGTTTTAATCCAAATTAATAGCTCATTTACAACAACATCAGTCAAGGCTATACTCTTCTCATTTTTCTTAGAAAAATGAGAGTTGGATCACTCCTTAAATTACGCTTCTAAGTTTTAGGAATCAATAGTTTACAGATGAAAATACGATTAAATCAAACAATTAGAATTCTATTCCTGGCAGTTTCCTTTTTCTTCATTGCCGGTTTTTTAACGGCAGGTACTCCGACTGCTTCCAGAGTAGAGGTAATCTCTTCCGACTGGAAGATGCAACCCCTTGATCTTTTAAAGGGGATCGACGACAAGGATATCTCCCAAAATGGATTTGATACAAAGTCCTGGTTCAAGGCTATTGTACCTGGAACAGTTTTAGGGAGTTGGGCAACTACAGGTGTTATAAAAGATC
>Ga0364873_10053_pt1 | contig 55681 bp, 47 predicted proteins | sample ExccelAu500001D3_2_FD_206928 | JGI IMG/M metagenome (GOLD analysis project Ga0364873, IMG submission 206928) | Enriched cells from Trout Bog Lake Hypolimnion, Wisconsin, USA - BchlTB.Aug07.5000.01.D3 | ecosystem: Environmental > Aquatic > Freshwater > Lake > Hypolimnion/Profundal zone | place... | reverse complement strand
GAGCGAGTTTTGTCGCGCCGCACGGGTCGCGAGCGTAAGCGTAGGTCGAGGCCGCAAGGGGGACGGGCCCCCGCGGGAAGCGGCATCATCCCGATTGAAGAGGCAACAAACGGTCGAACCAGGCCAGAGCAAAGCGGAGACGAAAACCCAACCAACAAAGGAAGTGAACCAAACGAAACATGCCAACGAATGTTGAGTTCTACGACCTCTCCGAGGTCGGGGACGTGATGTTGAACGTTCCTAAGGCGTTGCCATAGGCTGATATTGAGCGCACCTTCGGCGCTCGGAACGAACCATTCCGGTCCGGAAAGAGGAAACCTCCCAGTCCCTCTGGCGGACCTGACCGAAGTAGCGAGCCTGCCCCGTGCTCATGGCGCGACATTGTTTGAGCTCGGTGATTGTACGAGCGAGTTTTGTCGCGCCGCACGGGTCGCGAGCGTGAAGCGCAGGTCGAGGCCACAAGGGGGGCGGGCCCCCGCGGGGAGCGGCATCATCCCGATGGAAGAGGCGACAAATGAGCGGACCAGGCCAGAGCAAAACGGAGACCCAAAACCAACCAGCGAAGACGACAAACCAGAAGAACAGAACCAGCGAGAGTGGGGTTTTACGACCTCTCCGAGGTCGGGGGACGTTTCTATGAACGTTCCTATGGCGTTGCCATAGGTTGAAATGGAACGCACCTTCGGTGATCGGAACGGGACGCTCCAGAGTCGGAGGTAATGGTTCGCTGCCGAAACAAACGCGTTAACCCTTTCGCTCGGTATTCTGCAGAACTGAGCGCCGCGTCCCGCGGCGACTCTAATCGGAAGGATCTACAATGGCGATTTCACTTCTCGCGCTTTTGGCTACCGGCATGTCACTCACTACCATCGGAGACGAAACATATCCGTTTCTTAGCACTGTTTTCGGCGACCACATGGTGCTCCAGCGCGATAAGCGAAACACCTTTTGGGGATGGACCAAGCCGGGGGCTCGGATCAAGGTGACAGTGGGAGAGAAGTCGGCAACCGGCGTTGCCGACGCAACTGGGAAGTGGGTCGCAAGGCTGACGCCGCCGGCGGTCGGCGGGCCTTACACGCTCGTTGTCGATGGACCGGTACACGTCGAGCTGCACGATATTCTGGTTGGCGACGTCTGGCTATGCACCGGACAATCGAACATGGAGTTCGGTCTCACCAACGCGTTGAACGGAAAGGCCGAAATCGCAGCAGCCGACGAACCAAACATACGCTTCTGCATCGCCCCTAGGCAAATCGCCTACAAACCGAAGCCGATGAACCCGGCCCGATGGCAAGTTTGCAGCCCGAAAACGGTCGGCAAGGAAGGGTGGGGCGGATTCTCGGCGGTCGGCTACTACTTCGGAAGGAAACTGCAGCACGAATTGAAAGTCCCGATCGGGTTAATGGAGATCGCGTGGGGCGGCACGAGTGCCGAAGCCTGGACGAGTGAAAGCGCACTTCGACCGCTTGAAGACTTCAACATCGAACTCGACCAACTTGACGCCCTCGAGAAGGCGGGCGCAACCCCAATCGGAACCTACACCGAGCTTTGGCAGACCCAAAACGACGCGGGGTTCAAGGGCGACTGGCAGAAGCCGGAACTTAACACTGCCGACTGGAAGGCGACAACGCTTCCCGATGGATTTGCGGGGATTGAGATGTCAGGCAAGAAAGGCGTCGCTTGGTTCCGAAAGGAGATCGATGTTCCCAATCCCCCAGCGAATGGAAAGGCAACCCTAGCCCTTGGAAGAGTGCAGTCGAACGATACGGTCTGGATCAACGGGATTCAGGTCGGATCGACGGCAGGTGGAATGGGCAACCACCAATATACGTTCTGGCCTTCGGTGCTCAAGCCGGGCAAGAACGTCGTAGCGGTCAAAGTTTTCAACTCCCGGGGTAGAGGCGGATTCAATTCGCCAGCCGATGCTCTTTACCTCGATCCCGGAGACGGCAAGCGCCTCCCGATCGCCGGAGAATGGCTTGGCAAAATCGGTGGAGAGATCAAGCCCGGTGGACCGGCGCCCAAGGACGGCGAACCCAATCCGACGATTCCGTCCGTACTGATGAACGGCATGATCGCCCCAGCGGCGCCAATGGCGATCAAGGGCGTGATCTGGTACCAGGGCGAAACGAACTCGGGCCGTTCCTATCAGTATCGACGCCTCTTGCCTGCAATGATCGCCGACTGGAGACGACTGTTTGGCCAGGGAGACTTCCCTTTCTATATCGTCAGTCTGGCTTCATTCATGCAGCGGCAAGCCAATCCTGGCGACGACGGTTGGACTGAACTTCGCGAGGCTCAAGCGATGACGGCAGCCCAAGTTCGCCGAAGCGGGCTCGTGATCACCACCGACGTCGGAAGCGCCACCGACGTCCACCCTAAGGACAAGAAGACAGTCGGCGAACGGCTCGCCCTGATTGCGCTTGCGAATGAGTTCCGCCATCCTGTCGAGTTCTCTGGCCCCGTCTACAAGCGGATGAAGATCGAGAAATCGGCGATCCGAGTTTCGTTCACCCATATCGACAAGGGCTTGGTCGCGAAGGACGGAGATCTCGTCGGATTTGCGCTCGCCGGCGCCGATCGAAAGTGGCATTGGGCCGAAGCAAAGATCGCTGGTGACACGATCGTCGTTTCCAGCAAAGATGTGCCTAGCCCCATCGCAGTCCGATACGCTTGGGCTGCGAATCCGGCATGCAATCTGTATAATGCCGCCGGCCTTCCCGCAGTGCCGTTCCGGTCGGACGACTGGCCAGGAGTGACGATACACAACAAGTAGGTTAACGCGTTTTCCGGTATGGTGAAGGCATGAAGGTACTCGCCTGGAGCACTGTTGCTACCGCCGCTTTGGTCGCCGCATCGACCTGCCCAGCCCAATCCACGATCAGGCTTGGGAACTGGCAGCTTCAGGACGAAGCGAAGGTCACATCCGCCGGAAGCGCGATCTCTACGGTGGGATTCAAGCCCACCGGGTGGTATCCGGCGGTTGTTCCGAGCACGGTCCTGACAACACTCGTCGCGAATGGCGTCTATCCGGAACCGCTCTTCGGAGAGAACAACCGGACGATCCCGGAGAGCCTATGTCGAACGAGCTATTGGTATCGAACCGAAGTAGAAGTTCCTCGCACGCTTAACAAGCGACGCCGGTGGCTCCGGTTCGAAGGAATAAACTACATCGCGAACATTTGGGTGAATGGGCAGAGCATCGGCGATATCAAAGGCGCCTTTACCCGTGGGATCTTCGATGTAACCGAAAAAACGACTCCGGGCAAGCGCGTCGCGATCGCCGTCGAAATACTGCCCCCTCCTCATCCCGGCAACCCACTTGAGCAGACCCTCAAGGCTGGAACCGGACCGAACGGCGGCCTTCTCGGGCTCGACAACCCTACTTTTCACGCAACCGTCGGATGGGACTGGATCCCTGGGATTCGAGATCGCGATATGGGGATCTGGCAGGACGTCAGTCTCTCCTCGACGGGCCCGGTTACGGTTCAGGACCCATATGTAAAAACGGCGATTCCGCTGCCGAAAACCGATTCGGCCGAAGTGACTGCCGAGGCGACTCTTAGCAACACAACGAACACCGCGCAGTCCGTGAATCTCATCGGAAGCTACGATGGAATGCGGGGCAATTTCTCAATTCCGGTCCGCCTTGAGCCGGGTGAGACCAAAACAGTCGCTTCCCCGGCGATCCACGTCAACGCCCCCAAGCTCTGGTGGCCGAACGGATATGGCGCACAGAATCTCTGTCGTCTCCATCTGAAAGTTGTCGCCGATCGGGCGATCTCGGATGCGTCGGACACCACTTTCGGAATTCACGCCATCAGCTACTTCCGGCCCGGCGAGAAGACGATGACGATCAGCGTCAACGGCGTACCGATCATGTGCAAGGGTGGCAATTGGGGCATGGACGAGGCGATGAAGCGGAGCCCAATGAAGCGGCTCGACGCCCAACTAAGGCTTCACCATGACGCCAACTGCACAATGGTCCGAAACTGGATCGGGATGAGCACGCAGGAAGATTTCTATCGAGCGTGCGACAAGTACGGCATCCTCATCTGGGACGACTTTTGGCTTGCCAATCCGGCTGACGGACCGAATCCGCTCCACCCGGACTGGTTCCTCCAAAACGCGCGTGAGAAACTTATTCGCTTTCGGAACCATCCGTCGGTTGGGGTTTGGTGCGGTCGGAACGAAGGAAATCCGCCGAAAGTCATCGACGACGGATTGGCGAAGTTGGTTCAGGATCTAGACCCCGCCCGGTTCTACCAGAAGCACTCGTCAGCGACAAACGGTGTAGGTGGCGGCGGACCTTATGCGCTGCGACCTGTCGGAACCTATTTCGGACCGTTCCGGGATTCGCTCCACACCGAGATCGGCGCTCCGTCGATCCCAACACTCGAAGCGGTCCACAGCATGATGCCGCCCAAGGACTGGTGGCCGATCAACGACGACTGGGCAGAACACGATCTGTGCCGAGGCGCCCAGCGAGGCGATCAGTACCCGATACAGGTCGCCGGCGAGTTCGGCCCGCTTACCGGGCTACCCGACTTCGTCCGCAAATCGCAGTTGGTCAACTACGAGACGTACCGCGCGATCTTCGAAGGCCGAAACTCCAAGCTCTTCAATCCGGCAAGCGGCGTATTGTTGTGGATGAGCAACCCTTGCCAGCCGAGCTTCGTTTGGCAACTCTACAGTTACGATCTCGAGCCGAATGCCGCCGAGTTCGGCACAGAAAAGGCCTGCGAGCCGATCCACATCCAGATGAACCCAACAACCGGGCTAGTCCAAGTCATCAACAACAGTCCACGGTTGCTGAAGGGCCTCAGGGCGACCGCTTCCGTTTACGGACTTGATGGTAAGAAGCTCACTACCGACAGCAGAAACGTCGATGCCGCGCCGAGCGCAGCTACCGACTCGCTAACGGCAAGCGCCGAAATCGCCTCTTCGGGGTCGTCAATCCAATTCGTCAAGCTCGAACTGAAAGACGCGAAGGGCAAACTCCTCTCCAACAACTTCTACTGGCGCGCATCGAACGGCTCAAACGATCTTTCTGCGCTTGGCTCGCTTCCAACCGTCGGTCTCAACGTATCCGCAATTCGGGTTTCGTCGGGTGGGACAACTCGAATCTCGGTCGAGATTCACAACCCAACCGCGTCGGTCGCGGTGATGGCACACCTCCAACTTCGAAAAGCGAATACGGGAGAGCGAGTTCTCCCTGTTTTTTACAGCGACAACTACGTCTCGCTTGTCCCCGGTGAATCGAGAACGATCACCGTCGAGTGCGCCATCGAGGATCTCAAGGGCCATGGGCCAAGCCTCGTCCTTGACGGATGGAATACCGTCGTCGCCGGAGGGAGCGGTGGCGGCGAGGTCCAAGTGAGCACGAATGAGGACGCCTTTAGACGACGCTAGGGAGTGGTTTTTCGGACAATGTTCAGTTCCCCATCGGAGGGGATTCTGAGGATGGTGTCCTTGTCGGGAGCGCTCAGAGCTATCGTGAATTGGCGACCGTCGAACGTGCAAGTTGCCGACTTGCCGTCGAAGGGGCTGAGGACGCCGGTCGCTTGAGCCGACTTGGGAATCGTGCGCATTGCCAGAACATGTTCGAGGGCAACGTAGGTCAGACGGCGCGACTCGAAGTTTAAATCGGACAGGTCGACTTTTCCATCGTCCTGTACCATTTGGCTGTAGTACGTGCTCGCAGTTGGGTAGGCGGCGAGAGCGACGAAGAGATCCAGCTTGGCTTGCTCCATCTTCTTCTTGCGCTTCAGTGGAGGCAGACCATACGACTCCCAAAGCTCGCGCTCGGCTTTGGCGATCTTCACTTTCGCCTTTGGGCGGCTGAGGAGGAAAGTTGCCATTCCTTCGATTGGAGAGATATCTTCCTCCTTGAGTCCCAATTCCGCTCTTCCCTTTGGGGTAATCGACATCTCGACGATATCCTGCATTAGGCAGAGCTCGTCACGGTGTAAGTTCTGCAGGTTGAGCTTGGGCCAAATTCTCAGAGCGCTCGAAAATGCGTGGAGATATTTCGGTTCGTCTCGGTGGACGGCGCTCCAAGTCGCGAGTTGCTGAATACCGGTTGCATAGATAGACAGCCTCACCAGCGATGGCAAAAGGGTTCCCTCGTCGCCTTCATGATCTCCGAGGCGAAATACCTTGCGGATGTCACGGATCGCCAAATCCGGATTTCTCTTGGCGACGGCTAACGACGCTCGCAGGGCCAGAAGTCTTGCCGCGTACTTCATCTTCGCAGCCTCCGGATAGAGGACGCCCCCGCCTTTCGACCAATCGCGGTTGAACCAACACCACGGTAACTCGACCGCGGTGTCCAGCAAATCGAGGTCGGCCTTCTCCTTTCGCAAGGCGACAAGAACTGCGGCGATATGTTCGGGCGACTCGCGAAGGATCAAGTCTCCCTGCAGCTTGTAACATGTGGCGGATTTCAGATCTTCTTTGCCGATACGTTTGTAGTACGGCGCTGCGTTTTCCGAGGGACTTACCGCTTGAATGGTTGCGGCAAACTCCTTCCAAGTCGTGGGCAACCCCTCATCGCGTGAAAGTTTTAGTTCTGCCGTCAAAGCGGCTCGATCGCGCGCAGCTTCCCTATTGTCGGCAACAATCTTCCAGGTCGCCGTAATCGCAATCAATCCAGCAAATACACCCAAACATCCAAACAGCCATTTTCGATTCATGATGCCCCTCGCGGGATCGGTTCGAACCTCAAGTCATAGGCCGAGAGCTTTTCTGATAGCGCCCGTTTTGGGCTTTGCGTCGCCCAACAACTCATATAGTGTCGGAAACTTCAGGGGTGGCATGTTGATCTCACTGTCGGGACAACTCACCGAGATCGTCATTTGGCGATCGTAGAAGCCGTAGTTGATCGGCTTTCCATCGAACGGACTCAGGAGATCGGCAGTCTTGATGGACTTACGGACCGAGCCTCCGGAAAGGCCGCGTAGAATTGCCTCGAAGAATAGCCTGCGACTTTCCCAGACTTGATCGTAAAGGAAGGTGTTCTTATCTTCCTGAGCGATTGAGAAATAGTATTGAGACCCGGTGGGAAAAGGCCCCATCGCGAGGGACAGCTCGTTTCTAGCATCCTTAAGCTCCTTGACCCGAACGGCTGGAGGTTTCGCGAACGCGGCCCAGACATGACGCTCTGCCTCCACAATTTTGGCTTTCGCTCTCGTTCGGCTGGTGAACAGGGAAATAAAGCCCTCCGATCGCGACACTTGCTCCGGTTTGATGCCGAGGGCAGTTCGTCCGCTTTCGGTGGTGGAAAGGTCGACGACCGAGAGCACCTCGTTCAGGTCGCCGCGGTGCATCTCTTGGAGTTTGGTGCTAGGCCAAGCATGGAGCGCGTCGGACATCGCCTTTTGGTAGGCCGCTTCCTTCGGATGGACATAGGCCCACGCTGCAAGATGGCGCACTGCGGAACTGAAGATCCCCTCGCTCACGGTAACTGCAGTCGGAGTTCCTTCCTGTTCAGCGTGGCGTGCGATCCGAAACGCGCCGCGAATATTGTCAACTGCTTCGGCAGGATGCCCCGCTTGGGCGGCCACCGAACCCTTCAGCGCTAACAACTTGGCCCCGTACTTCATGTAGGCGTACTCAATCATCGGAAGCGCGGCTCCCTTCGACCAATCGCGATTGAACCAACACTTGGGGAATTTGATCGCCTGTTCGACCAACGCAATCGCGGCTTTTTTCTGCCCCAAAAGCTTCAGTGCGGCGGCGACATGCTCCGGAGTGGGGCGAAACGTGAGATCCGCTTCGAGCCTTGAGAATTCGGAATACCCCATCTTCTCCAGGCTTAACTTCTGATAGAACTTTGCCGCGTTCTCCTGCGGTTTTGCTGTCCTGACCGTAGCGGCGAACGCCTGCCAAGTCGTCGGAATCCCCTCCGTCTTCGCTAGAGTCAGTTGCTCCACGAAAGCGGCCTGATCAGCGGCGCTGTCCCTTCCAAACGTCAATTTCCAGCCTACGGCCGCGACCAAGACGATTCCGAAGATGCCTGCACAGCCCACCACCCACTTACGCTTCATTTTTTCGAATCCAAACGCTCAGAGCCTCGTCCAATGTACCGACAAAGCCGCCCCGCCATCCTCCTGGCAGTAGTGTATTTCTATATTGTGTACGCCGGCCGGCAGTTCAATTTGACCGGAATCGCTTGTAGCCCCATGGTGGGTCCAATTCTTAACCACCGATTTGCCATCTACCAAGACTTCGATTCCATCGTCGGAGATCGTGTCGAAGCGATATGTTCCTGCGCCTAGCTTGATGTTGGACGTTCCCACGAGTGCGAAATGATGCGACGGAATTCCAGGTTCTGGCGATTTGTATCCTTCAATCGCTGGTAGATCCGGCAAATCCTCCTCTTTGAGGGGCGGGCCAGCGAAGAGACTTGCCCAAGAGGCGGCATCGCCGTATGCATCGTGGTCGTTTCGAAACCACTTGAACCACTTGACGTGCCAGTTCAAATCAAGGAGACGTCCCGTGATCCATTCGGGGCGCCCGAATCCCCCCGTGACCTGAATGCGAAAGTCGCGGTATTCACCAAAAGGTCTCAGGTTGGGACGCACCGTTAGGAAGACTTCGCGGGGGTTGTCACCCTTCGTTTGGGTCATCCATTCCGGCAAGATCGCTCTCCATGAGACGCCCTTCGGCGGAGTATAGAGCCGTATCGTCTTGGCGTCCTTCATGGTCCAAGGGAAGCTCAAGTTCCGATAGTCGCGCATTCCGTATTTTGTCGGGCTGAGCCATCGCCATCCTTTTGGACCGTTAGAGTCCCGATACATCCGGAATCCGGGTGGCATGAGCGCCCTGATGGCGGCCATATTCTCAAGTTGGTACGGTTTCTCCATGATCCCGTCCGACTCGCTGGTTTGATGGAAACCGGGACTGACCGGCGCATTCCGCAATGCGTTATTGAACGCAATTAGCATCGTCGAATTCATCAATTCAACTCCGTGCTTTGCATTGGCAATTCGGTTCCCGACAATCATGTTCGCTTTTGACGGCGATTGACCATAGCGCACCTCACGTCCGCTCCAGAGGTGGATAGCGCTCCCGCCGGTCTCCTCGATGTCGTTATTCAGATAGGCGTTTTGCGAGCCTTGCTCGTGTGCGATTCCATCGATGTGGCTTCGTTTGATCTGGTTGCCTTGGATCAAGTTGACGTTCGAGTAGCCAAGCCAGAACCCGTAGTTCGAATCGTTGGCAAGGTTGTGATAAAAGACGTTGAAGCCCGAGAAGGTGCTTTCGAAAGCATTGGCTGTCGACCAGGAGCCGTCGTTGAAGGCGACCTGGTTCTGATTGCACGAACCCTCTTCGTGAAGGTGCCCACTATCGTCAAACCCGCCATTTTTCGTCGCGAGAAAGAAGCCGTCGCCCCCATGGGTGAACGAGTTGAACGCCACGGTATTGGCGTTGGATCCGGATGTTAGGACGCATCCGGCTGAGTCGCCTCCCCACGATCCGCCCCATGGTCGGTTGACGAAATCGGCATGGTTCCAACAAAGCAGGTTCCGGCTCGAACCACACAGAGCGATGCCCCATCCCGAGTTATAGGAAAAGTCGCAGCCGACGACTTTGCTGTCGTTGGTGTTGACGAAGATCAGGCCATTCTGGCTCTGGTTGGCGATGAGTCCGGTCGCTGAACACTTCGATGACTTTTCTAGCCAGGCGCCTGCCCCATATCCGCGCCAGGAATCCAAGCCGCGAAGGTCGAGCCAGATCTCGTTGGTTGCGCCGCCATCCAGAATCTTCTGGGATCGGGACAGGCTCAGTTCGCAATTCTCGAGCTTCACGCCTGAACTGCGAAGGACCTTGATGTTGAACTGAAAGCCGTGGATGTGAGCGTTCCGAATCGTGACGTTCTTGTGGTCTTGAATGGCAAGTCCGATCCCGTTGAACGTCTCTAGCCTGCCTCGTTCCATGTCGGGAGATTGCAGCGTCGACCCCTGAAAGTCGATCGTTATCCCATCGGCCCCAACTTGGACGGCCCCGGCTCCGGTGAGGTCCGGAAGAGTGTAAGACCCAGGCTTGATCCTAACCGAACTCATGATCGGCCCAGTCGCCGGACTCAAGCCAATATCGCGCACTCCGCGCGAAATCAACAAAGCCACAACACAACCAAGCATGCTCCCATTATCTCATCGTTGGATGCGCCCAGAGGCATGTCGTGGTTTGGGACAATCATTCCCTCCGCAATAGCGCCATTTCGTCGCCCATTGAGATACGATTCACGACAAATCGAGGCAAAAGGAGTAAGGTAGCGCTCTGATGGTACCAATCCTTTCCCTGGTGTTCTGCCTGTGCAGTCCGGCTATCCAATCGACAAGCCCACCGGCAACGATCAAGGGCTGTTTGGCTCGGATGAAAGAGCTTTGCGCGAAGCACTCGGTGGACTGGAACTCCGTTTTCACAAGCGGTCCCGATGTAATCAAGACTCACTACACGGAGAAGTTTGTGTCACTCGAACTCGTCGGCAAAGACAACCTCGAGTTGCGGTACAAGTTAAGGGGTTTTCGCAATGCCAATTCCGTCTACAACAGCAAGACGTTCAACTGGGATGACAACGGGATCACCGTCTACCAGGTGCCGCTGAGGGGACTCAACGAAAACAAGATTACTCCGAGCAAGAAGGTGAGCTATCGCTCCGATATCTCCGAGCCTTCGTCCAAATACGCCTATGTATTTGTGTTGAGCGACGACATGTCACAGAAAGTCAAGGTCACCTACGAAGACGCCCACGACTCCTATAAGGTCAACGGCATCACCCAGACGGGCGAAGACTCCGGCACCTATTCACGACCACCCCGAGACAGGCCATCTTTAGTCCTCAATGTAGCCACAGTCGATGCCGCTCGCGAGGTGGCCGACCTCCTAAAGACCATGATCGAACTCGCCAAAAAGGGATAGTAACTACTCTCAGAGTCTCGCCAAAGAAAAAGCTGAGAGCAAAGCTGCACCATGCTAGTTAATGAAATGGACATGACAGCAAGGTTCAATAACTCAAGCTAGTCTTGTGGCTCCAGTCGGAAACATCTTCGATCGTTGGAATATTCGACGAAGATCCGAAACCTACTCTTTCGTGGAGGGCCAAGGTTGAAGGCGACGCCATACGAGTTTGGCGGTTTGGGCAATTTCGACTAGGGCGAAGACTCGATCGGAAGGGTCAGGTATTGTCTGGGCGATGGATAGGGCCGCATTTAGCAGTTTTGTCTGGATGCCGTAGGGGAGGTCAGGGGCATCGTTGAGTGCCGTCGTCAAGGACATAGCCCGTTCGCGAGGGGACGCAATCGCTGCAGAAATCCTGAGGGCGGACCGAATGTCGGTGAGGGATAGTTCTTTGACAATTGCGGCGGCAGTTTGAGTTGGGGTCACTCCAAGAAAGGAAGTATTTGTTGAGAGTATCGATGCCATCCGACGCAAGTACATCTCGCTGTGCAGGGGGTCCTTTCTAGCTTCGCGATCCAATTCCAGGCAGTCCACCGCACTGGACGTGTTCTTGCCAAATAGCTCGTCAGATGGCGGAAACTGGGCGCAAAATTCTCTTGCCTGCTTCGGATACTCCATCCAGATATCACGCATGATTCGGAACGCATAGATGTCCTTCATGGAGTCACGATGGCTGGTGTCGCCGAATCTCAGTGAGCCAAGACTCTTGAATTTCTGCGCCGCCAGTATCGGGTTCACTTTGGCCAAGTTGACCAGATAGACCTGACAACCATCGTCAATGTAGTTGCCAATATCTGTATGCTCAACGCCGAGACCCTGCGTTATAGCTTGATCGAATAGGTGAGTCGCCTTCTCGAGATCGATCATCGACCAAGCGCCGACGATTCTCATCGTTAGTTGCGGATTGTTGTGCGCCACCCGGTCCAAATAGGCACGGACTTTGAGTGTGTCCACCACTGCCACCCCGGGGATAAGCAGGTATTCATACTCGGTTGGAATGCTCACGGTGGGCATGGCGAGAATCGGTTTGGGCCCACCTTTGTTTGCCGAATCGCAGAGCATGTCTGTAAGTTCGGCGGCTCGGCGTGGGTCGGTCTTCCTATAGGCCCCAATGGCACGCACGTTAAGGGCAATTTGGTCATACAGCGTGGGCATCGCATGAGCCGCGGCTTCCAGTTCGTTTCCAGTTGCATTTGCGTGGGTGATCAACCAAAAGTCCCTGGTTTTTTTGAATTTCGAAAGTTGAAAACCGGCTAAAAATCTCGATGACACCTTAGGCGGCAGATAATTGGCAACATAGACTATTGTTCTTTCAATCACGCTGTTGGGGAACAATTTAAGAAACCCAATTCCGATGTCCAATCGGATGTTGCATAGCCGAGCCACCTCCTCATTGAGATCTTGATCATTGCTGGTGTCAAAAAGGTTTGCTGCAAGCTTCGGGTGCCGAATAGACAATGCGGAAGGAAAGGACCTCTCGGTAAACGATCTCCAGTACTTATCTTGGATCTCCGAGATCATCTTGCGACCCCGCGAAGGATTGATCGATCCGATCGACATCACGATATCGATTTGATTGATTCCCAACTTTAAGGGGTCCTTGAGGCTAATATCCCAGGCTTGCTGGAGGAGAGCTAAAGCAGCTACATCATTGGGGCCTTCCAGGCTGTCTCCTGCCTCTGACATCGCTAGAAGCCGACGCTTGACCGGCATCAACGGCATAGCAAGCTGGGCTTTATGCACGGCGGTCTGGATCAGACTGCGCAATTCGGCGACTTGGCTTGGCGTCGAAGAGTTTTGGGTTCCAAAGCACAATAGGGCTACAGCAAGACAAACCATTCGGAGGACCTCGGTAAAAGCGACTTACGCTCTAGCCCCATTCTAAGACACAACAACCGCCACGAAACAATCCATTTCCAACAGCCGAGTACGAACGGGAGATCCTTCGCTCTCCGAGATTCTGTTTGTATTGGATTTGTTTGTCGGAAGCGATCAAGGCTGCGAAACCCGCCTCTTCAGCCGCAGCCAGCAACCAAATCTAGGCCGAGGGGTTGGCAGGAGACGTTCTGTTCCCAGTGAATAACGGCCTCGGCTTGTCCGCGAGGGACGTTCGGCCAACTGTCAAGGAATCCCTCTATTCCTTGCCCCGCATCCAAAGTATCGATGAGGGCATGAACCGGCACGCGCGTTCCTTTGAAGCGAATGGCCCCGCTCAGCGTCTTTGGAACTGCCACCAATATCTCTTTGAGTTCTGAGGGAATTGTCACGGCGTTCTCGAACATAGTTGGTCCGGCGTCGTCTAGTTCTCGCCTTCGTATAAGGAAATACAAGATGAAATCGTCTGTAATTCGAATCGCCTTGACCTGTGCAATTTGCACCTGCCTCTTTGGCATTGCCGGAAGCGCTTTGGCGCAGGATCATGGGATGCGGGACCTGCGTGCCCAGATGGCTCGGCTCCAAACCGCAAAGCGAAATGCTCGCGCAAGCCACCATCGAGCGCAAGTCCATTACATCCAGAGTCTCATCGACCGTCTTCAGGTCCGGATCGACAACCACAAGTAGGTCGCGTCGACAAGCTGCTACTTGCCGGCGCCAACAAGGCCAAAGGTCTGGAAACCGTTTTTGGCCTGACATGACCAGCAGCTTTCTGGCTGATTGAATTCCGACGCCGACTGCAAGCGGAGTGAATCCGCTGCACGGATTCACCATTGGCGAGATGGATCTGACTGATCCATCGGGGACTAAAGTGCAGCAACGTCTGAGGCGCCATCCAGCGAAGCCATCTCTGTAATCTGGGGTCCGCTAGCTAAGGCAAGTCAAGTACGATCTTGAGCGCAATCTCGACTTCTTCCAAAATTGTGGGCGAGACAACTCCTTGAATTCGAACAAAATGTTCCAAAGCAACACAACAGGATTGTTCAGCCATAATCGTCGAATTGTTTGCGAGCCCAGTACCAGAGGTCGCTTCAATAGGAATCGCCCAAATGCGCTTGAGGTGCTTGTCTTGGTAGCTAGTAATCGGACTCACTAAAATGAATCGGAAGTCCGTTGATCGCATTAGAACTGACGACGACGACCGGCCGAGTCTTCTGAATTTCTGATCATCTGGTCGGATCAAGTTCAACGAGCCAAATCTCTCCTCTTCTTGGGTCGAGAATCATCTAGCGTTCAGAACCATCCATGCAAGCATCGACCCACTCTTGGTCGAATGCGTACTCAGAAGCAGAAACGGCAGCGGACTCCGTTAGGAGCCGTCGCCTTTCCTCGCGAGTTACTAGAGTCATTCCGAGCAATCTCTCTCTGTGGGGGTCAGGTCCTGAAGCTACATTCCCACACGGTTCATTCGTCGTTAGAACATCCGGCCCTGGGGCTTGTCGCGACCTTCTCGTGTTTACTATTCTACGTCGGAGATCAACTTCACTCACCAACATAGCTATATGTTGGCTTTTCGGAAGGTTTCACCTAGATCCCAATCGGCGCACCAGTTTTTTTAATACCGACTATGCCGGTCTGGTTCCCAGATCGCATCAAGATGGGTCGCATCCTGCAATACAACGGGCAGATCGGCGGGGGTTTCGCATAGTAGAGCGGCACCGGCTTCTTGGAGTTCTTGCTGGCTGCCGTAGCCGTATAGGACGCCGACGCATGGAATGCCGCACTTCGCGGCGCCTAAAACATCGTGCTTTCGGTCGCCGACCATGACTGCGGCGGCAGGGTCAAGCGCTTCTTGGACCAACGCATGGGCGATCAGTTCGCCCTTGTCCGATAGGCTCCCGTCAAAGGAGCTTCCATAGACGGAGGTGAAGTAGTTGGCAAGGTCAAAGTGCTCCAAAATGCGGACAGCAAAGGGCTCCGGCTTGGAGGTTGCCAGCACGAGTCTGTGTCCGCTGGAGATCAAGGTCTCCAAAGCATTGGGAATGCCTGCATAGACTTCGTTTTCAAAGATCCCGACGGTAGCGAATCGGTCGCGGAACAGACCGACGGCACGGGCGATCGCGGTCGGTGAGTTGTCGGGAAGGATATCTCTAAACGAATCCTGGATCGGGGGACCGATCCAGGATGTGAGAATCTCCATGTTTGGGACGGGTACGTCCAGAATCTGCAGGGCATGGGCGATACATCGCGTAATGCCCTGCTTCGGATCGGTGAGCGTCCCATCCAGGTCGAACAGGATCGTTCGCCTAGACGTCGCAGAGCTTATAGGCCGCCTCCAGCGCTTCGAGCAGGTCGCCTTTCGGGATGAATTCATGCCCTACATAACCGGTGTATCCCGTTTCTGCGATCGCCTTTATGATCGGCGGATAGTAAAGCTCCTGAGTCTCGTCCATGTCTCGTCTCCCCGGGTTCCCGGCGGTGTGATAGTGGAGGAAATGCTTGTGATTGTTTTGGATGGTGCGAATGATGTCGCCCTCCATGATCTGCATGTGATAGATGTCATACAGCAATCCGACGCGGGGTGAACCCACACGCTCGCACACGGCAACGCCCCAGGGCGTTGTGTCGCACTGATATCCGCCGTGGTCGACTTTGCTGTTAAGCAACTCAATCACAAGGTTGACCTCGGCATCCTCCGCTTGCTTGGCAACGCGCTTGAGGCCGATCGCCGAATTCTCGATCCCCTCTTCGTCGGAATGCCCTGGACGGCGCTCACCGCTGAATACGATCAGGGTCGGAATCTTGAACTTCTTCGCAAGGTCGATGTTTTTCAGGATCGTCGCTTCGATATCGGCGTGACAATCGAGGTCGTTCAGACCTTCGAGGGCAAGTCGATGCCCCGGATGCGACGCAACGACGAGGCCATGGTCGAGCGCCAACTGGAGCTTGTCGTCCGGCAAAAGCTCGACCGCTTGGTAGCCGATCATTTTTGCCGACGAGAGGATCACATTGTCCGCGACGTCGCGGTTCGCAAAACACCACCAAGAAAACGATTGGTTGATAGGCATGGTTGGTAACTCCTTAAAGGCTCACGGGCTTGCCCGTTTCCAGGCTTCGATTCGACGCCAGCGACACGAGGGCGCTCTTCACGCCATCTGGATAGGAACTACGGATTCCGGATCGATCGCCGGATCGGACCGCATCGACGAACGCTTGATCTTCAATCGTGAAGATCCCCTCTTCGCCCATGATCTCCTCCGGCTCCTCGCCTTTTGCGCGAATGACCACGTTATGATTCCACTCCGTAAAGTGGAAGTTGTGGTTAATCGAATGAAGGTCCATAAACAAGCTTCCGCCTCCGTTTGAGCTGCAACTCGACATCAGGTTGGCCACGCCACCACCTTCGAATCGGATGGTCACCGTTACGGCGTCGTCCATCGTGTAACCCTCGATCCCTTTGTTGAAACCGTTTGCGGCGGCGGCATACACTTCGACCGCTTCACCGAACAGATAGCGAGCCAAGTCGACAGTATGGGTCGCCTGTTCGTGAAACTGCCCGCCGCTCTTGCTCTTGTCGGTCCACCACGGGTGCTTACCCGGACTTCCGCCCCACCAACCGCCAAAGGCGAGAATCGGGGGTTCATTCGTGAGGATCTCACGCACACGCTGAACGCTCTGGCGGTATCGCGTCATGTATCCAACGCTAGTCAAAAGCCCAAGGTTGTCGACCTCTGCTGCGATCTCATTGAGGAAGCCCGGGTCGAGGCCCACCGGCTTTTCGCAGAAGAACGGAATATTGGCGCTGAGTGCTGCCCTTTCTGCATCGCCATGCGCGAACGGCGGCAAGAAAATATAGAGCGCGTCGACACCGCCGTCGTTTGCCAAGCTCGCTGCCGAATCGAAGACGGTTGCGCCCGTCTTCTCCGCCATCGCTGCGGCAGCCTCGGGACTAGCGTCCGTTACCGCTACGATCTCGGCGCCGGTTACGTTTGCGATTGCATCCGCGTGCGCACGCGCAATGCCTCCTGCTCCAATGAATCCTAATCGAATGTTGTCAGCCACAATGCTCCTCTCCTGTCGAATTCATAGGCGACGTCGCCTACGGAATCATCTCCCCGATATTGGAGGTTTTGACAGTGAGAGTCAAGCGATTTACAGAGTATCTCCAGAATCTTCGCCTGAGCTGAAAATCGAGTCTCCTAGCGGGTACCACCAGCGCTCGGATCGGGCGCGGGGACGAACGTTTTGCCGCCAAGAGCCTTTAGTTTGTCCTTCTGCGGCTGAGTCAGGATCTTTCCGATCTCCTCATTCAGAATCTTCTGATTCTTCTTCGTCGTTTCCTGGACGTCGGCAAACTGAATCTCTCCGTTGCGAAGCTTTTCGTAGGCGGACGCTGTTGCCTGTTGCTGACGTGCAGTCAGGTCGGTGATCTTCGTTTTTTGCTCGGGCGTAATTGAGAGCTCTTTTTGAATATCCGGCAGCGACGCTGCGCCAAACCCGCCAAGCTGGATCGCGATCTCTTTCAGCCGCGTTTGCTGACCGGGTGTCAGGATCGCATTCACCTCTTCGGTGATCTTCTTTCCAATGTTCTCAAATGCCTTCGTTCGAGCGCTGGCATCGTCGTAGCGTGCCCGGCCGGCTTCGGTGAATCGGGACATGACGCTTTGACCAAGGTCGTAAAGCTTCGACTTCTGGTCGTCCGTAATCTGGAGGTCGGTCCTGACATCATCCCGCGTTAGGAGCATCGGGGGATTTGCAGCCGGATTTCCCATCATCCGCATGCCTTGAGCAGTTGACGTTGCCGCAAGGGCGGTGATCCAAAGAACGATAATTACTGACTTAAGATTCATTGCCTCTTGTCCCTGCTTGATAATCAGGTCTGTCGCATTCTACATGGACCCGCCGTCGGCATCGAGGCACAGAAATCCACGTTACATTTAGCTTAATCGAAACAGATCGGTATCGACCATTCCTAAGAACAATTCTAACAAAACGTATCAATCAATCGCTATTTTAAGGAGGAACGGTTATAGGTCCTCTTCGTTCATTTCCGTGAGCCACTCAAGAGCACGGGCGAACAAGTCTCGCTTGGAAAGGCCGAACACGCGCTTGAGAGCGGCATCGGTTCGGTCTTTTCCGACGAGTGTCCGCAGGAGATTTGCGCTTGGGGTTTCGTTTGCGATCTCGCGCAGGAATTCTCCGATTCGGCAGTCGCCATCGATACTTGCCAGATACCGCCCAATCCAGCCTGCCTGTTGATAGGCCATCCAGATATCTTCCTTGGTTCCGTCGTCGTCGGTACGGTCCACCAAGACCGTTTCCAAATCAATCGGACTGAGCCATGCTTCCGGGTCGTCGCAGAACGTCTGCCAAGTTTCCAAATCGAATCGGCGCTCCACGAGAACGGAAACTGCCTCCTCAACCCACCTCGGCGCATACTCCTCCGCAACGTTCGTGGAGATAACGTGGGCGTACTCGTGGGCAACTGCCTGACTAAATTCCGATGGGTCGTCCACGAGGTAGTTCGGCAGGCAGATCTTCTCGAAAGGCTCTTTACTAACGCAGTACCCGTACGGATTCGTGGCCCAAGGCGCATCCGTTTCTTCGGCAAGAATCGCCAATCGAGTATTCACCGAATGGGTCCAGCCAAGGCGATTGGCAACCTCGATGCACGCCTCGAGCGTTCGTTGAGCAAGCTCTTCCTCGAATCCCATCGTCTCGTCAGGGACGAATTCGAGAGTCAGCCACTCGGTCACATCGAGCGTTGTGCTCTTCCTTCTGGTGATCGATTCGGCTTCGATGACGCGATACCACCTCAGCAAATCGCCGGCTTCACCGACTCCATGGTCTCGTATTTCACGGAAGGCCTCGACAACGCGATCCTGATAGTAGTGCTCGAATGCCGCTTCCCAATGAGGCGTATCTGGTGCGTGGGGATTTGCCATCTACTGAACCGTATCCTTCATACTCTAACTTCTTATGGCCAGACTTTGCCCGGATTGCGATGTTAATATGAACCCCCGTAGTTTTTTTGGGGTCCTGGTGGATACCTGCGGAACCTGTGGCGGCATCTACTTCGATGAGGGCGAAGTCAGCCAAATCAGGGCTCGCGGAGGAGACCGGGCGTTCGAAGAGTTGGACGCGATCGTTCAACCGGCGCCCGAATACTTCAACCTGGAAGAGAACCTGCATCGACGATGCCCAAACTGCTTGGCCGGCATGCATCGGTTTCGATACATGTACACATCACCCGTGTTTCTCGACAGTTGCGAGAGCTGCGGCGGAATATGGATCGAGAACGGCGAACTCACGAAGATGAAAAACTATCTTGCCGCTGCTAAGACGGCGCCAAAGCCAGAACTCACGCCTGAAGAGGCCGAAATCGGGGCCACCATCGATGCACTGTCAATCGAAAGGCACGAAAAAGCGAACAGTGCCCATCGGTTTGCGCGCGCCATCTCGTATTACCCTTGGGAGTAGCCACGTAGACAAAACCATGAGCGAAGAGATCAAGAAGACAGATGAAGAGTGGCGCGGAGTCTTAACGCCGCAGCAGTTCGACGTTTTGAGGAAGAAGGGGACCGAACGCCCTTTCACCGGAGAGTACTGGGACCACAAGGAGACGGGGGTCTATCGCTGCGCAGGCTGTGGCGAAGAGTTGTTCGATTCGAACACCAAATACGACTCCCATTGCGGTTGGCCGTCCTTTTTCGACTCATTGGATAAGTCCAAGGTGCTTGAGGTTCCGGATAACAGCCACGGAATGCGACGCATCGAGGTCGTTTGCGCCAAGTGCGGCGGACATCTCGGGCACATATTTCCCGATGGCCCTCGTCCTACCGGAGTTCGATATTGCATCAACTCCGTTTCACTGAAATTCGAGCCGAAAGATTCCGCCTAGCGCTTCAGGAAGTCGTCGAGACGACCGGCAGGCAGGTAACCGGGGTTCAACGCTAGAGCCTCGGTTAGATCCTTTTTGGCCTCGGCGATCTTGTTCAACTGAACTTCGGCTTGGGCGCGCGCGAAGAAAAAGGACTCCCGCTTGGGCACGATCGTCAGCGCCGTCGTCGCTTCTTCTGCCGCGGCCTTGTATTCGTGCTTGTCGAATGCGATTAGGCTGACGATATGGTGAACGTTGGCCAAAACGTCCAGTAGTTTTTCCTTGTCGCCCGCCTTTTTGATGTTCGCCGGAAGATTCGCATCGGCGAGACTTTGCTTGAGGCGATCGAGCGCGGTGTCCGAGTTTCCCGATAAGTAGTAAAGAAGGCCGGCCTCAAAGTATCCGGCCGACATATTGGGACGATAGGCGTTCATCAGGTCAAATGTCTTGGCGCCGTTGAGCGCCGCGTCTTTATCTGCCTGTTCAAGCTCGACGCCAACGTTGAATTTGCCGACTGCAGTTTGGGTCGAATCTTTGACTTTTGCCAAGGCGTTATCGTAATCGGCATCACCTTGGACGATCGGCAAGCCGTTTGACGTCGTTGATGGGCGGTTGGACAGATACACCACCAAAGCAACGGCGATGACCGCGACAGCCGGAATCACATATTTCTTTCGGACGTCGTCCTTCTTAGCTGGCAACGAAGTTCACCAACTTCTTCGGAACAACGACAACCTTGCGGATCGTCTTTCCTTCGAGGTGCGCAACCACCTTGGGCAGTTCCTTCGCTGTCGCCTCCAAATCCTCGTTTGAGACTCCGGCTTCCATCTCGATCGTGTCGCGCAGCTTTCCGTTCACTTGGATGGCGATGGTCACGAGGTCGTCTACCGCAAGTTCTGCAACGAACGTCGGCCACGTTTCATTCAACGTAAAACCCTTCTTTCCGATGCTGCTCCACAACTCGTCGGACGAGTGTGGAGCGGCAGGCCCGATCAGGAGGATGAGAGACTCGATCGCTTCGGACAGGGCCAAGGCGAATGATCGGCTCGGGTTCTCCCGGTTCTTCTGCAGGATGTCGGTCAGGTCGTTGACGTAGATCATTAGCGACGAAACATACGTGTTAAACGCAAACCTTTCGATGTCGTCGGTCGCTTTTCGAATCGTCTTGTGAGTTCGCCTTCGCACGTCGCGGCCGACGCTATCGAACTCCTCGAACCCGATATAGTCGCGCCACTCAGGGAAGTATTGTGCCTTGGCCTCCTCCACTAACTTGAAGATCTTGCTAAGGAACCGAACTTGCCCCTGCATCCCTTCATTCGACCATTGCACGTCGGCGCTAAACGGTGCAACGAAGAGCAGATACATTCGAAGTGCGTCCGCCCCATAGGTACCGACCGCATCCTCAGGCGTAACAACGTTCCCCTTGGACTTCGACATGCGGGCCCAACGATGGAAGATATCGTCTGGCGACATCTTCGCCGCATCCTTGAACGACACCACGATTCCCTCATCCCCAACGTCGAGGTGCTCATCCTCTCGCGGCCGTCGGTAAGGGGTTAGCGCCAGGACCTGCCCCTGGTTCTCCAAGCGGGCAAACGGCTCTTTGACGGTGACGAGACCGGCGTCGTATAACACCTTCGTCCAGAAACGCGCGTAGAGCAGATGCATGACGGCGTGTTCGGAACCTCCGACGTAGCAGTCGACCGGCATCCAGTACTTCGCCTTGTCGAAATTCCAAGGCTCATTCTCGTTTTGCGGATCGCAGAAACGCAGGAAATACCAAGACGAGCAGGCAAAGCCGCCCATCGTGTCCGTCTCCCGCTGACCGAGTCGACCATCCAGATCGGTCGTGTTCACGAATTCCTGGATGTGGGCGAGAGGTGAGGTTCCGTCACCGGAAGGCTCGTAGTCGTCGACCATCGGCAGTTCGACGGGCAGGCAGTCGAGCGGGACGGGCTGCATCTCCCCGTCCTTTGTGTGGATGATTGGGATAGGGCAACCCCAATAGCGTTGGCGTGAGATGAGCCAGTCTCTCAGTTTGTATTGGATCTTACGCTCGCCGATCCCGAGACCTTCCATCCAGATGCCAAGCGCGGGAATCGCTTCGCCAACCGGCATCGAGTCGTATTCGCCGGAGTTGACGAGAATCCCATCTTTTGCGACGAAAGGTAACTGGACTTCGGAGCTATCGGCGGGAGCGATGACCTGAACGACGTCGATCCCGAATTTTCTGGCGAACTCGAAGTCTCGTTCGTCATGCCCAGGCACGGCCATGATGGCGCCGGTACCGTAGGTGGCGAGGACGTAGTCCGCAACCCAGATCGGAACGCGCTTCCCATTGACGGGGTTAACGGCATATGCGCCGGTGAAGACACCCGTCTTTTCGCGATTCGTGGCCAAGCGATCGATATCGCTCAGTGTTTTCGACCGAGTCTGATATTCGCGAACGTTGTCCTGGTGCTCCTGGTCGACGCCGGCGAGCAACTTGTCCAGTAGGGGATGCTCGGGTGCAAGCACGCAGAAGGTCATGCCGAACACGGTGTCGATGCGAGTGGTAAACACCTCGAACGCCAGGCGTCCGCGGCTGCTTTTGACCACGAAGTCGTCTTCGGCAGGTTCTACCGGAGCACTCGAACTCGCCGGCGCCACCTTGATCGTGAACTGAACGCCCTCGCTCCTTCCGATCCAGTTTCGTTGCTGGCTCTTGATACCTTCCGGCCAATCCAGATCGTCGAGATCGTCGATCAGTCGTTGAGCGTAGTCCGTGATCTTGAAGAACCATTGTGGAATGTACTTCTTCTCGACAAGGGCGCCAGAGCGCTCTGCACGACCTCCGATGATCTCCTCGTCCGCCAGAACCGTCTTGTCGACCGGATCCCAGTTCACCGCAGCCATCGATCGATAGGCCAGGCCGCGCTTGAACAGCAGTTCGAAGATCCACTGCGTCCAGCGGTAGAAGGTCTTGTCGGAACTGGAGAACGAACGCGACCAGTCGTAGGAGACGCCAACCAGGTCCATTTGTCGCCGATAGGTTGCGGCGTATTTCGCGATCATCGGTTCAGGATGCGTCTTCTTCTTAATCGCCTCATTCTCGGCCGGCAACCCGAACGCGTCGAAACCCATCGGATGCAAGACGTTGTATCCCTGCATCAGCTTCATCCGGCAGATTACGTCGGTCGGTACGTAGTTCCGGCAGTGACCGACACTAAGTCCGGCGCCGGATGGGTACGGAAAGAAATCAGCGCCATAGAACTTCGGAGCGTCGGGATTTTCGCGAGTTTTGAAGAGGTCGGCGTCTTTCCATCGTTTGCGCCACCCAGCTTCAAAATTCGTCGGCTCATATCGGTCTGCCATAGTCAGATAGTTTAGCTTAGGCGGATGCCTATCCACTGCACGACGCGACGGGCGTAGAGTTTGGCAGTTCCGAGCTAGTTTGCAGACCACCCCAAGAACTCGATACGCAACCGAGATCCGTAGTCGGACTGTCTCAGGAATCGATAGAAGGGGAAATTGAAATCTCACCTTCGGGGCGGACTGTGAGTCCGCGGACCATTCGCAGACTGTGAGTCTGCGCTCCTGGGGAGTAACGCGATACTTGGTCGCGGTTAGCGGTTAACATCAAAAAACGAAAGGCGCGTCGAAAATCGAGCAAGCTCGACTCGCGACGCGCACATCGTTTGCTCTCCACGGAGTCGCCTTTGCAGGCTACTCCGTCTAGAGCTTTCGGTATCTAGCCTCCCTTCCTCGTCCTTGCGGATCCGGTCCGGCGCTATATTACCGAAGGCGGGCTTTTGGTCGGGGAGGGCGAATGTACACCCGTCTGATCCCCTACACTCGGCTGGATTAATCGTCATCTCCCCAGCCAAGGGAGCAAAAGCCCAAAGCTTCCCGATGCCACCGAAGACACACTTGGCTCTTCGGCGCTACACTCCTGAGACACTGGTCCAAGGTTCCTCAGTAGGTCGCGGTCGGCCGTTTTTGCTTCGTCGGAGCGTTGGTTTGTCCTGCTCCTCCAAGCTCTTTCGAGCCCGTCGCGGAAGTCCTCCGCGTCTCTGCGTTTGCTCACTACCAGGAGAAGAGGCTCCTGATCTCCTTCTTTCGTTGGAGGCTGTGGTCCGTTTCACCTCAGCGGCTTGCATAGTTAATATACACCTCCCTTTTTGGCATGCCAACACCTTTTTTAGTTTCTTTTCCACATTTATCTGTGGATAACTTTTGGTCCATTCGCCAAGGTTTGAGTCGAGGGGTAGCATCTCTAGTTGTGAAGTATCGAGAGTTGGGAAGAACAGGTTGGAACGTCAGTGAAGTCAGCTTCGGCGCTTGGGCGATTGGTGGGACTTGGGGTCCCGTCGAAGACGATGACTCACTTCGGGCTATGCATACCGCAGTCGACCTCGGGGTGAACTTCTTCGACACCGCCGACGTCTACGGCGACGGTCGCAGCGAGCGCCTCCTTCGTCAACTTCGCACGGACCGCAGCGAAACAATCTATGTTGCCACGAAAGCCGGCCGACGTCTTAGTCCGCACCACGCAGACGGATACAATTCCGCCAACCTGACTCGGTTCGTCGAGCGATCGCTTCAGAACCTCGGCACCGAAGCCCTCGACCTCCTTCAACTTCACTGCCCTCCGACCGACGTCTACTTTCGCCCCGAAGTGTTTGAAGCGCTTGAGAAATTGGTCGAACAAGGCAAGCTAAGACATTACGGCCTCAGCGTCGAGCGCGCGGAAGAAGCGCTCAAGGCGATGGAGTACCCCAACGTTCAGTCGATCCAGATCATCTTCAACATCTTCCGTCAAAGGCCGGCAAGTCTCGTGTTGCGAGAAGCGAAGGCGCGCAAAGTCGGCATCTTGGCCAGGCTTCCATTGAGTTCTGGAATGCTCACCGGCAAAATGGCCCCGGACACGAAGTTCGATTCGGAGGATCACCGTGCGTTCAACCGCGAAGGAGCCGCATTCGACAAGGGTGAGACGTTCTCGGGCGTTCCGTACGCAGTTGGCCTAGAAGCGGTCGAAAGCGTACGCCGGTTGCTGCCTCCTGGGTTCAGCATGGCCCAGTTCGCGCTCAAGTGGATCCTGATGTTCGAAGGGGTCACTTGCGCAATTCCAGGGGCAAAGCGTCCCGATCAGGCAGAAGACAACTTTGCGGCTTCGGACAAGCCTGACCTCGACGATCAGGTGATGGCACAACTTTCCGAATTGTACCGGTCAAAGATTGCGCCATATGTCCACCAACGGTGGTAGGGATTTTGATTAGGAGCCCTTATAATTACGTCCTATGGATGAACTCAGGGAATCGTTGTCCGGTCAGGCGGGTCTTCTTTGCGAACTGCTGACCGCGGCAATGGAGCCGAAGTTGGAGACGACGGGTGTGAGCCTCGGAACGTTTGAGCTACTCAGTGCGGTACATGCCAGCGGTGGAAGAGCTACTCAGATCGAGGTCGCCCAGCGGCTTGGAATTACGCCACCATCGCTCTCAGAGTCGGTTAAGGGCGCAGCGGCCCGAAACCTTATAGAACAGCACATCGATTCTGACGACGGGCGAAGAAAAATACTGAAGTTGACGTCAACGGGCCGCAAAGCGATGCAATCCATCGTCAAAGGGGTGAACAATGCCGAAACCAGGATGGTCGATGGTATCGATTCCTCGCAGATCGCAATCGTAATCGACGTCCTAAAAAAAGTAAACAGAAACTTAGCGAGAATCGTACAAGAAGAGTCCCAGCCGAAGAGACCGGGAAAGAGCACCAGCCGGGCAAAGAAGCAGGCCAATGAAACCGATTGAGTACCGATCCGATATTGAATTCATTCAGGCGGTGCGCTGCGTCGAGTATCGACTGCCGCCGATCGGGCAATTGCGTAAACAAGGCTACGTCCTCACCCTTGGGCTTCGATACGGCCTTGTCGGCATCGCTGCGACGTTTCACCTTTTAGAGACTGCAAGCGGCGAGGATGAACGCACCGTCCTGAACGCCACGAAGTCCTACGCACAGATCGTCGAGGATCATGTTCGCTTCGAGCTGCTCAATCGAGTCCCACTCCCGGTCGATCTTGGATTTCCAGTAGCGATCGGACGATGCGCTGAGCGGCCGCTTCGAATTGCGCTCCCGCTTCTTCAGCGACTTTGTCCCCTTGAAACGTGCCTCGAAGAAGCGGCGGAGCGTTACACCTCTGAAAACATATACGGTATCAAGATGAATTGGCCATGGTACCGGCGTCGTGCGGCAATTCGAGAATTTCGAAGTTATACACAGGAATCGCTTAGTTTTGCACTTCACTTTTTCGAGCGCCGCCAGTACGATCTTGAAGAAGTTCCAGAAATTGCACTGCTAGGCGAATAAAGGAACAACGATTCTAGTCTCAGAATCGTCCTCAGTCAGCATAGGGGTATCAGAGGGGCAACTTTCGTGATCCGAATTGTAGGTCTTCAGAGGAACGAATCAACGGCGCAAGAGTTCGTCTTGCTTCAGAATCAGGGCTCGCTTCGGCTGAGTCTTCGAGGACACTTGGTCGTGAGCGATGCCGCAATTGAGCACGCCGACCTTTCCTTTGCCGCCCACGCCTTTAACGACGATGTCCTGATTCCGCCTGGGATGTATGTCCTCCTCTCCACCGGCAGAGGAACTCCCCGTTGGACTCGAACCAAAGAGGGCGCTCTCGTCTATTACGCCTATATGAATCGAGACAGCGCAGTCTGGGACAGGATCGTCGGCCCCCTACACATCCTCTGCACCCAGCACACCTTCACAGAAAGACCTCCTGCGCTGTTGCTGCGCTGAAGCGTTGCGAGCGACCAAAGAATGAGGGTGGTCGATTCCCGCGGTTGGGTTACATGAACCTTTGTCCCGAAGGGACTAGAATTTCAATGCGAAGGGTTGGCGCTCCGGCGCCTACCCTGGAACTTGGGTAGACGCCAAACCCCTACCCTGAAAGGGTTTCGAAAACGAACGGCGGATTGGGACACAGGTCGATTCCAGAATCCCTTCGGGATACGGTTTATGCCCGCCACACACCAGGGTAGGCGCCGGAGCGCCAACCCTTCGCTTTACCATTCTAATCCCTTCGGGATAGGGGTCGGATTGCACCTTCACCCAGGGTAGGCACCGGAGCGCCAACCCTTCGCTTTACCATTCTAATCCCTTCGGGATAGGGGTCGGATTGCACCTTCACCCAGGGTAGGCGCCGGAGCGCCAACCCTTCGCTTTGACATTCTAATCCCTTCGGGCTAGTGCGCCCGAACGCCCTCGAACGCTCCAACGCTCCAACGCTGTAACGCTGTAACGCTGTAACGCTTGTCACGCTGTTACCCTCGCCCCCTCACCCCACGTTGACGAGGTTCATGCCGGCTTCGAGGCTTTCTTTGACGACGGCTTCGACGCCGTCGGCGGCACGGCGGATACCTAGGTCGATGGCGCTTCGCTCTTCGGGGGTGAACGAACCGAGGACGTGGTCGATGGTCGTGTTGTCGGAAGCAGATCCGATTCCGATTTTGAGTCGTGGGTACTCGGTCGTGCCGAGAGAGGCGATCAGGCTCTTATGGCCGTTGTGCCCGCCCGCGCTTCCAGCAGGCTTGAGGCGAGTTCGCGCCAAACGCAGATCCAGGTCGTCGGCGATGACCAGGATCCGGTCGGGCTTCAGCCCATGCTCACGAGCCAGCGGCGCCACCGACCGACCGCTCAAGTTCATGTAGGTCATCGGCTTCACCAAGACCACCGTGACTCCGCCAATTGTGCCGATCCCGATCCGAGCATTATGCTTGCCGCGATCCAGTTTGATCTTGTGCCGCTCGCTCAACAGATCGATCACGTCGAACCCGACGTTATGGCGTGTCCCGCGGTACTCACCGCCGGGATTGCCAAGCCCTACGATGAGCCACTCGGGTGGAGCGGTCGGTTTGGAGGCGCGTCGAAACATGAGCTTATGCTAGGGAATCGCTGCGATCAGTTCCACATGGGAACTTCAGGCGTTTCAACGCCCAACGACTTCAGCACAAGATACCGAATCCGCTCCGATGCTTTTCCGTCTCCGTACGGACTAACCGCGTTTGCCATCGCCTTGTACGCTTCTGGATCCCCCAGCAAAGCGGTTCCTTCCGCGATGATCCGCTCCGTATTCGTACCGACCAATTTGGCGGTCCCTGCGGTCACGCCTTCAGGTCTCTCGGTGGTGTCGCGGAGAACCAAAACGGGAATTCCGAACGCGGGCGCTTCCTCTTGGACTCCTCCAGAGTCGCTTAGGATCAGCGTGCTCCTCTGCATGAGCTTGACGAACAGCTCGTATTCAGGCGGTTCTATCAATTTGATACGGTCGTGATTGCCGAGAATCGGAATCAAGGTCTCTCGAACCGTTGGATTGGGATGCATTGCAGTGACGAGCAGAATGTCGGGGAACTGCTCGACGAGCTTCAATGCGGCGTTGGCGATGTTCTTTTGAGGCTCTCCCCAATTCTCCCGTCGGTGAGTAGTCATCAAAACAACACGTCCCGGATAGTCTGGGAACCACGGTTGCTTGCCTTGATTGGCAGCCAATACCACAGCGTCGATGCCGGTGTTGCCGGTTACAAAGATGGTGGATGGATCGTGATGTTCGTGAAGAAGATTGTCGCGACTCCAAGTTGTCGGCGGGAAGTGTAAGTTGGCGGTGACCGACGCCACCCGGCGGTTGTACTCCTCTGGGAACGGGTTGCGAACCGTGTCGGTTCGGAGTCCAGCTTCGATATGGCCGAACGGCACGTTCCGGTAGAACGCTGCCATCGCGGCAACAAGCGTCGTTGTTGTGTCACCCTGGCCGAGGATGTAGGCCGGTTGTCGACTGGCAACGAGGTTGTCGAGTCCTTCGAGTGCACGGCAGGTGACCTGAGCAAGCGTGGAGCCGTGCTGCATGATCGCCATATCTTCGTCGGGCTTGAGACCGAAGGTCGCCAAGGATTGATACAGGATCTCCTTGTGCTGTCCAGTCGAAATCAGCAGAGGTTGGCAAACATCGGAGAACTTCTGGAACTCGAGCATGACCGGGGCGACCTTGATCGCCTCGGGCCTCGTTCCGATTACGCAAAAAATAACAGGCTTAGACATGGGTGTTGCGAACGACAAACAGCGCTACGGCGCAAAGCGCCGCCGCAGCAGCATACAAGATCAGAACCGTTTGGCGTTGCGACAACCCCTTTCCGAGCAGGGTGTGATGAAGATGACGCTTATCGGCTTGGGTAATCGGCTGTCCGCTGAGTAACCGGCGAGTGATCACGACAAACGCATCCGCGATCGGGACGCCAAACACAAGCACAGGAATGAGAAGCGAAACGGCGGCGGCCGTCTTGAGTGCCCCGACAATGCTGAGGCACGCCATCATGAATCCGAGGACGTAAGCCCCGCCCGTTCCCATGAAGATCTTCGCCGGATTGTAGTTGTGTCGGAGAAAGCCAACGGCAGAACCCGCGATGGCTGCGGCGACGATTGCGACCCTCGGCTGATGGGAATAGACCGCGATTACTATCAAAGTCCCCGCCGAAATCGCGGCGATCCCTGCCGACAATCCGTCGACGCCGTCGATCGTATCCATCGTCTTCGTAACGACGAAGATGTACATCGCCGTCAGCGGAATTGCAAAGGCGCCAAGAGCGATATAGGATGCCGGCCCGTGAATCGGAATTCCCAGAGTACTTATCTGGACGCGCCCGATTGAGCCGTAGAAAAACTGAACGGAGACCCCCGCCGCGAGCAGCACAAGCGCTTGGACTTTGGCTTTGTACTGATGCAGATCGTCGAGGGCGCCCACGACCACGAGAAACCCTGCGATCACTAGCATCGCGGTTAGATAAATTGGAAATACCGTCGACTGAGGATGTGCGAACGGCATTACGACGCCGATGGCAACGACGATTCCGGCGTAGATCGCCAATCCTCCCCAGCGTGGAATCGGTTTCGTGTGTACGCGACGATTGTCGACCGACGGGTCATCGACGGCTCCCTGCTGAATCGCAACGCTTCTTACAAGGGGAGTCAGAAGGTAGCTAACAATGAGCGCAATAACAGCGGTGAGTAGAGGAAAGCGGAATCCTTGAAGAGCTCCCCCGCCCTCGGCAAGCAGGTACGGACTCATGAGCCCAAATCCACCTTTTCCAGACGGTTTTCAAAGAACCGGAAGACTTCCATGTGCGAGTCTCGAAACAGCTCCTTTGAGAATTCGTCCGGATATTCGCCTTCGTAGATAACGCGCACGATTCCAGCGTTGATAATCATCTTCGCGCAGTTGTTGCACGGCTGATGCGAGACGTACATCGTGCTTCCTTCGCAAGCGATTCCCATCATGGCTGCCTGTAGCAACGCATTTTGTTCGGCGTGGAGTGCCCGAATGCAGTGCCCCGCTCTTAGACAGCCAAGCGGCCAATCGTGTTCTCTGCCCCCTTCCGGGCAGTGCGGCAAACCGCGAGGCGCCCCGTTGTATCCCGTCGCGAGAATCCGTTTGTCGCGGACGATTACGGCGCCTACGGAGAGGCGCGGACAGGTTGCGCGAGTCTTCACCAACTGCGCAATCTGCATAAAATACGCATCCCAACTCGGGCGCTCCTGCATTGCAAAGATTATGACGGATGAAGGGGCCTTATGGCTTTGGCAGAGTTCCAAGCAAACTCGATCAGCCGCGAACGGCTTTGATATAGACGTTCTCAAATCGGGCAGACATCTCTTGAAGAGTGAACTTCTGCTCGACGATATGGCGGCCCATCCGCCCCATCTGCTCTCGCTCGTCGTTGTTGGAAAGCAGGTAGCTGACGGCTTCGGCGATCTCTGCGGGTCGAAGGTCGACGAGCAGCCCCGTCTGTTTGTGTCGAACCACTTCGGGAAGAGCTCCCACTCGGGTTGCAACGACTGCTTTCCCGCGAGCCATCGCTTCGATAGCTGCCACGCCGAATGTTTCCATTCGAGATGGCAATGTGCTCAATGTGAACGCATCGAGCATTCTCGGAATATCGTGGCGGACCCCGGTGATCGTGATTCGGTCTTCAAGTCCGGCATCGATAATCGCTTGATCGATTTCGGGTCGGAACTCTTCTTCGACACGGCCAACGAACACGAGATGAGCTTCTGGGTGCTCCATCCGTACGCTTCGCATCGCTGAAATCAGTTCGAGCTGGCCCTTATCGCGACAGACCTTTCCGACCAAACCAACCAAGCGACGGTGTCTTGGGATCCCAAGCTCGTCTTTGACCGTTTCCGGACGGGTGGCTTCAAAATCGACGAAGTCGGTGCCGTTATAGACGGTCTCGATAAAGCGCTCGGGGATACCGCGCCCGTGAAGCATTCCCCTAACGAAATTGCTGACGGCAACCAGTTTGTTTCTTCGCCTCGCAAGGCGTCGGTAGATCTGGTCGTTGTTGGCTATATGAACGCTGGTGATGATCGGAACGTTGGTAAGGAGCCCAAGGGCGTGTCCGATATACGCGGACCGGGTCAGATGCGTGTGGACCACGTCAATCCGGTTTCGGCGAACTTCACGGACGAGGTAGCCCATCGTGCGCCACCATCCACTCCCCTTCATGTAACTGCAATGGACGGGAATTCCTTCTTCGGCTAGAATGTCGGGAAGCCAACCGGGTCCTGGTGTAAGTACCTGAACGCGATGTCCTTGCCGCTTAAGGCCTTGTGAAAGAGAGAACACATGTCGCTCTGCGCCCGACGTCGCGCTGCTGGAGCACATTTGTAGTACGTTTAATGGTTCTGGTCGGCCCAAATCTTGTTCTGCACCCCGGCGCGTTTGTAGGATACCTTACTCGCCTTAACTAAACCGCCATACTTGAATCATGGTCCAGCCGAAACCTTCCACCGAGGCCGACCAAAAGAGCTTGAGAGAGCGCTTTGCCGACTCCAACATTTACCGGGTTTTCAGCTACAGCGATTTTCGTCTACTTTGGATCGGGGCTTTTCTCAGCTTCACAGGGAGTCAGGTCCAGAACATCGCGCAAGGCTATTTCGTTTATCGACTTACTCAAGACGAATCAAAGTTGGGATTCGTGTCTTTTTGCTCTAGCTTTGCTGTCTTTCTTGTCGGCTTTCTCGCAGGATCATTCGCAGATGCGTTCGACAAGCGTGCGGTTTTGATAGTTACGCAGGCGATTTTCGCAGTCGGCGCGTTCTATTTGGCTATTGCCACCCACTTTGGATTTGTTCAGTACTGGCAGATCGCGGCTGTCGCTGGACTGCTTGGCCTCGTTTCTAGCATCGAGATGCCGACTCGCCAGTCGATCGTCAGTCGAGTGGTCCCACCCGAAGTGCTCGCTCAGGCCGTTCCAGTAAATGCGCTGACCTTTAACGTGGCCAGAATCATGGGCCCTGCCATCGGCGCAATGATCCTCGTCTACTGGGGGGTTGCGATGTGCTACTTGCTTAACGGGATCAGTTTCTTGGCTCTGATCTGGGCAGCGCTCGCAATCAAGGCAAACCTGAAGTCGCATCCACGAGAGCCACAACCGATTCGGGATCTTTTAATGGAGGGGTTGCTCTATACGATGCGCGACGTCCGTCTTCGAACGCTGTTCTTTCTCGAAACGATCACGGCAGCTTGCGGACTAGCCTATCTTCCGATGCTGCCCGCTTATGTCCATCAAGTCATGGGCCTAGGCGCGCATCTCGCAGTGAAATCGAGTCCTCACACCAATATCCCGGATCCATCTAAGACTGTTCTCGGTTACTGCTACATATCCGTCGGAATCGGCGCCATTACCGGCCTGCTTCTGGTGACGCAGTATGCAGAAGCTCACCATAAAGCCGCGATCATTCGTGCCGCGATGTGGACGATCGGAATCGGTCTGATTATCTTGAGTTTCGCACGCATGCCTGCCCTTGTCTATCCGGTGCTCATGCTTATGGGGGCGGCTTCCGTCGCTCAACTTAACACGACGAACGCTTTGTTCCAGTTGATGTCGCCGGAAAGACTAAGGGGGCGTGTAATCGCCATGCATATCTGGGCGATCAACGGCCTATCGCCGTTCGGAGTCCTGATGTTCGGTTGGGTGGCTACTCAGACGCGTATTAACCACAACTTGACGATCGGGTCGAGCGTTTACAGTCTGCCCACATACGGAGTTTCTTTATCGATGGAAGTCGGTGGAATCTGCGTTCTTCTCGGAGCGATCGCCGCATCCCTTTCAAAACGGGGCTTGGCCGAATTGGCGTAGAACTCCTCTCGCTTTACACGAGTAGAATCAAACATGCCCCGACGCGAGGTCGACGAATGGTTTTGGCAGGTCGGAAGCGAACTCCACCGAATTACAGAGGAAATGGCTGGAGGACGTCCCCGAGTTGCTACTGGCCGAGCATGGGAACCGAGAATCGATCTCATTGAAGAGAACGACCGTTTTCTACTGAAAGCCGAGATAGCGGGAGTCCGAGGAGAAGAGATCCAGTTGCTCTATATTCCAGAGCGGCATTCCCTTCTTCTGCGAGGAAACCGCGAGGAAGAAGACTATTCGGACGGCACGCGAACAGGCATCCATCAACTTGAGATTTTTTACGGCGAATTCCAACGAGAAGTCAGGCTTCCGAACGTTCCGATAGACCCTACGCAAATCCGTGCGCAATATCGAAATGGTTTCCTGCTCGTTCTCATTCCAAAATCGGACCGAATTGTCGTAACTAGAACCGTAACAATCAAAAACACCTAATGGCAGAACTTAAGCTACCGATTGAAGACGAGCTTACCGAGATCGAATCGGGGGAACCCCAGATTCACGAGCCGTCTGAAGAGGAATCTAAGCCGGATATTCCATCCGAGCTCAACATCCTGCCACTTCGCGACAGCGTTATCTATCCGATGCTGATCGCTCCACTGAGCGTTGCCCGCGAGGCAGGTGTCCAACTTATCGACGAGAGCATCGTCGGCAACAACCGCGTTATCGGCGTCGTCGCGCAAAGGCAACCTCAGGAAGAAAACCCGGGGTTTGACGACGTTTACGAATACGGATGTGCAGTGATTATCCGCACCCTGGTCAAAATGCCCGACGCCGTGCGCTTAATCGTCCAGGGCGTTTCGCGTTTCCGAATCGTGGAGCGGCTTTCGGAAGCGCCCTATATGCGCGCCCGAATCGAGGTCATCGATGAACCGACCGTCGCGGACGAGAAATCGGAAGAGATCGAAGCCCTGCGAAGATCGGTCGCTGCGCTGTTCGAGCAGGCGATTCGGCTATCGCCTCAATTGCCGGACGAGTTGCGAACCTTGACTCAAGCGGTTCAAGAAACCAACGTCATGGCCGACCTCGTAGCCGCCCACATGACACTCGACGTTGAGGACAAGCAGAAGATCCTCGAGACTTCTCCGATCCAAGAACGACTCCGGTCCCTCTTGGAGATGCTCTCGAAAGAGGTTCGCGTCCTCGAACTGACCAGCAAGGTCCAGAGCGAAGTCAACACGGAACTCAGCAAGTCGCAACGCGAGTACTACCTCAGAGAGCAACTCAAGGCGATCCAACGGGAATTAGGTGAAGTCGACGACCGAACCGAGGATCTGGATGAGCTTCGGCAGCAGATCGACGCGGCCCAAATGAGCGCCGAGGCGCTGAAAGAAGTGAACCGGGAGTACGACAGACTTCGCCGAATGAACCCGGGCGCGCCCGAATACACCGTTGCCCGAACCTATATCGACTGGGTCACTTCGATGCCTTGGGGCAAAACCTCCCAGGACATCCTCGACCTCAAGCACGTAAAGCAGGTCTTGGACATCGATCACTTCGGTCTTGAAAAGATCAAAGACCGAATCATCGAATTCCTCGCGGTGAGAATCGTCAAGACAGAAGGCAAAATCCGACAGCCGATCTTGTGCTTCGTCGGCCCTCCCGGCGTTGGAAAAACGTCGCTTGGCCGCTCGATCGCACAAGCGATGGGGCGGAAATACGGAAGGATCTCGCTTGGCGGAATGCGCGACGAGGCGGAAATTCGCGGCCATCGCCGGACCTACATCGGCGCACTTCCCGGTCAGATCATTCAGGGTCTTCGTCGCGCCGAGACCGATAATCCTGTTTTCGTCCTCGACGAGATCGACAAATTGGGGAACGATTTCCGCGGAGACCCGTCTTCGGCACTGCTCGAAGTGCTCGATCCCGAACAGAACAGCACGTTCCGAGACCACTATCTAGACACGCCGTTCGACCTCAGCAAGGTGTTCTTTATCACAACTGCAAATCGGATCGACACCATTCCGGCCGCACTCCGCGACCGAATGGAGATCATCGAACTTGGTGGCTATACCGAGGAAGAGAAGATCGAGATCGCCGAGCGGCATCTGATTCCCAAGCAGATTGAAGAGCATGGCCTCAAGTCGACGCAAATTGCATTCAAGAGAGACAGTACTCAGCGACTGGTTCGTTACTACACCCGAGAAGCGGGCGTTCGAAATCTAGAGCGAGAAGTCGGCAGTGTGGTCCGAAGAGCGACAAGGATGTTTGCGGAAGGGCACAAAGGCAAGATCAACGTCACCCAGAAGTTTATCGAGTCGGCGCTCGGCGCCCCGCGATTCATCATCGATGAGGTCGTCGAAAGAGACATGACGCCGGGTACGGCAGTTGGTCTCGCTTGGACCCCGGTCGGCGGCGAAGTGCTGTTTATCGAGACGACCAAAATGTCGGGTCACAAGGGCCTGATCGTCACCGGCCAGTTGGGCGACGTTATGAAGGAGTCAGTCACGGCTGCCCTTAGCTACATCCGAAGCCACACCGATCAGTTAAACATCAACCCGGATTTCTACGACAAAATCGAAATTCACGTCCATGTTCCGGCAGGAGCCGTTCCGAAAGACGGACCAAGCGCGGGCGTCACAATGCTCACCGCTATGACTTCGCTGCTGACCAATCGTCGAGTGAAGTCACGGCTGGCGATGACGGGCGAGCTGACCCTAAGCGGCCAGGTTCTTCCGGTCGGCGGAATCAAAGAGAAGGTCCTCGCCGCCAATCGCGCCGGCGTCAACACTCTCATCTTGCCCGACCAAAACGAGAAAGACTATCTCGAAGACGTCCCCGTCGAAATCCGCAACCACCTTAAGACCTACTTCGTGAAACACGCCGAACAAGTCCTAAAGCTGGCGCTGGAAAAACCCACGAAGGGAAACGGATGAAGCGCTCCGCTGCGCTAGCGTTGCGCTGCGCTAGCGTTACAAGCGTTGCGCTTCGCTAGCGTTGGAGCGTTTCGCTGGGGCTAGCGTTCGAGCGATTTTGCAATCCCTCGAACGCTCCTAACGCTACAACGCTGTAACGCTATACCGCTATACCGCCTTCGCGGCTAAACTTCGAACATGATCGAGACACCGCTTTTCGGTCGCTTCTTGGGTGAGAACAAGCGATTGGTGTTTATGCCTCCGACCCCCTATCAGATGCTTCTGAAGGGGACGCTAATCGGCGGGCCAGGAATGATCTTGTTCGGATTCTTCCAGCAGGCGACGGGCTTCGATGGACCGTTTACCTCCGAGTGGTGGATCGTGACAGGAATCGCCGTATTTCTGGCTGGAGTTGCGGCAGCGTTTTCGTTGCCAAGCATAGCGTTCGATTTAGGCGAGCGTCACTACAAGCGACGACAGGGTCCCGGCATGTTTCAAACCCTTCGCCACGGGTCAGTCAATGAACTTGACGCGATCGTGCTCATCGCGGAGCCAAATTCCAGGTACCTCGCAGGCGGAGTGACCTATCACCTTGTCCTCCACTGGAAAGGCGAAGCACAGCCGATCATGGTCCTTCAGCAAGACACCCGGCTCCTCGTACCCGGTCAACCCCTGAACCTTGGCGCCCAGCAGTTGCTGACCGTGGGCCTCCGCTATGCGCAAGCGATCGGAATCCAGTTCTTCGACAACAGCCATTTCGCATCCAAGTGCCCGGTCCCGATCTGGCGTTAACCCGATCTCGCAACCTCTGCCAGCCGAAGTACGTCCCAGAATTGGATGGCTGAACGTCGCTTTGACGAGAACGAGTTGGCGATGATCCTGCGAGCGGCGGCAACGGCGCAGGCAGAAGGCACGCAATCGTCGGCCGATCCGGCGGGATTCACGCTTGACGACATAAAGCGCCTCGCGTCAGAAGTCGGGATTGAGCCGACTCAGATCGCAATCGCCGCCGAGCAGATCGAGAATCGGCCGAGGCGAGACCGCAGGTTCTACTTCTTCGGGGCGCCCAGTACCGAGGTTGTCGATCGATCCTTCGAAGGTCAGCTTGACGACGAGTCTTGGCAAGACTTGGTCAGCGAACTTCGAGCGACGTTTGGAAGCGGCGGTACCGTCAGTTCAATGGGGTCCACCTTGGAGTGGAAAGGTGGTTCCGACACCACTTCGGCTCATTTATCGGCTACGCCACGGAATGGACGCACCAAGTATCGGATGCTTATCAACCGCAGTGGAGGCATGATGCTCGGATGGGCCGGTGGATTTGTATCGATGTTTGTCGCTGAATTAGTCCTCTTAATAGCGCTCAACAAGGCAGGCGCGGGATTGTTCGAGCTGTGCATGTACACCCCATTTCTGCTTGCAGCGATCTACTTTCCGTTCCGGTTCGTTATATCAAAGTGGGCGCATCGTAACGACGGTGCGATCGACTCGTTGATGGATCGGTTCAAGAAGTTGACTGCGCAATCCAATCGTGTCGCTCTCCATTCAGCCTCGACCGAAACTCCAACCCTTGTCGAGCGCCTTTCGGAGAACGCGTAGCAGGCTCCGGTAGTGACCGAGGTGGACTCATTCGCGGTCCCGGTACCATCAACATAGATGGTTGATCGTTTCCAACGGCATTTAAAGGAATCTGGACTGATTCCGGACGGAGTTCGAGTGCTCGTGGGTTATAGCGGTGGAGCGGACAGCACTGCATTGCTTCATTTGTTGTATCGCCTAGGGATCGATATCGTAGCCGCTCATCTGCACCACGGCCAGCGGGCAGAAGCAGAGGAGGAGCTGAACCGATGCCAATCGTTTGCTGAGTCGCTTGATATCCCATTCGTCGCGGGACGAGCCGACGTTCCAAGAATGGCTGCCGACCTTGGAATCGGCCTTGAGGAAGCCGGACGTGAGGCACGGTATGGATTCTTCAAACAGGCCGCATTCGGAACCCAGTGCAATCTCATCGCGACCGCCCACACCCGAACAGACCAGATCGAAACGATCCTCCTGAATATCACGCGGGGTTCGGGACTCCATGGCCTTGCCGGCATTCCCGAGAGACGCGAGAACATCGTACGACCGCTTCTTCAATTCACACGAGAGGAGACGGCATCCTACTGCGCTCATCTCGCACTTTGGACGCACGATGATCCGGCGAACACCGACCTCGCGTTTTCACGTGCCAGGTTTAGAAGCAGAATCGTGCCGGAACTCAAACTCGTCAACCCTGGCCTGGACGCTGCACTTCTTCGCCTATCTGCGATTGCCGACGAAGAGGATAGGTTTCTCAACGGCATGGCCGCTGCTGCACTCGAACAGGCCGAAATCCCTTTAAACGGTGAGCTTGGATTCCTGACAAACGACGTTGAATTGCGCTTTGATCGTCCACGGATGGCGCACCTTCCCGATGTCCTTCGGAAGAGGGCAATTCGGTTGGCATGCGAAGCGCTCGGGGCTCCTCTCAGTTACGAACAGACTCAAATCGCTGCTGACAGCATCGTTGAAGGACGACAAGGAGCGATAACAGCAGAAGGCGGCGAGGTCGTCGTTGAGTGGAGTTCTGACGCTGTCGATGTGAGGCGACTCTTGCCGTCGACGCCGTTTCGATACAACATCACCGTTCCCGGAGAAACGATTAGTGAAGAGTTTGGTTGGCAATTCACTGCGTTCGAAACATCGGCAGATGGTGCGTCTCCGAGTCGAGCAGAGCTTACTGCACCGATCGATTCGGCCCGAATAACCGGCCCGCTGTACTTTCGCACATCCAAACCAGGTGACATGATGCAGCCATTGGGCTTCAACGGGCGTAGAAAGTTATCGGATCTCTTGTCTGAAGCGAAGCTGACGCAAGCGGCCCGAGCGAGGCTACCAATTGTTTGTGATATGATCGGTCCCTTATGGGCGCCAGGGGTCTGTTTGGATGAGCGTGCACGTCCAAACGCCTCATCGAGAACGGTAATCCTATTGAGTTTTGCCACCCTTTAAGTGCTGGGCTGGCATAATATACGGAACGTGTATGCCTAGGCGAGCGTAGCCTTAGAACAAGGAATCTTACCTTGGAGAAGTTTTGACTAAACCTGCTAGAACATTATTGATAATTGTGATCGCGGTTCTATTCGGAGTCGCACTGATCAGTTCAGTCGGAAACCCGAACGGACCTGCAAGCGTATTTGGCGGCAAACAGACTAAGCAATTGCGCTTGGATGAGATCACTAGCTATCTCAAACTGAAGAAGGTTCAGACTGCGAATTGGCAGCAGAACCAGTTGAACGGCGAACTAAAAGACGGAACTCAATACACCGTAACCGTTCCCGACAAAGATGGCCAAGGCGCCACTCAACTGCAAGCGCTGATCGAGGAAAGCGGAGCGCAATTCACATTAGATCACCCTCCCGTGATCGCAATGGTGCTGAGCGTCCTTTCCGTGATCGCTTTCCCGGCAATGATCCTTGCCGTCATCTACTTCTTGCTCATTCGCCCCGCACAAATGGGCGGAAATCAAGCGATGAGCTTTGGTAGGAGCAAGGCCAAGCGCGTCGGTGAGTCGGGCCCCAAGGTCACCTTTGACGACGTCGCCGGTATTGAGGAAGCGAAAGCTGAGCTCTTCGAGATTGTCGACTTCTTAAAGAACACGAAGAAGTACGCAGCTCTTGGCGCCAAGATCCCGAAGGGAATCCTTCTAACTGGCCCTCCAGGCGTTGGAAAGACTCACCTAGCCCGAGCGATCGCTGGAGAAGCCGGAGTCCCGTTCTTCCACATCAGCGGTTCCGACTTTGTCGAGATGTTCGTCGGTGTTGGCGCCGCGCGCGTTCGAGACCTGTTCGAGACGGCAAAGGCCCATCGTCCATCCCTGATCTTTGTAGATGAAATCGACGCAGTGGGTCGCCAACGTGGGGCAGGACTCGGAGGTGGACACGACGAGCGTGAGCAGACGCTGAACCAACTTCTCGTCGAGATGGACGGATTCGATCCCAACTCGGGCGTCATCCTGATCGCAGCAACCAACCGACCCGACGTGTTGGACCCTGCCCTCCTTCGACCAGGCCGATTCGATCGTCAGATCGTCGTCGACGCGCCCGATGCAGTCGGTAGGCTCGCGATCCTCAAGATTCACGCCAAAGGCAAACCGTTTGAGCCGGATATCGATCTGGATCTGCTCGCCAAGAGCACACCTGGATTTACCGGCGCCGATTTGGCGAATATGCTGAACGAAGGCGCGCTTTTAGCAGCCCGAGGCGGCCACACCAAGATTCATCAAGAAGACTTGGAGGAAGCTCTCGATCGCACCATCGCAGGTCCTCAACGCCGTTCACGCGTCATCGACCCTAGAGAGCGAGAGATTATCGCTTTCCATGAAGCTGGTCATGCCGTTGTCGGTGAGCTCCTTGAGCACGCCGACCCGGTTCATAAGGTGACAATTCTTCCCCGAGGCATGTCCCTCGGTTCGACATGGCAACTGCCGATTACGGATAAGTACCTCGTTTCGAACGATGAGCTTACGGATGACATTACGGCTCTGCTTGGAGGACGTGTTGCCGAAGAGATCGTCTACAACCAGACGACGACCGGCGCCAGCAACGACCTCGAGAGGGTCACAAGAATCGCTCGTGCGATGGTCTGCGAGTATGGGATGAGTGCCCGGCTTGGAACCCTTGCCTTGGGTCGCCGTAGCCACAATCCATTCCTTGGGCGAGACTACAACGACGAGCGAAACTACTCTGAAGAAGTTGCCAAGATGATCGACGAGGAAGTTCGTGCGATCGTCGACCGGTGCCACCAGCGTGCCATCGATATGCTCTCAACACATCGAGAGAAGCTGGACTCGGTAGTCCTGGCTCTTCTCGAACGCGAGACGCTATCTCGGGAGGATTTCCTAACGGTAATGGCTGGTGAAACATTGCCGCCGATGCCGCTTGCTGTTGTTGCAGAACCCGAACCTGTTAAGGATGCTAGGGAGTCTGAGAAGTCGACCAAAGCACAAATCCCGCCTCCGCGCCTAGAGCCTGGTCCAGCTTAGTCAAAAACTAAGCAAAATCCTGAGAATGGTTTATTCTGGGTCATCGCTAGGGCTATTGTCCTAGCGGTGACGCGTGATATACTCTCGTCTCGACGGTGGCTATGACAACGGACATCGATCTGATTTATCAGCAGGGGTTTCAACTGAGGTGCGAGGGGCGCTATGCCGAAGCACGCGTTGAGCTAGAAAAGGTCTTGCGCGTCCAGCCAGGCCATGTCGATTCGTTGCATCAGATCGGCCTGATCCAAGGTTTTGAAGGGGACTTTGACGGGTCCTTGGCGACGCTCGAGAAATTGAGCGCACAAAACCCAAACAACCTCGGGATTCGCTATGACCTGGCGATGACTCAGATGATGCTTGGGATGTACGAGGAGGCTTGCGCTCAACTTCGGTACATCCTCTCGGTGGACCCCACCCACGAGAAAGCAGCTCAACAAGCGACTTACTGCTGATACCGAGATAACGCGAAAAAGCCCAGACGAGAGCCTGATTGCGATTCGCTCATTCCCAACGGGACGTTCGGCCCCTTCTCGTCAGAAGAAGTCCATGCAATATACGGACTGAGCAGGCAGCAATTGTTGGGCAGCGCTTAACGCGGCCGCAGATGAAACTTGAACTCGGTCAAGAGCCACCAATTGGCTGAGGCACGGCTCTCCAAGGAAGGCTTGTGCGAAGTGACGTACGTCAAGTTCGAGGTCGGGAGTAGCAGACGAGGGCGTCACTTCTACTTTGCCGTCGGCAAACCGAACGTGCCATGGCCCATCGTTGGCATGGACTATCCGATCGCGGATCTTCAAAACAAACTCTCCGCTTCGAGATTCCTCAGGCTTCAGGCCGCGGATCGCGGCGGGAACGTCTGTCGTTCGAAACATGATGGGACGGTCTAGCGTTACCTCGACCCCTTGGTCGAGATAGTCGGTATAGAACGGTCCGTCCGAAGGTTCGAACCAATCGAGTCCCGTCTTGTTTATCGCCAACCCTCCGAGCATCGCAAGAATGCCCTCGTAACCGCGCCTGGTGCTCCAAGCGACTTCCGATATGTGGTCGGTGGTCCAGAAGTTGGTGACGTGGGAAACAACGGCATACGCCTCAACAGGTTCGCCGACTGCGTAGATCGTCAGCTGTCGGTTCTCACCGAGAACCCTTTGCCATTGCTGCTCGGTCCGGATGTTCATCCCACTTTTGGAGTGGGCAAACGCTTTATAGCAGTCAACAAGCAGTTCCCAGTCCTTTGGCGTCAGACGTCTTACCGGTAAGGTCGACTCCAGTTTTGGCCACCGGTTAGTGGGACACACGACCTTTTGGCGACGACCTGCAACTTCGTATCCAAACTTCCTATAGAACGGCTCACGGAACGCATAGAGCGATGCCAGCGGCGTATTCGTATCCCTCAAATGGGAAACGAGCCAAGTCATCATTGCGCTGCCCACACCTGACCGTCGGAGTTCGGGCAAAACTGCAACCCCAGCAACGCCTCCGCAAGCCAACACCGCATTCCCGCGCGTTGCTGTGAGGTCCAAAACGTTGCACGCAGCTGCGATCTTCCCATTCAATTCAGCCACAAACGTACGCGAGCCCGGCTTGTGGACCCGTCGTTCATCGGGAATCGGATCGCCGTTGTTGTAGGTCAGCGACCATACGGCATACAGTCCTTCGTCGTCCTTCTCTTCGACCGGTCTCACCAAAATATCGGACATCGGAAAGGGAGCATACACCCAGTTGCCCCCTTGGAGATGGGAAAATAGATCCATGCCTCTTCGAGTTGGTTTGCTCACCGCCGCCCACTTACATGTCGGCGGTTATGCTGCCGCATGCAAATCCCATCCTGACGTTGAACTGATCGGAATGTGGGACGATGAACCGGTCCGAGCCCACGAGTTTCTGCAGGGTCGCGATATCCCGTTCATCGCCTCGCTCGACGAAATCATCTCCAAGGTCGACGCGGTCGTAATCACGAGCGAGAACATGCGTCATGCCGAATTGGCGGTGATTGCTGCTGAGGCAGGCAAACACATCCTTTGCGAAAAGCCGCTTGCCGCTACCGAGGAGCATGGACAGCTAATTCTGGACGCAGCAGCAAAGGCAGGCGTTAAGCTCATGACGGCATTTCCCTGCCGATTCTCGCCTGCATTCCAGAACCTCAAGAGAAGAGTCGCCAATGGCGATATCGGACCGATTCGTGCCATCTGCGCGACGAACCGAGGGCGATGTCCTTTCGGATGGTTTGTGAATCCCGAACTGTCGGGAGGTGGCGCTCTGATCGACCACGTCGTACACGTAACCGACCTGCTCCGCGACCTCTTAGGCGAGGAACCGATCCGAGTCCAGGCACAAACGGGAAATAACGTCTACGGAAAAGAATGGGAAGACACCGCGATGCTCACAATCGAATTCGGAAGTGGGATCTTCGCAACGCTCGACTCAAGCTGGTCGCGACCGAGCAGTTACCACACTTGGGGTGACGTTACGATGAACGTCGTCGGCGAAAACGGTGTGATCGAACTGGACATGTTTGGCCAATCTGTGCAGCGATATGCTGCCGGGAGTATTACTCACTCCTCGAATGGATACGGCGCTGACTTGGACGCCCTCATGGTCGACGATTTCGTCCGAGCTTGCTTGGACGACCGCCCTCTAGTCGTAACCGGCTTTGACGGCATGCAAGCGGCAAGAGTGGCGCTTGCGGGATACCAGAGTGTCAAGACAGGTCAGCCGGTCGCGGTCGCGGTCTGACAGACCTAAAGAAAATCTCCCATACTGGACGTCCGCTCCATCAGCATTCCCACCGCTTGGACTGGCTGAACGCGTCCGCTTAGCACGGCGGCAACTGCGGCGAAAACCGGCATTTCCACGCCGTGTCGAAGGGCGAGCAAACTTGCGGCATGACTTGTCGGTGCGCCCTCCGCAACTTGACCCAGTTCTTCGAGGGCTTGGGACAAGGACCGTCCTTCGCCAAGAGCACGCCCCAAGCGGTAGTTTCGCGACAATCTGCTCGCTGCGGTCGCAAAGAGGTCGCCGACACCAGCAGGTCCCAAGAACGTCTCCATCCTCGCTCCCATCACGAGTCCCAGTCGCGCCATCTCCATCAGCCCGCGTGACAGGAACGCACCTTTTGTGTTGTCGCCAAAACCAAGGCCGTCTGACATTCCCGCTCCGATGGCGAGGACGTTTTTGAGCGCACCAGCCAACTCGACTCCAATTACATCGTCGGTTGTCGAAACCCTAAAGGACTTAGAAGTAAACGCTTCCCTGACCCGGTCTCGCGAAGTCGACTGAGGGAATGCGGCAACGGCAACCGTCGGAATCCCTCTCGCAATCTCAACTGCCAGGTTTGGTCCACTGAGAATTCCGACTTCGGCGTCGGCGAGAGTTTCGGATACGACCTCGCACATCGACTTTCCAGTATCGGTTTCAAGGCCCTTTGATGCGACGACGACGAGCGGGTGGTTCCCCAAAACGGAACCTACGATTTGGCGCACTGCCGAAGACGGCACCGCGACGATCGTCATCTCGACATCGGTTGGCTCGTGGTCGAAACTGGCAAACCTCACCGAACCGGGGATCTCAAATGTCGGTAAGTAGTGCCCGTTACGTCGAGTGGCCTGCATTTCAGCAAGCTCGTTCTTGTTCCGTCCGATCAAAGTTACGCTATGGCCATTGCGGGCAAGCAAAATGGTCAAGGCGGTCCCCCAGCTACCGGACCCTAGCACCGTCACATTCATCCGTGGCGAGGTTACCGCCTAAGGTCTTCGAGATACGCGCACTCGACTGCCGGGTAAAACCTGGTGCAAGCACATGCTTGAAGTATCTCGGCTCGTTAAACAGTATAAAAAGTTCAGAGCCGTCGACGATTTGAGTTTCACCATTAGCCCTGGAGAGATCGTTGGGTTGCTCGGTCCTAACGGCGCCGGCAAGACGACAGCCCTTCGCTGCATCGCCGGGATTCTCAAGCCGACTGCGGGAAACATCCTCATCAACGGTCACGACGTCGTCGTCGATCAGGCAAAAGCTAAATTAGGCTTGGCGTTCGTCCCCGAAGTCCCTTCTCTATACGAGCTTTTGACAGTGGACGAGCACCTGCGATTTGTCGCAATGTGCTTCAACACCTTGGACCGTTACGAGGAATTAAGAGACCCTCTCCTCGATCGATACGATTTGATCGAAAAGAAGGACCAGTTAGTGGCAACCCTCAGCAAAGGGATGCGTCAGAAACTCTCCGTAGCGTGCGCACTCATCCATAACGCTAACGTCCTGTTGTTCGATGAGCCGATGATTGGAATCGATCCCGCCGGCGCAAGAGAGCTTAAGGACGAGATTGTTCGCGAGCGAAGTCGAGGTGCGGCGATCCTGATCTCGACTCACCTTCTCGACACCGCCGAGAAGCTGTGCGATCGAGTTATTATCGTCGCGAAGGGGCACAAGATCGCAGAAGGGACGCTCGAACAGCTTCAGCACCTCAGCAGCAGAGAAGGTCAAAGTCTAGAGGAAGTCTTCTTGGCGCTAACGGAGGACGGGCGAGCGCCTGGCTGATGCAGCCTCTCATCTTTCTCAGCGTCCGGTCCTTTATCAACGCAGTTCGACGTGCACTCACGTCAGGCAAGCGGATGGTCACGCTGATTTTCGCGGTCATTTACTACGGCTGGCTGGTGTTTCGTCCGATCGGAGGCAGCAATGCGCCCGCTAGCTTCAACAACACAGCCGGATTTGCGACGACGCCAATCGTTGTCGATGCCGTGATTTTCGCTGTTTTTGCATTCATGTCGCTCATGCTCTCGCTAACGCTTGTCACACCGCGGGCAGGGTTCCGGCAAGCCGATGTCGACGTTTTGTTCGCGACGCCAGTCAGTCCGAAGATCGTAATGTTCTTCCGGATGTTCCGGGACTACTTGGCAACCCTCATCAGCCCATTTCTGTTAGCGCTGTTTGGCGGGCGGTTCAGCTTCCATTTCGCAAAGAGGTTCTTCATCGGTATGCACGCCGACGGACCGTTGGCAATTCGCCTCGCGATGTTGGCCTGGTTCATGATGGCGCTCGCGTGGGTTTGTATTGGATACGGAATAGGCTTTTTCACAAACCGAAGCGACTTGGCAGCGGATAAAAACAAGAAGGTAATCGATACGGCATTTGTGGTCGTCGTCGCAGGAACTATCCTCTACCTCCTCGTCAATATAGTCAAAAGTCCGACCTCTCAAACCGCCATCTCAATCGCAGAATCCCCTTTTATCCGCGTTGTCTTCTTCACCGCGACAGCCGCATCCTGGATGGTCGTCGGAGCTCTGCGGGGCGAGATCGCCTACATGGTTCTTGGGTTCTCCGTCCTACTAGCCGTTGCCGGCTTCGGAATACGAATGGCGATTTCGCAGTTGCCGTTCATGTACGACCAAGCCGCGGTCAAAGGTTTTGGATCGAGCGAGAGGAGGATGCTCCAGCGCAACAACGATATCTATGGATTGTCCGCACAGCGAGCCCGCGATGGGAAATTCAAGGTCGGCAGATTCAGTCGATGGATCGGGAAGAAGAAGGTTTCTGGTGCGGCGGCGCTCATTTGGAAAGAGGTGTTGCTGCAATCGCGTGCATCTCCACTTCTGTATCTATTCTTCGGCAGCGTCCTGCTGCTGATGATGATGCCGGTGCTAACGCTGGAACGAGACTCTCGTCGAAGCCTTGTCACGATGACCGGGCTTTCAATGTTCTTCATGCAAGGGATCGGCGTCCTGATGCTGACGATGAACAGTGCAATCAGTGGATATATCGAACTGCTTAAGCGAGTAGATTTCCAAAAGCCTCTTCCTTTTAGGCCAGCCGGAACCGTATTTTGGGAAGTTGCCTCCAAGTGCATTCCGAACGTCCTTATCGCTGGCTTTGCGTCCCTGGTGGTCATCGCTCTCCGACCGATTCTCTGGCAGTATTCGATTGCTTCAGAGCTGTTTGTCATTGGCCTTAGCTTGGTAGTGTCCGCCACGGTGTTCTTAGTAACCATCGCTTTCCCCGATGCGGGAGACGCCTCTCAAAGAGGATTCCGAGGGATTTTGATCCTCCTGGGAACGCTTGTATGTGGGTTGCCCGGTTTCGGAACACTGGCCCTATTGCTCTCGGTGTTTCACTTGAGCCCAATCGTTTCCATCGTTCCGACAACAATCGTCAATATAGGGGTCGCCCTCGGAGTGTCGTTCTTCGCCGGCGGGCTATACGACTCGTATAACCCGAGCGAATAGAGCGGCGGTACACTGAAAATTGCCGCGAACTTGGAGCGGCCAATCCTTGTTGCAACCAACGGGAGAAACTGTATGAAACTGCGTAGTTCCACAAAGATTGCGATTGGATTTGTCATTATTGCCGGCGGGTCGATTTACGGCTATCAGTATCTGATGCGCAATTCGATCATGAGCCAGAAGTTCGCCACGATCGTTCCTGGTGATGTGAACCTCGTTGGGATCAACGCAGGCGCGGGCTTCAAGATCATTGTCGCCAACCAGATGGCACAACTTGTTCAGGCCTCCGATAACTTCGGTGGGCAAGAATCGGATACAGGCGGTGCTACCGAAGGCGCTATCAAAAAGCGCGTCCCGATTCGCGAGATGCTTGAGGTCCTAAAAGGGAATGAGAAAGCTCTCGGCACTTTCATCATGAAAGTCAACGACCGCGATGAGAACGATTCGTGGCCACCGATTCGAGTCGTTTGGACGGCGGAACGGTTGAAGAGCGCGATCAACGGAGACAAGGTTGAGGAAGCGAAGCTCGTTCACGATCTCAACATGAACCTCGACGGTACGCCCGTACAGAACCTCAATCGAGCTTCGATGGAAAACGGGATCATAATCGACTACCCGGTAACGATCCACGTTCATGCAGATCAGGGTCCCAAATCCGTCACCGGTCGCGTCGAAGAGCCGTTCAAACCGGACCTCCTGAGCAGCATCGAAAAGAAACTCACCGACAAACAGGTCACCAATGAGATGATTGCCGGATACTATGCGGAGGCTGTACAAGGCATCGCAACTGGCAAAACAAAAAAGCAAGACATCGCCAAGGCGATCATGGCCAGGCTATCGCCAGACAACGCGAATGAGCTATCGACGGCCCCGGAAAGAATTCTCACCAGCGCACAGATTGTTGTCAATGAAAGCCACATTAGCAGCGCCAGCTATCGTAAATACGATACGACGAACGGCAAAATGAACGACCTGACGATTGAGATGACGGACGAGGGCAGAAAGCGGCTTTGGCAGTTTTCCGAAGATCGAGTAGGCACCCAACTCATGCTCGTCGTCGACGGCATCGCGATCGCAGCGCCTCGAATCAACCACGAACTATCGCAAGGTGAAATCACCATCACTCAAATGGCCGACGAGTCGCTCGTCAAGCACGCTGTCGACGGCCTAAACAAGCATAAGAAGGGATAAAGCTGAATATGAAGAACGGATTGCTAAGACTACTGCCACTGTTGATTTTCGTATCCGCCGGGTGCTCCCCCGATTCCTCGTCGAAACAATCCGCCCCACCCGACTCGAGTACCGGGGTTACCAAGGCCCCAGCGACAGCCGATTCCAAGACGAGTGCAGTCGGTGGCGAGTCGGGAGCAACTACGCCGCAGCCGTCGGCAGAGGCCAAGACCAATCCTCCTACCGACACCGCAACCCCATCAGCCTCAAATACGCCTACCACTCCTCCCGCGCCGTTGACTGCAGCCTTGAAGACGGAAGGGTTCGAGTATTCGGGCGTAGGCAGCGCCAAGCCGATGGATATGGAGTTGACGATGAGTACGAAGCCGGGTGAAGTCACAACCGGATCTCAAACGATCGCTCTCGTTGACAGCAAACCAGATAAGGCGGTCTACAGCGTTGACCGAAGCGGAGGGCTATCGATCCTCGGTACGGAAGAGTGGACCGTCGACAAAGACGGTGTGTTCACGACCAAATCTTCGATGATGGATGTCGGAGACAAGGCAATGGAGCTTCCGGCGATTCCGAAACCGGGAATGACTTGGAACGTCCATACAAAGGTCGACCGTGCTGACGTGAAGATGGACATGCAAGTCACCTTCAAGATCATTGGAAAGCAGAACATCAAAACCAAGGTGGCCAGCTACACCGATGCCCTGCTTGTCGAACAAGACGGCGCTGGAACCCTTCAAGGAAAAAAGGTTCGAACTGTTTCGCAGAATTGGTATGTCAAGGGTCTAGGGCTTGTCAAAGCCAACATGAAGACGATTCCTTCGGAAGGCAAGACTGAAAGCCTTACTATCCAGGAGACCAAGACAAAATGATCCTCAGCCTGATTTGTTTGACAGCACTGCAAAGGGCGACCGCCGGCGACTTTTTCCCAGTCGTTCCAGGCACGGTACGTACATACGAACAGAAACGCACAGGAGAGGTGCTGACAAATTCGATCGGAAATCCGATTGAGCTTGGATCGATGACGGTTGTTCCGATAACTGAAGCAGCCGGATCCGGATCAGGATCGACGACGTACTATAAAGTCGGAGAAGACGACGTTTCGATCGCGGCCTACGACATTAAGAAGCCTATGAACGTGCCGATGCCGATCCTAAAGGTCGGGGTTGGGAAAGTGACTTGGGATTATCAGGGCTCGACCGGATCCGGGAAAGACGCGGAGCGGCTTTTGGCGCATGGAGAAGCCCACTTGGCGGGACAGAAACTGGTCCTTGGAAAGAAGATCGACATTCTCACCGTGAAGCTCTCCGCCGCAATCGGCATCGGATTGTCGGGCGAGACTTTCGAGCAAACGGCGGTTTACGGCAAGGGCATCGGCTTGATCGAATTGACGACGAAGACGAAACTTGGCAAAAAGAGCGCCGAGGTCTCCTACCATATCGTCACTTTTGAGCCCGGTAAGTGACAATTTTGGGTTGAACTCCCATGGCAAGCCTGACACGCGAATCGGGATTTGGAACTGAACAGCGCCGAGGGCCAAAGATCGATTGGCTGTTGGTCCTCGCAACGTGCATCCTTATCCTGGTTGGATTCATGTCGCTGTATAGCGAAGGGCTGACTCATGACGGCGGCGCCAATTTCCGGACGCAACTACGAAACACGGCGATTGGCCTCATCCCATTTTCGATCTTCGCATTTACGCCAACCCGGCTCTGGCTTCGTGGCGCGAATCTGATTTACGCCATTAACATCGCGACATTGCTGCTCGTACTCGTTCACGGGGCCCATAAGAAAGGCGCTGAACGTTGGATCCAGATGGGGCCGATCCAGTTTCAGCCTAGTGAAATGGCGAAGATCCTGCTAGTCCTGACTCTCGCCGCATTCTATGCAAGGCGCCAGGATTCCATCCGCTCGTTGTCCACTTTTGGGCTAGGAATCCTACACGTAATCGTTCCCATCTTCCTCGTTTTGCTCCAGCCGCATTTGGGCGCAGCGATGGTATTGATGGTGATTTGGTTCGGTGTCTCTCTAGTTGCCGGAGTTCCTACGAAGTTCTTGGCGATGGCCGCCGCAACAATCGTTGCCCTTGGCGGATTCATGGTGATGGCCATTTCGATTCCAAGCGCTCCCAAGTTTCTTCACGTCTATCAGATCCAACGTCTTCTCGGCATGGGCTCCGCGAGCGACCCAAAAAAGGACGGATGGCAAACTAGTAGAGCCGAGATCGCATTTGGAGTCGGCGGGGTATCGGGAACCGGATATCTGAAAGGTGAACAAAAAGCCGGACACTTTATCCCCGAGCAGCACGACGATTTCATCTTTACTGTCATCGGAGAAGAAGGCGGCTTAATCGGCTGCACACTCGTCCTGCTTGCCTACGCGTTCTTCTTTTACAGGCTCTGGCTCGTGATGCTTTTCGCTTCGGATCCTTACTACAAGTCGATCATTGCCGGACTTTTCGCGGCCCTTGGATTCCACATGTTTGTAAACATCGCCATGGTTCTCCACATCCTTCCCGTGGTTGGCTTGTGGCTGCCGTTCTTAAGTTATGGCGGCACTGCAATGTGGATGTGCATGTCCTGCGTCGCACTTGCGTTACGTATCAAAAGCCGAGAAAAACCACTGCTGTTCTAGGAGCCGGCAGGGCGATTTCACCGCAGTTCTCATGCCGAGTATCCTTACCCAATGCTCTTCCTAGCATTGGCATCGGCGTTCATCGCCCAGTCCTCCCACGCCGTTCAACCCAGTGGACAGCTTCTTGATTCAAAGCACTCCATGCGCCCTGGGGTATATGAGGCAGTCGGTCAAGACGGTCATCCGGCATGGATTGTCCGCGGCAACGACTTCTCACTCGATCTCTCATCGAGAACTCTCCGCGCGTCTGGTACCGGGAAAGGTCAAGACGCTAACACAGGCATCGGCGTTCTCGTCGATGGGTGCACGAACGTGACGCTAAAGAACCTCGACGTCTCCGGATTTCGAGTCAATATCATGTTGAAAGACTGCAAGAACGTCCGCATTCTCGGCTGCAGGGCCAGCAAGAGTCGTGCAATTCGGATGGGAAACGCAGGCAAGCCGGTCGACACATTCCTCAATTTGCGCAACATCGACGCGTGGAGAGGTTATGGGGCGGGGATATGGCTTGAGCGATGCGACGGCTGCTATTTGGAGCGGAACTCGGCTTCCCTAGCTCAGAACGGAGTTGTTCTCGTCGAGTGCAGTCACTGCAATCTTGTGAACAACGATTGCTCGACCAATGGCGGTTGGGGATTCGCGCTTTGGCATAGCGACAGGAATACGTTGGCTTGGAATCATGCCGATTTTTGCAACCGTCCCTGGGCGGGAGGCTGGGGTGGCGACTCCGCTGGGATCGTTGCCGTGAATATTTGCATCGCAAACCAATTCATCGCTAACTCCATTACTCATGGCGGCGATGGCTTCTTTTTGTCTGACAGGCTCAACGGTGGTTTCGACACGAAGAAGGGCACCTACAATTTTGCTACCGCCTCAAACAACAATTTCATAGCTCATAACGACGGGTCTTGGTCACCGAACAACGCCTTTGAGGGCACGTTTTCGGAAGCCAACCTGTACTACGGGAATCACGCTGAGGAATCAAACTATGGGTTCTGGCTCGGATTCTCTAATTCGTCATTCGTCTACGATAATGAGATCCTTAAAAACCGGAGCGAGGGGATCGCGATCGGGCAAGGGATGGGATCGATGATCTATCGAAACCGGATCATTGGGAATGGGAACGTCGGCGTCCATATCTGGTCCGACGACGGCCCTGCTCGTACGGCAAGGCCTTCCGACCAAAACCGGGTCATCGAAAACCAAATCATCGACAGCAAACTCGCCGTGAGTTTGGAGCGAACCAACCATGCCGCGATCCTAAACAACACCATTCGCAATGCAGCAATCGATCCGAAGATCAAGCGAGGAATTCCACCCCTCGCCGAGTCGATGAGGTTGGCCTCATGGAAGCAAAGCAGTACGGCAAAACGGCTCGATGGCTGGATGTTGAAGAGGCCGGCGAATTGGCAGTTCTATCGCGACACGGCAGGCCCGAAAGGACAGGAAGCGCTCAAAGTTGGCGACTTTGCTCCGGACCGCGGCTAGACCGCGATTTTTGCCACCGGAATCAATTCCCACGCTATAATGCTGGTAGCGCCAAGGATTGGCGAAACAGGTAGGTCAAGGATGAAAGTCGGTACCAGACAACCCGCTGCGGGAAAGGTGCGGGGCGAGCCATTGCGTTCCCATCGCCATTTCGATATCGCTGGGATTCTGATGTTCGCTCTCGCGATCATCATCGTGGTCGCATTGGTGCCTCGTGACTCTGGCCTGATCGGGTCCACCCTTGGCGCATTCTGCCGGATCATGTTTGGGAAAGGTGCATGGGCAGCGCCTCTCTTGATCGCAACTTTGGGCGTTTCTCTCGTAAAGGGAGAGTCTCCAAGCATGACGCACCTTACTTGGGGCGTCACCCTGATTTTCTTCACCATCCTTGGCGCTATCGCGGCATCGGTCGGCGGCGACTACTTCGATCCACTCGCGATCAAGACAAGTGGCGGATACCTTGGCGCCATCATCGGTTGGGTACTCGCATCGCTTTTGGGCGCAGGCAAGCCGGTTGGATTGACCGCACTAGGCCTCATCGGGATGGTCCTATGCGTCGATGTGCCGATTCGAGTCATGTTGGCGACAACCAAGGCGAAAGCGATCACCATTGGCGCCAAGACCCGCGAGATCACGATCGATCGCCCTCGGCCGGTTCAGACGCCCGAAGAGAGAGTAAAGTCGGTCCGCAAGGGTCTGGAAGAAGCTGCACAGGAAAGGCCGGTTCGCTCCAAGTCGATCGTAATGGAGGACCCCGACCCAGAAGTCGAGGCGATTCCGGAACCGCGTGCCACCAAGAAAGGCAATATCGTCCGAGAGACGCAGCAAGCCGCAGCACCAACACTGAATGCGGACACGCCGATGCCCAAGGAGGGTTACGACCTGCCTCCGATAGGGTTGTTGGCTGAGGCGGTTCTGAATCCCAAGCGCAGCCAGGCCGAGATGCAGAAGAACATCGAGACGCTTGAAGGGACGCTTGAGCAGTTCGGCATCGATGCGAGCGTCGTGGAAGTCGCGACGGGTCCGACCGTCACCCGTTATGAGATTCAACTCGGTCCAGGGATTCGAGTCGCTCGGATTACCGCGCTTGCCGATAACATCGCCATGGACTTAGCCGCATCGCAAGTTCGCGTTGAAGCTCCTATTCCAGGCAAAGCGGCGATCGGCGTTGAAGTCCCGAACTCCTCACCGTCGGTTGTCACGCTGCGCGAGTTGTGCGAAACTCCCGATTTCCGAAACCACCCGTCCCGCCTGTGCGTGGCACTCGGAAAGGATGTCAGCGGCGTCAACAAGTATGCCGACCTGACCAAGATGCCGCACCTGCTCATCGGTGGAGCGACCAACTCTGGAAAATCGATTGGGCTAGCGACGTTAATCACGAGCCTCCTCATGCGGAACACGCCAAAGGATGTTCGGATGGTGATGATCGACCCGAAGCGGGTTGAACTGACGTTGTTCGACCATGTGCCCCACCTGATGTGTCCAGTTATCAAGGACGTCAAGGAAGCCGCAGGCGTGCTCCGGGCAGTCTGGCGGGAAATGGACCGACGATACGACCTGTTCAGCAACGATGGCGTGCGAAACATCGACGGTTGGAATGCAAAGGCGTCTTTTCAGGACCGCCTCCCCTATATCGTCGTCATTATCGACGAGCTCGCCGACTTGATGATCCAATGCGGGGCCGAGGTCGAAACGACCATCGTGCGCCTCGCACAGCTCGCTCGCGCCGTAGGCATACACCTTGTTATTGCCACTCAACGTCCGAGCGTCGATGTCATCACCGGCATTATCAAAGCGAACATCCCATCGCGGATCGCTTTCAGCGTCGCGTCGCAAATCGACTCAAGGACGATTCTCGACTCAAAGGGCGCGGAGAACCTCATCGGAAAGGGCGACATGCTTTTCCAGCCGATCGATGCCATCAAGCCAGTACGAATTCAGGGCTGTTATGTTTCCGAAAAAGAGATCGACGCGATCTGCAAATTCTGGCGCGCACAGCAGCAACCCGAGTACGTTCTCAATCCGGTGGACGATGCCGTTCACGATGGTGCGAAAGAGGGCGGAGAGTTCGGCGACGAAGTAGATCCATTTTGGGAAGATGCCATACGATGGGTTGTCGAGCGTGGCCAAGCCTCAACTTCGATGCTGCAGCGCAAGTTCTCGATAGGGTTCCAACGCGCCTCCCGACTTCTCGACATGATGGAAGAGCGCGGAGTGGTTGGTCCGCGGGACGGACCTCGTCCTCGCGAAGTTCTCGTCAATATCATGGACGTAGATGCCTTATTCGGAACTGCGCCCAAGTACGATGTGGGGCGAACGATCGACGACGATCCTGAGTAGCGGTTCTTTCATTTCCGCTTCGACCACATGGAAACGGTAATTGCTAAGGTTTGGAGTTTTGAAATGACTTGAGGCCGATGTTTACGGGATAAAATGCCGATGATCTAATTCGCGTTATTTCGTCCCGATGGACACAAATCGTCTGTTGAGCAATGCTGCCGGCGCCTACCTGATTGGGCTTTTCCAGTCAGAAGCGACCTTGTGTGCCGAAAATTCGTGTTCGGTCCAAATTCCCCACTACTTGGTTTCACTGGGATGTATCGGCGCTTGGCGATTCGAATTCTCGTCGGCCAATTGGGGCCTTTCGGCCTCATTTTGAGACCTTCTTAAGGGAGATGCGACTGATTCGAGCTTTGATGCCGAGAATTTCGACCTGATGTCGATCATTCACCCCAGCGACTTCGAGCTCTTCGACGAAACCCTCACGGTAGCAAAGCGGCTACCTGGCCTTCGAGAGATCACTCACCGCATCGTGTTGCCGGGCGACCAAGAGCTATCGGTCAGATCCTATTTCTATAGCCTCGGAGCAAGCGTAGAGGCAACGCGTCTCGTCGGAGTGATGTTCGACATCTCCCAACTCAGCGAGGCGATGCACAGCCTTCGCGCGATGGACCAAAGATCGAAATTGGCCTTGTCGGAGAGCCAGGACGGGCTCTTCGATTGGGACCTCGTCACAAACAAAGTGACCTACAATGCCCGAGCGGCCGACCTTATGGGCCTGAAGAACGGGCATTCGGAAAGTGAGTTTAGCAGTCTCCTCGATCTGGTCCATCCAGGCGACAGGGATTCCGGACTGAAAGCAGTTCAAGATCACTTGGACGGCTTGGCACCGTTTTTCGAGTATGAACTGCGCATACGTTTCTCCGACGGCAAGTACCACTGGGTTCACCTTCGAGGGAAGGCTCTTCGCGACACGGAAGGAAAACCTGCCCGGCTCTTAGGGTTGAGCACCGACATCGACAATCGCA
>Ga0364873_10093_pt1 | contig 55700 bp, 38 predicted proteins | sample ExccelAu500001D3_2_FD_206928 | JGI IMG/M metagenome (GOLD analysis project Ga0364873, IMG submission 206928) | Enriched cells from Trout Bog Lake Hypolimnion, Wisconsin, USA - BchlTB.Aug07.5000.01.D3 | ecosystem: Environmental > Aquatic > Freshwater > Lake > Hypolimnion/Profundal zone | place... | reverse complement strand
CGAGCTGGCTAAGATCTGCATTGATGTTCTCAATGGTGTCTTTGATGTTGAGGTGGAAAGTGCCACCGAGTTTTGCCAGGAGCGTTGCATCTGCTGCTACTTGCGCTGCTGTGAGTGTGACGGTGTTACTTGCCCCATCACTTGCGGTGATGCTGCTGATCTCTGCAATGTTGTTGGTGATCGTTGTAGCGTTACCGGTGATATTTGCTAAGGTATCGCTGATGGCAACTTGCAGTTTTGTACCAAGCGCTGTTGCGGCATTACTAAATTTACTTGTTAATAAGTTGTTAGCAACACTATCGGCACCAACGTTCACGCTGATAAGGGCGCTACCTAAGTTGGCGATCGGGGTGATGTTGTTCGCAACTTCAGTGATGGTTCCCGAGACCGTGGCGTTGTAGGTCGCGATCTTATTCAGGACGCCGCTGTAAGTACTGACCTGCCCTGCTGTTAATGCTAAGGCGCTACTTGGATCACTTAAAGTAATCGTATTAACGGCGCTGTCATTTAGATTGGCTAGGTGGCTAGCTACATTGCTGGCGCTGTCGGTAATTGCAATATGCAGTTTGGCGCCTAGTGCGGTTTCGACTGCGGATAAGCCAGAGCCTAGGTTGTGCGCGATCGTATCGGCATTAACCGTGATAGCCGAGATCTTGCTACCCAAGCTGGCCAGAGCACTGGCATTGCTCTGCACATTAGCAAAGCTATCGGCTACTGCAATATTGGCACTGCCACTAACCTTATTAATCGCCCCAGCGTCGCTATTGGCAGTGCCGGCGCTAATAGTCATGGTCGCGCTGGCGCCATCAGTCAAAGAAATGGCGCTAATTTGACCTAAATGCGACTGTAGATTATCGAGCGCGGCGCCTACAACCGAGGAAGTATCTTGTATAGAGACCGAGTTGACGCTAACATCACTAAAGGCGCTTGCCGCCTCAGAAACCTTCGCCTGAGTGAGGTTGAACTGGTATCCAGCCCCTTTTAGAGCCGAAATGTACCCCCCGCCAGCAGAATACACACTATATATACATGTATATGGCGAAGCACCTGCCGGAGCAGCTGGAATAACCACGCTAGCTTTAGGGTCTGATCCAATCGCTGTTAGGGCGCTCGCATAGTCAGGACTGCTGCTGCTAGCAGCCAGGACTTTGACTTGATAACCCGCAGTCTCAATCGCACTGACATAAGTTGATTGGTTTTTATAGTCAGTATCACTCAGTGTGACCGATGCCCCATGAGATGCATTCGGAATAACAACACTAGCACTGCTATCACCACTCACAGCCGTGTGCGCGGCCTGATAATCAGCCAAACTGGCGGTCGCTGGTTTAACCTGAATCGTCGCACCAACAACGGTCTCTAATAAATTAACAAAAGTCGCTTCGTTGGTGTACTGATAGTAGGTCAACGTCACTGGCGCGCCAGGGGTAAAGCCACTCACTTCAATCGTGGCATGACTCTTAACCAGTAGCGAGATAGCCGTCTCGTCATTAACCAATTGATCAGCAGTAACTACAACTGGATTACTTGATGAGACATCACTTGCCGTAATGCCAGTAATATGTAAGGAATTGGTTTGTAAGCTATCGAGATTGGCAGTGATATTGCTTACGCTATCACTGACCTGAACCGAGGCAACATTGCTGTGACCCAAAGTTGTCGCCAAATTGGCAGTCGACACTCCGGTGACATTCCAGTGCAGACTACTTGGCAACAAGGCCAAGAGACTTTGATTGGCTGAGTTAGTGAAAGCGCTATAGCTAATCGATTCAACGGGATTACTTGCTGCATCAGTAATGCTGATGCTGCTGATCTTACTCAGGTCGCTTACTAGGCTCGAGAAGTTGCTAGCCACATTGGCTGCCGTGTCACTAATTGACACACTCGTAATTTGTGAATTGCTATAAAGCGCACCCAAATGAGAAAGGTCAACGCCACTGAGGGTGTATGTTGCGCCTGATCCCAAAGCGCTGATCGCAGTGCTATCGGTTTGATACTGACTTAGACTGAGCGCCAGTGGATTGCTATCGCTCACAGTAATGCTATTGGCCGGCAATAAGCTAGCGCCTAGACTATTCAAAGCTCCAATATTCGAAGCAATATTGCTGGCCGTATCACTGATGGACAGGCTCGCGATCTGAGAAGATAAAGTTGAAGTGGCCTGCGCTACCGTCATGCCACTGACTGCATACGTGATACCAGTGCCACTGAAGGCAGAAACCAAGCCTGCATCACTAGCCAATTGGGTAGCAGAAATGGCAACGGGCTTGCTATCAGAAACCGTTAGATCAATCGTTAGGCTTGGAGCACTACTGGAACGACTGCTCAAGGCGGTTTGCAGAGCATCCAATTGACCTGAGATATGTGCTGCCGTGTCGCTGATTTCAACCGTACTAATTGACTTGTTACTAATCAGCGCGCTAGCGGCGCTGGCGGTAACACCGGTCACATCGTAGCTCAGGTTTGCATCTTTAATGAGTGCCAGCACACTGCCATAACTGGATAAAGTGCTAGCCGAGATTGTCTGCACGCTACTACTTCCAGGATCACTGACTGTGATACCAGTAATTGCACTACCTAAAGCCTGGACCTTGGCTAAGGAGTCGCTTGAGCCAATCAAACTTGAGACATTGGCAAAAGTGTCAACCACCGCAACAGAATTAATATGGGTATTAACGCTGGGGTTAATGCTGCCCGAAGCAGTGCTGATGGCATCAGCGAGCGATACATTAGTGAGATTAAATTTAAAGCCTGACAACTCACCAAATAAGGCACTGTGACCAGTGTATTGGGACTCCGTTAATGTCAGGGTTGAGCCACCACTGACATTCATGGCGGTAATTGCTGAGGCGTTGGCAAGAATGACGCTCAAGTCACGCTTAGTCAAGTCAACCTTAGCCAAATCAGTCTGAACGTTAGCAACCGAGTCAGAAAGGGTAATGGAATTGACCTGCGCCGTATCTGCTGCTACGGCAGCCAAGTTAATTACCGATACACCGGTCACCGCAACCATCGTGCCTGATGTCAGTGCGCTCAGTGCATTGGTATCACTGTGCCACTGTGAATAGCTCAAACTTAAATTTCCGCTGGTCACGCTAATGCTCGCGAGCGCCCCACCAGAAATATTATTCAGTGAATTAAAGTTACTTGCGATGTTTGCAGCCGTATCGGCTACTGCAACCGAGTGCACGTGGCTGTTGCTGGCAACTAAGCTTGCAGCATCTGCGGCTGCCACATTGGTGACGTCATAATGGAATGTGCCACTGACTTTAGCTAGGACCGCAGCGACTTTACTATTGTTTAGCTCGGCCTCGGTAATACTCAGCGGACTAGCATCACTGATGACAATCGTGCCAATCTTAGCGATATTGCTAGAGAGCACATCACCGCCCAGTGAACCGGTAGCCAGAGCAGTCGATAGATCACTGGCCGTATCACTCAAGTTGATCGTCTTGACATTGGACTGTGCGGCAAATGTAGCTATTTCAGCGGCAGTTGCGCCAGTGACAATCAACTGAGCAGCAGAAAGATTGGTAATCTTATTGAGAACATTACTACTATCGCCACTTAAGAAATCGGCATAAGTAGCAGCATCCACCGTAATGGTTTGCGCGCTCAACAGGGTGATTGCAGTCACCCCGCTTTGCTGTGCAAAAATCAAGGCATTTGCGCCAGACACTCCCGTTAAGGCTCCCGAGAATTCTGCGCCAGTCACCGTAAAGCCAGCATTGACTAAGCTGGCGTACTGATCTTGGGTCAGTCCTGCGCTTGCATCGACTGTGACCGTGCTACCAGAGCCCAGCGTAAAGCCATCGCTAGCAAAAGCTTCTGCTGTAGATAAGCCAAGACTTGCATCACTAAAGTTGATAGTTTTTGCACCTAGACTTTCATAAGCAGCCAAGGTTGCTGTGCTGACTGAATTGGCTACCCCAGTGATGGTGATCGCATCACTTCCAGCAAAGGCAATATGATTGCTCACCAAGGTATTGGCTTGGCTGCTTGTCAAACTCAAGGTCCCTACACTGACCGTGTTAATGCCATCAGTGTGATCAGTCACCCAAGCGCCCGAGAGCCAGCTCGCACTTTCACTACCAGAGAGTTGATCGCCAGTAACTTGTAGGGAGACACCTGAAGCAAAAGCCAGTTTGCCAGCTGTTTGGGCTGCTAGATTAGTGACTTCTGTTTGGGTAATGACATTACTACCGCTCGCATTAGGCGTAATGGTGACCTTGCCACCAAGGGTTGCTGCCAAGATATAGGTACCGCTACTCAGGTGACCACTGCCATCTAAGCTAGCAGCATCGGCATAGGTATTGGCCTGTGAGAGCGTTAACTGATCAGCGAGCACTACATTACTGACCGTAATATTGGCACTGTTTAAAGTAACGTAATCATTATGGGCGGTCGTAAGGTTGCTGAGCTCATCAGAGTTAAATGCAGTCGATAGTGCCGCACCATGGAATGCCAAACCGCTATTTGCCAAACTCAATGCATTGCTCAGACTCAGCGTTTGTGAACTACCCAAAATATTGAGGCTCGTTACACCGGCACTAGAGATCGTGCTGAGTTCAGAAACACCTCCTGTACTCGATAAGGCCCAAGTCAATTCGCTAGGAGAAGCGCTGGGGTTAATATTGAGAGTAACCGTATCACCAGACTTAAACTGCAAGTTGGCGGCAGTCAAAGTCTGAAAGTCAGACACATTAATGGTGCTAATGCCACCAGTGGCACTAGTGTTAATGGTCGCAACACCGCCACTGCTATTTTGGAAGTTCACTGTGCAATGGCTTGCACTACTAATCAAGCTTTCAGCCTGAGCAATACTGGGGCTACCAGTAATGATGACCGTACCACTACTTGGTAAGCTGACATAACTAGCTAAGCTAGCAGCATTAGCAAGCGTCAAATTCAGGGTACCGGTTGGATTAGCAAGTACTGCCGTGCTGGGGCTCATGCCCACTTTGCCAATCAGATTGAGTGCATCGCTCGCGCTAATCGTTACTGCAGTGCCATCAGTATTTTCTAAAGTAGCACTCGTGAGGGAGAGTTTGCCAACTAAGGCATCGGCTTGACTCACACTAATTGCACCGGTGACTACAACCCCACTACCAAAGCCTTTGACTGCAGTTGCAAGGCTACTTGCTTGTGCTGCAGAAATACTGCTACTGCCGTTGATGGTGACCCCACTCAAATTGAGTGCAGTATTACTGACTAAAGTTAAGGCATTAGCAGCACTGAGATTGCTATCCGTGATAGCGGTTTTACTGGTGAAGATACTGTTATTTGTAGTAGCTCCCAGAATCGCTTGGGCATCAGCGTAGCTGACGGTTGAGTTGCTAATCGTCACCCCTGAGTGCATGAGGGAAGCATCACCGTCGGCAATCAGGATCTTGGCATCAGCGACAGAAATCGTGCTGCTAGCTAAGCGCGCGCTCGATGTAAAGCTAACGTTCGCTAGGCTGGCGAGGGTTTTAGCATCTGCAAGAGAAACACTGGTATCCGTTAAGGTTACTGGGGTGGCAAAGGATAGGCCACTACCAACCAATAATTTGGCTTGAGCTACGCTGACATTGCTAGCGCTAACCGAGCTAATGCCAGCATTTTCCAGTGCAGTAATTTCGGCACTAGTGATGCTTGACCAATCTGCTGGTGCCAGAACTAACGGTGGCGCACTACCTCCAGCAGTTGTAAAAGTAATTGCTCCGCCAGAGGCATTTTGCAAAATTGTAAAGTCAGAAAGCGTGAGTGATTCTGAACCGCCAACAGTGACCACAATCTTCGATAAGGTTTGCGGTACCAAGACTTCGCTAGCTGCGGTAGTTAACGCAGACGCTAAAGTGCTATAGCTATCAGCAATTGCGAGGTTAGCAACCGTAAAGCCGTTGGCGGTGAAATAGGATTGATCTGCTGCACTCAGAGCAACCACAATCGGCGTGCCTACCACTGAACCACCAGCAGAACCTTCAATATCGGCAATCACAGCCCGTGCTTGAGCAGCAGTTAAAGCGGTACTGCCAAAATCAAATCGGGTAATACCGTCATGGATTAAGGTCGGCGCCCAAGTTGCAATTGAACTGAGATCAGATACGCTAACACCTGCCACCACACTGCTTCCACTTGCAGGAGCAATCGTTAATCCTGCATTGAGCAGCGTATTGATAGTACTGAGCGACAGTTCATTGGCGTAATGTTGTGAAGCTGTCGTAGTGGCTACGACTACTTCTGTCATGCCTGCAGACTGCAGGGAAGATAAGCTGCCTTGTAAGGTAACTAAATCACTATCACCAAAGCTAACCGAAACGGCTTGACCGGGCTCCAAAGTCAGACTGTTGCTCAGCTTCTGAAATTGAGACAAGCTTAGATTTAAACCATCACTTGCTAGAACGCCACTGACTCCTTGGGCAAGATAGGTAGTAGGATTGGCGATCACATCGGCTAGATGCGCGCTGGTATCACTCAAAATAATGTTGCTGCCTGTTGCAAAACTAAAGCCATCTGCATGAATCGCCTGCTGCAAATTGACAGTCAGACTTAAAGTACCTGTTGCTGGAGTAATCACATCAACGTGGGCTTTTGCTAGGAGCGAGAGCTCATGCTCAAAGTTGACAACTGCTGGTGCAGTGCTGTCTCCTACAGGAATGTCAGTGCTGTCTACTACAGGAATGTCTGACTGACCCAAGGTCACGCTCACACTATCCCCGCTACTAAAGCTGAGCAGTGGAACTGGAGCACTCGAATTAGAACTGGTCGTAATGCCAGTAATTCCAAGGGCCTGGGTTAAGCTCAAAGAAAGCGTGCCGCTGGCAGCCATTACTTGCTGCACTCCTAAAGTCGACAGTGCCGCCGCATTAGCAACCACGGTTCCTAAATTACTATTACCCGCATCAAGCTTCAAACTTACCGCACTAATATCGCCCTTGTTAAAGGTTAAGGGGCTACTTGGATCACTGGCAGATTGCATCAGCGCTATCGAGCTGTAAGAAATAACCCCGGAGCTAGCCGCTAAATCCACACTCGCATGGCCAATATGGACACTGGGGTTATTGCTCATGATGCTAGCGAGCTGGCTTAAACTTACCGTACTGGTAGTGCTCGAAATCGGCACACTGGCACTACCGCTGATAGTCATCGAACCGAAGCTAATTGATCCATTTAAAGCAATCGCGTTACTAAGCGATATAGAACTTCCTAATAAGGTCGCACTAGGATCAAATCCATGAATGCTCGGCAACAACTCAACCGCTTGCGCTGCAGTCAAACTGCCACTGACATTAGTTGAGCTCAAATTAACCTGACCCACTACCGCCAGCGCATCTGATACTGAAATCACTGCGTCAGATACTTTAACGCTAGTTAAATTAAATGAGGTAGTCGCGATTAATGATTTGAGAACGCCAATACTTAAGCTGCTATCCGTTAAGGTGACACCACTTGCCAGTTGAACATTGAGCGGGATAGTCGCAGCATTGTCACGAACGATGGTCTGATAATTGGCATAACTAATCGAGGTATCTGACAAAGTGGTCAGATTGACAAAGGTAAATCCATCAGCAGCTAAAGTCAGTGCTTGCGCAACCGATATCGCTTCAGATGATCCAGCCAATATCGTTGTGATACCTGCAGCCTGATAGAGGCTGCCATTTAAAGCACTTAAGTTACTTAAATCTGCTGGGGTCAGATATAAGGAAATGGGATAAGTCGGGCTGAACTGTAAATTGTTGCCTGTCAATGTGGCTAGCTGATTAAACTGACTCGTAGTAATGCTGGCTGCACCTAAACGAGACCCTGGCAAGTTTCCAGTAAAGGTAATTTTTTTGACATCAACTGAGGATGGCAATACATAACTGACTGGTGTTGCCGTTGCGTTACCTGTCAAGTAGACCAGCAAGTCTCTAGTTGTGGGGTCGACTGCAAAGTTATACTGGTTGGCAATATCAGTATGAAAACTGGCCAGACTGAGGGTGTCTGCAAGGAGCAGACCATCTGCAGAACTAAACCCAGAGGCTGATAACTTTCCAGCAAGACCAGTAATCGTGACGCTACCGTCATGAGAATTGAGAATATCTAGCAGGGTTGCAGCTAGATCAGCAGTAAATACACTGCCACCGAGCAAGAACTCAGTTAAGCCATGACTAACGAGATTGGCTGCTGCAGTTCGGGCAGCGGCGCCAGCAACCGTATCCGATTCCAATAACGATAAATCTGCTGTTGAAATATTAACAATGCCGTTATAGAAAGTTAATCCCGAGGTGTTGACCAATACTTCAGCTTGCGCCAACGAGAAAGCAGTGACCGTCGTCGCAACGTTAATGTGGGTCACATTAAACGCTGTGATAGCTGCGGCATTAGTTGCTAGGTAATTGAGATCGGCATTGTTGTTGATATCCAGAGTGACCGAAGTTCCCGGGGCAATGGCCAATGCGTTGCTGCCATCTTGAATCAAGGTCGTAATTTGGCTAGTCGTGAGCTCGAGCGTGCCAGAAGCTGCAGAGATCTGACTAATGCCATCTGCCTTTAGAGTGGCAGAATTGGCAACTAGGAATGCAACATTATCTGCACTACTTGTCTGCACTGTCACAGTCACTACATCACCAGCAGGATCTTTACTGGCAAAAGTCAGGCCGGTTGGGCTCATGCCAGACACACCTAGGCCGGTGATGTCTTGCAGCTGCGCAGTTGTCAAAGTCAAATGGCTTGAGCTGGACTCTAGCTGTGACACCCCGATACTCGATAGCATCGAAGCATTACTTTGAATCGAGCTGTCTTTCAAACCAAGGTCATAGACACCGGATGAAGATAGCTGCACGGTAATTGCATTAGCATTCGCAAAAGTCAGCATGGCACTGTGAACATTCTGTGCCTCAGCAAAGTTCACCGTTAAGGCTGAACCGCTGGCAGAAATTTGATTAATGCCGGCCAGAGAATACGTCTGCAAAGTTGCAGCGTTATCCAAAAGCGATTTGTTGGTATTGCCTGCATCGAGCTGTAAGGTGACAAGGTCTGTTGAAGCAAAACTTGCATTTGCGCCGACCAAGGCATCAGCCTGAGCTTGAGATAGCGTTAAGGTGGCTCCCTGTGCCTTGATAATCAGACCTGATGTCAATTCATTATTGATTGCTGCCGTCACGACATCCGCTAGGGTATTACCGGCGGTAGTTTGCAATTGAATTTGAACAGTGTTACCAGCAGCAAATCCAATCCCTGCAGAGTTCAGCACCACCTCCTGCGACAAGGAAAGGGATAACGCGCCACTGGGTGAAGCGATAGTCGTAATGTTCGCGGCTGCAAGTGCTGTCAGATTACTGGTGATTACACTCGCTAGATTGACATTATTAGCCGATAAAGTCAGCGTAGCGCTACCACCGCTAGCATTTTCAAAAACAAAGGCACCGGTATCTGCAGCCTTCAGAATACTTTGCGCATTCGCTAAAGTTAAAACATCATGCGTGCCTAGCGTAACGACAATTTGACTGCCTACGCCTGGTGAATGATCCACTGCAACAGTCACGCCTTTTTTAGCCAAAGCCAACATATCGCTGTATGCAATTGCATTGCCGGTAACGATCAAGGCTGCGCCAGCCGGAATGGCTAAACCAAGATTAGCGTAGATCGCCGCATTGGTTGCAGTTAAACCACCCGTTGCATCAATCGTGCCACCACTAAGCGTAATGCCACCGTCGGCATAAATAGCTTGAGCCTGGGCTTGGGTAATGGTAGCTGCGCTACCACTGAGCGAGATTGAGGAAATACCTGCCGCTTTCAGTACATCTAAGTTAATCCCACCGCCAGTATTGCTTGCCAGCAAATTATTTAGGCCTGCCGCGGTGCTAACTGAACCGATCGTGCCCGAAAAGTTCACCCCTTTAGCAATCAGATTGAATGCATTGACACTATCGGCACTATTCAGATCAACCGTACGATCTACTACCGTGGTGCCATTGGCAAAACTCAGGCCCGTACCGATAACGACTGATGCTTGTGCAACAGTCAAAGTCCCTTTCACAGTGATCGTGTTTAAGCCGGCATTAGCCAAGGCACTTGCTGATGTCGCTGATCCAGAGGCGCTACTAGATATCGTTTGAATGTCAGCGCCAGTGAGCTGTAAAACACCGTTACTAAAGTGCGCGCTACCACCAGCAGCATTCACAGCGGCAATGATTTTTTGCGCCTGGTTCAAAGTTACGGTACCAGTTGAACCATCACCTAAAGCGGCATTGATCTGAATTGGGGAACTGGTTCCGGAGGAGAACTCCAAACCTTTAAGCGCCATTGAGTAAGCATCACTCAGACTTAAGGTTGGGGTTGTAATGACAGTGCCAGGCGGCAACAATAATTGCAAACCCATACTTGAGAGATTGGCAATCATCGATACCGAGACGGTGGCACCGCTTAAATCAACTGTCGTGTTATTTGCAAAAGTTAGACTCGGATTAGCCGAGAGCAGTGCACTAAGCTCAGCGTAAGGAATACTAGTTGCACCAGCAGCCTCTGCAACAGTGGTAATACCCAGCGCAAAAATATTTTTGAGTACTGTTGCCGATACAGAGGCAATACCATCACTGGGTGCAACTTGTAAGGTCAAGCCCGCGCTAACCGATGTGATTCCTTTGGCAAGCAAGCCCTGAGCTTCTGCAAAGGTGATACCTGTTGCACCGATATTGACACTATGAATTCCTAAAGACCCAAAGTTGGTCCGATCTGAAATGGCTGCATCAACTGCGGCTGTATTGGCCAATTGCAAAATCGTATTCGAACTAAAGCTGATGCCACTACCCATAGCACTGACAATTGAGTCCACTTGTGCTTGCGTAATTAAGCCTGCAATCGGCTGAATCGTGACTACGTTTTGTGCAGCTAGAGCAACTAGGTCAGGCAAGGTGACTGAGGTAAATTGCGTTCCAGCCAGGTCGGCGCTACTCAATTGAACAATGTTGTTTCCACCACTGGCAAAAATGGCTGGTCCACTGGTGGTAAGCAAACTCATCGCATTACTGAGCGACAAAGAAGATCCCGATAGCCCCGCAAAACCACTGCCCACTTGTAGCGTCAGTCCAGCCTTGACTAAGGTGATGAGATTGTTGGCCGCGGAAGTGCCAGCAGTGAAAGCGCTATCGGAAGAGCCTAGCGTGTAAATACTGGCAGGGGTAGTCGTTCCGGATAGATATTTGGTGAAGTGAACGCCACTGTTGACCATCGTGAGCAAGTCACTAGCAGACAAAATTGGCAACGTCGGATCGTAGGCATAAGTTACCGTAATGGGAGTCTTAAACGAACTGCCATCGGTAAAGACTACTGTTTCTGCATAACCCAAATCAAACACTACATTGGCTGGCGGTGTAAGTCCATGTGCAGCGTAGTAACCCGCCTGGGTTGCAGACATGTGTGCATCATCAAGTTGCGCGCCAGTAATGCTGACGTTTGATCCCAAATTCAGAAGCGCGTTTGCTTCAGTAGATGAGATCTGCGTTCCTGTTGCCATGGCAAACGAATTGACGCCCATGGCGAGCAGCTGTTTACCCCAAGCTGATCCACTGATCAAGTTGTCCAAATCACTTGCAGTGATAGTCACCGTCGTATTAGCAAAACTCAAACCGCCAGCTACTGCAGCATTTTGCAAATGCGATACATCTGAGAGGCTAAGTGATAAACCTGAGAGTGTTAACTTGCCTGCAACAAAATTGACACCGCTGCCAACTTGACTTGCACCATTGACAAACACAAAACCAACCCCAGCATTTGCGAGCTGCAGCAGCTTTGTCTCAACAGTCTGCGCATTGCCGATAAGATCAGATGCTTGCAGGGCTACGCTTAAGGTGGGCGGAAGATTGTTGTCACTTGTAAAGCTGGCACCACCGTTGATTAAGGTGAGTGCATCTTGCAAAGTCAGAGTTGCGCCTGAGGCATCAATCACGGTGCCTTGCGCCAGTGATAGTCCTGCTCCAGTCAACTCTAAAGCCTGGCTGTAAGTCAGACTATCACCCAAAGAGGCATCATGAGATGCGTCAGCAATGAAAGAGCCCGACGAGAAAGTAACGCCTTGACTAATCCAGTTCAGCGCAGTGGCAGCGTCGAGCGTTAGACTTCCACCAACCGATTTGAGTCCATAAATTCCCTCGGACTCCAAGATACTCATGCTAGCAACGACTTGGGCAAACTGAGTCTGATCAGCAACAACTAAGGTCACCGAGGCTAGATTGGGATTGAATACGCCAATACCGCCACTAGCATACTGAGTTTCTAAGCTACTCAATACCGAAGCGGTGGCCGCGCTTTCTAAAGCAGCGTTGATTACTCCGGTGCTGGCGTTAGTGTATGAAGCAGTTAGGCCATTACCAAAAAGAGATAGCTGAATACTGGTATTGGTTCCCAAGACCGTAACCGAACTGACATTGAGCTTCACCAATTCTGCCAACGAAACTTGGCTCACCTCGCTGGCAAGATCTGCAATGGCAAAACTATTGCCATTAGCAATCACATGACCAGAGCTATCGGTTTGTAGAACGCCTTTGACTAGGCCATCATTTAAGCCGCCATCAGTTTCATTGAGTACTTGCGAGACCAAGAAAACTGAGGTACCTGCAGAGTTGGCAACACTCAGAGTGGCGCCTTGTAAGGCGGCAATTTCTTGCATTGCCTGTGCTTGAGTTGCAATGCTGGCATTAATCGCGGCAGCATCGATGGTGGCGCTGGCACCAGTGACATAGTTGTCAATCGCTGAAATTAACGTGGTCTGAGATGCAGCTGCAACCGCTTTGGCCTCAGCAATTAATCCTTGCGCTGTGGTATCAGTAGGATTAGCGGCCAATGTTTGATACGCACTGGCTAAATGGGAGTACGCAGAACTAATCTGTGTATTCACGCTGTTGATTGCACCTTCAATTGCAATGACTTGTGGATTGCTCGGGCTCTGTCCTAAGATTTCTGCTACCGCAGCATCCGTGATTTGGGCCACCGTAATGCTCGAATGACCTGCCGTGATGTTGGCGTTAATCGCATCAGCTACTGCATTGACAGCAGCAGTAAGCGCTGTGCTAGTAACAGCACCGCCACCAGCAGCAACTGCAGCCAAACTCTGTATGGTGGTGTAAAGCGTTTGTTGAATCGCAAATACTTGTTGACCTAATTGCGCATTACCACTTCCCATCTCAGTGATTGGGTTAAAGCTCGCCAAGCTACTGACACCGGTAATACCCAGTTGGGCTTTAAGCTGATCTTCAGACAAACCTGACACCGCCAACACCATGGTCAGCGGTGTAATTGCCGCTATGGTTGCACTGCTGCCTGGCGCAATTGACTGCGTACTGGCACCTGAGACCAATTGGCCAACTTGTTGTCCTGTATTTTGGTCGTAACCGCCTGACTCGATGACAACCCGCACATTGCTCGGGGAGATTGCGCTCGCTGCATTGATGGCAGCAACCGCGGCAGCATTGGTAGTTGCTGCACTACTGAGATTGAACGTGTAACCACCCGTTGCATCCGTGACAGTTTGTAATTCAGTTGTCCATGTTCCATTGACGAGCGCCTGTAAATCAACCGTTGCACCTTGAATCAAACCGTCAATGGCTGCGCCGGCAACCTCTAAGGTCGATGTTGCGCCGCCCCCGCTACCACCAGTAACCACATCGGCAACAGAAGCTAATGCTCCGCCTGCGCCGCCGCCCCCGCTACCACCAGTAACCACATCGGCAACAGAAGCTAATGCTCCGCCTGCGCCGCCACCCCCACCGCCAGCTAGGCCGGCCAGTAATTCAGTGAGATACCAAGGGCTGAAAGTAAAGCCGGTGCCATCAGCATCACCAATATTTCCTAAGTCTGGCGCGTTATCTGCAAAACGTGTGAGATCCGAACCGCTAGCTTCATCAGCAAATTGCAATGGAATAGCTTGACTAGCGAGTTGCGAACCACCACCCACCTCTTTAGGGTACATCTCTTGAAGCTGCGCTGTTGTCGTTACTGTCTGAATATCAATCCCGCCAGCACTGGTGTCGAATTGATTCGCTGTTTGTTCAAGCGCTTGCGTAATCACCTGATCATTGCTGACAGGTAACACTGGTGCGACTGTGTCGCCTGGGATCTCGCTAGCAACAGCTGAAGCAGGTAGCTCTCCAGTTTGAGATGCAAATGCGATTGCCGCCTGTTCGATGGCCTGAGTAATTGCCTGATCACGTGCATCGATTGCACTCACACCAGGATCAGAATGCGTTACCGGATTTTGTTCAAACCAAGAGCCAAAAAATTGTTTGATTTGAGCAAGACTACCTAAGCCCTGATCAACAGGAGCATTTGCAATTTGCGCCAACAGAATTTCACTATGAGGGCCCAAATTGATTTCGCGATGCTCGCCTGCATGAGCAGAGTCCGGACGATGCTTGACTGCAGACTGGGCATGCTCACCTGTGGTCTGATCATCATTTGCATTGGAATCATCGCGCGTATTAGCTGACTCGTCTTGAGTTGTTTTGCCGTGCGCATACTCTGCCTGCAGCGCCAAACCAAACACAACTGAGGCAATCCACTGCAAGGTTTTGGGATCGAGCGATTGTGAAACGAGTTTTGCCACCTTGGCCAATTTGGCAAGTTTCGCTTTTTGAGCCTGAGGTGCGCGCACCTGCACAGACCGCTTGGAGGGGGTCTTTTGCTTCTTGCTCACGAGAGAAATTTTGGGCGGATTTTCACCCAATTAGATTAATGCCCAATACCAATAGCTATCACACGCCCCATGTGGGTATATTTAAAAATGCCCCAATAACCCCTACTCATATGTGCAATAAGTAGTAAAAGTGATAATCCAAAACCATCATTTTTTCAGTTTGACTATTCGGGGAGATCGAATACCAAGCAATTTGACGCAAATCCCTGATAAAACAGGGCTTCCAGGCAAACACTAATCTGGTGATTTCTGATTTAATTTTTAATTATTTTTGAATTAAATATATTATCTAAATAATATATTTAACTTAATATTTTTTTATATTAAAAAATTACCGAGTTTATATTTAATTTTTTAGATATTTTTTCGATTATTAAATAATCAATTTTGGGGTGGTTTTAGATTATTAAAAAGATCTTTTTTTAGTATGCTTTTACTCTACTAAACCTTCATTTTTTGGCATTTTTAAGGCCTGTAAACTCCCCTTCTAGAGTGTTTTATACAAGTTTAGTGTTGATTTATCGAATCTTTTTTACACAATCAACTTGGTTTTATATGTTCGATTTGGTATTTTTGTCATAAATTCCCCACATTCAGTGTTTATTTCCCCAAATCATGCGGAATTTACACAATAAAGTGCTAAATTTAATACTAAATTTTTAAACTAAATGCCTAGTTAATCGCTTTTTTGGCATTTTTAGAACTCTTTATTTCTCCTTTTATTTGGGATGTTTTGTCATGAAAATTGCCTTTTCAAAAGAATTCTCACGCTGCCTAATTGAGTATTACGGGCGGATGCCGAGCGCCTCAGTCGTGAGCCGGGATTTCAACTTACGCGCCAAGGATGTTTCGGCTATTAGTCAGGAGACAGCCCGGCGCTGGATGCGCAGCCTGTCCCTACCTGAAATGGAGAAACTCCAAATTCTTATTGAGTGGCTGGGGATGAATACCTCGTTTTTGATGGCTAAACCTGCAGATCAGGGCATACCCAAACAAACGGCAGGAAATGCATCAGAACCCATTCGAAGAGGGGCTGATCGTCGCCACTCAGGGGTGGTGCTTGACCCCTTGGAGGCCTATTTATTGAAATGCTTTAAGGAAACCGATTCGCGCGGAAAGCATTGCTTGATTAATTTGGCAAAGTCATTGCACGAACGGCCAAATCTCACTCTTTAATCGGCGACTAGTTTGCGCCCCACTTCCGACTTACGGGAAAGAGCAATCTCACCTTAGTACCTTTGGCGATTTCGCTGGTAATCGATATTTCGCCGCCATGAGCCTGCATAATTTCTTTAGCAATAGCAAGGCCTAATCCAGTACCTGGGATTTCAGCGCTGGCGCTACTGCGGTAGAAGCGTTCAAAAACATGTTCCAGATCTTCAGGGGACATGCCGCTGCCATGGTCCTCTATTTCAATGCCAACGCATTCTCGCTCACGATTTTCAATAAATGTTTTGACTGCAACTGGACTTCCAATTGGAGAATACTTAAAAGCATTACTTAAGAGATTAACAATCAAACGCTTAAAACTATCTGGATGCAGACGTACTTCTGGTAAGTGGTCATCGATATACATTGCAATATAGCGTGCGTCACCGGGCATCTGAAATTGGCTCACGATCGAACGCAAGTATGGTGCGATAGCGGTTTCATGCAGATCAAAACCTTTGGCAATTTGATGCTCTAATTTGGAGAGGTCCAATAAATCATTGACTAACTCAGCCATATTTTTGGATTGGCGCTCGATCACCTCAGACATATCTTCAATCACTTCAACGCTAGGCTTGCTATCGCCCCTTAAGCGTCGCCCTAATAGTTGGGCATAACCCAAAATACTGCTAATTGGGGTGCGTAACTCATGGGCTGCGGTAGACATGAAGCTGCTGCGCATCTCTTCTAATTCTGCTTCTTGAGTAACATCGTGCAAATAAACCAATAAGCCACTGTGCTGATTGGGCTTTGTCAGCAGTGCCAAAGTTCGCGCAATAGGTATCTGAATTTGTAGCCAGTGCATTTTTTCCTCTGGCTCAAACATTTTTTCAAGTTGCGCTCTTGAAATATCGTTAGCGTGCTTCTGCAGATGATTCAATAAAACTTCGACAGATTGACCTAACACTTCGGCAACACTAATTCCTGTGAGACTGACAAATGCTGGGTTTACAAAACTCACTTGCTGCTGGGCATTGATTTCAATAAAGCCATCGGGGGAAAGTTCAAAAATCGCCTCAAGCTGGGCGTTCCGTTCAGCCACTTTGTTCTCCAAACTAATAAAGCCCTGCTGCAAACCTTCCAGCATCTGAGAGAACTCCACGCTCAAGCGCCCAACTTCATCACTGCGTTGCATCAGACTTTCTAGGTCTGACCGATTGAAAAAGCCCGAAAAATGCGACTTTCGAACGGCAAGGGCATAAGCCGTCAACTCTTCCAAAGGCGAAGCTAGACCGCGGCCAACAAAGGTAATGACAAAAAAAGCCAAAACAATCACCAGTAGCAAAACTCCAAGATAGGGTCCAAAGAGTTGCGCGCCAATAATCTTTGTCCAATTGGTGCGCTCTTGTAAAACCAATTGGAGATGTAGATCTGCCAGCGGCGCAACTAAACGCAAAGGACCTTTGATTGTTTTCCAAACTGAATGTTCTTTATCAGGGTTTGATACTGGATACGCTTGCGGATTTGAACCATACATCTCTGCGAGGTTCTGTTTTCTTTGGCCTGAATCTGGTAAGTAAGATAAAAGTTGACCGCTACCATCCTCTAAAGTCCACGCACTCAAGTCTTTGCGACCCTGAAAAAAACGATCCATCATTTGATCAACCGAAAGGCCGATGATCAAAACCCCACGAGACCCAATGGGTTGCGCGACCTGAATAAAGTAATCACCATTCCAGCGAGTTAACTCCGCAATACTTTGGCTTTTTCGTAGCACTTTTTGCACTAACTCTTTTGACGGTGAAACAGTTTGATTTGCACTGTATACCGGGTTGAGTGTGTCATCCAGTAATGTGATGGAAGCATGGTCGTCTTGCATGAGTGGGTTACGACCCAAAACCGCTTCGAAAGTAGTATTAGCTTGTCCAGGTGAATTCAAAGCATTTATCAGAGATGGTGTGAGACTTAATGCCTTCACCTCATTTACCAGATGATTGAGATAAGACTCAAATATCTCAGACTCAATCAGATGCTCTCGCTCCAGCTGATCTGAAATATTTTTTTCAACAGCACTTCGAGAGACCTCAAACGAGCCTCCGAACATGAGCAGCAACAACAGTAAATTGGTTGCCAATAGCCAAATCAGAATTTGGTGACGCAAAGATGCTCGATACCACCCCTGCAATTTTTGTATCATGGCTTATAGTGATGTGTTGTTGAGAGAATGACTGCTTTTAAGGTTTCAACATGCACTTTATACCCTACCACTTGAATTTTGCTATCGTTGCACGATGACATCAGAAGACGCATATGTTTCAACCCGTGAGGCCGCAGAAATTCTGGGCATTTCGCTACGTACTGCTCAACTCTGGGTGGAAAGTGGTGTCTTATTAGCCTGGAAAACCTCTGGAGGGCATCGTCGCATTCTGCGCCGCTCAATTGACGCCTTATTGGCTGAGCGCTCCAAAATCAGCAACGCCAATTCCGAAGCGCCTGTCCTCTCACAGAACTTGAAGCTGGTGATAGTTGAGGATGATCAAGATCTCTGCCGTTTAATGACCTTGTTTTTGGGCGATTTAGATCGTCCTATCGATGTGCGTAGCTCTAAAAACGGATTTGAGGGCTTGGTTTTGATTGGTCAATTTAGACCCCATGTTGTCATCGCCGACTTGAACATGCCCGGCATGGATGGTTTTAGAATGATTCAAGCCCTGCTAGGTACCGAATTTGCCCCGCAAAAGATCATGGTAAGCACCGCCCTTAGCCCAGCTGATATCGAAGCCAGGGGTGGCCTCCCAGAGTCGATTGATGTCCTGCAAAAACCCTACTCCCTAGAGCTAATAGAGGCAAAAATACTTTCCCTGGCCATATAAGCTTCTCAAGGCCCTGTTTTATGCTTCATCAGAGAAGTATCATTTTTTTCATTTTAAATTACAATCTTTAGAATGAATTCGTCTGGCAAGCTGTTGCCATATCTTCGTTTGCCAGTCTTTTTGTGCTTGTGCTTGCTGATGCTTGCACTAAGCCATTCCTCTTATGCTGCAGACGCTAGCAATAACAATGGCTCAAACCCCACTCTATGGAACAAAATTTTTGGCGGGCAAGAAGCTGATAAGGCTCAGTTAAGCAAAAGCAAATCTCCTAAGAAAAAGTCGCCCCCTAAAAAAGCCTCTGTTCATAAAAATAAAGGGGCGGATTCAAGTGCTGAGCAGACCCCTCCTAGTGCTCCCACTCCACCACCTCCAGCCCAAGCAGTAAATCCCGATAAAGTCACTCCCCCTGACGATATTTCCGCAACTAACTCTCCGGAAACCAAATCTACATTTTTTGGGCGCCTCTTTAGTCAAGCCTCATCCAAGTCTCCTGACACCTTAGAGCCTGCTCAGAACACTGCTCCTGCTATAGCACCACCCCAATCCACTCAAACTCCCGAGCCAACGCAAGCAGCAGCTTCGAGCTCCACCGATCGCTCTAAGGTAAACGAGACCGCTGAGAAAAAATCATCCGAGGGGTTTTTTTTTGGGCGCCTATTTAGTCAAGCCTCCTCTAAGCCACCCGAATCTCTAGAAGCAGGCAATGCCACCCCGGCTTCACCCGTTGCACCTGTTGCCCCCATCACTCCCGCCGCCACTACCTCAGTAGCGAATCCGGAGACAGTCAGTACTCAAAGTCCTGTTGCTCCAAACAACGAGAGTCCTTCATTTTGGAAAAGCCTGTTTGGCAGCAAAAGTAATTCTGAGACTAGAGCTAAATCAGCGCCTGAAAAAGCTTCCCCCGCCGCAATAACCCCAGATGTACTAGCCACCCCTGCCAATCCCATCAAAGACTTAAGCCCGACCAAACTCTCTATTGCAAATGTTTGCGTTCGAGATCAATGCTCTGCCATGATTCTGTTTGATGCCCCAATTAACAAAGCTTCTGTTGACCAATTTGAGCAAAATAGTGGCGCTATCCCTGCGGGAACAATCGTTCTTCTCAACTCCACCACAGGCGATCTCAATAGCGGCATTCGTCTGGGTCAATTGATACACCAAAAGCATCTCAATACCAGTATCGGCAAAACCCAGCTTAATAAAAAATCACTCATCGAAGTTGATGGGCAGTGTTACTCCGCTTGCATTCTGGCTTTCGCTGGAGGAATTTCTCGACGCATTGATGCGGGTGACCAACTCGGAATTTATGCGCTGCGCGCGAACTCCGGCAAGGTGAGTGATGCTGAATTCAAAAACGCCATCGCCAGTATCAGCAATTATTTTGATCAAATGGGTGTGGATCGTCGACTGATTGATCAGATGTTACAAATTAAAGGGGCTTCAGTCTCTGCATTAACCCTCAATACAGCTAAATTACTCAATCTGGATAATAGTTCGCGATCTCAGTATTTTCCATGGAGAATGCAGGCCCTTGATGATGGTCTTCTCATTGCCTTGGTCTCTGAAAAACAGAGCTCTGGACGCTACGTTATTACCCTTGGCCTCACTCGACAAAGCAAAGACTATCGCTTAACCATCTTTATTAAACCTGTCGCCAATCAAAACCTTTCGCAGCTTAGCGACTACCTCAGCCGCTCTAGCCGCATTCAACTGAGCGCCAGTGGACAAAACTTTGGACCAACCAACATCAAATCCTGGGAGGCGACCAACACCGGAATTCAGGCGGCCGTCCAACTCAGCGATAAAGAACTATCTACGCTGACTTCAAGTCTCGATTTTGAATTAGACCTTCCTCAAGCCAATCCAAATCCATTTGGCTTAGACGCCGCTACCACCTTTGGCACTGCTGGCCTCAAAGGCGCCATTACCGCAATGAAACGTTAAAACGATCCGTTTATTCGCTTTATTGCATTCGGTTTCATACAATTTTTTACATTTAGAATGGTCTTTATATATCGATTAAGATATATTCAATATCATGATCATTCCTGCAATCTAGCCCAATATGAATCTCCATCAATTTCGCTTTGCGCGAGAAGCGGTTAGACAAAATTTCAACCTGACTTCGGCAGCGAAGGCTTTATTTACCTCGCAGCCTGGGGTGTCAAAAGCCATCATTGAGCTAGAGGATGAGCTTGGTGTTGAAATCTTTCGTCGCCATGGCAAAAGAATTCGCTCACTCACCGAGCCCGGTAAGAGAATCTTGCAATCCATTGAGCGCATTCTCGATGAAGTAGAAACCCTGAAACGGGTCGGCAAAGAATTCGCAACTCAAGACCAAGGAAATCTAGTCATTGCGACCACCCATACGCAAGCGCGCTATGCCCTACCCAAAGTCCTCAGTGAATTTACTAAACGCTTTCCAAAGGTGCGCGTCAGCATTCAGCAAGGCAACCCCGGACAGATCGCCGAACTATTAACTCAGGATCGCGCCGATATTGCGATTGCTACTGAGGGTATTGCCAACACTCCAGGCGTTCTCGCTCTACCCGGCTACCAATGGCAACATGTGGTGATGGTGCCATTGAGTCATCCTTTATTAAATCAGGCCAGCATCACACTCGAAGAGCTCGCTAAATATCCCATCATCACTTATGACAAAGCCTTTGCAGGCCGAAGCAAGATTGATGCCGCTTTTGCACAAAGAAATTTAACTCCGGATATCTTGCTCGAAGCCATTGATGCGGATGTGATTAAAACCTATGTTGAGGCTGGCATGGGAGTAGGTATTGTTGCTGGTCTCGCTTACGACCCAGATAGAGATCGTAATCTCAAGGTGCTTCCTGTTGGGCATCTCTTTGGCAACAACGTCACCCACCTTGGCGTTAAGCAAGGGGCCTATTTAAGATCTTTCGTCTATACCTTCATTGAACTCTTCTCGCCAACGCTCACACGCAAGATTGTGGAGCAGGCGATGTCGAGTGAGTCTGAGAGCTACGAGATTTGAAGCGTCAAGCGTAGTGGTATCGGCAAGCAATGATGACTAGCTGGTCTTTCTCGATCACGTAGACCAAGCGGTTCACATCATCAATACGCCTAGACCATAAGCCCGATAGATTTTCTTTCAAGGCCTCAGGCTTTCCGATGCCCGCTTCTGGATTACGCATTGCGTCCTTGATTAAAAGATTAATGCGCTTAAGTGTTTTCTTATCTTGTCCCTGCCAATATAAATAATCTGACCAAGCAGCTGTGGTCCAAACTAATTTACATCTCATCTACTAAAGCTTTGGCTTTGGTTTGACCTTTTCGATATTGTGCCAATGATTTCTCCAGATGTTTTACGTTAGCAGGAGATTTTAATAAATGGACCGTCTCCATCATGCTGTTATAGGTATCCAAAGACATCACAACAGCATCTTCAGCATCTCTGCGAGAAATAATAGTGACATCTGAGTCAGCAACAACTTGATCGATCACTTGCTTAAATTGATTTCTAGCATCAGAGAAATTAATAACGCGCATTTTGAGGCCCATACTTGTCTTATATATGGTACAAGTATACCTAACAGCAGAACAAAAGAAAAATGCCCTGCAGGTGACAGGGCATGTGTATTTGGTGCCTCGGGGCGGACTCGAACCGCCACGCCTTGCGGCACCGGATTTTGAGTCCGGCACGTCTACCAATTCCATCACCGAGGCAGGTGTTTGCAGTGGAAAACTGCATTACGTACAGCTAAGAGGTGAGAGTGTAACAAAAAAAGAGTATGGACTGCCATCCTTTAGCTCAGTACCCCTTAAAATAGGCGTCTCTAGCCAAATTCTGCAAAAGGACTTACCCGTATGGCCGGCCACTCAAAATGGGCCAATATTCAGCACCGCAAAGGTCGTCAAGACGAAAAGCGCGGCAAGATTTGGACCAAACTCATTAAAGAAATTACTGTCGCAGCCAAATTAGGTGGCGGCGACATTGCGACGAACCCCCGCTTACGTTTAGCGATTGATAAGGCTAAAGACTCCAATATGCCCAATGACAATGTGCAAAGGGCGATTCAGCGCGGCACTGGTTCACTTGAGGGTGTGAACTACGAAGAGATTCGTTACGAAGGTTATGGCTTTAATGGGGCTGCTGTGATTGTTGACTGCCTCACAGATAACCGCACTAGAACAGTTGCTGAAGTGCGCCACGCATTTACTAAAAATGGTGGCAATATGGGTACCGAAGGTTCTGTTGCCTTCTTATTCAAGCACTGCGGCCAAATGCTATTTGCCCCTGGTACTAGTGAAGATCAATTAATGGAAGTTGCCTTAGATGCTGGTGCAGAAGACGTCATCACCCATGATGATGGCTCACTTGAAGTGCTATCGCCTGTACCTGATTTTTCAAAAGTACAAGATGCGCTTTCCAAAGCTGGCCTCAAAGCCGAGTTAGCTACCGTAGCCATGCGCCCCGAAACAGAAATTTCACTTGAGGGCGATCAAGCTGAAAGCATGCAGAAATTATTGGACGCTCTTGAGAATCTAGATGACGTACAAGAAGTTTTCACGAATGCAGCTTTCTAATTCAGCGGCATTCTGATTTGAAACCCATTCATCAACATAACTATTAGCTTGCTATGAAAATTCTCTTAATTGGATCCGGTGGTCGCGAACATGCACTGGCTTGGAAATTAGCTCAATCGCCTCAAGTGCAAACAGTCTTTGTTGCGCCAGGCAATGGCGGTACTGCCACGGCTAAGCAGACTACAGCAGGCATTCAAAATCTTCCCATCTCAGACCTGCAAGATCTTGCAGAGTTTGCGAAACGTGAAAAGATTCACTTAACAGTGGTTGGCCCCGAAGCTCCGCTGGCAGCTGGCATCGTCGATGTGTTCCGCGCAAATGGTTTGCGAATTTTTGGGCCGACCCAACTTGCGGCGCAATTAGAGTCTTCAAAAGATTTCTCTAAAGCCTTTATGAAACGACATGGCATTCCAACTGCGGATTACCAAACCTTTTCAAATGCATTAGAGGCACATGCCTATATTGATGCTAAAGGTGCTCCTATTGTGATCAAGGCTGATGGCTTGGCTGCTGGCAAAGGCGTTGTAGTTGCCATGAGTCTTGAAGAAGCTCACGCAGCAGTCGATATGATGCTGGCGGACAATAAACTGGGTAATGCCGGTGCTCGTGTCGTCATTGAAGAATTCCTGACCGGAGAAGAGGCTAGCTTTATTGTTTTAGTAGATGGTAAAAATGTTCTTGCCTTAGCAACCAGCCAAGACCATAAGCGTTTACTCGATGCCGATCAAGGCCCTAACACCGGTGGTATGGGTGCATACTCCCCCGCTCCCGTAGTCACCCCTGAAGTTCATGCGCGCGCTTTACGTGAAGTGATCATGCCGACAGTAAAAGGCATGGAATCTGATGGTCTGCCATATACCGGCTTCCTCTACGCAGGATTGATGATCTCTCCTGATGGAAAAATCAAAACTTTAGAATTTAATTGCCGCATGGGTGATCCAGAAACACAGCCAATCATGGCGCGTTTACGCAGTGACTTAGTTCATGCATTGGATATGGCAGTGGACGGCAAACTCAATGAAGTCGAGCTTGAGTGGGATCGCCGCACTGCCTTAGGGGTAGTGCTCGCGGCATATAACTACCCAGAGACCCCACGTAACGGTGATGTGATTACTGGCATTCCAGCTGATACCGAAGATCAACTGAGCTTTCATGCAGGAACCAAACTGCAAGACGGCAAGCTACTCACTTCAGGCGGCCGTGTGATGTGCGTGGTTGGCTTGGCTGACACAGTTCGTGGCGCCCAGCAAAAGGCGTATGACGCTATTTCTCAAATTCAATTTGATGGCATGCAATATCGCAAAGATATTGGTTACCGCGCAATTAAATAAAAATCGATAGAACACAATTGTCCGATAGCGCACAAACTCAGATAGATATCCAAACCTTAAAAGATTACTTTTGGGGTTTGCAAGATCGCATCACTGCAGCAATGAGTGCGCTCGATGGTAAAGCATTCGTCGCCGATGAATGGCAAAAGCCAGAAGATAGCAAACTCAAGGGTTATGGTCGCACCTGTATTTTGGATGGCGGCAATATTCTTGAAAAAGGTGGGGTTGGTTTTTCGCATGTTCGTGGCGATCAAATGCCTCCATCAGCATCACATCATCGCCCAGAAGTGGCTGGACGTAGTTTCGAGGCCATGGGCGTCTCGCTGGTCTTTCATCCCAATAATCCCAAGATCCCAACTACGCATATGAATGTGCGCTGCTTTATTGCACAAGCGCCAGGTAAAGAGCCTGTGTGGTGGTTTGGCGGTGGTTTTGATCTAACCCCTTACTACGGAGTTGATGAGGACTGTAAACACTTTCATCAGACTGCCAAGGATGCGTTAGATCCTTTCGGTGACGATCTCTATCCCCGCTTTAAAAAATGGTGCGATGAATACTTCTACTTAAAGCATCGTGAAGAGCCCCGTGGTATTGGTGGCGTATTCTTTGATGACTTCAATGAGCTGGGTTTTGAAAAAAGCTTTGCAATGACCCGCGCAATTGGTGACGCTTTCATTAACGCTTACCTGCCGATTGCCCAGCGTCGTCAAAACGATCCCTTCACCGCAGAAGAAAAGTCTTTCCAAGAATATCGCCGTGGACGTTATGTTGAATACAACCTCATCTTCGATCGCGGCACCATCTTCGGCCTGCACTCTGGTGGACGTACTGAATCAATCTTGATGTCGATGCCGCCCGTTGTGCAATGGCGTTATAACTGGCATCCAGAACCCAATACCCCAGAGGCAAAGCTTTATGATTACTACCTTAAGCCTCGCGACTGGTTAGCTTAACTTGAATGCTCCAAAAAAAATCGGCATCCTAGGCGGCACTTTTGACCCGCCACATCTTGGGCACCTCAAACTTGCTACGCACTTTGCCAAGCTATTTAACTTGGATGAATTGCTACTCATTCCAAGTGGCGAGCCTTGGCAAAAAGCCACCCACATCACTCGAGCGCAAACCCGCCTCCAGTTAACCGAAGCAGCTGCAATCGATTTGGCTAGGGCATTTTTATACCTAAAGATTTCAACCCAGATTGGGGTGGATCGTTTGGAAGTAGATCGTGCTGGCCCCAGTTATGCCATTGACACTATCAAGACCTTAAGGGAGCGCTATGGTCCTACAGCGAGCCTCATTTGGCTCATGGGGGCCGACTCCTTTATGTCAGTACCAAGCTGGAATTCGTGGAGAGATTTACTCAATCATGTTCATTTTGCAGTGGCCAGCAGACCAGAATGTGCACTTGAAACTGAAATGCGTCCAGAAATAGATAATTTGCTCGATAAACACCAAACTCTAGAGACTGACGCTATTGAAATTAGCCCATCTGGCCGCATATACCTAGATAAGAGCTTAGCAGTTGACCTATCCTCTACGGAACTACGAAATCGTCTCAGAACCCCCTCTGGGAACTCCCTTGGGCCAGAGCAAATCCCTTCTCACGTTTTAGAAATCATCACAAATCTGGGCTTGTACAAGTAATCAAGCTAAGATCACCCCATACTCATTAGACCTATTACAGAAATACAGCAAAAAACTATGGAATTACGTAAATTACAGCGCGTCGTGATTGATGCCTTAGAAGATGTCAAAGCACAAGATATTCGCGTCTATGACACCACTAAATTAAGTGAATTATTTGACCGCGTCATTATTGCCACTGGCTCAAGTAATCGTCAGACACGTTCATTAGCTATGTCGGTTAAAGAAGAGGTCAACGCCAAAGGTGGCGAAGTGATCTCGGTTGAAGGACTAGAAACCGGTGAATGGGTCTTAGTGGATTGCGGCGATATTGTCGTGCACATCTTGCAACCCATGCTGCGCTCTTACTACCAACTTGAAGGCATGTGGGGTGCCAAACCTGTACGGGTCAAGCTGGCTGGTGAAAAAGGTCTTGTCAAAGCTAGCGAGCCTGACGAAGACGAAGACTAAGTATTTGATTCTTTCATACAGTCTTTCTTCTGAATGCGTTTAACGATCGTTTCTGTTGGTCATAAGATGCCAGACTGGGTGGCAACGGTAACGCATGACTACATCAAGCGCATGCCAACTGATTGCAGCATTGAGATTAAAGAGATCAAACCCGATCTCACTCCCGCTAAAGAAGCCATCAAAATGGCGGCGGCCATTCCTAAAGGGTCTCGCATCATTGCATTAGATGAGCGCGGGAAAGATCAAACCACTCAGAACCTAGCAACGCAATTAGCCAACTGGCGACAAGACGGTTGCGATGTTGTCTTTTTGATTGGCGGTGCTGATGGCTTAGATGCTAGCCTCAAAGATAGCGCTCAAGCAATGTGGCGTCTTTCGAGTCTTACCTTGCCACATGCTATGGCTAGAGTATTGCTAGTCGAGCAACTCTATCGGGCTTGGACGATTCTGCAGGGCCACCCCTATCATCGCGAGTAAGTATTAGCCATGATCCCTTACATATACCTCGCTTCACAAAGCCCACGTCGCCAAGAACTCTTAAAGCAAATGGGCGTGCAATTTGAGATGCTACTTCCAGCGCCTGGGGAAGACGCTGAAGCGATTGAAATACCACTTCCCAATGAAAAAGCGCGAGCTTATGTTGAGCGGGTTACTTTGGCAAAAAGTGTAGCTGCACTAGCGCGCTGGCAGAAAAGCAATCTTCCATGGGCGCCCATTCTCTGTGCCGATACAACCGTAAGTCTTCCCAATCACCCTACTGGGGAAATTTTAGGCAAGCCTAGCGATGCAAAAGATGCGCGAAGAGTTCTGAGTTTGCTCAGCGGCAAAACGCATGAAGTCCTGACAGCGGTAGCCATCACCCCATCGCCAGACAGTAAGCCGACTTGCCTAGTCCAAATCTCGGAAGTGGAGTTTGCCTCTCTCTCCACAGAACAAATTGAAAACTATATCGCCAGTGGAGAGCCCTTTGGCAAGGCCGGAGCCTATGGTATTCAGGGGCTTGGTGGCGCACTCATTCCCTCGATCAAGGGAAGTTATAGCGGTATCATGGGTCTTCCGATTTTCGAAACCACGCAACTACTCGCTCGCGCCCAAATAAGCCAACTATGAACGAAGAGATACTCATCAATATTACCCCCCAAGAAACCAGGGTGGCATTAATTCAACAAGGTGCAGTGCAAGAGCTGCAGATCGAGCGTACGCGCCAACGTGGAATTGTGGGCAATATCTATTTAGCAAAAGTCGTGCGAGTTCTACCTGGCATGCAATCCGCCTTTATTGAAATTGGTCTTGAGCGCACTGCCTTTATGCACGTAGCCGATATCACCCAAAATAATCCACAAGCGCAAATTGAAAAACTGCTGTTTGAAGGTCAGACTGTATTAGTGCAAGTACTCAAAGATCCCCTTGGGACCAAAGGTGCGCGCCTGACAACTCAACTCAGTATTGCCGGACGAAATCTGGTGTATTTGCCGCCGGTGAGTAGTGATATCACTAACGAGAAATATATCGGCGTCTCTCAACGCATTGATCAACCTGAAGAGCGTGAGGCCATCAAAGCGCGACTTGCAGGGTTGATGCCCGAAGATGAAAAAGGGGGAATCATTGTGCGAACTAGCGCACAAGATGCCACCGATACTGAGTTGCAGCACGATATGCGCTACTTGCGCACCACTTGGGAAAACATCCGCGAAGCGGTTAACCATAAAGCTGCGCCATCACTACTCTACCAAGATCTCAGTCTTGCAGAGCGCGTACTACGAGACGTTGCTGGAGAAGAAACCAGCCAAATACGGGTGGACTCCTCTGAAAATTTCGACAAGCTCAATGCGTTTGCAGCTCAGTACATGCCCAATCTATTGGGTAAGTTGACCTTGCATCGTGGTGAACGCGCCCTCTTTGACTTATTTGATGTCGATGCTGAAATTAACAAAGCCTTAGGACGCCGCGTTGATCTGAAGTCGGGTGGATACCTGATGATCGATCAAACTGAATCCATGACAACAATCGATGTGAATACTGGTAGTTATGTTGGGGCACGAAATTTAGATGACACTGTTTTTAAAACCAATTTAGAGGCTGCTCAATCAATCGCACGTCAATTACGCTTACGAAATTTGGGCGGCATCATCATCATTGACTTCATTGATATGGTTAGCAAGGATCATCAAGAATCCGTCTTGCATGAGCTCAAACGCAACTTAGAGCGCGATCATGCGCGCACCTCTGTCAGTGAATTTTCAGCGCTAGGCCTAGTGGAGATGACGCGTAAGCGCACTAGAGAGTCTCTTGCCCATATTACCTGCGAGCCCTGCTCCGTATGCCAAGGTAAAGGGGAAATCAAAACAGCGCAAACGATTTGCTATGAGATCTTAAGAGAAATCGTGCGTGAACACCGCCAATTTAATCCAAAAGAATTCCGCATTGTGGCTGCACCTGATGTGATTGATTTATTTCTTGAAGAAGAAAATCAATTCTTGGCGCAGCTGGGAGATTTTATCAACAAGCCAATCAAACTCCAGGCGGAAGGTAGTTTTCGTCAAGAACAATACGATATTGTTCTGAGTTAATTCAGCCAAGTTTTAAGCATTCGAAAACTGTATGCGATGCAGGTTTGCATACAAACCATCTTGCTTTATCAAGTCTTCATGCGAGCCGTTTTCAACCACTTTGCCATGCTCTAAAACAACAATGCGATCGGCGTGCTCAATAGTTGAAAGGCGATGGGCAATGACCAAGGTTGTCCTACCAGCCATCAACCTCTCCAAAGCATCCTGAACCTGGCGCTCTGACTCTGAGTCGAGAGCGGAGGTGGCTTCATCCAAAATCAAGATAGGCGCATTCTTATAAATAGCGCGCGCGATTGCCAAACGCTGACGCTGACCGCCAGATAAGCGATTGCCGTTATCCCCCACTATGCTATCAATGCCATCAGGCAATTCTTTAATCATGGCGCTTAAATTGGCGGCCTCCAAAGCTTCAATTACACGACCGCGATCAATGCCTTCTTCAACAACCGCACCATAAGCGACGTTAGCAGCAATCGTGTCATTGAACAAAATGACATCTTGGCTTACAAAGGCAATTTGCTTTCGCAAATCAGATAAGACAATTTCTTCAAGTGGCGTATCGTCTAAGAAAATATGTCCAGAAGTCGGCTTAAAGAAACGCGGCAAAAGGTTTACTAAGGTGGACTTACCGCCACCGGATGGTCCTACAAAGGCCACGATCTCGCCTGGCCTAATAGATAAATTAACGTCAGTAAGCGCGTCTTTACGGCCGACCTCTTGCTGATAAGAGAAACCAGCATTTTCAAAGCGAATACCGCCCTTAGCCTTAGTCAGGGGCTTCATATTTGGTGTGCGAGACTCTTCCTCTTCAAAAGGCTCGTCCATTAATGTGAAGATCATTTCTGCCGCGGTCAAACCACGCTGCAAAGGTTGATTAATATCCGCCAAGTGCTTCAGAGGGGAAATCACCAACATCATGGCTGTAACGAAAGAGGCAAAGCCACCGACGGTAGTTCCCTCAGTAGCGGACTGCATCAAGGCAATCACCAATACGACTGATAGCGCCATAGAGGCAATTAACTGAGTAATCGGTTGGTTTAAGCCACCCGCTACGGCAGACTTCAAGGCAAATTGACGTAAGCGCTCCGCCTTTTCCATAAAGCGGCGCATCTCGTACTGCTCAGCTCCATGCACCTTAACAATCTTGTAGCCTGCTGCCGCCTCTTCAACGATATACGCCAACTCACTCGTCAAACCCTGTTGCTCTCGATTTAATGCTCTCAAACGCTTATTGATCTTGCTCATGATGAGAGCAATCACTGGGAAAATAATTAATACGACCAAGGTGAGACGCCAATTGAGGTAAATGAGATAACCCATCAAACCAACAACAGTCAATGAATCGCGTACCAGGCTAATCAACATGCCGCCCATGATTGAGAGAACATTATTCACTTCGAATACAACGGCATTGATTAAATTAGAAGCGGAGTTTTTTTGAAAAAAGACTGTGCGAGCATGCAAGAGGGTTTGAAACATCTGCTCACGCAGCTTTAAGAGCACTGCGTTAATGACACGAGTCAGTAAATAATTGGATAAAAATTGGGCTAGGCTGCGAACCATCGCTAAACCCACTAGGAAAAGCGGCACCTGCCAAAGCTTGTTATCGAGCTGCCCCGTAAAGCCACGATCCAGCAAAGGCTTCATTAAGGCTGGAATAGAGGTCTCGGCGCCTGCCACCAAGGCCATCGCCAATAAAGAGCCAATAATCAAGCGAATATGGGGCTTGAGGTACTGAATTAAGCGGTTTAGGGCGGTACGGTCTTGAGCATTCATATAATGAATTATGCCCACCTTATCAGTCATACTCATCACCCGCAATGAAGAGGCCAATTTGGCCGACTGTTTAGCCTCCCTAGAAGGGATTGCTCAGCAAGTTGTGGTGGTGGATACTAATAGCTCAGACCGGACCCTGGACATCGCTAAATCCTATGGGGCGGTGATTGCTCAGCCGCCAGATTGGCCTGGATTTGGCCCCCAAAAGAACCGGGCCCTGGATCTTGCTACCGGTGAATGGGTTTTATCCCTAGATGCCGATGAAAGACTCACCCCAGCCCTCAAATCCGAAATTGTCACAGCGATTCATCATTCGGCCCATGTGGACTGTTTTGCCATTCCGCGCCTATCTTGGTATTGCGGGCGTTTTATTAGGCACTCCGGGTGGAATCCTGACTATGTTGACCGCCTCTTTAAACGCGGCAGCGCCCGGTTTTCCGATGATTTAGTCCATGAGCGTCTTATTCCCTCTGGACAAGTCGCAAAGCTCGAGAACCCCATGTTGCATTACAGCTTCATGGATTACTCTCAGGTACTCCAAAAAATTGACCGTTACTCCACGGCATCCGCCGAACAAGCTTTTGCCCAAGGTAAAACCAGCACCCCTCTAAAAGCAGTCCTCCATGGTGCTTGGTCTTTCTTTCGTACCTACTTCTTGCGGGCTGGCTTTTTAGATGGTCCACAAGGTTTTACCTTAGCCATGTCAAATGCCCAAGGTACCTATTATCGTTATATCAAGCTGTGGCACTTGATTCGGGAAGCCAGCAAATGATGTCGATTTTGTTGGCCACTTACAACTGGCCAAAAGCGTTAAAGCTTTGCCTAGAATCCCTTGGCACTCAAAATGATCTTGATTTTGAAATCATCATTGCTGATGACGGGTCGAACAATGAAACTAAGGAAGTGATCGATGGCATCAAGGAAAATTTTCCAGTAGCCATCACACATCTCTGGCAGGAAGATCAAGGCTTTCGAAAAACCCGCATTCTCAATCAAGCTATTGCAGCAGCGCGTGGTGATTATTTGGTTTTCTTAGATGGGGACTGTATTGTCCAGCCGGATTTCATTACTCGTCATCGCGAATTAGCTCAAGCAGGTCATTTAGTAACAGGGAGTCGCGTATTACTCAATCAAGCACTCACTACCTCGCTATTAGCGTGGCCACATTGGAGCTTTGCACGCTTTGCCTCCAAATTATTCAGCTATCGTCTGAGTGGTGGAATCAATAAATACTGGCCACTCAAAATCAAACTGGGTAATGGCTCGTGGCGAGACTACGATCAATTTGTTTGGCGCCGTATCAAGGGTTGTAATATGGCTTGCTGGAAAACAGATGCGCTAGCGATTCAGGGTTTTGATGAAACCATGACTGGCTGGGGTCATGAAGACGCCGACTTTGTGTTTCGTTTACAGCACAATAAAATTATCCGTAAATCGGGGGCATGGGCAACAGAGGTTTTTCATCTCTTTCATCGCATTCATGATCAAAGCAATGCAGCAGAGAACGCTCGTCGTGTGCGCGAGAAAATTTTAGCTAAAGCACTCTAAACGCATGACTCACTTCTCATCGCTCAAGCCAAAAAAAGTATTGTTTATTGCCACTCGGCAAATTGGTGATGTATTAGTAACCACACCCCTCATCCAGCAGGCTCGAGAGCTCTGGCCTGAGGCTGAGTTTCATTTTCTAGGCTATCGCGGCAAACTCGATATGCTCAAAGGCAATCCTAATATTGCTGAGCTGATTGAAACCTCGGACCGACCTGGTTTTGGGGAGTATCTTTCGCTCTTTAATCGCCTCTTTCAGCGTTATGACTTGGCCATCGTCACACAACCCAGCGACCGAGCGTATTTCTATGGTTTAGTAGCAGCCTTCAGAAGGGTTGGCGTATTGGGCGGACATCCCCAAGGCCTTACGGAACAAGATAAAGCCAAGAAAAGTAAAAACGATAAACAAAATGCTTGGAAGAAAGCCATCTGCTTACATACAGTCGACGTAGATTATTTTGGACAGCATGTCATTACTGAAAAGCTGCGATTGCTAGAAGTGTTTTACAAAAATGTTCAAGACTTATTTAGCAAACCAATTTCTGTAGTGCCCCCTGCAGGCGAAGCCCTCACTCCAGTGATCGCCAGTCAACTACGCTCACCCTATGTCGTTGTACACCCAGGCCCGCTAACTGCATACAAACGTTGGCCACTGGCTTATTGGCAAACTCTGGTCACCTGGTTAACGCAGCAAGGCTGGCAAGTGGTACTGAGCGCCTCACCAGCCAAACAAGACTTACAGCTCAATCAGGATATCGTTTCTTTGCTTGATGAAGCTACGCGAGAAAATGTAGTGGATGTCGCCGGTAAGCTATCCATCCCTCAGGCACGCAGCTTAATCCAAGGGGCGCATTTATACATTGGTGTCGATACCTCTATTACCCATTTGGCGGCCGCTTGCAATATCCCAACCGTCGCCCTATTTGGCCCAACACCCCCAAGTAACTTTGGGCCCTGGCCTAATGGCTTTATCGGGAAGCAACCCTACCAATTGCGTGCGCGTACCCAAACTGTCGGCAATGTCACTATCTTGCAAGGCCCGGGTGAGTGTGTGCCATGCCGTAAGGCAGGCTGCGAAGATCGCCCTGATAGCAGGAGTGAATGCTTAGATTTACTGGAGCCCAATCAAGTGATTGAGGCCATTGAGAAAATTACTCAGAAATAAACTGCAGAAATCTCTAAAAATTAGAGATATTGAACCTGTACCGGGTTAGTTTGTTTAGAAGCCAGAATTTGATGAAGACTATGCAAGCAAGCGTCATCCGGATAAATTCTTAGCTCTTCAGGAAACTGCATCAAGCAGGCACCACCACTAGTAGTCACCGCAGCAGTCAACATCAAACCCTTAACGGCATCATTGCCACCAGAAGCTGCTGGCGCCGGTGCGCCAAACTTAGTATCCCGCACTCGGTTAGCCATCAAATAAGGGCCGATTTGAGTACGCAACATTTTCAAATCCGTTGCCGAATCAATAAATACATGAATATTGCGAGCAAAACGCATCCGGGCACCGGTGATATCCATCACGCCTTCCGATACGACGCGCATGCCACCAGAGAATTTATCTGGCGTCACGTTGACTTTAGCCACCAACAGCTCATCCTCTTTCAGCCAAGAGCGATTCGGCTCATACACCTCGCTATAGAGGGTGACTTCGATTGCCGCGGAGCCATCATCAATCGTCGCAATCATCATGCGACCACGTTGACCTGTCAGCATGCGAGCTGAAGTGATGATGCCGGCAATCAGCTGATCTTTGCCTTCGGTAACCTTAGCAAGCGGTTGACGAATAAAGTGAGAAACCTCCTCACGGTAGGCATCAAACATATGCCCAGTTAAACAAAGTCCTAAGGATGTTTTTTCTTCTTGAAGGCGTTTCTTCTCAGACCACACCGGCTCACGAACCAATTCAGGCAAATGACGATCCTCTTCACCGGCTGCTTCAAACAAACTCACCTGATGGACAGAGGCTTCAGCCTGCTCAGCCGCTTCAATGGCGCGTGCCAGCGAGGCTAACAGCGTAGAGCGAATGTCATACAGATTGCCGCCAGCAGTCAGCTCATCACGATACAAGCCATCAAATGCTCCGGCGCGCATCAGCGCTTCAATTGCACGACGATTGACTTGACGACGATCGACCCGAGCGCAAAAGTCAAACAAGTCTTTAAATGGCCCACCACTCTCACGCACCTTCACAATCGATTCAATCGCTGCTTGACCGGTACCCCTTACTGCGCCCAAACCATAACGAATATGACTTAGCGGCGAATCTGGTGATGCATCGGGTGCACGTAATGGCGTGAACTCATAAACACCAGTGTTGATATCTGGTGAGAACACACGAATTTGGTTATTGAGGCAATCGTCATACAGAATCTTCACCTTATCGGTGTCATCCATCGCGAGTGATAAGTTGGCCGCCATAAACTCAGCGGGGTAATATGCTTTCAACCAAGCAGTTTGATAGGCCAAGAGTGCGTAAGCAGCCGCATGGGACTTATTAAAGCCATAGCCCGCAAAGCGCTCCATTAAGTCATAAATCTCGTTGGCTTTGCCCTCGGTAATACCACCAGCCTTTGCGCCATCACTGAAGATCTTGCGATGCTGCGCCATCTCTTCTGGTTTTTTCTTACCCATCGCGCGACGCAACATGTCAGCGCCACCGAGTGAGTAGCCCCCAATCATCTGCGCCATCTGCATTACCTGCTCCTGATACACCATGATGCCGTAGGTTTCACGCAGAACGGATTCGATGCGAGGATCTGGATACTCTACTTTTTGACGACCATGTTTACGTTCAATAAAGTCCGGAATCAAATCCATTGGACCTGGGCGATACAAAGCCACCAAAGCAATAATGTCTTCGAAGCGGTCAGGCTTAGCTTCACGTAGCATGCCTTGCATGCCGCGACTTTCCAACTGGAAAACAGCAACAGTATTCGCCTTCTTGAGAACCTCAAACGCCCCCGAATCATCAAGCGGGATCTCGCCAATATTCCAATCTTGACGATCAGCATGCAGGGTTTTAATCCAACGTTCAGCTGCAGCCAAAATAGTGAGCGTAGTTAAACCCAAGAAGTCGAACTTCACCAAACCAATCGCTTCAACGTCATCTTTATCAAACTGGCTAATGACGGAGTTGCTATCTTGATCCTTGGAATCTTTTGCTTCTTGGGTATAGAGCGGGCAAAAATCCGTTAAGCGGCCAGGGGCAATCAAAACGCCACCCGCATGCATACCCACGTTGCGGGTCATGCCCTCTAACTGCTGAGCCAAAGATAGTAGCTGGCGCACTTCATCTTCATTCTTCTCGCGCTCAGCTAATTGCTTTTCTTCTTTCTTAGCAATATCAATGGTCATGTATTGACCAGGCTTATTGGGAATGAGTTTTGCAATGCCGTCGACGAAGTTGTAACCTTGCTCAAGTACACGACCTACGTCACGAATCGCTGCTCTTGCCGCCATCGTGCCAAATGTCGCAATTTGACTAACAGCGTCTTTGCCGTACTTGTCTTTGACGTATTGAATGACGCGATCGCGCCCATGCTGGCAAAAGTCAATATCGAAGTCGGGCATCGATACCCGCTCAGGATTTAAGAAGCGCTCAAAGAGCAAGTTATAACGCAGGGGATCAAGGTCGGTAATACCTAATGAGTAAGCCACTAAAGAGCCGGCACCAGATCCACGGCCAGGGCCTACTGGGACACCATTGTTTTTTGCCCAGTTAATAAAATCTGCCACGATCAAAAAGTAACCTGGGAAACCCATTTGAGAAATCGTCTTCACCTCAAACACTAGGCGATCGTGATAGCGAGATTTTTCTTTGGCACACTCCTCTGGATCCGGAAAATTGCGCTCCATATGACGATCCAAACCAATCTCCGACAGCGCTAAGAGATATTCATCTAGAGTGATGCCTGGTGGGGTCGGAAAATCTGGTAAGCGGGGTTGACCTAATACCAATGACAGGTTGCAACGTTTAGCGATTTCTACAGAATTCGCAATCGCAATAGGAAGATCGGCAAAACGTTTCTCCATCTCTTCTTGCGATAAGAAATATTGCTCATCATTAAATTTCTTTTGACGGCGTGGATTACCCAAGAGCTCGCCCTCTGCAATGCAAACACGCGCTTCATGGGCCGTGAAATCACTTCTTTGCATAAACTGCACAGGATGCGTAGCGACTACTGGCAAATCCATCTCGCTCGCCATATGACAAGCCCGTTGAAGATGTTGTTCATCTTGTGGATGTCCACCACGCTGCACTTCAATAAAAAAGGCGTCTGGGAAAATCTTGGCCCAGCGACCTGCCGCAGCCTTAGCCTGGTCTTCTTGCCCCGCTAGAAGTGCGACACCAACATCACCCCAGCGACCACCGGATAAAGCGATCAAGCCGTGCGCTAAGGTTTTTTTAGTCTTCTTATCTTCCTCTTTAGCTGCTGGCTCAGTAAACCAGGCGGGGTCGACCTCAGCACGACCGCGCGATTGGTTTTCCAAAGAGGCGCGGCTCAGTAACTGGCATAGATTAAGGTAACCAGAATGGTTTTGAACTAAAAGTAGTAAGCGATAAGGCTGATCAGGATCTTGATGGTTGCTAATCCAAACATCAGCTCCAGCAATCGGTTTAATGCCTTTGTCACGCGCGGCTGTATAAAACCGTATTAAGCCAAATAAGTTACTCAGATCGGTTAAGGCTAAAGCCCCCATTCCATCTTTTTCAGCCTGCGCTACCGCATCGTCAATGCGCACAATCCCATCCGTAATCGAAAACTCGGAATGAAGGCGAAGATGAACAAAACGGGGTGAAGCCATGAGATCATTTTAGCTGTGAACGATCCAAAAAATCCCCCACCCCCAGCCGGCGCCTATCGCGGGCGATTTGCCCCCTCGCCTACCGGTCCGCTTCATGCTGGATCACTAGTTGCCGCCCTCGGAAGCTGGCTGGATGCCAAGAAAAATGGAGGTAAGTGGCTACTCAGGATTGAGGACGTAGACGGTCCAAGATCTATCCCTGGGGCTGACCTGGAAATCATGCGCCAATTGCTGGCCTGTGGCCTGCAGTGGGACGAGGAAGTGACTTGGCAATCCGAATGCCAAGAAGACTATCAAAGGGCTCTAGAGGCCTTAAACCAGCATAAATGCCTGTATCCCTGCACCTGTTCCCGCCAAACGATTGCTAACGCCCTGGCTACCCAAGGGATTGATATTCCCCGCAATCAAGAAATGGTCTACCCAGAGACCTGCCGCCCGATCGAACTTGGAATAAACAATCTGTCCACCAGTAAGGTGGCCTGGAGGTTAGCCCTTCCCAGCAATCTGGTCATTGAGTTTGAGGATCGGTGGCTTGGGACTCAAAAACAGCAACTCAACCAGGCTGTGGGCGATTTTGTCCTGCGTCGCAGTGATGGTTTGTTCGCCTATCAACTAGCAGTTGTTGTTGATGATGCGGCACAAGGTATTACCCATATCGTGCGTGGCGAAGATTTGCTGAGTAATACCGCCAGACAAATCTATTTACAAACTGTACTGGCTTACGATCGGCCACAATATCTACATCTACCCCTTGTACTGGATGAGCATGGTGAGAAACTCAGTAAGCAAACGCTAGCAACCCAAATTCATACACGGGATACAAAAAGCGTGCTGCAAGAGTTGCAGAAAGCAGCAGCGCATTTAGGCTTGAGGAATTTACCGAATAGGGAAAGTGTTTCGATTGCAGAGTGGCTCTTAGCAGCCACTCATGCATGGGGTAATCAAAGAAATTAAAAAAATATAAAACAATCTTACAAAGCTAAGCAGATTATTTTTTCTTAAAGCCGCCTAGTAAAGCACCAACAGCCGGCTTGGCAGGAGTGATCCCAACCTTCTTTGCCTCTGGCACTGCAGATCCATCAGGATTAGTCGCTTTAGGAGTCGCGGCAGACTCATAAGGCATATAGAAAAATGGGTCTGACATTTTGGCTGGTGCAGCTTGCGCCGATGAACTTCTGCTTGGCGATGCCGCCCTACTTGGGGAAGCAGCTCTGCTTGGCGCTGAACTTCCTTCGGGGAGCGGCAGCACATCCAATTTGCGCTTCATTAACTTTTCGATATCGTCGAGTAAACGCTTTTCACTGCCGTCCACTAACGCAATCGCATCGCCTGTACTACCAGCGCGACCAGTACGGCCAATGCGGTGAATAAAATCTTCCGCACTAAATGGTAATTCGTGATTAATCACGCAAGGCATGTCTGGAATATCTAAACCGCGAGCAGCTACATCAGTGGCAACTAAAGCTTCAATCGCGCCCGACTTAAAAGCATCCAACGTTAAGGTGCGTTCACCCTGACTCTTATCTCCATGAATAGCTCCCGCCTTAATACCATCACGCTCAAGAGCACGTGACAATCTTGCGCACCCTAGACGGCTATTGGTAAAGATGATGCATTGACGCGATAAACCTTGGCGAGTACGTGACTCCAAAATTCTGACAATGGCACGCTGCTTATCAGCAGAAGGCACCATATGCACCACCTGCTTCACGGTATCGGCTGCTGCGTTCTGACGCGCCACCTCAATCGTCACTGGGGTACGCAAATAACTTTGCGCTAACTTCTTAATCTCTGGCGAGAAAGTGGCTGAGAACAAGAGGGTTTGGCGTTGCGCCGGAATTAAATCAATGATGCGCTGCAAGTCTGGCAAGAAGCCCATATCCAGCATGCGATCGGCTTCATCAAGAACCAGAATTTCTACTTGCGATAAATTTGCGACTTTAGAGCCAATATGATCGAGCAAGCGTCCAGGGGTAGCAATCAAAATCTCAACACCATTGCGCAAGATCGCAACTTGCTCTTTCATATCCACGCCACCATAAACTACGGCAGCACGTAAATCCGTATGCTTTGAATAGCTCGCAGCATTCTCTGATACCTGCACTGCCAACTCACGTGTTGGGGTTAAGACTAAAGCGCGAATCGGGTGACGTGCAGGTGATGAGCTTTTACTCGCATGACGCAAGATTTTTTGAATAATCGGCAATACGAAAGCGGCCGTTTTACCGGTTCCCGTTTGCGCTGCGCCCATCAAATCTCTACCCTCTAAGACATGCGGGATAGCTTTCGCTTGAATAGGTGTTGGGGTGATATAACCCTGATCCGATACCGCTTTTTGAATCAGCGGATCTAGACCAAAGTCAGCAAAAGTAATTGTTGCTTCAGGGGCGCTGTCTTCAGCAACCCCTGTGGAGGTATTTATTTCAGTAACAGTATTAGTCAAGGTAACTTACAAGATGGCCGCAATGCCGGCCTTAGCAGTGGCAGCATCCTCGGTCGATTTAACGCCGGAAACGCCGACTGCGCCGATGGTAAAACCATTTACCTCGATATTGACCCCACCTTCCAACATCCCCGAAATGTGCGGAGCTGATAGGAAAGAAATACGGCCGTTATTAATAATCTCTTCATAAACACGGCTCTCGCGTTTACCCATCGCAGCAGTGCGTGCTTTTTCCTGAGCAATATAGGCAGATACAGGAGCGCAACCATCACGACGAATTAATCCCAATACATGTCCACCATCATCGCAAACAGCAATGGTCACAGCCCAATTATTTTCGGCAGCATGTTTATCGGCAGCGTCCAAAATCTTTTGAACATCAGCTTGAGTTAAGTAAGGTTTTGTAGCCAACATGGTTCGTCTTTCTATCTCGAATAGGGTTTATATGATAAAAATGCTTTATATAAGTACTTGAATTATAAGGGTTGCAAGCCTAGAACCCCTTATTTCAGGAACTCTTGGGCTGCCACTACCCCGCTTGCCTTGGGTTTAAAGCCCATTGAGCCCAGACTCATCTCTACCCCGCTCAAAGCAGCCATTAAGCTCAGCTCATTACAGTCGCCCAAATGACCAATACGGAAGGCTTTGCCTTTAATTTTGCCAAGACCAGTACCTAGAGAAAGATTGAACTTCTCTAGAGCATGTTTACGCAATACATCAGCATCCATACCTTCAGGCGTTGCAATACAAGTGAGCACAGGAGAGTAGCAATCGGTGTCTTGACACTGAATCTCCAAGCCCCATGCATTAACTGCTTCACGACACGCTGCAGCCAAACGTTGGTGACGAGCAAAAATCGTATCCAAACCTTCGGCCATCATCATGTCCATCGCTTCATGCAAGCCATACATCAAATTGGTGCTGGGTGTTGTTGGCCAAAAACCCGTTTTATTGGACTCCAAAATTTCATCCCAAGCCCAGTAGGACTTTGGTATTTTATTGGTTTTGCTGACTTCAATCGCGCGAGAAGATAGCGCATTAAAACCAATCCCAGGAGGCAGCATCAGGCCTTTTTGTGATCCAGAAATCGTCACATCAGCACCCCACTGATCGTGCTCATAGTCCGCAGAACCCAAGCCAGACACGCTATCTACCAATAACAAGGCAGGATGCTTTACAGCATCAATGGCTTTACGAACTGCTGCAATATTTGAAGTCACACCGGTTGACGTTTCGTTATGCACGACACATACGGCTTTGATTTCATGTTGGGTATCTTTGCGAAGACGCTCTTCAATCAAAGATGCATCCACACCCCAACGCCAAGAATCTTGTCCGGCCTTACCCACTACTTCAACATCAATGCCAAGACGCTTTGCAAGTGCACGCCATAAATTGGCGAACTGGCCAGTTTCATAAAACAAGACCTTGTCCCCAGGATTGAGCACGTTTACTAAAGCACCCTCCCAAGCACCTGTTCCGGATGCAGAATAAATAATCACCGGCTGCTCAGTTTTAAAAATCTTTTTAATCCCATCTAATACCTTCAAACCGAACTGACCAAACTCAGGGCCACGATGATCGATGGTTTGATAGCTGATGGCGCGCAATACACGGGGCGGCACTGGACTTGGCCCAGGAATATGTAAGAAATGGCGTCCAGAAGGATGGTTATCCAGTTTTAGCATGGCTTGTCTCACTTGCTTTGATGGTTAAGAGTGGGTCTAGTGTAAGGGAATTTTAAAGAATTATCAGTTTTGTATGCAAAATATATTTCTAAAACATCAAAATAAAGGCTTATTTAGTGATTATTTATGCTTTATCATCAGATATCGTTATTTTGTATACAAATTTAGAAGGGCATCAGATAAGTCATGGATCTCATTGCGCAGCCCAATTCTCAGAATTTGCATGAAGGCACCTTCCAAAAGCTCAGGTCACTATTGGTAGAGGGTGTGATCGCCCCCGGCAGCAAACTCAATGAGCGCGAACTCGCTGAAAGCCTAAACGTTTCTCGTACCCCAATTAGAGAGGCCATTAAACGCCTCGCTGCTGATGGTTTGGTGGAGTTAATCGCCAATCGTGGGGCGATTGCCGTGCAACTGAGTCATGCTGATGTAGTGCATACCTTTGATGTGATTGCACAACTAGAAGGCTATTCAGGTGAGTTGGCTGCAAAAAATATTAGCACCGCCACCCTATCCGAACTGGAAGCCCTTCAATACGAGATGATGGCCTCTTATGCGCGTCGTGATTTATCCAACTATTACAAGTTGAACTTGAGAATCCATCACCTCATTAATCAAGCGGCAAACAACCCTGTGCTCACACAACTTTTTTCTCAAGTCAATGCACGAATTGAAGCTTTACGTTTTCGCTCCAACCAGAATGGCGTGAAGTGGGAGAAGGCAGTGGAAGAGCATCAAGAAATGATTGATGCGCTAAAGACCCATGACAGCGAGCGTATGCGTAAAGTGATGATCCAACATGTCATGAATAAACGTGATGTGGTGATTGAGCTACTCAAATCGGAAGCTGCAAATACTACAAGCGAAATGAACTAAGTATGAACAAGCCCCTTGAGCTCAAAGAACTCATCATTCATAAAGAGCAGTTAGCAAAACGACTTCGCCAAGAAACTTCGGGCGAAGTCATGACCGATATCGCTAGCCGTGGACGCTATGCAACAGATGCTTCGATCTATCAAGCCATGCCAGTTGCAGTCTTTGTGCCAAAAACTGCTGAAGATATTGCAAACGCCATCCAAATCGCCGCAGAGTTGAAGGTGCCCGTATTGGCTCGTGGTGGTGGCACTAGTCAGTGTGGCCAAACTACTGGCGCTGCACTCGTCATTGATAACAGTAAGTATTTCAGAAGCACTGTAGATCTCAATCTAGATAAAGGCACTGTCGACGTAGAGCCTGGCATGGTTCTCGATCATCTCAATGCCTCACTCAAACAGCATGGACTCTGGTTTCCGGTAGATGTATCGACTGCAGGTCAAGCAACGATTGGCGGCATGGCCGGCAATAACTCTTGTGGCAGTCGCTCCATTGCTTACGGCAATATGGTGCACAACGTCTTGGGAATTGATGCCTGGCTTGCCAATGGCCAGATTGCTCAGTTTGGTAACTACGCCAATAGCTCAGGTGCAGCAAAGCAATTAGGTGACTTTGTTAAAGGTCTTGCCGACAAACTCCATCCAGAGATCGAGGCGCATTTTCCGAAAGTACTGAGGCGCGTTGCTGGCTACAACTTGGATGTATTCCATCCTCAAAGTGAATTGCCTTACACACAAGATGGCAGCGTTAATTTATCGCACCTCTTGGTTGGTAGTGAAGGTACGCTAGCCTACTTTAAGTCCTTAAAACTCAAGTTGGCGCCACTGCCTCAGCACAAAGTACTCGGTGTCGTGAACTTCGCTAGCTTCTTCAAAGCGATGGATAGTGCTCAGCATATTGTGAAGTTAGGGCCTACTGCAGTTGAGTTAGTAGATCGCACCATGATTGATCTAGCGCGCAGTAATCCCAGCTTTAAGAAAACGATTGAGACCGCCTTAATCGATCCGCATAGTCAAACGCCTGAAGCGATTTTGTTAGTGGAGTTTTCTGGTGAGTCACACGCACCCCTACTTGAGAAACTCAAATCCTTACAGGATCTGATGGGTGATCTTGGTTTACCTGGCTCTGTAGTTCCGATGTCAGATGCAAACTCCCAGAAGAATTTATGGGAAGTACGCAAAGCTGGTCTGAACATCATGATGAGCCTCAAAGGCGATGGCAAACCAGTCAGCTTTATTGAAGACTGTGCCGTCCCCCTGGAAAGCCTTGCTGAATATACCCAAGCACTGACCGATGTCTTTGCTAAATATGGCTCACGCGGCACTTGGTATGCCCATGCATCTGTTGGCACTTTGCACGTGCGCCCTATTTTGGATATGCGTCGCGATGGCGCAGCAAAAATGCGTGCTGTTGCTGAGGAAGCTTCAGAGTTGGTCCGTAAATACAAAGGTGCTTACAGCGGTGAACATGGTGATGGTCTGTGTCGTGGCGAGTGGATCTCTTGGCAATTTGGGCCGAAGATCACCGAGGCACTGACAGAGATTAAACATGCTTTTGATCCCAAGGGTTTATTTAATCCCGGCAAGATTATTGATCCACCCAAAATGGATGACTCCAGCTATTTCCGCTACCCACCAAGCTACAAAGTCATCCCGCTACAGCCCGCTTTGGATTGGTCAGCATGGAATGTTCAAAATAACCCCGCTACCGAAGAAACCAGTGCGCCTGGCACGGGTGGTGATCCAGCTATGGGTCTGGCTAAAGCCGTGGAGATGTGTAATAACAATGGTCACTGCCGTAAATTTGATGCAGAGGTCATGTGCCCCAGCTACCGCGTAACGCGTGACGAGAAGCATCTCACCCGTGGTCGCGCCAATACCTTGCGCCTTGCCCTATCCAATCAGCTCGACGTTAAAGATGAATCACCTTTAGGCAGTGATGCCGTTAAAGAAGTGATGGAACTGTGTGTGAGCTGTAAAGCCTGTCGACGTGAGTGCCCTACCGGTGTTGATATGGCAAAGATGAAAATTGAATTTCTCGCGGCGTACAAGAAACGGGTTGGTCATTCATTACGTGACATGGCGGTTGCCTATCTACCCCAGTACGCATCGATCATTAGCAATACCCCGGGGCTAGCTGCTTTACTGAATCTGCGCAACCACATTGCACCTATTGCCAAACTTCAAGAATGGCTGATGGGTATTTCTGCGCAAAGAAGTTTGCCTACTTGGAGAAGTCGCACTTTCTGGAGCAATAAAAAACAGGTCGCTGCACATCACTTCACGCCAGATCAATTAAATACCCCCAATCAACAAGGCAATAAAGGCGTTGTATTACTTGCCGATACCTTTAATGCTTATTTTGAAAATGAGAACCTCCAGGCAGCACTCAAGGTCCTCAAAGAAGCTGGTTACCGTGTACATATTCCGCAGAAAAATAAGGCTGAGAATAAAACCAAGCCCACCAATACTTGTTCTAAAGAGTTTTGCTGTGGCAGAACCTATCTTGCAGCAGGCATGGTTGATCAAGCCAAAGAAACTCTAGGTGAGCTAGTGGATCACTTGGCACCTTATGCAGAAAAAGGCATTCCGATTATTGGTTTAGAGCCTTCTTGTTTATTTACCCTTAAAGATGAAGCGCTGGTGATGGGCTTTGGTGAGCGTGCAATCACCATTAGCAAACACGCACAGCTCTTAGAAGAGTTTCTGGCTAGCGAAGCAAAAGTAGGTAAGCTGAATCTCAACCTTAAAGCTGCTACGCGCCCTGTTTTGTTTCATGGTCACTGCCATCAAAAATCCTTTGCGGCTGTAACACCTGCAATGGAATTACTTAAACTCATTCCAGGCGCCGAACCCAAACTGATTGAATCCTCTTGCTGCGGAATGGCCGGCAGCTTTGGCTATGAAGCCGAACATATTGAGGTATCCAAGCAAATGGCTGAACTGAGTCTCTTGCCAACGATACGCAAATCACCTGATAGCTGGGTAGTAGCCGATGGCACGAGTTGTCGCCATCAAATCCATGATGGCACCCAAAGAGATGCTGTACATATTGCGCAGATCTTAGCAGCGCACCTATGAGAAAAAACTAAAGGGACTTAACTTAAAGCGCCGTAAGACACTAGCAAAAGCGTGCCAGTCAATAAGGCTGGTACCAAGCGGCGCTTGGGACTCGACATCATGACTCCAACACTCAGCACGCAAATCAGAATCCGAATCCACATTGGCACAGTTGCCAAGAGGCCAACGGGCAACAAAATCAAACGCACAGTGAGTGTTGCCACCATTGCATAAGTCACAGCAGCTAACCAGCGAAAGATTTCGCTATCTTGGTTGATGCGCCCAGAAAGCAGCACACCAACAGCACGGCACACGTAGGTTCCAAGACAAGCCCCAGCCAAAGCAACCCACAATCCCCAACCCTGTAAAGATGCGTTCATCATCCGATGACTCCCGCTTTCTTGCGTAGCAATTTACGATCTACTAAATAGGCAACGGTGCCTGCTATCAAGCCTGTTGTTAACAAGCTGGTATCCCGATCAAGCACAGTAAAAATGGGGCCCAAGACACAACCCAAGGCAATTGCAATGCGATTTACCCAAGGCTTCACCTCGGTAAATGTCAGCAAGAAAAATAGTGGGTTAATGAAAACTAAGCCTAGGGTGACGGCTGCTGGCACTAGGCCCGCCAAGAAGTAACCCAATATTGTCCCAGGCAGAGAGATCAACCAACATAACAAACCTAACCCTATAAAGTAACTTAAGCGATGTTTTGATTCGATCGATGCAAACTCTTTCATCGAAACCGCCCAAGCCGTCATCGCCAATAAGTGAACATGGGCATAGAGACTCGGGTTGCGATCTTTTTCATGAAGCTGCGGAAAGAGTGTCACGGTCATCGTGACAAAGCGGGTGGAAGTTAAGGTAACCGCTAAAGCAATCGCCAGAACAGAAGATCCGGTGATCACCATCTCCAACAGAACAACTTGCCCTGGTAGAGCAAACATTAAGAGACTACTGAGCGCTGTAAACCAACCATCAATACCATTCGTCCTACCCATCGCTCCAAAACCGACCATGCCAGCAAACAGAACTACTGCCGGGGCTCCAGCAGCATCCCGGATACCAGACCAAAAGGCATCGCTACGGCTTTTGAAACGCTGCGCAGCCGAACCCTCTAATGGGATCTCACTGGGATCTAGGTAAGGCAAGTTTTCAGATGAAGACATGAGGTCATTGTAAAAGCTGAATCAAAATGGCGCTGACCAAGCTGTTAAGCCAAGCGCCCACTCAATATGTTCGGCAACTAAAGCATCAGAATTGGCCAGCGCATTCTCCAGCGCCTGTCGTATCAAAACCTTCTCAGCATCAGGTAAACCTTCAGATGCCAGTGCATTACCTAAGGCTACTGCTAAGTTGCGCCGCCATCTGGAATACCCAATACGGCGAATCGCACTACCTTCATGACGCTGTTCAAACTCTGCTTCCGTCCAAGACCAGAGCTGCAATAGACTAGCGCGCCCCAGACCGTGACGCTCTGCAAAGTCTGGTAATCCAGTGCGCTTAGCAAATTTATTCCACGGACAGATCAATTGACAATCGTCACAGCCATAAACGCGATTACCCATGGCGCGACGAAACTCTACTGGAATAGCTTCAGAGTTCTCAATCGTCAAATACGAAATACAGCGCCTTGCATCTAATTGATATGGGGCAGTAATGGCTTGCGTCGGACACACCTCAATGCAGGATTGACAAGTGCCGCAATGTGACTCTTCTTCCTGATCGATTGGTAATGGCACATCCACCAAGATCTCGCCCAGAAAAAAAGTAGAGCCAGATTCACGATTGAGTAATAAGGTATGTTTACCCCGCCAACCTAAACCGGCTTTGCGTGCTAGCTCTACTTCCATTAAAGGGGCAGAGTCTGTAAAGACGCGATAACCAAACGTACCGATGCGTTCTTCAATTGCTTTAGCAAAGTCCTGCAGACGGTTGCGCAAGACCTTGTGATAGTCGCGCCCTCTGGCATACATCGAGACTACTGCTTGGGATGGATCTGCCATGCGCTGCCACTCACGTTCAAAATCAATCTCAGGGAGGTAATTCATCGTCACGCAAATCACTCTGACGGTACCGGGCACTAATAACTGAGGATCTGAACGTAAATCTGCATGACGCAGCATGTATTCCATATTCCCATGTCGCCCTGCTGCTAGCCATTCTTGGAGGCGCTCTGAAGCGGGGCCAAGCTGTGTATCAGTGATGCGCAGGTCATCAAAACCAAAATGCCTAGCCTGATCCCCGAGCCAATCACGTAGATTGGACCCGTCAGGTAAATGAGAAATGGTTTCAGAAGGCATATTGAATAGGAATGTAGCGCAATAATTGAATAAACTAGCTAAATGAATCAAATCCCAATGACTCAAACAGTCATTTACTCTATTAATCAGCATTGTAGGCAAGAAGCTGACACTGCCCAGCTAGCCAAATGGCTGGCGCAGGGATTGAGTCAATTTCTGCAACAAGATCCGCAGAGGCATCTCAACATCTCGCTAGAAGGCGATCTAGGGGCTGGCAAAACCACTTTTGCGCGTCACCTCATCCAAAGCATGGGTTATGTTGGCAAAGTTAAAAGTCCTACCTACACCTTATGCGAGCCCTACCCATTAGCAGTTGATGGGAAAGAAGAAAACACAATAGCAACAGCACATCACTTTGATCTATATCGCATGCGCGATCCACTGGAGTGGCAAGAGGCTGGGTTTGCAGAGTATTTTGATGTTCCTGGATTTTGCTTGATCGAATGGCCAGAAAAAGCAGAAGGCACGCTGCCAGCATTTGATATTCAGATTCAGTTAACGGCAGGTAAAGAAGAGAGTGAGCGCAACATTACACTCAATGCACTTTCAGAACCAGGTGCCACCGCCTTAAAGCAGCAACATGACTAGCAGCAAAAAAAATATCCCGAATATCACTAGGCGAAAAGTTCTCAAGACTTCTGCAAAAGCCTTAAGCTTCGCCCTGCTGTTATCTGAAGTGGATATTGCTTGGGGAGCCAAAATTCTGGGGGTGCGTATTTGGCCATCGGATGATTACACGCGCATCACCCTTGAATCCGATAAGCCGTTGCCGATTACACAGCAGATACTCACTAACCCCGACCGTTTAGTGGTGGATGTGCAGGGCTTAGAGCTCAACCCCACGTTGAAAGATTTAGTGGCAAAGGTCAAGCCCAATGACCCTTACGTTTCACAAATTCGGGTTGGGCAGTTTCAACCAGATGTCGTGCGCTTGGTATTCGATTTAAAAGAGCCCATCAAGCCTCAGCTCTACTCATTAGATCCCGTTGCTGAATACCAGTACCGGATGCTATTTGATCTTTATCCCAGCACGCCACCAGATCCCTTAATGGAATTAGTCAAGAGTAGTGCCCGTAAAGAAAGTGCGCTAGTAAAATCCAATGAGGAAGTGGACCTGATTGCACAATTTGCCACCAAAAAAGATAAGCCCAGTGCCCCGGTTGCACAAGCCATTCCTGAAGTTAAAGAGGCGCCAGCACCAGCCAAATATAAACGCCTCATTACGATTGCGATTGATGCGGGTCATGGCGGAGAAGATCCGGGAGCAATTGGCTCTATGGGCTCCAAAGAAAAGCATGTGGTGCTCTCGATTGCAAAGCGCCTGCGCGATAAGATTGAAGACGAATCCTATATGCGCTCATTCTTAACCAGAGACGGCGATTACTTTGTGCCCTTGCATGTACGTGTACAAAAAGCCCGTAGCGTACAGGCCGATCTCTTTGTTTCGATTCATGCAGATGCCTTTATTGAATCCCACGCCAAGGGTGCTTCTGTTTTTGCTCTCTCGCAAATGGGCGCCAGTAGCACTATGGCGAGATGGATGGCGAATAAAGAAAATGCTTCAGATTTGATTGGTGGCATCAATATCAAGACCCAAGATCGGCAAGTGGCCAACTTACTCCTCGATATGTCGACCACAGCCCAAATTAAGGACTCCCTACAGGTTGGCAACTCGATTCTGAAACAAATCAGTGGCTTTGCACCCCTTCATAAGGGAAAGGTTGAGCAAGCGAGCTTTGCGGTCCTCAAGGCCCCAGATATCCCATCCATTCTGGTGGAGACTGCTTTCATCAGCAATCCTCAGGAAGAAGCCAAACTCAATGACAACGGCTATCAAGACAGGATTGCAGAGGCAATTTTGAAGGGAATTAAGGATTATTTTTCCAAAAATCCGCCCGTAGCCAGACGGGCAAACACCTGACGCACTTCTAGCTACAAGGGCTTACAGGTCAGCCTCTACAGACCTCAGGGGCACATACAAACTTCTTGCTATAATTTACGACTTACCGGGTCGGTAGCTCAGTCGGTAGAGCAGCGGACTTTTAATCCGTTGGTCGCGAGTTCGAATCTCGCCCGACCCACCAGTAATATCGAGGGATCACAGCAATGTGGTCCCTTTTCTTTTGGCTTCTTGGAATGCGTTGGTGACTGTTGGTAACAATCAGGAGTCTAAATGTCGTTAATTGGGTCAGGATGGAAAACGCTGGGTGACCGTGAGCACTATGAGCGTCTCTTGAAAGATTTAAGTGTCGTGTTTCCGGACACTTATGGTGTTGGTCGGGTAAACCGAAAATGATGGTGGGCCAGTTAGCTTTAATCTTGCTTGTTACCCGGGCCAAAACCATTCAAAGTTAGAGATGTTAGTCTCTATCTCTAGACCTCTAATCTTCTAAAAGCTTTTTTCAAGCCCAGCGTCAGGGGCAGAGTCAATAGCACTGAACCAGCAACAAGAGCAACAGCATTGGGCACTCCCAGCCTGTCTCCAGCAAAGCCATAAACAAGCGGTGATATAGCCCCAGCACCAATTGATAATGTATAGAACACACCAAATGCTCTAGATCGCATATATTGCGGAACCAGCTCAGGCACTGTTCCATAAAGCCCAGAAGAAGTTCCATTTAGAGCAACGCCAACTAATGGCAAGATCAACATTGCAACATCCACGCTGAGCGGCAAGGTTAAGCCCATCAAAATGGTTGTAGCTATTTCAGTAATCAAGGTAGTTTTGATAACACCAAATCGAGCGGCAATAAACCCACAAACAAACTTACCTGCGGCGCCGCCGGCGAAAGTTAGGCTCAGCGCAAAGCCCACCTGAGTAACAGTGGCTCCTTTAGATATCAACAGAAAAGGTAATAGCGTTAGAAAACCCATTCGAGTGGCGCTGTCAATTACAGCAATTGACGATAAAGAAATAAAACCCAGATTTAGAAAGTTTCTACTAGAACTTTTTTTACCCGAATCATCTGAGGCTTTATATAACTGGGATTTAGAGTCGCCAATAGTCGCAGCCTTAGGTAAAGCGATCGCTAAAAACATCACCGCAACCAGCCCTAGTAAACCCATCACGCTGGTTACGATATGCCAATCCCATATTGCTAACAAAGCTGCGCAGAGAGATGGCAATAAGACCTTACCAATATCCCCAGAGAAGTTATAGGTGCTCAAAGCACCCCTTAATTCAGGACCCTCAAATGCATGGGAAGTTAATGAAGAGGAAAGCGGGTGCTGAACACTAGCACCGACTCCACTAAGCACTAGGCAAGTAGCTAAACCCAAAAAACCAGTAGTCCAGCCAGATAATAAAAATCCAAGGGCCGCAATCAAGGTCCCAAATAACAAAAGTCGCTTTTCGCCAACTTTTTCTGACAACATGCTTGATGGAACTTGCAAGGAAGCCATTGCACCCGAATACAAAGTCTTTAAGGAGCCAACCTCTGCAAGAGATAAACCAAATGCCATCTGCCAAATAGGGAACATCACATAAAGCAAGTCGGTATATCCGTCATGAAGAATGTGAGCGCCACAACAGGCACTGAGAATTCTTTTCTTAAAGGCTTGCATAGGAGGAATGTAACTGAATACAAAAGAAAAGACTACCCGAAGGTGGTTTTAGCGTTTCTTGGTGATCCAGGGCAGAAGATGACCGATACTATTGAATCGTCATTTGGTCTAGTTGGTCGCAAGTTCGAATCTCGCCCGACCCACCAGTTATACAAAAGCCTCTTGAGAAATATAGGGGCTTTTTCTTTTGTGGTTGGCGTGAAAGTGATCACTGTTTGGACTCAATAGTAAATCTATGGGGTCTTTATAGGTCAGGATAGTGGGCGCTGGGTAACCGATGAGACTATAAGAATCTCAAGCAAGATTCAAGTGTCGTGTTTCCGGACACTTGTGGTGATTTGTCGGGTTACCAATCATTGCAGTACTCAGAATGAGTAATAGACCCCAGAAAACCAACTAAAAAATTACCAACCCTCATGTCTCAATCTGTATATTTCTATCTTTAACAAGCTTGGTCCACTTAGCGATATCTCTGGAGACAAAGGTAGTAAATTGCTTTGGTGTCATTGGCGTAATTGTGAAGCACTCAGACTCTAGTTTGGCGATCACTTGAGGGTCTTGAAGCACTCGATTTACTTGAATATTGAGGGTATCCACAATAACCGCTGGAATTTTGGCTGGACCAGAGACTCCATACCACTGCAGACTTGAGAACTCTGGCATACCAATTTCTGTAAAAGTCTGTAAATTCGGGAATTGCGTAACCCTGCTTGGCGCAGTGACTGCAAATGGCTTTAGGCGATTTGATTTGATAAATTGAAGTGCCGCAATAAGCCCAGGAAATGCTAAATCTGTTCTGCCGGCGATAACATCAACCAGCGCGGGGCCAATACCGCGATAAGGAACATGAATAAATTGCAAACCAGTAGCTACACCCAACTCTTCCATTAATAAATGAGAAGAAGTTCCAGGCCCAGCTGATCCATACGTTACTGGTTTACCAAGTTTTTTTAATTCAACAAGTAAAGACTCAAAACTACTCACATTTGAAAGAGTAGGCCCGGCAACCAAAACATTTGGAGACCCCCCGATCATTGCGATGTGAGAAAAATCATTGAGCGCGTTATATGGCAGACTGCGAATTGCTGGATTTGTTCCATGCGTACTAATGTTAACCAACATCAGGGTTTGACCGTCCGGGGCAGAACGGGCTGTAGTTACGCTGGCGATCGTGCCACCACCCCCGCCAATGTTATCTGCAATCCAAGGTACACCCATGGAACGTGAAAGCTTATCGGCAAGCAATCTGGCAATGAGATCTAAGCCTCCACCAGGCTGCGCAGGAACTATTAATCGAATTGGCTTATCAGTTACCCATTGACTGGCGGCATAAGTATTATTGAATGCAAATGGCAGGAGCGGTAATCCCAATCCATAAGATAGCAAGTCACGCCGAGTAAGCTTTTTCAAATCACCCACGCTCGAAAGTCAAAAAATATCAGGACTTATTCGAGAACAGCTCCATGTACACCAGCACCCAAGGTTTCAGCCTCCCACCGCTTCATTGGAACCACTTCTGCCACTGGTCCGCCCGGAGAACGAAACTTCACAGGCAAGTGACCTGGCTCAGTTAGTATCTCGCCGCCATTGGCCTTGATATCTTTAATAAATGCATCCAGATCGGCAACTTCCATCCCGATATGATGAATGCATGGAGCGGGCCCCGCAAAATCAGCTTCATCTGCACTTGGTGATTCATAATGAATCAAAGTCAAGTCCATATATCCATCTGTCATATGACAAGAAATATGATCGCCAACCTTACCCTTTCTAAGAACCGTATTTACATGCTTATAGCCGAAGACGGATTCGTAGAACTTTCTTGATTCCTCGATATTGAGAACGCGCATAGCAATATGCTTGATTAAATTTGACATGGGTTTTTCCTTCGGATGATGGGGTGTAAACTATTAATCATATTAATCATATATATGATTAAATTCTTGTCAAGGCAATTAGAAAGAAATTTCATAAAAAGCTCATAACCGATTGAATTGAATGACAAAATCTACAAAATTTGACCAACCCCTGTACTTCCAGGTTCGTGAAAATATCCTCAATAAACTAGCCAATCATGAATGGGTTCCAGGCGAGCGTATCCCAACAGAGCCTGAGTTAGCGGTACTGTTTGGCGTGAGCGTGGGAACTGTTCGGAAAGCGATTGAGGACTTGGTTGCTGAAAACATTTTGATTAGACGAGCCCGTATTGGCACTACCGTAGCAACCCATGAAGATCATAATCCGTTTAGTACATTCTTCAATTTTTTATCAAAAAAAGGAGAGCCTCTCCATGTAGAAAATCAATTACTTGTTTTTAAAAAAATTAAAGCAAATAAAGATTTGTCATACATTTTTAATATAAATGAAAAAGATAGCCTCTTTATGATAGATAATCTCAGGATTGTGGATAAAAAGCCTGTAATGCACGATCGCATATGGTTACCAGAAAGAAGATTTGAAGGTTTAAATAAGCGGGATTTTGAAAATCGCCCAGGATCAATTTATGCATTTTTTCAAAATGATTTTAGGGTAACTGTTTTAAGAATTAAAGAAGAAGTAGAAGCAATTCAAGTACCCGACTTTGCTCAATCTACACTTCATGTGAAAAAAACAGATGCGATTCTAAAAATTACTCGTCAAGCAATTTCCTATGGTGATGAGGTGGTTGAATTTCGAAATCGATATGTAAACACAAATGTCTGCCAATATCTAAATGAGATTGGACTAAAGGAATGAGATAGCCGCACCTGGATTCGAATCTCGGCCGACCCACCAGTAATACAAAGCTCTTAGAGAAATCAAGGGGCTTTTCCTTTTGAGGTTGGGGAATATGTGGCAACTGTTGGTAACAATATCGCATCTCAATATCGTTGATTGAGCAGGGATGTGAGAGGCTCAGCAACCGATGGCACTATGAGCAACTTAGAAGACATCAAAGTGTCGCGAAACGCGACACTTTGATGTCTGTACATCTTAATCTTTTTAGATTATTTTTGATCTCTCTCCTCAAGATTCGCACTTTCTTGAGCCCTAATATCAGCTGTATAAAACTTCCCAGTATCTACTAAGGTAATTTTCTTTAGCGCTCCGCCTTTAGCGCCATTGCGCAAAGGACTAAAGTCTACAACCACCTTATCTCCAGCCTTTACAGCGTTTCTGGACCAACCTCCGGCACGCACCAAATTACCAGGGCTTGTCATCTCCATGAGCCATAAGGCCGGAGTATCGCCATCATTGATAGTTCCAAAAACAAATATGGCCACATGAGGATTTGTCCATTGCACTTCTTTGACAGTCCCAGAAATAGTCAAAACCTTTTCCCTATCAAACATTGTTGTGGAATGGTGCGCCGATGCCTGCATTGAAAAAATAAAAGTAAAAACTGATAGGACTAAACAAATTAAATTTTTGAATTTCAAAATAATGACTCCTTAAATATTAAATACTCACTGAGGTGGAATGCGGTTGCCACCAACATCGTGCTGAATGGGGAGAAAAACATCGTTACCCTGCTTATCTTTTCCTGGGGCAAAGTAACCCTCTAGACAGACACCTTCAACGATGTCAAATTTGCGAGCGCGCTGTCTAAAGAAGATTCTAGTTGTCTTCCATGGTTTTGTTAATACATGAGGGGCAATCACCTCAATCTCATCGTGTAATTCATTCTTACCTACCAAGTGAATCCGCTCAATAACACGCATATCGCCATTATTGGGAACGCCGGCAGCCTCACTAATAGCAATGAGAGATTGCGGTAAGATGCCGACCGTATCCACTACAAGCGTATCCCCTTCCCACTTACCAATAGAATGCCCATGAAATGTAGGATCCGGATCCTCAGGATGTGAACGGCCATCTGTATAGATGCGGCGCAATCGATTGCCATCAGACTCACCGAGCATCGTCACCCTACCCGGTGTAAAAAGAACCTCCATTGCATTATGAGTGATTAACATCCAGGATGGCATAGCCTCAGGAAGACAATTCACAAAAAGCGGGGGCGGCCTACCAGCTTTCTCTTCTGCCAATTGAAACTGAATAAGTTCGTTGGCAGCTGGCACCCAAGGTGGCATATTGGTTTTGGCCTGATTATCTTGGTCGGAAATTTTTGGATTCCAGACCCCACTCCAATCTGGCAGCTTGGCTAGATTTGCCCAATCCTTAGCAGTAGGTGGGGGGTTAATAATAGGCTTAGTCGACTGAGCGCCACAAAAGGATGGAGTCACTACCCCCACCATGAGCGCCAACATGAAAAACAGATGCTTACTATTCATCTTTCTTCCTTAAGAAATTGCCAAAACAGGTTCAAGAGTAAAACCAATCAAACGACCACAAAATAGGATGCTAGCCCATAAAATCAAAGAAATAGCACCAGAAACGCGCGCCGAATACGGAAGAGTCTGCAAAT
>Ga0364873_10085_pt2 | contig 55917 bp, 58 predicted proteins | sample ExccelAu500001D3_2_FD_206928 | JGI IMG/M metagenome (GOLD analysis project Ga0364873, IMG submission 206928) | Enriched cells from Trout Bog Lake Hypolimnion, Wisconsin, USA - BchlTB.Aug07.5000.01.D3 | ecosystem: Environmental > Aquatic > Freshwater > Lake > Hypolimnion/Profundal zone | place... | reverse complement strand
CCAGTCGTGATTGAGCACGTGAGCGCGGGTGATGACAATATCGATCTCACTTGCGCCGGCAGCGACGCTCGCCTTGATCTCTTCGATCCGCTGTGGAAATGGGTTCAAACCGTGAGGAAAACCGGCAGCGACGGCTGCAACTGGGATTCCGGACCCGTCCAACGCAGTAACCGCGGTGTGGACCATCGCGTGGTAAACGCAGACTGCGCCGACCCTTATCCCGATCGCTTCGGCGCCAAGTGCGTGGATAATGTCCTCGCGGACTGGCCGACGCGCTTTTGCACAGAGGCGAAGGACGTTACTCGAAGTGTCGTCGCCACCTAAAGTTGTGAGATCGATGCAGGAGATGGCGCGAAGAAGCCAGGCCACTTGGTGCTTCTTCTTGACAGAACGCCGGGCTGGAAGCGTCGCGGCGCGACGTTCTACCGCACTTCGATTCACACGAATCGAGTCGACCCAATCCAGATCCAACGGGATCCCAGGGTTCCGCTGGATATTTGAAAGCAGCCCATGAAGGTCCTGCACTGACATCCACCCATTTTAGCGTGAATGGTATCGAATTGCTCGGCAACGTATACTGCGAAGCAATCATGTTCAAGCGCTCCAAGCTGTTGCTCATCGGTCTCGCATTGGCCATCGTCGGCTGCCAGAAAGAGGAACCCGTCACTGGCGCCCCAAAGTCTGCTGAAGCAGGCGCCGGGCTCAAAATCGTTTTCATTCCCAAAAACACCGGAAACCCCTATTTCAAGGATGTCATCAAGGGGTTTGAGGACGCCAGCAAGGAGATCAAGGCCGACTTCGTGACCACCGGTCCCGCGACTGGCGATGCCACGTCTCAGATCAGCTATATCAAGGACCAGATTCAGCGCGGAGTCGACGTGATCGCCCTATCCGCGAACAGCCCGGACGCGCTTATTCCAGTACTCGACGAAGCTCGGAAGAAAGGCATTACGGTCATCACCGTCGACGCCGATTTGGCCGGTAACGAGTCTCATCGCGATGCCGCAGTTATTCCTACAGACTTCAGCAAGGTCGGCGAAGGACAGGTCGAACTGCTCGGCTCCATGATCGGATACGAAGGATCGATTGCCATTCTAAGCGCGACTACCGACGCACCGAACCAGAACGCTTGGATCGCCAAAATGAAGGAGACGCTCAGTCAGCCGAAGTACGCGAAAATGAAGCTGATCGACATCGTATACGGTAACGACGATGCCGAGAAGAGCACCACGGTTTGCGAAGCGCTTCTTTCCAAGCACCCCGACCTCCGCGGCATTATCTCGCCAACCAGCGTCGGGCTTGCCGCTTCCGCCCAGACGGTCCAACTCGCCGGCGTCTATCCAGGTGGGCCTCATGCCGTTGGCAAGGGTCTCCAGTTGACAGGCCTTAGCACCCCCAATCAGTTGAAGAAATTCATCCAAAATGGCGCAGTGACCTCATTCCAGCTTTGGAGCCCGCGAGACCAAGGCTACATCGCAACCTATCTCGGTCAGCAGATCCACAGCGGGAAGCTCAAACCGGCAGAGGGCGTCGAGTTCGAGGCAGGAAAGCTCGGCAAGCGAACGATGGGCAAGCTCAACGTGACCGCCGCTGGCGCCCTGCTGACATTCGACAAGTCGAACGTCGAGAAGTACGACTTCTAGTCCATATTCGGGCTGCCCGATACTGCGGCACAAAGCGCTCAGAGCCAGAGGAACTCATTTCCTCTGGCTCTCTTCGTTATGAATCAATGACAGGAACTCCTATAGGTAGTCTTACCGTTGCATTTGACGCGCCAAGACATCAATGCGACTAAGCGCTCGAACGAAAACAAAGCGGCTGACTGGCATGATTGTCAGTTGGGGATGCCTTCTGGTTTTCCTCTGTGGCTTTGGAGGTTTCCTCTTACTCGCCAAGATGTTCCAAGAGGACTCTGCCCGATTGCCATCCGACCTGGAGCGAGCGCGAAAGCTGGGTCTTCCTCTCTCTGTCGCTGAGCTTCAAAACCGTATTGAAAGGGTTCCCGACTCGGAGAATGCAGCTTTCTTTTACCGAAAGGTGATTTCTCAGTTCCGCAAGTTACCTTTCTCCCTGCTCAACGATTTGAACGACTATCGATGGGTGCAAGTGAAGCGAAGATCCGAGAGGAAGTCTGCAGCGGAAGCTCAACGTGAACGAAACAAAGCGGTTAAGGAGTTCGATCCAGTCAAGAAGTTGTTGAGGCAAGCGACTTGTCTGCCGAAATGCGACTTCCAAACCAACTGGAATCGGCCGGAAGTTCCCGACTTTTCGATGTATCAAGTTAGTTCCACGGATGGCGCGTTTCTCGAAATGACATCTGTCCTTTCTACCGAAGCCAGATACGAAGCCGAACGCGGGGATATCAAAAGTGCATTGGAAGACCTCAATATGATCGTGCACATGGCGAGGCACGCATCGCCATACGGCAGCCCGCTTCGGCAGAACGGGGTCACCGTGAGCCAAATAGAAGCTCTATTTGTGCTTTGGCAAATCATCGCTCAAGATTGGAACGATGGTGAGTTGCTTGACAAGGCGGAAAGTCTTATCAAACTCACCCGGATTTCGAGCATCGCTCACTTGTATGAAGGTGGTTTTGTCGAAGGGCGCGCCGCTATCGGCAGAATCCGAAGCCTCAAGGACATCGGGGTCTATCCGCCTGAGCCGATAAACCAGATCGGTAACGCCTTTATCGAATCGCAAAAGATGAAAGAGGCTTTCGATGCCAGGTTCGTCAGGTTCACCGTCAACCTGCTTGAAAGCATGCCGCAAAATCCGGAAGACTGGGTCGGAATCCAAACCGCCATCGCAAAAGCGGGCAACGATCTTGAAAGCGACAGGGGTTTGGACAGCTACGTAACAAAACTGCTGAATAGGTCCTATTCGAGTTGGACACCGATCAACTGCGGAAAGCTTCAGACTCTGCAAAGGATGTTGCTTACTTCGATCGACATTCTGCGACGCCGAAATGCAAGTGGAGTCCTTCCAAACGAACTTGTCGATTCGGGATTGCCGAACCAAGACCCATTCACTCACAAACCGTTCCACTATCGCCGGATCGCCGACGGTTTCACCATTTCTGGAATGCCATGGTCGGTTGAACCGAACTTGCCCGGGGGGAAGAAATGGCGACTCAACGACGGCGACCAAATCGTCCTGCGCTTTCCTGCTTTCAAACATCGTTCTGCGAACTGATGTGGGCTATCGATCCGACTAACGAAAGACCGAGGGAGTATGTAGGATGTCGCCGCGATTACGAAATAGACCGAATAAGCTCCTGACTTCGATCTTCGGCGGCGGCTGCCTAATGATCCTGTTCTGCGGATTCGGCGGATTCCTTCTACTGGCGAAGATGTTTCGGGATGATTCGGCGCGGTTGCCGACCGATCGCGACCGGGCACACGAAATGGGGTTGCCCTTAACCGCCGATGAGTTTCGCCAAATGGCGGTGAAGACGACGACGGGAGGCAACGCGGCGCCCCTTTATATGAGGGCCAATGCAGAACTCCTCAAACTTCCCCGAAGTCAAGATATCCATCTCTGGTTTCGGAGAAACGCTACCGATCAAGTTCGCAATGAGACCGACCGTGTTCTGGCATCTTTTCGGCCCACTCTGGTGCTTCTCGAAGACGCCGCCAAGCTTCCATACTGCCATTTCGATGAGAGTTCCCCTTTGGGCAACTACTTCCTTATGGGATTGGGGGCGCCTCACAACAGTCATAAGGAGATCCAATTCGATCGTATGTGCATCTATATCGGGGCGAGTATTTACCGGAAGATCGGCAGCGGAGATCTGGATGAGGCGCTTCGAGAGGCAGCCTTGCTGGTCGAAATGGCAAATAACGCCCCTGAGTACTCCACCTTAATGGGAGCACAGTGGCGGATCACAGCGATCCGTGAGGTTACCGGAGCTTCGTGGCGAATCTTGCTCCGACACCCTGGAGATTTGACGATTCTGGATCGGGTTGGGAATCTTCTGGACAGAGTCAAAATGCCTGACCTTTACCGAAGTTTGCAGGTCAATTTCATCCTGGGTCTTTCCGAGATCGAGACCATCAAGAGTCTCCAAGAACTCGGGCTTGACCGAAACACGCCGCCTGCCTTCAACCAGGGTGTCGACAATCTATACGAGACGCCCGGTGTCCGCCAGGCGTTTGAAGCGCAGTACCTGAAAACCTATATGGGCACTTTTGCCGCACTACCCAAAGACCGTGAGGCATGGCCCGACATCTACTACGCGCTTAAGAAGTTCGACAAAGGGGTCCAGGAAGACCGTAGCCTGGAGAACTCGCTGAACCATGCATTGCTGACAAATAGCCCGTTGACTGCACTTCTCTATGGCGCGACCCAGTCGGGGCTCCATGTTCTTGTTCAAGCAGTGGCGGCGCTACGTATCCATGCGCGAACTGGCGTTTACCCCACCACCATGCCGGTTGCCGGATCGAACTCGGTCGACCCACTTTGGGGCAAGCCGTTGACATATTCTCTCCTGAACGATGGGTTTAGCGTAGCGAGCAAGGGGCGAGATTTTGGAAAGGACGGCCCTTTCTATACGAAGAATGGAATTGTATTTCGATTCCCACCGGTCCGGGAACTCGCCAGACGTCGGCTGACGTACTAAACTTCGTCATTAGGGTTATTGCGTTATGCTCTTCTCCGCGACCAAAGAAAGGACAACGTCGGTTGGCGATCGAAGCCGTCTGTTCGAGAGCTTGATTCAAGACTCATATAAGCAGGCGTATGGCTTGGCCTACCGGCTTACCGGGAACGTCGCCGAGGCAGAAGACCTCGTGCAGGAATCGTTTGTCCGGGCTTACCGATTCTTCCATCGATACGATGAGACGCTGCCTTTTACAAGCTGGCTCTATCGGATCATGACCAACGCCCACATCGACATGGTGCGGCGAAAAGGAAGAATCAAGACCACCAGTCTTGAGGCATCGGGAACCGATGGCGCAACGACATGGGATCTGCCCGATCAGGATGCTTCACCAGATAGACAAATGCTGTTGAATGCGCTTGACGAACCTGTACAGAAGGCGCTAACCTCAATGACCGCTGAATTCCGAACGGCTGTACTGCTTGCGGACGTAGAAGGTTTAGCGTATGAAGAGGTCGCAGAGATCATGAGAACCTCGGTCGGAACAGTCCGGTCCCGCATTCATCGCGGTCGGAAACAGATTCGGACCTACCTTCTCAAACATGCGCCTCAAACTTACAGGAGTTTTGGCGATGAATTGTAAATCCGTACAAGGCCGCCTTTCGGCATACCTGGATAGGGAGCTAGGCGGCGATGAGCTATTGCAGATCCGGGCACATATCTCAATGTGTCGCGAGTGTCGTGCAGAAGTCGATGGCCTACGCGCCTTGAAGTCGCTTCTCGGTGGGATTCAATGTCCCGAGCCTCCGGATGACCTTGCCCGACGTCTGACTGCCAACGTGTTGCGTCATCGGATTGAAGAACCTCGACACACCCTAAAGTTTTCCGCGTTGATGTTTGCCGGAGTAACGGCTTGCTCCATGCTAGCTACGCTATTGGCCTTGAACTACGGGCTAGTTCACCGTGGCGGACAGCCGAACGTCCAGGCTAATGGCATGAGCAGCTCGGCCCACCAAACAAGCGATGGGCCTTTTGGCGGCGATGGCTTCGGAAGCGGAAACGTTCTATCTGCGGCAAACTTCGGCCCGCGATAACCCACGAGGTGCGGAATGGAACCAAGACCAGGTTCATTGCGATTCAACTCTTCGCAAATCACATTAGAGCATTCTCATAAATCATCGGAACTCGCACCATCGCTTCCGGCGTTACCTGAAATTACTGAGCTACTATTGGCTCAACCCTAACAAGACACAAACGGAAAAGAAACATGAATCGAAATCTCAAATCACCCAAGAGCGTCTATTTGACCCTCGGAGTTGGCTTTGCCCTTGGCGCGGTCTGTTTTGCGGGCCTTAGCAGCGGCGTGAGTATCTCGAAGGCATTCGGTGACACTCACCTCCGAAGCTTCCAGCCCAGAACCATCAGCTCCCCGAGCAGCGAAAGCGTAGCCGAGGTTCGAAATCTCGACAACTTTTACACGAACCTTGCAGGGTTCGTTGGCCCTGCCGTCGTCGATATTCAATCGTCCAGTGGCCGACAAGCCGGCCCGAACGGAGAAAGGATCCCAACGTCCGGAGGCGAAGGCTCTGGATTTATCTTGAGACCTGACGGATACATCGTCACGAACGATCACGTTGTTGGCGGCTTTGACAATGTGAAGGTCATTCTTAAGGACGGGCGCGAGTTCTCCGGCAAAGTAACCCGAGCTCACGATAGCGATATTGCCATCGTTAAGATCGAAGCCAAAGACCTTCCGACCCTTCAATTTGGGGACAGCGATAAGCTGAAACCGGGGCAGATGGCAATGGCCATCGGCTCACCTTTCGCATTCCAGCAGTCGGTCACTTTCGGCCATATCAGCGCACTCGATCGTGATCGCACGATGATCGAGGGCCGGTACTACCCGGACATGATTCAAACGGATACCGCGATCAACATGGGTAATTCGGGCGGCCCCCTCTGCAACATCGACGGTCAGGTCATTGGCCTGAATACGGCGATCTACAGCCCATCGGGCGCCAGTGCTGGAATCGGCTTCGCCATTCCCAGCAACCAAGTTCGACTTATTGTCGACAAGCTCATCGAAACTGGCAAGATCGTACGTAGCCAGATCGGCCTTATTCCTCAGAACCTCACCGACTACCAAAAGCAGCAGAAGCATGTAACCGGTGGTGCGCTTGTGCAGGATGCTCCAGAAGGGCAGCCGGCAGGCATGGCGGGTATCAAGAAGGATGACATCGTCGTTAAAGTCGGTCGCACGCCGATCAACTCGCAGATCGACCTTCGAAATTCGATGCTGGTTTATGCGCCAGGTACCACAGTTCCCGTCGAGGTTATTCGAAACGGCGAGCACAAGACCTACCAGGTGAAGCTCCAACTCCACAAGGAGTTGACCGAGCAAGAAATCCAGAACCAAATGGCTCCTCGATCCGGTCAGCGTCAGTTCCAGATCCCACGCGGTTTCGATGGCCCTGAAGAGTTCTTCAAGGACTTCCCCGGCTTTGGCGATCAGGGCCCTAACCGAGTCGTGCCACGAACCAAGCAAGCGCCGAGCAATTCGGACGGCAAGGCTCACTTGGGCGTCGGCGTCGGAAGCCTGACTGACGAGATTCGACAGCAGTTCTCGATTCCCGACAACGCAAAAGGCGCCGTCGTAGCGGAAATCACCCCTGGCTCGGTTGCCGACACGTTGGGGCTGCAGCCTGGCGACGTCATTCTGAACCTGGGTGGCAAGGAGATCAACACTCCTCAGGACCTTACGGACGCAATGAAGGGCGTCAAGCCTGGAGATACCCGTCGAATCCGGTATTCGAGATACGGACGCCATTCCGTCTCCACCAACGACGTGGAAGTAACTTTCTAGGTCAGCAAAGATAGCCTCAGTTCCATACTGGGGCTAAACAAAAAGAAGCGCTCTCTCCGAAATCGGAGAGAGCGCTTCTTTTTGTTTCGGTTTGGGGACCGACTATTTCTTGGCGATCAGCGCGCCGGTGATCTCAACTTTGATCGTCGAAGCCTCAAAGCCGTTCTCGGCAGCTTGCTTGTCGATCGCGTCGGCAACGATCTGAGGAAGCTTCAGCTCCATCACGTCGCCGGTCTGCTCATCGACCATCACTTCGGATCGTCGACCTGAGCAATCGGCCATTCGGCACGGGAAGTATCCGTCGACGACTCCGATATGGTGGATAAGTCCGACCTCTTGCAGGGTCGAGAGAATTCTGTAGACGCTAACCACGTCAATCTTGCCGCCACCGGAAATGATCTTCTCGTGGATCGCATAGGCGCTTAGTGCACGGCTCGTATCAGCCAAAGCTCGGATAACTTGAACGCGCGGCATCGTAATCCTGTAACCGGCGTTTCGTAGCTCTTTGAGCGAATGCTCCTCGTAAATCTTGGCACCGGTAAGCGCAGTTGGATTTTGAGCAATGTGTTCTCGTGATCGTCTTTCTTTCATGGTTATATTATGTAGGACGCCGTAATCAGACAGTTGGGGTCTTTTTCTTGACAATTTATCAAACTTGTCGGATTTAGCTGATCCTCTCCTATTTAACCTATTTGATGCATTAAAGAACTAGAGGTTCCATATCTTGCAAAAACTAGGTTCCCTTGAACCTGAGTTTATGATATGATCTAGCCCGAACAGTTCGGGGCGCAAGATCTGCAATCCGGCTGATGGAGGGAACATGCAGTTTTATAATTTGAAAACCCGGTCGCACGTTGAAATTCCGGATGCCGACGTTAAAAAAATGAAGATGACCCGGAAGACCAAATCGGGTGAGCAGGTTCGATATGCTCTGACTGCCACATTCGAGGGCAGCAAACTGTTTAAGTTCGTTAACGAAGCAACGTACAAGGCTTCGACAGCCACAGAGGTTTAGAAGTTTTTTTCAAGTCGCGTGTGGATTTAGGCCTTTTGTCCTGATTCCGCCACCTACCCGGCCGGGAAGCTACTTGCTTCCCGGCCTTTCTTTCGACTGAATTGAGCACCCCAGTGTATATGCTAGGTATGAACATAGCCGTTCGCCCCAAGAAGTAACCCTTTCAAGACGGCATTTCTCGAGCGAGCCGGTGACCTAAATCTGCCCCGCTTCCTCGTTTTGTCACCGCTCCCCCGCCCGCAGCTCCTTTGGCGCTCTGCGGACAAGCCGGTAAACTGGCCGAGTCCATGACTATCGAACAGCAGTTGGCAATTCTACGCCGAGGCACGACTGAGATCATCAGTGAAGCGGACCTCAAGAAGAAACTTGAGAAGGGAACACCTCTGCGGATCAAGCTCGGAGTCGACCCGACGGCCAAACACGTCACCCTTGGATGGGCAGTCGTGCTGCGAAAGCTGCGAGATTTCCAAAGGTTGGGACATACCGCATGTCTGATAATCGGCGACTTCACTGCGATGATCGGCGACCCAAGCGGAAAGAGCAAAACCAGACCTCAATTGACTCGCGAGGAGGTCCAGGCGAATGTCGACGCAGTCATGAACCAGATCGGCGCCATTCTTGATCGGGACAAGACCGAAATCCTGTTCAACAAGGACTGGCTCGGAAAAATGGCATTCGAGGACGTCATCCGCCTTTGCTCACGATACACGGTTGCCAGGATTCTAGAGCGCGACGATTTCACAAACCGTCTGGCAGAGCACAAGCCGATCTCCATGCATGAGATCATGTACCCGCTTTGCCAAGGAATGGACTCCGTCGATATGGTCGCCGACGTCGAAATAGGCGGGAACGATCAGAAGTTCAACTGCTTGGTTGGCAGAACTTTGATGGAGCAGTACGGGCAAGAACCACAGGTCGTCGTGCTATGCCCACTATTGGTAGGCACTGACGGTGTCGAGAAGATGTCTCAATCATTGGGCAACTACATCTCGGTAATCGACACGCCCAACGACATGTACGGGAAGACGATGTCGATCCCCGATGCGTTGATCGGAAACTACTTCGAACTCGCAACCGATGTCCCTCTCGAAGAGGTTAAGGCGCTTATTGAAGCGACTCCCAACCCTCGAGACGTCAAGCGGCGACTGGCTCGCGAAATCGTTGGCCTCTATCACGGCCCAGCGGCGGCGCAGGAAGCGGACGACTATTTCATCAACACGTTCAGTAAGCGACAGCAGCCCGTTGAAGCCGAAGAGGCGAAAATTCCCGATTCTGCCGTTGAAGACGGCCAAGTCGTCTTGGCGGCCCTGATTGCGGGTTTGGGCCTCGCAAAAAGCAATAGCGACGCAAGGAGACATATCCAAGCAGGCGCAGTATCGCTCGATTCCGAAAAACAAACCGATCCTACGGCCAAGTTACCGATTGAGGACCTGGTCGGCAAGACGTTGCGCGTCGGAAAACACCAGTTCCGCAAGCTGATCTAGAGGTCTGCCCTACTCAAACAAGGAGGCAGCGAACTCGTCGGGCTTGAAATCCTTCAGGTCATCCACCTTTTCTCCGGTCCCGATCAGTTTGATCGGGATTTTCAGGCGATCGTAGACGCCGATGAGCGCGCCACCTCGGGCGGTCCCGTCGATCTTGGTTAGGACCAAACCAGTGACTCCTGCAGCTTTCTTGAACTCCTCTGCCTGCCGGATCGCATTCTGCCCCGTATTCGCATCGAGAACAAGCAGTACCTCGTCAGGTTTGCGCCCAAGCGCCTTTTCCGTGACCTTGAGGACTTTGCCAAGCTCTGCCATCAAGTTTCCTTTGCTGTGCTGACGTCCTGCAGTGTCGGCCAGCACAAAGTTAGCGCCGCGAGCCTTCGCCGCCTGAATCGCATCGAAAATGACTGAGCTTGAATCGGCTCCCGGCTGGTTACGCACGATCTCTGCGCCAGTGCGGTCGGCCCAGATTTCGAGCTGCTCGATCGCTGCAGCTCGAAATGTGTCGCCGGCAGCGAGAATGACTTTGAAGCCCCTTTTTGTCAGGAGCCGGGCAACTTTGGCGATCGTGGTCGTCTTTCCGACACCGTTGACTCCAACGAACACAAACACGGTTGGGTCGTCGTCGCTGATATCGAGGCCCGATTCGCCCTGCTGACGAAACCGATCTGCGATCGCCTTCTGAAGGCGAAGTTTCATCGCCTGAGAATCGGTGATCTTCTCGACACGCACCGCCTTCCTCAGTTCGTCTAGGATTTCGGTCGCAGTAACGATGTGGGTATCGGCCTGGAGCAGCGCCTCCTCCAGTTCCTCATAAAACTCTTCGTCGATCACGCCGCGACCAAGCATTCGGTCGACGCGATCCATCAGACGCTTGAACATACGCTCCAAAGGTTAGCATTTACGAGCGGTCTTCGGGGCTTTGCACAGAGTCGACCATGCTTCTGCCCTGTTCGATTCTCATTGCTTCACGCAATGCCCTTCGCCAACGCCTCCATGTCTTGTTCCGCCTTAAGCGGCGTTCGATATGGGGTGGATGGTTCGGCTTTCGGTAGTCGCGATGGGTTTGGAAGCGCATCCTTTCCGATTTCGCTAACTCAACCGGCCGGAGACGTGCTTTTTGCCAGGCTTCATACGATAGCAAGACGCTCCAGATATTCTGGCTCGGATAAAGACGAGCGATTCTCTTCTTGAGGCGCTGTTCGTCGAGGTCGAGGTGCAGAACTTCCTCTCCGCGTGCATCGCTAAACCGGTTGATTCGTTGGAGGCGAGTCATGTATGTGTGATAAAACGGAATCTCCAATATCGGTCCGCTGAACGACCTCGACACAAGGTAATTCGTTGAATCGTGATCGATGTGCCCTTGTTCAAATGCGCCACAGCACACCCGATCCGGCCTGACCTCCTTCATCATCGCCTGAAACCTAGGTTCAAGCTTAGGTATCTCATCGCAGACGGCCCCATCGGTCGCGCCAAAGAAGAAAAGGTGTTCTTGTGGCACACCCAGCAAACGAGCGACTTCGCGTCCCTCGCGCTCCCGAATCGCGTTGCTATGAGTCCAACTCATATAGACGGGATTTCCCGATCGCACCAGACGGTGGATCCAAGCGCAAATGGATATCTCATCATCGGGATGAGTCAAGCAAAACAGCCAACGGAGAGATGGGTCGGTGGAAAATACTTTCACTCCAACCCGATCCTCCGAAGGACCTGAGTCGAGGAGCGCCCTTCAAGCAAAGGGACGATCACGATCTCCCCACCATATCCCTGAACGATTTTCGCCTCAGGCAAACTCTCAATCGTGTAGTCGCCACCCTTTACGTGAACCTCTGGACGCAGTATCTCGATCAATGCCTCAGGGGTCTTTTGCTCGAATGCGATCACTCCATCGACACTTCGAAGCGCCGAGAGAACGGACATCCTGTCTTCAAGCGGATTCACCGGACGATTGGGTCCTTTGCCAAGACTCCGTACGCTGTCGTCGGAGTTCATGCCAACGATCAGCAGATCTCCTAAAGACCGAGCAAACTCAAGGTACTTCACGTGTCCGGCGTGAAGCACGTCGAACACACCGTTAGTAAACACGAGTTTCTTATTCCGCCTTAAGGCGATTGCTTCCCCGATCGTCATTTCAAAACACCTTCCAATTGCGTCAATACCGCTTCTGGACGGATATTCGACAAACTCTGGGAGTCATACAGACATCGATCGATTTGGCCGTACGGGCAGGTTCTAAGCGGCTTGGTTATCGAATACAAACCGATTGCAGGCTTGTTGAGGCCCGCAGCAAGGTGCGTGCTGCCAGTATCACCTCCAAGGTGAGCGGCACATAGGTCGATCAAAGCCACCAGTTCCCGCACGCTTGTTTGCCCCAATAGACTAACTGGCGAGCTTTTGCATCCAGAAATCACCTCCTGCGCAGCCTGAACGTCTGGATCGGCTTTCCCTCCGATCAAAACGCTAGAAAACCCCAATTCGGCGAGAGAATCGATCACTTCTGCAAAGAAGGAGGGCGTCCAACGCTTTGTGGCCCATCCCGCCCCCGCATTGATGGCTACAAACTGCCCCGATATCCCGTTGCTTGTGAGTTTCTGCTGCACCGATGAAACGTCTTCCGGCTTGGGGACCAACCAAAACTCCGCGCGATCCATAATTCCTCCGACTTCACGCGCTACGTCGACGTACTGATCGACTACGTGAAAGGAAGTCGGATCGGGCAACACGCGCTCGCTGAAGAACCATGCGCCTTCGCGACGCCAATGGTAGCCGACTTTTCGCGCAGCCTTGGCTCGGGAAATGCAGAGTGCGCTTTTCAGCAACCCTTGAAGATCCAACGCAGCCTCAAACTTGTGTGCAAAGACTGGAATCGTCTTGAGCGAAGGTTTGACTTTTACGATCTCGTCTACTGCAGAGCAACACTCGACGATCCCCGCAAATCGAGGATCGACGACCCACGTGATATGACAGTCGGGAAACGCACGCTTGAGCGCTACCGCCGCAGGTAACGAACATATCGTATCTCCGAGAGCGGACAGACGGCTAATGAGAAACCGCTGCATCTTGCCCCCCTACCAGCATTCTCGCTGCCCTAAGCACATCCTCGGATGACACGTTTGCGGCTTCGGTCCCCTCTCTCAAGACAACTCCTTGATCGGTAAAGGGTCGGTATTTCAGCGGATCCATATGCCCAAATACCGACACTACCGGCACGCCATAGGCAGCGGCGATGTGCCCAGTCCCCGTATCTCCCGCCAAGTGGAGTTCGCTCGCTGCAACCATCGCCATTGAGTCTGCCAAAGGCAACTTTCCAACGTAGTCTGTAGCTCCGTCAAGATGAACCTTTGGATCTCCTGGGCCACCGAGGAAAACGATATGAAACCCATCCTGTTGAAGTTCTCTGGCAACGTATTTCCATTTCTCAGCCGGATAGACCTTTGAAGGGTGGCCCGCAGAAGTTGATATCGTAACCAGTCGGCTCTGCCGCGGTGGAGGCGTCGGCATAATCGGGCGGAGCGGCTTTTCAAAGTCGCCAAAGGCTCGCAATGTGCGGATATGCCAATCCACCCAATGGGTTTGTTCGGGCATCCGCGCCGGTACCGGGTTGAGCAATCTGGAGACCGAGTCCGTGGCGCCTACGGAAACTCGCTTCCGTGGAAAAGCAAATCGCAAACATAGGGCGGTCTTTAGGTGGCCCTGGAGATCGAACCCATAGTCGAATTTCAGTCGTCTCAGCCCATCACAGATCGCGATCTGTTCCCTGAGAACCGTCGGCGACGCCTTCTTGCCACGCCAGCGCTCGCGTGGAATCTCTACGACTTTGTCGACGAGACGTTTCCGATCGATGACCGGCGAACACCGCTCCTCAACCGCCCAACAGATAAAGGCATCGGGGAATCGGTTGCGAATTGCGGTCGTTGCCCACGCCGCCATAACACAGTCCCCGATCGCCGAAAAGCGAACGATCAGGAAACGAGGAGGGCTCAAAGCAGGTTCTTTTTCCTTGCGTTCTTCCACCGATCGTGCATCCATAGCCATTGCTCCGGATACTCTCGGATCACCGACTCCAACACTGCGTTTAGCTGAGCCATGACCTCGTCTGCGGACTCAATCGTTCTTTCGAGGTCGATCGGCTCCTTGATTATCACTTTGTATTTTCCGCGGCCGGTTCGGATGCAGTACGTGGGCAAGAGCACGGCTCCCGTCCTTTGGTGGAGAACTGCTGGGCCCAGAACCGTTCCGCAGGGCTTTCCAAAAAAAGGCACATACGATTCGTCCGAATTCTGGTCGCAAAGGATACCGATGATCTCCTTCTTCTTCAGTTTGCTCAGGATCGGCCTCGCGGAATCGCCCCGAGACAGGACCGTCACGCCTGTTAGGTCTCGGATCTTCGACACTCGCGCCTGAATATCGCCTTGATTAGCATCGCGCGCAACTACGGAGATGCTCCTACCCGTGGCGGTCAACCAATGGCCGAACCGCTCCCAATTCCCAAGGTGCGCTGTGCATGCGATGATCCCTTTGCCGGCAGCAGCGGCGGTTTCATAGTTTTCAAAGCCGACGACCTCCATATTGGCGAGCAACTCTTCGTTCGTGCGAAGGGGCGTCCGCATGAAATCGGCGATGACCAACCCGAAGTGGCGAAACATCTTGCGGGCGACGTTTGCTTTCTGCTCTTCCGACCAATCTGGAAATGCCAGGGTCAAATTGGAGATCGTCCTGGCACGGCGACTCTTCAAGGCCCGAAATAGGATATTTCCAAGCATTTCGCCTCGACGTTCGGCGACGCCGACATCCTGCTTAAGGAATATCTTCTGACCGGCCCCGAAGGCCGCCAGACCGAATCGATTGACAAGCGTCTTTTGCCAGTTACTCATTGCAGCTCTTTTCTAGCCAATTGCTAAACTCTTCGCTCGGCTCCAATGCGACTTCCTGTAGGGCAACAAGGAACTTCCGGTCACCGAGGTCGGAACGGTCGCGGAGTTTCACCCAATCTTTGGCTGTAACAACTATCGGATAGTTTGACGGCAAATCGTCAAAAAGGTTGGGCGCGGTTAGTGGGTCATGGTCGGAGAGTATTGCCGACGGCACTTCCAGTAGTCCGTTTGGAAACCGAACCGCCAATGTCCTTAAGAATCGCCCCGGGTGGCCGAGCGCACAGATAACCGAATACTCGGTGGGAACGACCTGGGCTCCCTCGGGGGTTGTGATCCGCATAGGGTGACGCATCATCGCGAAGTCCTCGGGGACGATTAGGTCGGCTCGATCGCGATTTCGGCGTGGTTCTCGATGGGGCCCTGCTGGAAGACACTTACCGTTCTTGGGCTCAGGGTCGTCGATAATGATCGTTACTTGCTTGGCAAGCGGCAAATGTTGGAACCCATCGTCCATGACCAGAACGCTATTTGGATAGCGCTCATGCACGAGTTGAGCGGCCAATACGCGATTTCGGCCAATCACAAGCGGGATATTTGGCAACAGCCATCGGAACATCGCCGGTTCGTCGCCCCACTCTGCTGCAGACAGGGGACCGTCTGGAGCGATTGCGGCATCCTTTGAATGCGGAGCCCCATATCCGCTGCATCCAACGACGACCTCACGCCCTAACGATTTAAGAACGTTTACGATGTGCATCGTCAGTGGGCTTTTCCCGCTTCCGCCAACTGTTAGGCTTCCAACGCAGACGATCGGTCGGTGGGGAGATGCAGCCTTTTTAATCCCTAAGGAGTAGGCGGTCAAATAGGTTTGCCAGCCAAATGCATAGAGCCAGGATAGGGGTGTCGCCAGGGCTCGGATTGCACGCTCCCTCGCGTTTGTCCCTTCCCACACTTCATGCGGAAGCATTGATTGATTGTAGCTTGGACGACGGCATTTTCGACCAAACGGGGCGGGAGACCTATCTTCGAATCCTTAACAAGCGAAACTTGCGTATAACAATGTATGCGAACTGGCCTAAGACCGCCCATGATCAGCCAGATTTTCGCGCCAGTGCCGGCAGCAAAGTCTCGGTGTCTTTCAACGTTCGTCGCTATCGCGCGACAGAGCCTTCCGTTGCCCCTACGTTATGAGCCAAGCCATATCTTTGCGATCTCTGGGTTGACTCTGCTTGGATTCGGGTTCATGACCGACTCGCTAACTCGCTACGGTGGGACGATGATCGCTATCGGATGGGCCTCGCTCGCGCTCGCCTTTCTTGCGACCCTTACCCAAGACAAACTCGTATACGGAAGGAACCGATCGAGGCTTATCCGCCAACTCGACGAAGTTAGAAGGAGTGTCGGGCTTGACGATTCGATTTTGCCTGAATCGCTGGAGTTTCTCGAAGGAGCCGCTCAACAGTGGGAGCGCATTGAGCATTCCCTTCAATCTCAAGTTTGGTTCGAACAGGACATGCTAAGGTCGCGAATCGGTGCCGCTGCCCACGGGGCCATGGAAGATATCGTGGTTCTAGAGTGCGGATCGACACGAGAGGCAGGCCTTAAAGACGACGATGCCGACCGAGTTCTAACGGCGTCTGTAGCAAACTTGAAGGTCCTTGCCGACCATGTCGATGCAACGAGTTCGGCGCTAAGTTCCTATCCACGCGAGAACTTTCTGTCGAACGGCATGGACCCGAGCGGAGTCGGACCTGAGTTGGAAACCCTGGAACAGTGTTTGGCTGAACTAGAGGCAGGAAAACTAAACTAGCTCTTTCACGATAGCCAAGAACTCCTTGAACCTTGGATGTTCTGCGGTTCCCAGCCACTCGTACGCGACGGACTCGGTATGGGCTGGGACCGCCCCGGCATCGCGGATTCGCTCCATTCCCAGTTTGTGCGCTTCGAGGGATCGAGATGAAACGGCGTCGGGGCATACGACGACCTCCAAGCCTTGGTTGAGAAGTCCGTGAGCGGTCTGACTCACACATATGTGAGTCTCAAGGCCGGTCAAGACAACCTGATCCCTATTACACGCGGAAAGTGCGCTTGCGAACTCCGTGCATCCTAATGCGCTAAATGACATTTTCGCAAACGGCAGCGGGGAGACCGCCAGAGAAGCGAGTTCAGGCAGGGTGGAACCCATTCGATTTGGGTTCTGTTCGGTCGCCAAAATTGGAATATCGAGAATTTTAGCGATTTTCGCCAAAAAGACCGTTCGGGCTAGAACTCTGTCCATCTCGAAGATAGTCTTGGAAAGTAAGGGCTGGACATCGATGATTACCAGCACGGAACGTCGTGGATCGAGGTTGACACGCGGCATTTGATCCATTATGATCATGTGCCTCGCTGGACAAGTTCGCCCGGAAAGGTTACAATGAGGCTGCTCATGGAACGAGCGAACGCTCGGGCCGCACTTCAGGAGGATAGATAATGAGGAGATTAATTTCGGCTGCGGCGATTCTTACCGCTTTTGGCGTTTCGGGTATAGCTGGAGCCCAAACGTCGTCGATCGATACAAGCCCAAACAACGTCACGATTCGTGGCGGTGTCGCACTTCCCGTTGACCAAAGTCTGAGCAACGTTAGCAACACGTTCTCAAACGTTGGCATCGAGTACTTGTTCAACGCTTCACTGATTCGAGGAGGCGACACGTACCTTTCGGTCGACGCTTTCTTCAAGGACTTCAACGGAGTGACGGCATACCCCGTCGCGATCAATCAGCGCTTTTACACCGGAAAGAACCCCAACGGTCGACGAAGCTACTACTTTGTCGGCGTCGGTGTCACTTGGACCGACGTAACGAACCAGACGTTCAATGCCATCAGCGCCCGTGGCGGCATCGGTATTGAGCTCGGACCCAATATCATCGCCGAACTTGCCGGTTACATTTCCGATCAGGCTGGCGGAACCCGTGCAAACGCCGTAACCATCAACCTCGGCTATCGATTCTAAAGATAGACTCGCAAACGACAAAAAGAGATGGCTCCCGGAGTTTCCGGGAGCCATCTCTTTTTGTCAGTCTATCAGCCGTTCAGAACTATGTTCGCTGCAGTTCGCAGTTCCGCTTCTGGAATTTCGCGGTTCCCATCGCGATCCAGGACGCGTGTAACGGGAAGCGTCTTGTTAAACCCACCGGTTGCAGAATCAAGATCGGCAGCAATGTCGAGCATCTGCAAGCCATCGGCGAGAACGTCTTGAAGGGGCCTTGTCTCGAATTTTCCTTTGACTCGGGCGATGTATTCAAATACGCCCCTAATCCGCTCAGAACCGGATCCTGCGCAGGCATATGACCCGTTTTGGAACCGGGCGCCTGCGCCGTCGAAGAAATAGACGCCGAACTCCTCTTTCTTCTTGTCGTATGCCGCGACGATCGGAAGAAACAACCCGATCCCCTGCATCGCCATCGGCGCATTTCCGGCAAGAGCACGCGAGATCTCACTGAGCTTCCCTTCAAGCGACATTTCGAGCAGCACGGTTCTTCGGTAGTACTTGAACGAGTGTTTCAGGAACCGACACACCTCGATCGAGCGGGCGAAGGCGCCTGAAATTGCGACCACGGTGTTGTCGTCGAGAGCGACGATCTTTTCGGCCTGATCGTACATGATCAGATTGCCGGCCGTGGCCCGCCGATCGGCAAGCGTAAGCACGCCACCGTCGAACCTGAGGCACAAAACGGTTGTCCCGTGAGTCTCGAAGTTTGGGTCGACGTTGCCGCCGACATACGACTCTCCCCCGAATCCGGTCAAGTCGGCGAATTCCCGTAGTCCTTGGGCTGTCATTCGCCGGATCGCTGGCGATATTTCTTCGCCTGGTCGGGATCGATCTTCTTCATTCGACGCAGCAATTCGTTACCGCCCTCGGGCTTCCGAATATCGGGAGCACTAGGGCCACTCTCGTCGCCCGACTTCTTGCCAGGCTCACGTGTAATTGGGCGCGTCAGTCTGTCGCCATCGGTCATTGAACACCTCTCAACATGCTAATAAACGTTTCTACGTCAACAGCCTCTCGTAAATGCGATGGATAGTCGCCATCGGGGGGAAGATCCATCTCGACAGGGCTTCCATCGACGTCAAACGTTAGTGTGCGCCAACAAACGCCCAAAAGTTGTTTGTTAAATCGAGATATTGCAAGGCCACGGGCAAATCCTCGAGTCGTCTCGTTACATCCTTCCAGGCATGCTAACAGTTCGGCAGTCGAAGGGTTGGGAACAACTTCCTCCATCTCTTCCAAAGCCGAATGCAGGCCTTCTTCCGGATCGACGTTGTGGTACTCCAGATCGAAAGCACGCAGATGCGGATCAGACCAATCGGAACCCTCTTCCTCGATGAATTGAGTTAACATCGCCTTCTTCGCAGCCCAGTCGACGTGTCGGCTGAATTGGCTGAAGTCGTGATGGAGATCGGTGATCAGGCTTCGCGAAGAGTCGACGACCCACTTGAGTTCGTCGTCGAGGTCGAGCAACCTCTCAGCGGCTGAGAAGTACGACTCCAAGACGTCTTGCGCGGTCGTCCAGCTTCTCTGCTCCAATTCGATGCGAAACTGAAAGGTCTGGTCCCGACTGACGTCCTGGAACGACCGAACTGGGTCTTTCAACCGCCACAGCGGCGCCTCTTGAATCTGTGCAAGAGCTATCGCCAATTTGATCAAACCGGCTTTCCTCGCCGTTGCCTCTGAGATCATGTTTGCGTCGCCGCAAATCACATGAAGTCGAATCCAATCTTGCGTATTCGCATGGGGTTCGTCCCGCGTGTTGAAGATTGGACGCCGGTAGAGCGTCTCGGCGTTGGCCGCTTCTGTGAGGAAATCCGCTCGCTGACTCAACTGATAGTCGACGTTTCGGGAGTTTTCACTTCCGACCTTGCCGGCGCCAACCAAGATCTGGCGAGCAACCATCATCGGTAGAACATCGCGAAAAAGCCGTTCGAATCCCAGTTCGCGGGGCACCAGGTAACTCTCATGCGTTCCATAGGAAGCGCCGTGATAATCCGTGTTGTTCTTGTAGGTCATAACCGCCAGACCTTCCTGTTCGGAATAGTGCTTTGCGGCACGCAGAATCGCCTTCTGACCCGCACAATCGTGATTTGCCAATTCGAATATGGATCGGCACTCAGGGGTCGAATATTCGGGGTGTCCGTGGTCGTTATATAGCCGAGCCCCGTTTGGCAATACTCGGTCGGCTCGGACTTCGTGTGCCTCGCCGTATGTTCTTCCGGCGTCGAACTTAGCGTCCTCAGGATCTTGGGCCAGGCGAGCTAGCCGAAAGCCGCGTAAATCTGCTCTTGGCGACTCATACCGATAGTCCCAACCGACATGGCACTCGCCCGGGTAACCCCGAACGAGTGCCATGGCATCGTCAACCTGGTCTTCCGCTCCTCGGCCCTCGACTAAGAGTCCGTACTCCGTCTCAATGCCAGCGAGGATCGGTCGCACTACAGTCTAAAGACGAAGAACGTTCCGTTTTTCAAGCCCGCAGTCGTCGCCGCCGCAAGAGATCCGTCGCTCGTGTTGAACGAATAGACTCCGCTTCGGACCAAGTCGGGAGCAGCCGTTGTCGCGCCCTGCTTGGTGTACATTTGGCCAACCGTTCCGGTCAATCCACCGGCAGTCGCACCGGTCATGATGTCGATGACCGGATAGAGGCTGAACGTCAAAGCGTCCATATCGATGAAGCCGTAGTACAGATTGGAAATGTTGGGAACTCCGGTTGAAGTAACCGTTCCGTCCTGTACGAATGCGACCATCTCTTGAACGTTGTTGTCGCTGCTGCTTGGGAAAGTCACAACATAGGACCCCGCTGCAAGCGCCTTACCCGTCGACTGAGTTAGAACCGTGCTGTGCTCTCTCCAAATTCCCTGCATTGCGACGACATGTGCCGTCTGCGTAAGGTCGGTTGGGTTAAGTTGCAGTAGCGAATAGGTGCCTGCGTGAGGCAGCGTCCCGCCCGGTCCAGTAAGCGTTCCCGCTGGTCCGAGGTTGCCGCCAATCGGCATCGTGGGGTCGAGAGCCAAGGCTTCGAAGTTCGGAGCACCAGAGCTGGCCGACGAGACCGCATAGACGTCTCCACTGAAGAAGACGCGGACCGCGGGCGAACTTGGTACCCCGGTTACGGTCGGCACCAAAGTCGGAACTGCATTGGCAGGAACCTTATTCAAATTGAACGATACGAAGTCGCTCAAGAACCCTTGCATCGGGTTACTGCTGGTAGCACCGTTAGCAAGCAAGAACTGACTTTCCGTGTAGTCAACTTGCTGGGGATTGGCAGCGTCCACCGTGAACATCGAGTCGTCGATGAAGACGGGAAGACTGGTCGTGCGTCCTGGGAACACGCGAACCGATGCCGGATACGTCTTCGGGAAGCCAACTGGCTTCGTTAGAACAATATAGTCTCCCTGAACCGGCGAATCCGTTTCCTGATTGAACTGGAGAAAATCCAGTTGGAAAGACGTAAACAGCCGGGAAGGCACGCCTGTAGCTTGAGCGAACGATACATCAAGATGCACAACGTTGTTTTGGAACCCGCTTAGCACGCAGTCAGTCTGTGGCGCCAAAGGATTCGTAACTTCGCCGTAGCTATCCTGAAAAAGAACGCGTTGTACGACAGCGGTCAAATCTCCGGGAGCTCTTCCCTGGCCAGTTAGATAAGCGACTTCAATCGCGCCAGGAGGAGTCGTTGTTAAAGAAGAAAGACGGATAGCGATGCTTCCGTTATTCTTGGTGCCGCCACCACCACCACCACCGCTTGAGTGGCTACTTCCATTCCCACTTCCACCACAACCTATCACCGCAATAGCCGCGGCGGAATACAAAAAGGCCCATTTCCTCAAAATCCATTCACCTCGTGGACACGCTAGACGAACCTAGCCAGGCTTCCTGCCGAACAGTATAGCAATTTTTAGCCGACGTTGTGTTCGACGCTTCGAGCAGGCTAAAAAGGTCACACATTCTTGACGGACTTGGCGATATTGCACAGAGATTCGCGAGATCGTCCGGTTTTCGATCGGTTTTGCCTATTTGGCGCTCTAAGAGGCGGCTTCGAATGGAGGTAACTACCCGATACCTACGCGATCTATAACCCCACTGTTCCCAGATGCGAAGAACCTGATGTTTAGTCGACTTGCCCTGACACGGGTACAATCCACCCCACATCATGAAAAGGGACGATCTCCTCGACCTGAATGATGTGCTGCAGCACCCAGGCCGGGAGTTGGCTGTCGACATATCTACGGAGCTTCCGGAGGAAATGGATGTCGATCTGCTCAAACCGCTGGAGGGTTACCTAGAAGCAGTCAGCACAGGAAACATTCTGCTGATAACCGGCTCGTTCAACACTCGGGTCGTCCTTGAATGTGCGCGGTGCAGCGGTCCACTTGAGGTGGACGTCGATTTTGAACTTGACGAGCAGTTCCCGGTTGAGGGAACGCCAAGCTCGCTGAACCCACAGGATTTAGCCCGCGTCGTCTCGGATGAACCATTTCCGCTATTCGACGGGAATTCACTCTTTGTGGAGCAACTCCTTAGGCAAGCACTCCTTCTATCAATGCCGATGCAGAGCCTCTGCGAGTTCGGTTGGGAGGGCAACTGCCCCATCGCCGCTTCTCGGTCAGAAAAAGCAACGCCTTCTTACGGCGGACGTCCAGAATTCACGCTGCTCTCAAATCTGCTCAAATCCGAGGAACCTGAGAATTGAGCATCGCTCTCGACGTAATGGGCGGTGATCATGCGCCGGAGGCGATAGTTAAAGGGGCGCTTGAAGCCGCTCCGCTCCTAAGAGTAAAGCTAAGCCTGGTTGGAGACGAAGCGAAGTTCAGACACCTGCTCCCCAAGGAGCTCCCGGCAAATATCGAGCTAGTTCATGCGTCTCAAAGCGTCGACATGGATGAAAAGCCGCTGGATGCCTACCGAAAGAAAAAAGACTCAAGTCTGATGGTGGCTGCGCGCCTTGTTAGCGAAGGACACGCTCAAGCTCTCGTATCCGCAGGAAATACTGGCGCAGCATCGGCAACTTCGCTCTTACAGTGGCGTCAGATAGAAGGAGTCCATCGTCCGGCAATTGCTAGCCATCTTCCGAACCGATTCGGGGGATTCGTTCTATTGGACGCAGGCGCGAGCCCAGACGTGGATCCGGAACATATCGTGGAATTTGCCATTATGGGTCGCGCCTACGCTCAGAAGCTGATGGGCCGACCGAACCCAAAAGTCCAATTGCTCAATATCGGCGAAGAGGAGGGCAAAGGCAACGCCTTCGCCAAACAGGCCTATCACTTGCTGAAGAGGCACTCTTGGTTTGCCGGGAATATCGAAGGCAAGGATATGTTCTCCACCGAGGCGGATGTCGTCGTTTGCGATGCGTTCGTCGGCAATATCGTTTTAAAGTCTTGCGAGGGTTTGGCCGAACTGATCATCGAATCGATAAGGAGCGAGGTCCCGACCAAGTGGCCTGAGAAACTCCTTTACTGGCCAGTTAGAAAAGTGACGCGCCCACTTCGAAAGAAGATGGACTATGCGGAAGTCGGCGGATCTCCACTCCTCGGGCTCAACGGCCTGTGTATGATTTGCCATGGACGCAGCAGTCCAAAAGCGATTCGGAATGCGCTGCTGACCACAGAGAAAGCCATCGAAAACGGCTTAGTGGAGACGATTAGAAGGACTGTATGCGACGAGTTAGGATCAACAAATGAGTAGAAGGGCGGTTATACAATCGATCGGGCACGCCTTGCCCACCAAAGTCTTGACAAATGCCGATCTTGAGAAAATAGTCGACACGAGCGACGACTGGATCGTACAGCGAACGGGCATCAAGGAGCGTCGAGTTTGCGAAGGACCGATCGAATGCACCGGTTGGCTTGCGCTCAACGCGTCGCGCGAAGCGATCGATCGATCTGGCATTGATCCGCTAGACATCGGACTCGTTCTTTGCGGGACGGTTTCCGGCGATTACATCTGGCCCAGTACGGCATGTATGGTTCAGGATCAAGTCGGCGCTAAGAACGCGGGAGCATTCGATGTCAGCGCTGCTTGCGCAGGCTTTATCTATGCTCTTTCGAATGCCGCGGCGATGATCACCTCCGGTCAAATCGACCACGCTCTCGTGATCGGCGTTGACTCCCTAAGCAAGCAAGTGAATTGGGATGATCGAACCACCGCAATCCTTTTCGGGGACGGAGCCGGCGCTGTGGTTGTGAGCGCAGAAGAAAACACCGATCGAGGTCTTCTCGGCACTGTGCTCCTCTCAGACGGCAGTGGCGGAAAGTTCATCTGTATCGACGTGGGCGGCTCTCGATATCCGTGGGGTAGCGAGCAGTCCGAGGGCAAGCGGAGCAAGATCACCATGATGGGCTCCGAAGTCTATCGATTCGCCGTTCAGTCGATGGGAGACGCCTGCTGCAAGGTCCTCGACAAGGTCGGAATGACACCGGACGAAATCGACCTCTTCGTACCGCACCAAGCCAACTTGCGGATCATCGAGTCGTCGGCGAAGAGACTGGGATTGCCACCGGAGAAGGTCTTCCTTAACGTTCACAAATACGGTAACACCAGCGCAGGATCGATCCCATTGGGCCTGTATGAGGCCGAAGCAGAAGGGCGTCTCAAAAAAGGAATGACGGTACTGACCGTCGGTTTTGGCGCTGGCCTCGTTTGGGGCGCAAACGTCATTCGCTGGTGAGGAGAGGGGAGAGGGGAGTGGGGAGAGGCGCGGAGGGGAGAGAAGCGGAATTCCCCAGTTCCCTTGCTCCCCAAAACCAAAAACGCCCGCCCCCGAATTATTCGGGGGCGGGCGTTTTTGGTTTTACTAAACTAGGCTTACTGCGTAGTCTGCGCCGAGTTCGTTGATTGCGAGTTCGACTAGCGCGTTCGAAGCGGCCTCGTTGCCTTCGACACGCCGGTCCTGCAACCATCGCAGCGCTTCGCGATCGCCCTTTTTGGCTTGGTCCAAAGCCCAAGCGATCGCTGTCTCCGATTTGTTGATGTCGATTAATTGATTCTGTTTCATGCCAAACTGACCCTTTCGTCGATTCCGACGGTTATTTCTCTCTCTAAGTGATTGCCCAAGACCTCGCTAAGGTGAATCCGCTGGATGCCCGGGCGATTCTGCAGACATTGCAGATACGCACACAGCTCTTCCGCTTCATCGAGTGTCAGAAAGACACCGATGTCGTTCAAGCTCCGGTTGGTTTCGTAATCCATGATTCGCATTGCTTCGATCCTTTTTGTTTCTTTGTTTTGCTTTTATCGTTTGTCGACGCCAAAGGGTTCCAATGTTAGAAAAATATAGGTCTTTACTCTTAAATTTTTCACAAAATAAAGGCCGGCAGCAGATTTCATCCGCAACCGGCCCGGCCAGATTAGTTAATTTTAACTTAGCTAATCTGAGCCAGAACGTCTTTCAGCGACTGTGCCGACTTGTGCAGACCTTCCCTTTCCATTTCATTGACTGAAGGCTCTAGGACCTCGATTACGCCCTTTCTTCCAACCTTCGTCGGAAGTGAGAGCGAGATATCCGAGATACCAAGCTTTCCTTTCTGCCAAGAACTGACGGGCAAAACCTTCTCAGTGTTCAGTGCAATTGCTTCCACTACTTCTTTTATTGAAACACCGACGGCTCGTCCCGCACCGCCCTTTAGACGAATAACTTCGGCGCCCGATTTGCGCGTAAACTCGAAAACTTCCTGAATTTCGGCATCGTAATTCGGAATCGAGCTCAAAGGTACCCCTCCGAGGGTCGCCGAGGAAAGGATCGGGACCATGGAATCACCATGCTCGCCGAGAATAAGTGCCTTTACGTCCGTCGCATTCACCTTAAAATGGTCAGCGAGCAACGATCGGAATCGGCACGTATCGAGAACGGTGCCCAACCCCAAAACCTGCTGCTGAGGTACGAGTTCTGCTTGAGCGGCGAGGTGAGTCAGGATGTCGACCGGGTTGCTGACGACAACAATCGTCGCTCCGTCGTTAAGCTTGACACCCTTAAGGTTGTCAAGAATGCCTTTGAAAAGGCTGACATTTCTTCCTACCAATTCCAGACGGGTCTCGTCTGGTCGTCGGCGAAGGCCCGCCGTGATGACGACGCAGTCGCTGCCATCCACGATCGAGTATCCGTCCGAACTTGTGAAGGTTTGGTTGCATGTCAAAGAAGCACCGTGGCGAAGGTCTAGTGCTTCCCCCGCGGCCATTTCTCCGTTCATGTCCACAAGCGCAATCTCACGAACGACGCCGCCAAACTGCAATGCGTACGCCGCGTCCGATCCGACGCGCCCGCCTCCACCAATGATGCTTACTTTCATAGTTTCTGATTATGGCATTTTGGGAGGTCGGCGGACGCGTGAAACGGTCAGTTCCGGTGGCTACTTGCCCTTGGATTTGACCTTGATTTGGCTCTTTTGGGCCGGTTGATGCGGTGGCTTCGTTGTTGGCTTTACATACACTACTTTGATGTTCTCGCCTTCGATCTTGATGTCGCCACCTTGGATGGTAACGATCGTTGGCTTGTTCGACTTTTGATTCTCAATCGTGTAGCTGAGTCTTCCGTCTTTCACTACCATCGGCTTGTAGTTCGTGTTGAGTCGGATCTCTGAAGCGGTAGCGATTTGCGAAAGCGGATCGGCAGTGATGGTATAGGCGATGTGATCTTTTGAACCAGACGACTTGGAAGTCGGATCCACGTCCTTCGCCTGTACGAATACGGTCTTGCCCGTCGAATCAACCATATTCGGGTTCGCAAATACTTCGATTCCCCTCTCCGCACCACCTTTTGCCTTCACGAAAACCAATCCTGTCTTTGGCTCGCTGTCTTTCAGTTGAACGAATACATGTTTGGAATCACCTTCTGGGACCGGTCTGGCCAATACAACCTGGTCGGGTTTGACTTCCGACACCGTACTGCTATGCGCAATCAAAACCTTTCCGACCTTATCCTGCGAGGAAGTAGTCGTCGTGTAGGTGATTGTTCCGTGGCTTTCGACCGGCTTGACTTGATAGACAATCGCCGGCCGCTTCACCTCACCGGCTGCAACCGATGTTATCGTCACCGCAGTTGAGTCCGAATTGACGTCCCTTACGACAACTGGTTCGCCGGATGCGGTCGAGTAGGTGACGACAGCCTTTGCTGGATCTGCCACTTTCGATGCCTTGCCATCGGCGGTGACGTATTGGACGACGACTGGCTCGGAGATCCGCGCGATTTTGGCGGTCGTCGATTTGCCCTCATGAACGGCGCTTGATGCAACCGTGAATGACATCGGTTCGATCCTTACGGTCTTGAAGGTCTTCGATGCAGCATTTGCCTTCCTAGAAACCACTTGAGCCGCTTTCTTATGCGACTTTTGCGTTATGGCGACCGAATGGGTCTTCGGATTGTAGTGCGCAAACAGCTCAACCGAATCCTGGGGAACCCGTGGGTTGGGGGAAGCTACGATTCGTGCGCCGGCGATTACCGTAGTTCCGCCGGCAAGTGTAATCGCCATCAAGACGAGGTGTTGAGTGTTCATTGTGGTTGTGATTCTCCTATTTGGGTCAAGCAGGCCTTTGACTCGCTCTTCGAGTCTCCAGTGTCGTGTCATTAGCCCGGTTCCTCCGGGTGCAGGGGACTGGCGAGGTGCAATGCCGAGCGCAACGGTCAAGAGCGTGTCCGCATATTGCGGCGCCGTCGTCTCGTGAAGGGCGACGTTGTCGCAAACCTCTTCACGCGCTCGAATCAAATCTCGGTTGAGGACATGGACAAGAGGGTGAGGCCAGTATCCAGCCTCGACAATTCTTTGAACCAAGCCGATCAAGGGGTCTCGTTGTCGGACATGCGTAAATTCGTGAGCTAGGACGCACTGCAGTTGCTCTTCGTCCAGATGGGAAAGGAGCTTTTCGGGCAGGATTACCGCCGTATCACAGGGACCGACAACAATTGGGCTGTGCAGTCTCTTCGAGAATAGAATCGGTACAGCCGGGACCTTGCCCGACCGATTCAAAATGTCCAATGCCTGACGGAGTTTCGGATGATCCAGATGGCGGGCCGTCATCTTGAGGCGTCGCACTTTCCGAACTCCACCAACCAAGCGGACCAGAAGAAACCCCGATCCCGCAAGCCATACAAGGATTGTCAGGCTAGCGGCGCTTCTTGCCCGCTCAAGTGTCCAAAACGGCTGTCTTCGCGCAGGCACTACCGGATGTGAAGCAACAACTCCGCCGGACACATATTTCATGCCTGGACCCTGATCGGGTTCCAACGCAATTTGAAGAGTGCTCCACCCCAGCCTTTGTAAGCCGAACGTGGTAACTGGTGCGGCCAGAACGCATAAAAGAGCACACACGCAAACTCCGTGCCTCAAGGCGGGGTTCCGGCGAACGATCACGCGTCCAAAGATGAGAGCCACAACCGTCACCAGAGAGATCTCTGCAAGAACACGGATGATAAATGAGGCGATCGCATCGCCAGGATACATCTGTTGAAGGAAGGTCATCGGGAAGACCTCTTGGCATTCTCGATCAGCGTCCGAATCCGCTCGACCTCATCCTCGTCGAGTTGCTGGCCTTCAAGAAGAGCCATCACCAATCCCTCCGCCGAACCGTTGAAGGCAGTTTCAACCAAGCGGTTCACAACATGCTTCATCGTTGGCTGCCTCGGCACCGCAGCGCGATAGTGAAAGATCTTGCCCTCTGCCCGATACGTCAGCCATCCTTTGTCGACGAGGCGCGACAAGAGCGTTTGAATGGTGTTGCGGGCAATACTTCGCTTGTCGTGCAACTCTCGCCAGATTTCTCCCAGAGTTATCTCCGGTTGATCCCAGACGATGTTCATGATCTCCATCTGGGCCTCAGAGAGGCTTGGCATGTTTTGTGGTTCGCTCATAGTTACACCTACACGTGTAGGCGTATTTTACGCCAACAAGTGTAGGTGTGCAAGGAGTTTCTGGAGAATTTTGCGGGACGGCCGCGCAAACAGCAAAGGCAGTTCAGATCCTCCGTTTACGGAGGACCTGAACCGACTATCTATTCGGTACCTTTTTTCTTGTCGCCGCCGGACTTCGTATTGCCGGTGCCTCTGGCACGACCACCTGTGTGAACAGGCGTGCCACCAGTAGTCGTCTTGACTCTGCTTCCGCTGCCGGTAGAGACCGGCGGAGGCATTCGAGTGATCGGGTGGCTGTATCTGGATGTCTGGGCAGCCTCAACCGTGTCGATTGGCTTGACGTGCGAGTATCTGGAAACAATACCGATTGGGCTGGCTGCTCGAACCCGAGTGACTCCAGGATGGGTCGACGGGGGCCGGATCCCGGCCTTCCGTTGGAGTTCTTTTAACTCCTGCAGCTTTTGTCGGTCTTCTTCGGTTACTGAAGGCGGATGTCCGCCTGCCCAACTCGATCGATTCACGATGACATTCATGCGAATTGGCGCCAACAGCCTTACCGGTTCCCCACCGTGGTACATAGGGGTAAACACCGGCGAGCCGATCGAAAGCCAAGTCGTGTGATAGAGCCTTATTTCAAGACCGAACGACATGAACGGATAAGGGTGTTCCCAATCCCATCCATAGGGGCAGGGCCCGGCATAGAGCGGATACGGCTTGTAGAAGCAGACGTACTGAAAATCTCCGTCCGGCGTTACGTCGCAACCCATGACTTGATATGGACCGTCCTGATCGACTTGGAACTCGGGATGAGTCGCACGAACATAGTCGCATTCGACGTAGAGTTGACCCAAGTTGGCATCGCGGGTTTCCGCTGCTTCCGCGATGGCCTGCTCCAGGTTCTGTTGGACGGCGTCACGATCGATCTGGTGGATCATCCCCCCGTCTTTCGTCTCTTCCTCTCGGATCGATGTCATGTCGGCATCGTAGAGTTGCTGTCCCGAGGACAGCGCCGCCGAATACTCTTCTTCGATCGCTTGGCGATCAAGCTTATGAGTATCCGGCCATACATCAAACATGTAGACGTGACGAAGTCCGACTAAATAGTATTGGCGTGCAGCGTTTGCCTGGGCTGTTAGCCCGATCACCGCCGCAATGATAATCGGTAAAAGACGGATTCTCAAGCGTTTCTCCCTGCACCACTGGCCGAACCAGACTGGCGAGCCGTATTAGAGGTTACCAGCAATGGCATCTACCGATTTAGACGCCTTGAACGTGCCCGATATCGCAGATGGACAAAATAACCGCGCCCGGCGATTGAAGTCAGCCGGGCGCGATTTTCAGTTGGCTTAGCCTTTCTTTCGTGGTGGTGAAGGCGGCGGAGGAGGCGGACTCGACGGCCTTGAAGGCGGGCTCGGAGGCGCATGGTAGCCAGACGAACCGCCTGAACCTGACGATGAGCTTCGACTTACACCGCCGGAACTGGAACTGCTGCGCGAACCGCCCGACGACGATCCCGAAGAGGAGCCCGATCGAGAACTACCCGAAGAGGAACCTGAAGAACCCGAGCTGGATCTGGAAGTGCCCGAAGACGAACCGGAATAACCCGAACCCGTACGCGACGACCCCGACGAGTAGCCCGAAGACCCCGATCGTGAACTTGAGGAAGATCCCGACGAATAGCCCGAAGACCCGGTTCGCGAAGTTGAAGAAGATCCCGCCGAGTATCCACCCGACCTGCTCGATCCGCTCGTGGACGAACCGGTGGAGCCGTATCGGCTGTATTTCGATCCGCTGGACGAGGATCCTGAAGTTCCAGATCCGGCGCCCGAAGAGCCCGTTCGGCTGTAAGATGAACCGGTTGAGGTCGACCCAGAGGTCTGCCCGCTACCGTACCGCGAACCGCTCGGAACAGAGGTCGATCCACCGTACCGAGAACCGGTCGAAGTAGAACTGCCACTGCCGTATCGCGAACCGGTGCCTGAACCGCTCGGAGTCGATGTGGTTCCGCCATAGCGGGAACCTGTCGAACCGGTGCCGGTTCCGCCGTAGCGCGATCCAGAGGAACTAGAACCGGAACTGCTTCCGCCATAGCGCGATCCGATCGTCGAAGTACCGCTTCCACCGTATCGCGATCCGGTCGTTGACGTACTGCTTCCACCATAACGTGAGCCAGTCGAAGGCGAACTGGATCCACCGTACCGAGAAGTTCCTGTCGGCGATGTGCGGCTTCCGCCATATCGAGAACCGGTCGATGTCGAGGTTCCGCCGTAGCGAGATCCGCCAACCCCTCCCGGCTTCCTGAATTCGCTAATCGGTCGGCCTCCGGGCCCCTTGTCAAAATAACCCGATCGACGTTGATTCTCTCGATTCTGCTCAAATGTTCGTCGACTGTTGGGGTCGATTCTTGGTGGGCGTCCACCGACCCAACCACGCCTGCTAACGATGACCTCAGTTCTCACTGGGGCGTTTACGATGAAGACCGACCCTCCGTAGAACATCGGAGCAAAGACTGGGCAACCGATTGAGAGCCAAGTCGAGTGGAACAGTCTGATCTGCACTCCAAACGTGATGAACGGATAAGGCTCACCCCAGGTCCAGCCAAACGGGCATTCGTCGATATATGCGGGGTACGGGCGCAAATAGACGACATGTTCAAATTCCCCAGACGGGGCCGTTTCAACTTCAATGACCTTATAGGGTCCGTCTTGGTCGACATTAAACTCTGGGTGACTCGCCCGTACGTTGTCGTTCACGGGATAGAACTGAGCAAGACCTTCCTCGCGCTTGTCTGCCGCATCCGCAATATCCTTCTCGAGGTTCTGCTGGACCTGATCGCGATCCTCTTGATGGATGGTCCCGTTGTCCTTCGCCTCTTCGTCATGGATAGAAGCCATGTCGGAGTCAAAGTGTTTCTGGGCGTCGGCAACCGCAGCGGCGTAATCTTCTTCAATCTGCTGTCGATCCATTTCATGAGGATCTGGAAGAGCCGGGATGCTGTAAACGTGCCTAAGTCCTACCAAGTAGACAATGTTAGCGGCCTTGGCATGCATGGACAGCCCAAGAACCCCAAGGACAATGACCGGTAAAAGACGTAGTTTCAAGATTCCCTCCCTGCCTGGCTGTGAATGCCTAAGGGGCAGTTACCTAACATCGTAGCAAGATCAAAAGATTATGCGCCACTTACACTACTCCAGCAAAACCGATTTGGTTCCTGTACCTTAAGTGCCGTCGCGAAGGGCGTCGACTGCCATCCAACCGACGAGACCTCCGACATAGACCAGATTCCCGCCCCACAAAAACGTTTCCGAAGCATGCACCGAACGTGAAGGTATCGACGCAACAGTCAGCAGCAAGGTGGTGGCAGAAACCCCGATCATCAACCGCGTTGTCGAGAAGTTAAAGGCTCTCAACCCGAGTGCAATCATCACATAAAGCAGAACGGAAACCCAAAAGTTCACCAGCGCGACGATTCCGAGAATCGCTGTGGGACTGGATTTGCCCGATGAACTGCTGCTCATGACGCCAAATCGATCCAACAGGTTTCCGACTGCAAGTCCAGCGCCGGTCGCAACTCCTGCGAGGAACAGCATGATCATCAATCCACCCGTCCAACTGGATATGACGGGAATCGATTTCAACATTGCCTTTTCGGGACTGAACGCCACGTAGAGTGCGGCAAGCAACGTGAATCCGCCGCCGACCATCGGCGCCAGGATGCTATTGTCCTCTGCCTCTAGCCTCATATTGCCGTGCTTGGTAACCACTCTAGAACTGCTCAAGAGTTGCTCGTACCGCCGTTGATAAACAGGATTGTGAGGGTCCATTTGCGCGGCGTACGCATACATCTTGCCAGCTTCATTGACATACCCCCGGCCCCTCAAGATATCGGCAAGTACGGCATAAGGAATCGCTTGGCGAGGATCGAGTTGCATGATCGCATAGGCGAGCTTTTCCGCCTCGCTATGGCGGCCGCTACCGTAAAGAGTCTGGAGCCGGACGACCTCCTCCGCAACAGTGGCGCCGGTAGGAGTGGCTTTCCTTTCCGCCTTTAACCTCTCCGCTTCAGCCTTTTTGCGCTCTTCTGTCGCCTTTCGTTCTGCCTCCTCGCGCACTCTTCGAGCCGAAAGTTCTAGCTGTTCGTCGTATCGCTGCCTTGCCTCTGGATCCGAAAGAACGTCATTTGCCTCAGTGATCCGCAAGAAGATCGCCTTGGACTCGGGGTCTTTCGAACGGTCCGGGTGGTGCTGCAGCACAAGCTTCCGATAGGCCGATTTAATTTCGGCCTTCGTCGCTCCAGGCTTTAGCCCAAGATCTTCGTAAAAGGTTCGCGGCATGGATCCAGGGTCACTCCGGCTTTAGCCCTTGAGCATAGTTCGTATAGAAGTTGATCAGGACAACCGCGATATAGATGCACACGGCGAGGGTTACGCAAACTCCGACGATCTTTGCCAACTGGGTCGACTTCGTCTCGGATTCGTCCTCATAGTAATCCGCCATCTTGTCGACCATTTTGTCGAGGTTGCCCGTATGCTCCCCGGTCGATACCATGTTCATGACCATGGGCGAGAACGCTCCGGTCGAGGTCAGCGTTTCTGCAACCCCTGCTCCCGATTCCAACTGCTGGGATGCGGGCTGCATTTTGGTCCGAAGCCATTCGTTACCGCAAGCATCGGTCGCCAACTGAATGGAACGGTTGATCGGAAGTCCGCCGCGATGAAGTGCCCCTAGCGCTCTGCCGAATCGGGCCATCGCGAGTTGCTGCATGATGTTGCCCAGGTACGGAATATTCGAAATCACCGCGTCGTAGTTGTATTTCACTCGCGCGTTCGCCAAGCCGACGCGTGAAAACAAGAACAACGCAATGAGAAGCGGGGCTAAAACCACCCAAGTTGCCGGTTCCGTAAGAGGAGACCAGAGTCTAAGCGTCCCCTTCAGCGATGCGATGAAGTAGTTGGCGACAAGAATGATTACGATCGATGCGCCCAACTCCAGCTTTGGATAAAACGTTACGCGCTTGTAAAGATTCCTAAGCGCGATATCTCTCTCAAGATAGTCGGCGATCTGAGAAAGTGCGCCATCGAGGAATCCGCCCTCTTCGCCTGCCCGCAGGATACTGAGCATCACCGGGCTGAATACCTCTGGGTAGCGTTGCATCCCAACGCTCATAGGTCGGCCAACTTCGACATGGCCTTTAAGCTCCGTGATGATGCTCTTCATCCTAGGGTCGCGAGCTTGGCCCGCAAGGGTATCTAGCGACTGGACGAATGGAACTCCTGCCTCAAGCATGGTTGCCAATTGCCGGAAGAAGAAGAGAAGTTGGCTTAGGTTGACTTTGCCAACCAACGGACCGACCACACTGGTCGCAACGTAGGACCGCTGTTCGATATCGGGTCCTTTCGGCTGTTCGACGCGGCTGCCAGCGATGGGAGAATCGTTGCCACGAGCTTCCGCAGTCGCTTCTCGCGATCGATGAACTGCGCCAAAGTCGGCGCCCGATAACGGGTCGTTCGGATTCGTAGCAACGCCGATCTTCTGAATCTGCAGGCCCTTTGCGGTCAAGTCTTGAAGAGCCTGGTCGAGAGAACTCCCAACCACAAGCCCCTTGACTTCTTTCCCTTCAGAGTTTTGAGCTTGATATTCAAAGGTCGGCATAGTTGGCAGTCTCTCTCGTAGCTTAACGCTATAGGACGCCTTTCGTTCGGCGATCGATCTATCGGGTCGGATCGGTGGCCATAAAGTAGAGCGCTAAATCGGTTTCGGGAAAATCATCGTCGCCACGTGCAAAGCAGATTCCCCTTAACTCGCCGCGATGATAGGTTCCATGATTGGCGGCATGCCTGGCAATCTCGCTTAGCCGAAGACTGTTTGCTTCTCCGGTAGTCCTACGGTAGTGAATTATCGGATCGTCTTGTCGTCCAGAAAGCGCATCGACCCACAACGCGTTGATTTCGGCGAGCGATTCCTCGCTCAACTCGACAGCGGGCATATGGTTTGGGGATTCTCCGTTGATTCGCATGACCCATATCTTCTGGGCCGAAAGAATGTGACCAAAAATCGTTCGGTCGGGGTCACCCAGCTCCTTTCGATTAAGGCATTCCAGCCACCGAAGATTTGCCCATAGGTCGAATTTGAACGCTTCCACAAGCGAATCCCAATCTGCCATAGGCGCGAGGTTACCCAAAGGTCCGTTGATGCTACTGCCCCAATATCGTGTTGATGAGCCCGCTGTAGTACTTCGTCAGCAGCCAAGCAGAAACGAAGAGGATTAGCACTCCAAGGAGGATGTAAAAGAACAGGCTCGATCTCGTCACGGCAGTAGCGTTCTGAGCTTGAAACTCTGCGTCGGAAGCCCGATGGACGCTCTCAAGCGCCCTTGGAACATCCCCCGTAATCTCGCCAGTTTCGACAATGGAGCCATATTCAAACGGGAGTAAGTTTGTCCGGCGAAGTGCAGACGAGAGCTTGTCAGATTCCTTCATCTGCTGCCCTTGCTCTTCCAGGTGTTTTCGAATTGCTAGGTTTGGCACGGACTGCACTGCCAACAGGAACGTGCTTTGCGGCGACAAACCGCCTCTGCTGATCATCGTCATCGCCCATGTGAACCTCGTCATCGCTTCAGCCTTGGCCCGAGCGCCGATTACCGGCGTTCGCATGATTAAACGATGACGAAGATCGCGCATCTTCATCGAATTGACCCACGCGATGAATCCCCAAAGGAGCCCGAAAACGACGATCGTTACCGGAAGGTTATGAACAAAGCTCTTTCCAAGGGCGCTGCCAAGAGTCTTGCCGATCGGCAGGTTTCCACCGGCATCGTCCTGTGCCTTGATCGAAGCGAGACTGCCTTCGATGATTCCAAAAATTAGGGGCGTCATCAGGATGGTGGCGATGAACAGCCCGATGAAATAGGACAACCTTCGCTTGAGCTTGTGGGACTCCCCCATCTTGCTCGCAATCTCCTCCATCGCCTCCGGGAGAAAACCGGCGACTTCTCCTGCCCGCATCGTTCCAATAACGTCGGGCGGATACAGGTAGGGATATGCCTCGAACGCGTCGCTCATCTTCCCGCCCTCGGCAACGACTTCGGCAGCGCGGCGCATCGACTGGTGATATCGCTCAGGCGTTCGACCAGTCAAGTCGTTCAAGGCTTGAACCGGGTTAATCCCACTCCGGAAGTAGCTCCCAAGCTGAGAGAACAGAAAGAACAGGTCCTTATCCCGGCCGTTCTTTGTCTTAACGGAAGTAGGCTTCGGTCCGGATGGCGCTAGAGCGTTCATCTGAACACCGGACGGCGCCTCCACGCGAGTCGAACGGGCAACGGGTGGCTGAGGAGTTGGCCGCGCGGTAAAGGGGGTCGGAACTTGCGGAGCAGGGGGTTTGGCGACTTTCGCGATAGGACCGGCGCCCGGTTGGGAACGCTCGCGAACATCCTTAACTGTGTACCCAGCGCTGGTCAGCGCCAAGCGCGCCGCATTGGAATCGGCAGCCTGAAGCGTGCCCTCAAGGACCTGACCTTGGCTATTCGAGACTTGGTACTGGTAAAAGGGCATGCTCAAGTTTCTTGACGCTATTTCGCTGGTGTTCCGTTTGACCTAAAAGCAACGCAACCACACCAATCTGCGGCAACTCAAATCCGGGGGCAACATCGGCCAACGGCTGTAGCACAAATCGGCGTTCGGCAACGCGCGGATGGGGGACTCTGAGCCGAAGATCTTTGCCTTCAACGAATGTGTAAGCCAGATGGCCGTAAGCGATCAGGTCCAAGTCGATTTCACGCGGGCCGTTAACAACCCGTCGTTCTCTCCCGATCTGCTTCTCCAACTCTTTTAGGGTCATCAATAGCGCCATTGGACTAAGCCTGGTGTTCGCGATAACGGCAGCGTTGAGAAACGCCGGTTGATCGGTAACGTACATCGGCGCAGTTTCATAAACGTGACTGACAGCTTTTAATTCGACCTTTGTCGCCAAAAGCGCCGTCGCCTCACGCAAGTTAGCAAGGCTATCGCCTACATTCGATCCCAACGCAATCAAAACCTCGGCCACCGTCACTGTGTACCACGGTTAGAGATCTAAAGCGTTGAAGCGCTGAGGCGTTCGAGGGAAATAAAGTGCGTGTAGATTCCCTCGAACGCTTTTTCGCTTGTAACGTTAGAGCCGCGAAACGCTGTACCAGGTTGGGTCTGGCTTTTCCGGGTCGGAATGAGCCACAATTCAGACTCCCTGAATGGCGGGTATAGCTCAGGGGTTAGAGCGCCTGACTGTGGCTCAGGAGGCCGTGGGTTCAAGACCCATTACCCGCCCCATCCGTTTTCCCGATGAGGGTCACCATCCGGTGACCCTTTCTCATTTTTCGTGGTCAGGAAGCTTCACCACCATGATCCCCTTCGAAATCGTCCGCGATTCGATTTCGAACGCCTCGACGTCGCGAAGTGCGATCATATCTCCTTCCGTTTCTGTGGCTTCGCGATCCAAGTCGTAGGTTGGCCTAAGATCCTCGTTGCCCCCCTCGCTTCGGTACGACGACAGGGCCATGGGAACTCGCTGGCCAGACTTCATCCGTGCGAAGACCCTTACCTGACGCCAATCGAGTTTGGCATCGCCAACCTTTTTGTCGACCCAGGTATTCCCAGGCGCCCGGTAGTGAACACGGACTTCTGGTCCCACTTCTAGGCTGTAGATTCGAAAATCGGGCCCCATCGGCTTAATATCGTTCGGATCGGGCTTAAGCTCAAAAACTTTGACCCACTTGCCGGTAGCGACCTCGAAGAGAAGTTGGGCGACCTTGGCCTTCGGGTCGAGGCTGATCGGAACGTATAAGTCCGATCGGAGCGGAATTAGCTCGCTGCCGAGATTCTGGAACGAAGGCCTGAGGTTCCACTCCTCGTGAAGCCCTTGCCCTGGCGTTGTCGAGTCTGATCCGAACACCTTCACGCGTCCCACCGGCCTTGGGTAAGAATCATCCGAAAAATGGAATTTAACCTGAGCCACCCAAGGCCGAGGAAGCTCTTTTGGAGGCTGTGCTCCAAAAGGAATTCCGAATTTGGACTCCGTGACGTTACTGAGATTCTCGGGGTGATCTTTCCAAACATGTCCATCGACCGAGTACACGGTCTTGGTCACGTACTGCTGGTTATTCCACTCTTTATTTCCCAGCTTTGTTGAAACCAAGCCGATGAGTTCAGCAGAGAAGTCGCCGACCGGAATTGACTGTGTTTTTTGATTTGGCCCCCAAACCACGTCCTTCCAAAGGCTCTCAACCGGATCGTAGTGAACACCGTCGAACTTCAGGAATTGGAATGGGCGCGACTGAACTTCGAACGATGCGATCTGCTTAACCTGCATCACCGAAATATCGGCAGTGTTTCGGCTCGAATTGAGCGGCACCGGGACGCCAGCGCTATCGAACGCGAGCAAGCGATATTCGTCGTCGACGGTCCCCGAGGCAGGTTCAATTGTCAGTGTAATCGTCGGGAAACCTTTGGAATACGCGATCGCCGATCGCGACCCGAACCCCTTGGTCGCATCGGCCCCGGAGCTTATAAGTTCGGAGATCGCCTTGGTAACGACTGCTCTCCCCCAACTCCCCTTGGCCACAATGTTCCCCAAATACGGCGGACCTTTCAGTTCGTTTTTGGCCGCGTCGACCGTTTTCCACTCTCCCGTAGCCAAACCAAGGATGAAACTGTCCGCTTGAGGATCGTCAACGTAGACGCCGGTCTTCTTGATCGTGGCGTAACGATCGATATGAAGCGCCCTTTCCGGATCCCATCCGTGAAATATCCGGTCCTCCTCCGGGAGAACCATGCGAGCAATACCGGGGATGAAACCGAGAACCGAGGCGTCGACCGGCCAATGGTCGGCCGTTATCGAGAACGCCAATTCTCGATAGCGGCCATCGGTTCGCGGAGCCTGATCTGGCATCTGCCCCATCGGCGGATCGAAGACTTCTTCCATCGGGCCGCCAGAAGGCGTCCAATAGTGCTCGGGGTTCATTGTGTTCCCTTTGCTAATCCCCATGAAACGCACATGGATCCCATCTGGCGTCGAGGCAACTCCGCCTTGCGCTACGATCAGGTTCTTGGGTGTCGGCACGGGATCGCCAGCTTGCTTCACGGGGTGCGAATTCGGAGAATCGACGTAATCCCAGTCGGCAACGGGGACGTGCTTTTGCGTGCCTTTTTGGATGCCGAAGCCAACGGCCGCGGCGACGACCAACCCAAATCCCATCAACCCGAAAGCTGCTCTCATCTTTGATCCTCGACGAATCACTGAAGGGTCCATCACAAGTATGTGACGTGAGTATCCCCCAGCGTTCAATACGTCTCAAATTTGCAGGCAGTAACGGTTATGCGCTCAGGAGTTGCCTGGTGTGCAATTCGGCCGGCTCTTGGTTCCCAAGTCGAAGGAAGAAGGTCGCTCCCAGGCCAGGAATCGACTCTGCCCAAACCGAACCGTTATGGCGCGATGCTATTCGAGCGACATTCGCGAGACCCATCCCGACTCCCGGGTAGTCCTCGTCGCGATGTAGTCTCTCAAACGGCTCAAAGAGCTTATGTAGGTACTGGATCTCAAACCCGATGCCATCGTCCTGAAACTTGACGATGACGTCATCCCCCGTACGCTCGCAACTCACAGTGAGGTGAACGTCTTCGCCCTTCTTTCTGTAAAGCACCGCATTTGAAACGATCGCCTTAACCGCCGTACGAAGCTGAGCTCGATCGCCGATCACGATCAGATCGGACGGGCGATCTAAAAGGAAACGAACGCCGAGGCCGTCGGTCGAGCCGTGAGATTCAGCCGCGATCATCGCTCCCAAATCGACGGTTTCCTTCTGAAGGCCAGCCTTGGCCAACCTGGCATAGGTTAACAGCGCATCCACGAGATCGCTAAGCTTCAACGCCGCCCTTGAGATGCGAACCAGTTTTTCTCGCACGGGGGGTTCGACGCTATGCCCCAGGTCCTCTATCAAGATATGGATATTCCCTACGATCGCCCGAGTCGGCGTCCTTAGGTCGTGGGAAACGCTGTAGCAGAACCCTTCCAATTCCCTATTTGCTAGTTGTAGCTCCTCGGTTCGCTCCCGCACGCGCTCTTCCAAGACCATGTTCAACTGCTCGAGTTGTTCTTGGGCAAGCTCGCGCTTTCGTTTCTCCAGTCGCTCACGATGAGCCAAAGCAATTACGCCAACACCAACAAGCAGATAGAGCGTAATCCCCACTTGCTCGGATCGGTCTCCAAAATTGATATTGGTGACGGGCGGAATGATAAGCCATCCACAAAGGAATGCACCGAATAGCAAGCTGAAGATGCCGGGACCGGCGCCACCATACCAAGCAGTCACGAGGACGGCTGGAATGAACAGCATTGTTCGGCTACGGTCGTGCAGTTCCGGCTGCATCATGAGTCGAACGCCGGCAGCGGTGCACGAAGTCGCGAAGCCAAGTAGGTATCCACTTGCTCGGTCGATCCATTCGGCAACCTTGCCTCCCACCGTCGCCTTGGTCATTCGATCCAAATTCTATCGATCCTTACGAATGGGACGGGGCTTCCTTAGGGCCTTTTAGCATCGCAGTTGTAAAAGCCATTCAGAAATCAGCAAGAACGGCATTCCATCTCCGATGGCTTCGACGTATACTGAATTTATGGTAGACACATATCTACCCATAAGGAACTCCGAGCGCAGGCTTCGATACCTGTTTTTGGACTTCAACGCCTACTTCGCTTCAGTTGAACAGCAGGAGCGTCCGGAGCTTAGGGGAAAGCCGGTGGCCGTTGTCCCTGTACTGTCAGACACGACAAGCTGCATTGCCGCATCCTACGAAGCGAAAGCGTTCGGAATTCGATGCGGGACCAACGTCGGCGAAGCACGCGCCCGTTGCCCTGGACTAGAAGTGGTTCAAGCGCGCCCTCGTATCTACGTTGCGTATCACGAGAAGGCGAAACAGGTCGCCGAACGCGTCCTCCCTGTCGACGAAGTTCATAGCATCGACGAGATCAGCTTTAAGCTGCTTGGCGAGGAACGGAATCGGTCGGCAGCAAGCCAAATCGCAATGAATATGAAACACGAGATTGCCCGAGCATTGGGTCCGAATATCCGATGTTCGATTGGTGTAGCGCCGAACCGTTTTCTTTCCAAGGTGGCAACCGACATGCAGAAGCCGGACGGATTAGTGGTTCTCGAACTCGAAGATCTGCCTCACAAGCTTCATCGCCTGGGGCTAACCGAGTTCGTCGGAATCAACTATCGAATGGAGAAGCGACTCAACGGTGCGATGATATTCACCGCCGAACAGCTATGTCGTGCTTCACGAAGTGAACTGGTCCATGCTTTCGGATCGATCGTCGGCGAAAAGTGGTGGTACATGCTTAGGGGCTACGACATGGGTCCGGAGATTCATCCGCGACGTTCGCTCGGTCACTCGTGCGTTTTAGCGCCGGATATGCGCCACGACAAGGAGTGCAAGGAGGTGTTGCTTCGCCTGCTCCAAAAGGCATCCGCTCGACTACGAGCCGAAGATCTTTGGACTGAGGCGATGGACATCGCCGTGAGTTCTCCCGTTCGAAGTTGGCAGACGCATGTCAAGGTCCCCCCAACCCAGGATACGCTGACTCTAAACGAGCACTTTCTTCAAGCCTGGGAGGGCAGAGATTTCACTCAACCGCGCAAAGTCGGCGTTACCTTTACCAACTTGCGAAAGGCCGAACATGTAACCCCTTCGCTGTTCGACCCTAACTACGACCGAATGCTCTTGAACCGAGCAGTCGATACCGTCAATCAGAAGTTCGGCAAGAACAAGATCTTTCTTGCGGGAATGGTCCATGCCAAGGATGCTGCAGACGAGAAGATCGCGTTCAACAAGACTTGGCTATTCCAAGAAGGCAAGGGCGATAACGCCATTGAGGAGATCCCAGACTACGATCGCCGTCGGCCCCCGATCTATCGGCCGTAGTGTTCGACGTCCTGCAAGCGCTTCATTGCCATTGCATCCAGCCGCTTTCGGAACCACTTGGGAATGAATACGATAGCAATTACCAAAGTGTAAATCCACATGACCCTAGCGAGATCGCGCAGACCAAAAACTCCCCCACTCGAAAACGTGTAGTACGAAAAATGCTGCAGATAGATGGCGAAGAAGAAGGCAACGACGCCGCTGACCGGAGCAAGTCGAATATAGGCATCCCTGAGCGTCGGTTCGCCGCTGGCGTTTTGAGCGAGCACCGGTTTTGGCGTTGGCCTTGGCGCATTGGAGGTAGCAGGTCTCGCCGAACGAACCTCCTGCAAGAGCCGCTCCACATCCTGCGTCGATAGCTGCGTCGCCTCGGCAACATCATGGACGGTAATAAGCGACTGGCGTGCCGACTCCTGCCTTTGACGCTCCGCCCAAAGCTCCATGACCTCATTCGCCTCCGCTTGGCTCATATAAGTGGGGCGCAAATCGCTTTCTTCGAATCTTGAGCTGTTCATGGTGTAGGTCCCAGGCGGCGAATCAGTACCTTTCTATCATACAACCGGGCCGGATCAGTTGTTAAAACGAAACTCATCTGGCGCTAGTTTCGTTATTAATGGCCAAATTCAAAAGAGCCCCAAATTCACGACTACCCCGGCCCAAGCAGCATCGCATTTAGGAGCATTTTTTCCAGCCCTGGCCACATCGCACGTTCCGTCGGGTCTTGAAGAAACAGAATTGCGTGCCCTCGGCCAACAGGTACATCTTGAAGCCAAACGGTTCCGGCAAGGTTCTTCTCGGTGTCGTCGGTGTACTCCCATCCACTGAGCAGCTTGGACACCTTTTCGTCGGAATCGAGGGTCACGATGCTGCCCCCTTCTTTTCGCGCCAAGTAAAACGAGTCTCCACCGATCGGAACGGCTATCTCTGTCTTGCCCGATGCGGAAACCGGATATCCATAACTCAAGAAGCTTCGATCGTCAAGCTTTGCCCTAAACAACGAACCGGGCAGCGACTGTGGCTCCCCTTTGGTCGCGGTAAGGTCGACGAGATTGCTCGACCCAATCGCCCAATTCGGTCGGCCGATCGAGACGACCGCCCCTCCCGCATTCATCCAATCCCGAAGCTTCGGATTGAGAGAAGCCCCGGAACCGCCCGGTAGAAGAACACAAGAAAACCGGCTGAAATCTCCATTCAATGCGTTTGAAGAGATGGGCGTAAACGGCAGTCTGAATTTGCGCTCTAGCAGATACCATGCCGACCCTACCTGAGCGAGCTCTCCCGCACGGCCAAAAACGACACCGATCGAAGGCTTCCGGAGTGCCGACACACTTTCACTACCTGGCCCCTGCCGGTCGTCGTCTGGATAGCTGGTCGTGAGGGGAACGAAAATGACGTGCCGTTTCTTGGCAATTGCGGTCAATTTGTCTCGAAAATCCTCGTCGTTGTGGCTTGAAAGGAATAGGAAAGTCCCCCGCTCGAACCGACGTCCGGCAAGCTTCATCGGCCTTGTCGTAACCCCGCCGTGAATATCCTCCGAGAGCGCGTCGTATACGGCCAAGATGTCGTCGATATCGGTGTACTCGAGCGCATATCCAACATTTGAATCCGCAACTCGGGTGGGTTGAGGATGGACCTCGATCGGGACAGGGCTGAGTTCAGTTTTGGGAGCGCTTTCGCACCACCAAGCCTTGAGATTGTTGGCGTACGGCAACGACCAGCCGGTCATGTCGTAGAATTCGGCGCCGTCCGGCCCAGGATACTTCTCGCCCTCCGGCGCCGTCTTCTTTTTCCCTTGCTGAGCCTTGAAGAACTCAGGTTCGAAGTCGGATCCCGGCTCTAGAACCGATTTCGCGAACGGTCCCTGCGGTTGAGCCATGTCGATGACCAACGAATTGCTGGGAAACGTAATTGTGCTCCGCTTTCCGTCCCAATATCCGTTTGCATCGGCCTGCTTGAACGGCGCAGAATTCCACCCCGAACGAACGCCGGCAGATGCGAGTTGCTCCTGAAGCCTCTGGAGTGGGCGCGGATCCTCAGAAACCACGACGACCCGCTTGAACTTCCCTGCCGACTCGCCGCTTACAGCCTTCTTCTTGTACGCGGCATAGCTTGCCATGAGGTCGGAGCGGTTATCGGCTGCCGATAAGACGACGGCGATCGCCGAAGTGAAATGCTTTTCGATCCCGTTGCGAAGCGTTAGAGTCGAGCCATCAGCGCGTTGGCGATTGAGTTCTTTTCCTCCATCCGTCTCATGCGTCATTCCGATCGCGCCCGATAGGCACGTAAAGGAGTCCAGATAACCCGGATAGTACAGATCGAATTCATCCTTGATGAAGTAGCTGAACCCTTGAAGATCGAATGCTTTCCCCGTCGCGCGACCGAACACCTCCGTCCAGTGGTTCAACCTGCCCCGATCGACGTTGGCGTTCACCGACATCGGATTTGGCGGGAAGAAATACGATTCGACTTGGCCGTGTTGATCGACATAGACCTGAGGGTTCCAGCGCAGGAACTCGGCGACCTCTTGTCGTGTCTCTGGCTGCGACATCGCGACTCGATCTCGATTCATATCGAATCGGTAGTGGTTCAAGCGTCCGTAGATCGCCCCCGGCTCTCCGTTCTCGTAGGCGTCCGGGTCGCTCGATCCCGTCGCAACCGAGTCGTAGTAAACGGCAAATCGCTCGTGACCATCCGGATTGTAAACAGGGTTGACCATAACGATAACCTGCTTAAGGGCGTCGGTCACCGAACGGTTCTTCGAGGCAGCCAGATTGTAAATAAGGTACATCGCCGACTCGAATGACGCCGGTTCGTTTCCGTGGATGCACTCGTTAATCCAAACGATGGGCGGCGTTCGCTTTACCGTCGCTTCGTCTGCGAATCCGTTCGCAATCGCCGCATGCTCTTTTTCGATCTCATCGAGACGAGCGATGTTCTCGGGACTGGAAATGGCGAAGACTCGCAACGGGCGCCGTTCGACGCTTGCCCCGAATTCAATTGCCTTAACCCGAGCCTTGGCCCTCTCCGCAATCGCCAGTACGACCCGTTCTTGATCCCGATAGGTGGTAATCCTCTCTCCTGGCCCGTAGTGAAGGAGACTTTCCGGCCTCGGGACCGCAGAATCGTAAGGTCCGTCGGCATAGAAGTCAAACGGCGCAGGCGATAGAACCGACGCGGCCAACAGGGAAAGGAACATGCCGGAATTGTACGCGCTAGAGGGTTGTCGATGCTGAGTACACGCAAATGTCGTCGCTCTCAAGTCCAGTTTCTGGTGCTAGGAATACGGATTACTAAGCGAGATCTGGTGTCGTGGTTTATCCTTGTATGAATGGTTCTTGCCTGGATGTTATCGTGGTGCCTGATCGAATCCAATCGATCGTGCGCCGGGATGTTGCCCGGCATAACCGGCCAAGACCCTCACGATCCGTTGATGACGGCGCCCGATATGTCCGGCCAGGCCAGATTGCAGTTCGGACGAAACGTCGTTCCCGCCGCATGGAACTATTCCGGCGTCTTTTCGGAGCCGACGTCGACCGAGGATCGCCTAAAGCGGTTCCACATTGTTACCGTGTCGAGGCCGATTACTGACTCGAAGCGGACAGTCGACCCAGATGGTTTCGCCGAAGTCCCATGCGAATTCCTCGGCACGACTCCCGTCGTTTCCGTTTTCTCGCAAGACGGTCGAAAGCATCGCTTTACCGTCGATACCGGGGCGGTTCGAACCTATATGCGAGCGACAACCGCACGCGCGCTCAATTTCGGCCGAGAAGACCCTCTGCCGATGTGCCTGTACTTACCTAACGACACATGGATCCACTTCAAGTCGGAGGTAGACCGGTCGATTGCCGTTCTCGCCGTACCAAACCCAGATTTCCCGGTAGAAGGGATTCTAGGCATGAACGCCCTCGAGTGTTGCCAGGTGAAGGTCGACTTCAAACAACGAAAGCTCTGGCTGCGAGTCTCTCCAAAGGCGCTCGACGTAAAGCCAGCTTCGACCGAGTTGGGAGTAGGTCCCACATCCCAGATCTCAAATCCAATCGTAACGATCCCGATCAAGCGTAGAGAATCCGGTCGCTTTAGCTTGGAAGCCAGCATCGGAGGAAAGAACGTTCCTCTTGAGATCGATACTGGCGCAAATCTCATTGGCCTCTCTCCTGCCTCGATTCCGGCCCTCAAACTGGAGAAGGTGGGAGAGGGGGAGGTTCTCGTCGAGAACGGGCTTAAGCCCCTTTCGAAGTTCATCGCGCCGGACACAACGGTCGGCGAAATCCGTTTTTTGTGGCCGGTTGTTCGCGAAGGCGTCGATCCGAAAGCCGAGTTAGGTGGATTCGGCCCATCCGTTTCCCCCCATCAGGTCGTGATCGTCGACTACCCCGGACTTCGCCTCCTAACGCTCAGACCGACCGAAGAGGAATCTGTCGAGCAGGCAATGAGCCAGTTCATCTCCGGCACTGCTCGGATCCAGAAGGACATGGTCCTTATCGATATGCCAGATGTGGTCGGGACGGCAAGAACCGTTTTGAAGAAGATTCAGAACCAAACTGCGGCTACTGTCCTACACGACCTTCGACTGCTTGCGAAGGGGAATGCGCAGGCAAGACTACGATTGATGGCCCTCTACAAGCAGGTTTGCGCGCGCAAAGGCACCATCACGATCGAGCAAGCTGGTACCGAAACGACAATCGAAATCGGCCACTCCGGCAATTAGGAGGCGGAACGCTTGGCAAACGCTTCGTTGATGTTCTCGAGGTTCTTGACGACGATCCCGTGGATCACCTTCTTGATCAGCGGGCCGAGCGTCGGCACGTTGTATTCGTATTCGAGGTATTGATCGAACCGAGTTCCACCATTCTCTTCTTTAAAGGACCAAGTCCCCTCGAGTTTGTCGTAGTCCCCTTTTAGCTGCCGGAACTTGCTGGAATGCGTAGCGTCATCCCAGATCTCTTCTTGGCGCCAACGAACCTTGAGCATGAAACTGGGGACGATTCCGACCCAATCGGCGACGAATCGGTTTCCATCGCGTTCGATAGGAGTAAGCGATTGGACATCCTTCATATATTCGGGATAACTCTCGCTATCTTTTGCGATCTCGTAGACTTTGTCTAGCGGTGCGTTGAACCAGGCGGATGTTTGGACGATAGGCATCTTGCTTCGGTCAGAATCTTTAGGCTGAGGGGAGTCTACCTTCCCCAATTTCAGGCGGCTCCGCCCGCCGATCAGACCAAATCCATCTTGAAACCACAATCAAACCCCTCAATCGGCAATCTGCCGGATTCGATGTCTGCGCTAGTCCTGGAGGCTCCAGGGAGCCTTCGGCTTCAACGCGTCGCGGTTCCCGTGCCAGGTCCGGGCGAGCTTCTGCTGAAGGTTCACTCGGCGACTACTTGCGGCACCGACCTCAAGGCTTTTCTTCGCGGACACCCGATGATCCCAATGCCAGGAACATTGGGGCACGAATACAGTGGGGTCGTAGCCGCTGCCGGCGAGGGGGCGTCGTTCAAGGTCGGTGACGCGGTTATGGGTGTCCACTCTGCACCGTGTCAAGCGTGCTACTGGTGCCGACACGACCAGGAGAACCTGTGCGAGAGCATCATGTCGTCCAAAGTCCTTGGGACTTACGCCGAGTACTTGCTGGTCCCGGAGCGGATCGCCAACCTCAACGTCTTCCCGAAGCCGAATTCGCTGTCGTTTGACATCGCGAGCCTACTAGAGCCCCTAGCTTGCGTTGCTCAAGGCATTCTCCTGCTCGACTTGAAGCCGGAAACCAACGTGTTAATTATTGGTCCCGGCGCTATCGGGCTGATGTTCGTCGCCGGGTTGCGGGCAATGGGGATTTCTGACATCACGTTAGTGGGGCGAAACGAATCCAGGCTATCGGTCGGGAGGACGATGGGGGCCAAAACCGGTCTATTGTCCGAACTCGACCTAGGGCCTTCGATCGGTTACGACATCGTTATCGAATGCACTGGACAGGTTGAGATTTGGGAAAAATCGGTCGATTATTCTCGACGGGGTGGCGTCGTGATGCTCTTCGGCGGATGCGCATCGGGGACTCGCGCCAGTTTTGACACAAAGAGGCTGCACTACGATCAGATCACGCTCCTGAGCCCATTCCACTTTGGGACGAAAGCGGTGAGATTGGCTCGCCAGTGGCTGTTGGAACCGGACACCGACCTTTCGCCCCTTATCTCAGGCACGCGAGAGCTTGAGGACGGCCCCCAAGTTCTCGAAGATCTGCGAACCGGCAAAGGAATCAAGTACGTGTTCAAACCATGAAAGTAGCGAGATACGTCGGGAACGGCGCCATCGAAATCGCGGATGAACCGACACCGGAATGCCCGGAGGGCGGACTGCTGGTTCGGACGGAGGCGAGCGGACTTTGCTCGGGCGAGCTCATGAGTTGGTACATGGACAAGAAGATCCCGCACATTCTTGGCCACGAGGTCGCTGGAATCGTCGAAGCGTCGCAAGATCCCAGATTCCCGGTCGGCTCACGCGTTTTCCCACACCACCATGCCCCTTGCCTTCGATGCGAGTTCTGCCTAAGCGGCAATCACGTGCACTGCGATCAGTGGAAACGCACAAAGCTGAGCCCAGGCGGAATGGCGGAGCGGTTTGCTGTGTCACCCCTGAACCTATCCGACACTTTGGTGGTCGATGACCTTCGACCGGTTGACGCAGCATTGATCGAGCCGCTCGCTTGCGTGATGAAGTCTATTCGCCTGAGCCGATTCGTTGAGGACGGGAATTCGGCTGCCGTCATAGGCCTTGGCGTAATGGGATTGATGCATCTGTTGGCGCTGGGCACTAAAGCTACCGGCTACGACGTAAACACGTCGAGAGTCGAGTGGGCAGTAGGCAATGGGATAAATGCACGCGGTGTGGATAGAGCAGATCTAGCAGACACGGTTTTCGTATGCCCGGGCACCCAAGGCGCCTTCGACTTCGCCGCAAGATTGGTCAAGCCGGGTGGATCCATTGTGATGTTTGCGCCGTTAATGCCTTCTCAGGTGCTCCAGGTTCCACAGGACCTATACTTTAGAGATATAAAGATCATGCAATCTTATTCTTGTGGGCCAACCGATACGATTGCAGCAGCAGACGCGATCCGCTCAGGCCGATTGCGAGCCGAACAGGTCGTTAGCGACTTTATCGGCATAGACGACCTGCCTACGGCGTATCAACAAATGAAAAACGGATTGATCTTGAAGCCGATGGTCGTATTCGCATAGATCCGACAACCTGTAACCGCTATGATTTCTGTCCTTGCCGCCATCGCCATTGCCCTTTCCCCACAACTCTCAATCGACTCGATTGAGACGTTGGCGTGGCAAGAGGCGGACGCAAAGGCCGAGCAGAACCATCAGCGCGACCTCAAGACCGATATCGACGTTGGGACCAAATATGCGGTCATGGTCGATACCCACTGCAAGCTGTGCAGCGATCCCGCGATCATCAAACGCATTCAAAAAGTCGGCGCCGAAATGGCGGACATTGCGAATCAGACCCACTCCGTCGCGACATGGGGCGACAAGAGGTTCAACACTTTCAACTACACGTTTAAAGTAATTGAGGACAAGGAGCCGAACGCCTTTTCGTTACCGGGTGGATACATCTACGTTCAGACGGGACTCCTTTCGATCATTGAGAGCGACGACGAACTCGCCGGTGTGATCGCCCATGAGATCTCCCACGCCAAGTTTCGGCACATCGCCACGCTTCAGCGAGAGTCGAGCAAAATCTCGATGATTCAAATTCCAATCATCCTGGCTGCGATTCTCTCCGGCTCCCCTAATGCAGGCGCCGCAATTGAGGGCGTTTCACTTGGTTCAACTGCAATCGAGAACGGGTGGAACGTGAAAGCTGAAGAAGCAGCCGATTACGGCGGCATCCAGTTGATGCTCAAGAGCAAGTACAACTCCACCGCCATGCTCACGCTGATGGAGCACTTGGGACTTCTTGAAAAGGGTCAGCCCCAGTTCTATGCAAACCAAGGGATCTTTCGAACTCACCCGCCAAGCAAAGAGCGGGCCGACTCGATGATCAAGTACATGAAGCAGAGCGGCGTACCGATTCAGCGGAGCAAAGTCTCGACGAGCTTCCGAGCAATCGTCAAACCGGACGACAAGATCGCTGGCGCCGTGGTCGTCACCTTTGCCGGCAAGAACCTCTTTACGTTGGCAGGAAACGATGCTTTGACCCGTGCCGATGAAGTTTCCGCCAGGCTGAACGATTTTCTGGACTCGACTCCAGAGATGTACGAGGTGACCCCTGGGGCAGATGGCGCAATCCTCGGCGGCACTCAGAAATTGCTTCAGTTCACGCCGGAGGATGCAGCTGCGCAAAGCAAGAGCCTGGAAGATCTCCAGAAAGAAGGGATCGCCGGGATCCGCAACGCCCTCTACACGGTGACGTTCCGCATCTGGTCGACCCACTAGAAGCCTCCCGGTAAACTTATGGTCGAATGATCGACAAGCTTAAGGACATCGAGAGGCGATTCGACTCGATTGAGGCGGAATATAACGATCCTGCCGTCGTTACGAACGCGGGAGAGATGCAGCGGCTAGGCAAACTTCGTGCCGAGCTCGAGCCTGTCGTGATGGCTTACCGGGACTACGACAAGGCCCTCACCGACCTAAGGGAGTCGGAAGAGCTTCTTGCCGACCCAGAGATGAAAGAGCTGGCCCAAACCGACGTCGATGCCTTGAAACCGAAAATTGCCGATCTGGAGTCCAAGCTCAAAGCGATGCTCGTGCCCAAGGACCCGCTTGACGATAAACCGGTGATCATGGAAATCCGTCCAGCCGCCGGTGGCGACGAGGCAGGGCTTTTTGCCAACGAGTTGTTCCGAATGTATCTACGGTACGCAGAAGGACGAAGATGGAAAGTCGAGATCGTCGATCACGAAGAGAACGGCATCGGTGGGCTCTCCCGCGTTGTGTTCAACATCGACGCTCAGGGAAGCTATTCGCAGCTCAAGCATGAGAGCGGAGTTCACCGCGTCCAGCGCGTCCCTGCAACGGAAAGCCAAGGGCGAATCCATACTTCGACGGTAACCGTCGCGGTGCTGCCTGAAGCAGAAGAGGTCGACCTGGATATCAAGAACGACGACCTCGAGATATCGACGTTCTGCTCGTCCTCTGCCGGTGGCCAGCACATGCAGAAGAACGAAACGGCAATCCGAATTATCCACAAGCCGACCGGCTTGGTTAGCACGTGCCAGGACGAGCGGTCGCAGGCTCAGAACAAGCTCAAGGCGATGTCCGTGCTTAGAGCGAAGCTGTATCAGATGGAGCAAGATCGATTGGACGCCGAGCGATCCGGAAATCGAAAGGACCAGATCGGTCGCGGAGACCGAAGCGAGAAGATCCGAACCTACAACTTCCCGCAGTCGCGAATCAACGATCACCGGATCGGCTACCAGGTCAACAACGTCCAAGCATTTATGGACGGCGACATCCAGCAGTTGATCGATGCGCTCAATCAAGACGAACAGGCCCGCCGCCTGGCCGCGCAAGAGGATGCATCGGCCTAAAATGAGCGTGGACCCCAACAAAGATCGAAACGACCCGATGGTCCCCGAGTTTTGGCTACTTGGGGAAGACCTCCAAGACAAAATCCGCGCGGCGGGCTACGAGTCACCGATCGTAGAAGGGATCGCCGTAGACCTTCACGACCTCCTGCAGTCAGCCGTTCGAATTCAGGATGAACTCGCCAGCGCCATCGTCAAGCTTCCACCTGACGACCCAAAAGTAGTTGAACTGCTAACCGAGCTTCGATATGAATTCCAGCACATCGGCTGGCACTGCCAATCTGCGGCCACGTACTTGACATCCGCCATCGACCAGTTGGCCCGGTAGTAGATTGCCTTGGTGGACACGACAACTTACGGTACTTCTTTCGGCCAGGCAGATTCGACTCGAATAGCCATTCTCAGGTGAGGGCCATAAGCAACGAATTTGTCACGATCACGAACCATAATCTGGCCACCGTCGCCGATGGAGCATTGGATGTGCGACCGGCTCCAATCCGAGAACAACTGGAGCATCTGCGTAGGTTCCAATCACTCTGACTCAATGGAACGCCAAGGGAAATACCCAGGCAAGCACGCTTGATGGCCCGTGGATCCAGAGCGACACCGGATCTGGTTGGGGGGGCGGCGGCGACTACCCGTTCCCCTTCCCGATCTGGCCGTAAAGCCACCTAACAATCACGATCATGCTATAAGGACGGTAAAGACAAAATGCTATCTATCGTAATCTCATTTGGATTGGCGGCTTTTCAATCTGCAGAGCCGAATGCTGGGTCGTGGGTGGCAAAGCTCATGCACAGCGCGGATGCACTATTCGCACTGCACCATTCGGTCGTGAAGCCGACAGTTGCCACTGTGGCAAGCGTGCCGTTGTCGGCCAAAAGCGTCATTCCTGCCCAGGACGCAAACCCAAACAGCGATCCCAGGATGTTACGCTACATCGAAGAGGGAAACAAGGTTCGCAGGAAGACGGGCGATCTCATCGACGGAGAGCGGCTCCAGGATGCTTACGATTACATTTCGGATGTCCAGAAAAGCGATCCGTCTATGCATGACATGACCGAAGACCTCGTAATCGAGTGCGCGCTCTTGACAGGGCGCTACGACGAGGCGTTTGATCGGTCCGTCGTTCTAGTAAACACGTCAGGATGGGGCAGCCCAGATGCCTACCTGCGGCTTTCACTGGCCAGTGCAATGAAAGGCACGGTCTATCCAGGTCAGTTTGAGTTCGTTCAGGAGTCCATTCAAGAGTCGCTTTCTAGGGATCAAGTTCACGATACAGCAGCCATGCAACTTCCCGGGACCAGCAAGTCCGCCAAAGGGATTGCGGTGCTAAGCTGTTTGGCGAGGGGATTTCGATCGCCTAGCCTGATTTCCACCGGCTTCTTTGAAGCAGCCATCCGGCTCGATCCGCAGAATGACCTAGCCGCCCGCGAAGCGATCAAACGCTTCAAAACCATAGGACGGTATTCGGGGATCAGGCGCGTTGCATCGGTCATGATTGCAAACCTCGCGCCGGGAAAGTCAAGAGACGGGTTTTCAAAGCTACTTGAGCAATACAGATCTCTCAAGGACAAGCCGATTCCGACCAGAACGACAAATCCTTGATTGCAGCCCACCTGGTTTTTGACTGGAGGCGGTTGATCTCCAGATGCTGCCGTTTTTGATCGAATTGTTGAAACAGAACCCAATCTGGATATCCGTGCTTTCTGTGCCCATTCGAGCCTAGTCTAGGCAAGGCTTCCAGGTGGGGTTAGTCGCCGACTGCGCGGGCTTCGCTGGTCGATAATTGGCTCACGCGGCGGGCGCGGCGTGTTGCCCCTCCTAGGCCTCCAGCCGTACTGAGTTGACCACTAGCTCGCCGCCTCTCAGATCGCGGAAGAAGCAGCTTCGGTAGTTTTCGTGACAGGCGGCGCCGACCTGCTCGACTTTGATGAGCAGGGCGTCTCGATCGCAGTCGACGCTGATGCTTTTCACGTGCTGAACGTGTCCGCTCGTCTCCCCTTTCACCCAGAAGCTCTGTCGCGAACGGCTCCAATAGGTGCACATGCTCGTCTCGACCGTCCGCTGAAGCGACTCACGGTTCATCCAAGCCATCATCAGCACTTCGCCGTTTTGGTGGTCCTGGATGATTGCGGGGATCAGGCCATTGGCGTCATATTTTAAATTGTCGAGTGCTTCGGACATAGGCGAGATTGTACCGGTGCGGACGATATCGGTCTTCTGCTGCGGCGTTAGGGGTACCTTGATTCGCGGTGTCCTCTCGCGGTCGTTGGATTGTTGTTTGGTGTCTGGCTCTCCTGCCTTTGCTTGGTTGGTGGCTGTACGGGCTATTCGATGTCGACGAGGGGTTCTACGGCGCCGTCGTTGCCGAGATGAACCGCCGCGGAGAGTGGATCACCCCGCTTTACAACGGCAAGCCGTGGTTTGAGAAGCCGATTCTGCTTTACTGGCTAGCCAAGCCGTGCCTCATGCTGTTTGGCGAAATGTTCGGGCCAAGGCTTCCAAGCATCCTGACCACCCTCGGCACGTATGGCGTCGTCGCCTGGTTTGCCAACCGCCGATTCGGAGAGAAGACTGGTCAAGTGGCGGTCCTGATGCTCGCGAGCAGCCTCCTTGTGGTTGGGACCGGCAGGATGATGATGACGGACCTGCCGTTACTGCTTTGCTTCACTGCGGCCATGGCGACGTTCTGGGAATCGCTCGTAGGAAAACCCTCATGGCGGGTCTGGACCGCCGGGTTGCTTGGCCTTGGTGTCTTAGCTAAAGGCCCGATTGCTCTGATCCTTTTCGCGATCATCGCAGGTTGGACGTACTGGCGCGAGCCCGACCTCCGGCCATCGTTCAAAGGCTACTGGCTTCAAGGTACCGGGCTGATGATGTTGGCGATCGCCTCTTGGTACGTTCCCGCCTACCTTCAAAACGGACAACTGTTCGTTCAGAAGTTCTTGATCGAGCAAAACATCGGTAGGTTTACGGGCGGCGACGCCGCTCATACGCTCCCTGGCATCGCCGGTTTGGTCGCCGGCACCGGGATGTACATCGGAGTCCTCCTGCTTGGAATGTTGCCATGGTCGCTCTTTATTTGGAATGCGTGGCCCCGGCGCAGTAAGGGCGAGACCGCACCCGACTTGGCGCTGAACCGGTACTTGGCCACTTGGGCTGCCGTTGTTTTCATCTTCTTCACGATTAGCGGCGCCAAGCTTCCTCACTACCTATTGCCGTTGTTCCCGCCTTTGGCGATCCTGATCGCGGCTTACGCGATCAGCAAGGGCAAGGCGCCGACTCGGTGGTTCAACTCGGCCGCAGTTTCGTGTTGCGTCATGGCGCTCCTAGCTAACGGAGTGTTTTTATGGTGGTACCAGGCGAGCGGACAAGCTGAAGTGCATGCCATCTCCCGTTACGTTCGGAAGGAGGGTGGGGCGGTCTCGATCTACCAGATGGGACGAAGGCAAAAAGACCTTGGGACGGGCAAACCGAAATTGCAGGAAACGAGCCTCCCTTCCCTGCTGATGTACCTAAACGAGGATGCAATCGATACCGACGACCTTATGGTGATTTTCAATGCACCGCCGCCGGTCTGGATTATCACCCGCGAAAATCGCATCCATCCCGAGGATTTTATTGCCGCTCAGCGTGCGGAGCGAACCCTTGAAGAGGTTAAGCCTCCTGTCCGGCAGGACGCCTACAAGCTATACCGAGTGCGCTAGCGTTCTATGACCGCCGTCATAGATAGGTAACGGCAAAGAACCCAGACTAAGAACGTGGCACAGCGATTTGACGTTAAGTTGTGGGTCAAGCAGAGCCTTCCTCAGGAACACGGGAGTTGGGCTTTTGTCATTGAGCCCCTTTTGATCTCGTGGATAGCCGGAGGGAGCAAGTCAGGATTGGCCGCCATCGGTTTCTTCCTCGCTTTTCTCGGATACCGTCCCGCCTTGATCGGACTGAAGGATCTTCTACGGAAGAAAAGCTATCCCCGCACGTGGCCAAGTATGTGGGCTGGCGCCATATTCTGTTGCGGCGGCGGCCTATTGATGGCAGCCTCGCGTAGTTGGGCCTTGATCGGATGCCTTGCGATTCTAGGCGGAGCATTTGTCTGGTACGACGCACAGGCAGATCGCCGGTCGGTCCTGAGAGAAGGGTTTGGCGCGCTCCTGGCAGTTCCCGCCGCTTGCCTCGTTGCGCCAGGAGCCGTCGTCGTTCTCATCCTTCGGCCGATCGCATCCGTGCTTTCCGTACGGGGGCTGATCGCCAGGCAGAGAGATTCGACGATCTGTCGCTGGCTAGGTGTCGGAGCGGGATTCGCGCTGATCCCAATTGCCTTTTTCGAATTCGGCAGCATGGGATGGCGGTTCGCAGCCTACTGCGTGTGCGCGGCAAGGGCGCTCTATTCGGCATTGTCCGCAGGCCGCGAAGTCAAACCCCTTCGAATTGGGATAGCCGAGATCGTCGTTTCCGCAGCAGTCGTTCTCGGGTGGCTCGGGGATGTCTCTTTTGCCGGGCCGGTACTTCGCCGCTAGCTAGATCGTATCCGGTTGAAGTCGGGCGATTACGTGATAGACGTGCCAGTGCTTTGAAGTTCCTTGCGAAGTCATTCCATCACGCTCTGCCTCCTCCCAATAGAGAATCTCAAATCTCTCGAACATCTGCCGCACTTCCGGCTCGGAATGTCCGAGATAGCCAACCTTTACCCAGTCGTCGTTAAGTCCGAGGAACTCTCCGG